>Ga0123353_10006327_pt1 | contig 15747 bp, 20 predicted proteins | sample TergutLab28metaG_3_FD_92763 | JGI IMG/M metagenome (GOLD analysis project Ga0123353, IMG submission 92763) | Labiotermes labralis P3 segment gut microbial communities from Petit-Saut dam, French Guiana - Lab288 P3 | ecosystem: Host-associated > Arthropoda: Insects > Digestive system > Gut ... | reverse complement strand
TTTTATACGGGTCGCGGTAGGTGTCAACCGTTTCGAGCGTGATTATTCCCTTCTCCTCCAGCGACTTTAACGTCGCTGTCGTAACGGATAAAATTTCTTTCAAAACCGTAACATTCGTCCGACCGTTTTCGCGCAAATATTCTACTGCTTTGGCTTGTTTAACTCCGAGCTTGGGAACTTCATCGATTATTAATGTAGCGTAAGTTTCGGTTTTATTATAGCTTGAGCCGAATTCAAGCTCACAATTAACAAGCCCTGCTTCGAGAAGTTTATTCAACGCCTTCTGCGCTTTATTGCCGTGATCGCTTTTTATCCGCGCAAGACTCACGCTGCCCATATTTTCGATATAGTTGTAAATAATAAGCGCGTCGGGCGTGATATTATTTTTCAACGGCGCGGCGATACTGTATATTTCGTTGTACTTTGTAAACAGCGAGCCAGGCAGGATAGATTTTATCGCGTCGCCGACCGTGCAGAATGTATATTCTTTCATAAATATACACAACTTCAAAAGCTCGCCGTTCAAAATAATATCTTCCGAGAGCTTGAACAATGAAAACACCGGCTTGATTTTGTGCGGTGAGTAATCGCCCTCGTCCAATACTTCCGTCACCAGAGCCGGCTGTTTGGTATTCCCTCCGCCGAACGGCACTATGACAAAACATCCGGGTACGATACTCCCGCGGAGGTGCGTCGGAATAAAATAATCGTATGTTTTATCAATATGATAAGGTACATCAAGCAGATATACCCTTGCTATCATTCCCGTTTCCATAAGCATAGCTTTCTAAAAATTAACTTTAACTAATTCTAATTCGTCGATTTGGTAATTCGAACCTAAAGTATAACTGGTATTCGTATTGGGGTCAACGACTTTAAATTCCCCCTGATACAATTTGTTTATTGCGCTTTTGACCGCTTTTTCATCGCGGAATTCTCTTTTTATCATTGACACAAGACTTCTGTCTGTTTCTTTATTGGCGAGCAGCTTTTCTGCCATTTCGCGCTGATTCACGTATTCGTCCGTAACGAGACGCGCGCATTTAGCTGTCGCGATGACTAACGTATAGCGGTTGTGTTTGCTTCCCTGTGTTAATTCTTCTATCGGCGGGTAAATCATGTTTTATCTCCTAAATTATAAAAATTTTCATAAAATATATTATTGCGTTTTATACGCAGTTTTTCTGTTTTGACGATATTTAAAATCTCACCGGCGGCGGTTTCCGGGTGATTGTTTACTACCAAATAATCATATTTGTAATAATATTCGAACTCCCATTTGGCGATTTCAAGCCGTTTGAGGATTTTCTCTTCGCTTTCGCTGCCCCTTTTGCGCAAACGTTTCTCAAGTGTCCTGTAATCCGGCGGCAGTAAGAATATCAAAACCGCGTCGGGATATTTACTTTTTATATTCATCGCGCCTTTTACTTCGATTTCAAGTATAACGTTCCTGCCTTCGGCTAAATGGTTCATAATATCGGACTTGGGCGTCCCGTAATAATTCCCGGCATATTCTTCGTATTCCAGAAAATCGTCCAATTCAATGCGCTTCTTATAATTATCAACATCAATAAAATAATAATGCTTGCCGTGTATCTCTCCTTCGCGGGGTTCTCTGGTCGTAACAGATACGGAATACACAAATTCAGATGCATTACTTATAATATTGTTAATAACCGTGCTTTTACCGCTTCCCGCCGGACCGGAAATTACTACAAGCAATCCTTCATTCATCGTCGTTTGCATTGTTTTCATTCCCGTTAAGACGGTTTGAAATCGTTTCGGTTTGTATGGCGGACAGCACGACATGGTCGCTGTCCATGATTATAACCGCTCTTGTACGCCTGCCGCACGTCACGTCAATGACGCGCCCCGCGTCTTTGGCGTCCTGTACAAGCCGCTTAACCGGAGCGGATTCCGGGCCCGCGAGCGTCACTATACGCCCGGCGGATACCATATTCCCAAATCCTACGTTAATAAATTTCATGTTAATTTGTCCCTCATTCGATGTTTTGTATCTGTTCTCTGATCTTTTCAAGCTCACTTTTGATCTCAATTACATGCGAAATTATGCCGTATTCGTTCGCTTTTGAGCCGATTGTGTTCACTTCACGGTTGATTTCCTGCACAAGAAAGTCAAGTTTGCGCCCTATTGGTTCTCTGGATTTCATCATTTTGTCGAAAGCGTCAAAATGGCTGTTCAGCCGCACGAGCTCCTCATCTATAGCTGTGCGGTCGGCATATAAAGCACATTCCGTCAAAATTCTCGCGCTGTCGATTTCAATATTTAAATCCGCCAATGTTTGCGTGAGTTTCGTTTCGAGTTTTAAACGGTAATTCTCAGCGCCGACGCCTGAATTTTCCGAAATAATTTTCGATAATTCTTTAATCTTTTCTATTTTAAAGATAATATCTTTTTGCATATTATCGCCTTCGTCGGATCTCATCTGATTATACTGCTCAAGCGAGGCGTTGAGTGTCGGAAGCAAATCCTGCCAATCCCGTTCGGTATCTTCTTCCGGCTTGATGATATTAAAAATATCACGGTTCTGCGCTACGCTCATAACGCTTATATCATCTTTCAATCCGAAAATATCCCGCAATTTAAATAAAGCGTTAATATAGTTTTCCGCGTATGCCTGATCCAGCAATATCTCTGTGCCGACTGCCTCAAGAACGTTGATGTTCACATACACATCGACTTTACCGCGCGAGATTCCGTTCGCCTGTATGTACGATTTGATTTTTTCCTCCAGAAAACCGTACATCCGCGAGATTTTTATGTTGCAGTCAAAATATCTGTTGTTTACGCTTTTTATCTCTACGATAATATTTTTGTTTTCCAAACTTGATTCCGCGCGCCCGTAAGCCGTCATGCTTCTTATCATAATTTTTTATCAATCCTCAAAATAATTTTTTAATTTAAACATTGCCCTTAATTTAACCATGTAAACGATTATTAACTTCGAAAACGCTATGTCGTACAATAAAAACGTCACATTGCCGAGCAATATCACAATGATTTTCATTTCAAGCCCCGTATCTTCAAGGTGCAGGATATAAAACGATACTGTGATTATTAAAAGTAAACATGTATTGAACAAGCTGAATTTTAATATCCAAGCAATTATATAGTTTAATCTCTCGAAATATGCCTTGCACATCGGATAAAATCCGGCGAACATCGCGTATATCAGCGCCGTCTCTTTGTTCGGAAGCAATAATACAGATAATACCGAAGTCACAACATATATGAGAAACGGGAATTTGCCGTTTAATTCAATTACAGCGAAAATTACAGCCATTGAAGCCACGACGACTAACGTTAAATCAAGCGGAGTTAAACATCCTATATACATGATTACTACTGATAACGCGCTCAATACCGCCGATAATATTAATTTTTTGGTTTTAGAATTATTTTTTTTCATAACATCAACAGCAGCGGATCAAATCGCCGCCGCAACACTCGCACATACAATCCGCGCATATAAGACCCGCGCATATATCACAAGCCGAACAACCGGTGTTTCCGTTACCGCCGTAATTTGTTGTGCGGTACCCTCTGCCGTACTGCGACGCGCTGTTCCGGATATTGTTGAGCGCGGTGCGGTATTCCGTGTTGTTCGGGTCGAGGTAACACGCTGTTTCGAAATATTTTTGCGCGTCAAAATACCAGCCCCGCTGAGTTAAAACGCATCCCTTGAGAAAATTCCATTCGGCATTACGGTCGCTTTGGATTATAGAATCTAACATTATATCGGCATCGGAAAAATTGCCGTTATTTATCAACTCGCGAATGTGGATATATTCGCCCGTATATGCTGAACTCCCGTCATCGTCGCCGTTATTGTAATTATAACGTGAAACTTCCGCCCGCTGTTTTTGAATCTCATCGTATGCTTCATTGATTTCCTTCATTTTTTCCTGAACAAGATCGGATAACGGGTTGTTCATATAATTATCAGGATGATATTTCTTCACCATTTCATAATATGCTTTTTTAACTTCCTCATCGGTCGCTTCGCGCGATACGCCAAGAACCTTATACGGATCGACCATAGCTTGACTCCTTTGCCATACCTAAGTAAATTATATTTTTTATCAGGTTTTCGATAGATTTTTCGTTTATGTTTATCAGATCAATTGCTTTTTCTACGTGCGTCAGTTCCAGTGTCAGCGCGGTTGAGATAATATCTTTATTTATATCTGTCAATGGGTTATACGTTCCGTGTTTTTTATCCTGTTCAAAATCATGAACCGCGTCGGTAATATATATCCATCTCCCGACGTGCAATCCGATTTCGTATGCTATGCGCTTGTTTTGATCGATTTCAAGACCGTGCGCAAACACGGCGGCGAGCAATTTGCCGAATATTTCCGCAGGAGCGTCAACGGATTGGGTTTGCGCTTTTTCAAGTATATCAAGTTCGTTTAAATAACTAATAACTTCCGTATCGAGACCGTCAATATTTTTCTTAAATATTCTAAAAATTATAAGCGAAATTACCGCGAATAACTTTTTTAACCCTTTGCTGTCTTTAACATTGTCCGCGATTTTATAATAAGTTAAAAGAGCGCTTGCTTTCGCACAGTATCTCAACGTTTCATTCGGAACGAGCGAAGGACGTTTCTTAAACGGATGTACAAAACACCGCTTGGGTTTAATTTCTAATTTATCGCCTGTCAACGCCATTCTGATTAACGCCAAGAAAACAATGTCGTAATTCAACGTCATGCGCCGGACACGTCCCAAACACCGGCACAACCCGCAGTATACGCTCTTATACAATTCATGCTCCTTAACTCTCAACTCAGGCACCAACGGTTTTATATAACCGAACACATATAATCACTCCAGGATAATATATTATATATTATACAATACCATCTTATACTCGGTTTTAACATTTTGTAAAAATTCACAATACTTAATATAATCATATCACATGTTCATATATAAAAATGTTACGTATCTTTTAATATTTTACATAATAATAAAAAATTCGCACATCGTTGACGACCTGTTACGAAAATTTTAACGGAACAACTATCAACATATTTAGCGCTGGAGAATTAAAATTAGAATTTAAAAGGACACTTACTAAGGGAGTACAGACTTCATGGAAAGCCTGTACTCCCAAACATATTATAATTCACGCCTGTTTTTTCTTTTTTAAGAGTAATACCGTTCCCAACGCTATCAGTCCGGCGGCTATTACTCCCAGACCTATCCAAAGTAGGTTTAAAATATTGACCGGCTGTTCTGTTTCTGTTTCGATTTCATTTTCATATTCAAGAATTTCGATTGTTTCGATTTCATCGATAATTAATATTTCCTCACGATAACCGTTCGCAATATGTCCTCCTCCATCGATATCAACCCTTCCGCCGTAAACAGCGACGCGTTTGAGTTCATTGTCCGGAGTGAATCTCAAAAACGCCAGCTCGCTCGATACTTTAATATCCCCGACGATCATAACGTCGCCGTCTTTAAAAAGCAGAGGGTCAGCCGCAACAATAATGTCGGTACAGCCGTTTGCCAGCGTAACTTCAACCGCCGCATATGTATCCGGAAGCACATTGCCGTTCTCATCGGTCAAAGTCAAACGTTTGATTTCTGCAATGTTTGAAGTTCCTTTATACGGCTCGATTATTCCCAAAAACGTGCTTTCCAGATCCGTTCCCGTGCGTATCACCGCAAGCCGGGTTGTGATTGTTTCTTCCGTAGCGGTATTATAATTGCCGTAATTAGTCCAGGCGTCGAAGATGTTCACGGTTACATCTGTTGTTAAGTCCGTATACTTCAAATGGACGTCCGTGCCGTTGTTGTAATTATACGGCGCAGGCAGATCTTCGACGTTCCAATCCACGGTAAAACCAACAGCAGGATTTGCGTCTGTCTTTTCGTTGCTAACCAGTGGAGCTAAATTTTTCAAATCGCTCAGAAAAGCGGCAGGATTTAAATTCAAACCTGTAGTAGTAACTTTGCCCGGCATTGAAGCCATGAGTTTTATGTGTTCGCTTCCGCCGCTGACGCGGAATAAATCCAATGCATAAGCGTTTTTGCCGTCGATATCGATCAGCGCGACCGTTCGCTCATAACGGCTGGTAGCACCGTAAGCTCTTTCCTGGTCAACACGGATTGCGCTGAAAACTTTACCGTCAGCCCAAAGGGTGGTTTTACCTAACGAAGGGTTTTCGTTCCTTTTATTCACCACAACGTGGTTGTGCGACCATGTCTCAATGTTAAAGAGGGCTTGCGGCGAACCCCACGCGCCTTCGTAACCGACCGGAGGATAACCTTGATCGGGCATGAGATCAAAACCATACGCGAACATTCCCAAATTCAACGCGTCGTAATGACCGTGAGGGCCGACAGACTGATAGTTTAGCCATACGGCAGGCCCGCTGTTCTGTTCGTTGGAACGCAGCATGGCGATGCCCCAGTTTTGCTTGTTCACGTTGCCGCTGTAAAATTCGGTTCCCTCACGGGCAATAATTTCCGCGATTTCCCGCTGTATTTCCGCCGAATCGTCACGCATGATGTCATGCGGTAATCCGTCAACTTTTCTGCCGTTGTTGATGTACATAATTTTTACGAACATAGTATCGCCTGTAATTTTATATAAATCCCATAAATAGGAATACAACGACGGCGACAGCGCAAGTTCCCATAAAGCCTTGATACCCTGCTGCGAAGTAGTTACCGCTCCGTAAAGCAGATTCTTTTCACCGTACCAGCCTCCGTCGCCCTGATGAGGGTAACGTTCGCCGTCGTACCACAAATCGGCGTAAAAACGATAGGTATCATAAAGCGAGGGGTATTTTTTAAGCAGATTCGCAAGCAGGTTTTCGTCGATTGCCGTGAACTTGGCAATCATCGGCGCGATAGCCTGCACGGCAAACGCCGAGTAATTAGTCAATCCCTTTTCGCCGCTTAATCCGTCAACGCCCGTATTCGTTTTAATGATGCCGCCCAAGACCTCCTCAACGCTTTCCTTCGCGCCCGGCAAATCCAACACGCACTTCATGATCGCGATTCCGATGTCAACGCGCGGATAATTGGAGTGAAGTTTCGCGGGGTGATTTATCGATTCGAGCAAAATCCGCTCCTCAATATTGCGCTGAACGTCTTCAAACGTATCTTTAGGCGCGATACCTTCCGGATATTGTTTCGCCTTGCCGCTTAAAAAATCCACCAGAATCCGGTCGCCTTTGATACCGTCAAAGATCATATCGTAGGCTTCGGCGAGGAACCGCGAATCGGATATTGAATCGATCGAATATGTAACATAACCGTCGGACGTGTTCTTTTCGTATACCAACCCTTGTGTCTTGTAGTTGAAATCGGGGTATAAATCTGCGATCCTGTCGATAACGATCGCCGCTTTGCGGGCGTATTCAACTTCGCCTGTCACCATGTACGCGCCGGCAAGGCAGTTTATCGAATCTAACACGTACATCATCCATTGCCCTCTGTACAGATAACATCCGATGAAATACCAGCGGTAAGGTTTGCCGTTTATATCTGTTCCTAAATAACCGGTGCCGTCGTCTACACAAAAACCGCAGTGATCGTATGGATTGCCGTGTTTGCAGTTGCCGTTAGAATCCGGTCCCGCCGCTTTACATTCCCCGTTGTAAAGCAGACTCTCATCAGCCAATTCACGCTGATAAATTCCTGTCACCGGGTCAATTCCGCTGTCGTAGAACGCTTTGAAATCGTTCTTCGGAAAGAGTTCCAAACAGTGCGGGCATTGCATCTTCCACGGATATGTAACCGGATCGGAAAGCCAAGCATAAATTTGATTCGGCTCATGGCAAACCGGACAGTTGCCGTATGCGCTGACCATCAGTTCGCGTTTCTGAATCGTGTGAGGAAACATCATTTCCCACAACTCATCATACGACAGATTTTCGTAAGGCGCAACGTCTTTCATAATCCGATCGTAAATCGGCTTCGCCCATTCTTCTTTTGCATTTTTCCTTATGATTTCAGCATAATTCGCCGGATAGAGTATGCTGCGCGTTTTGTACATCGGCGTCTTCTCATCGTTTCCGGCGCTTGCGATAATACTGATACCGAGCGTCATCAATACGGAAAACGTAATAATTGACAGTGCGATGTATATTAATTTACTCATCTTTTATTTCTCCTAAAATTTCAAATTCATTTTTGCGGAATTTAATAAGCCCCTCGTCTCTCATTTTGCACAATTCGTTGGACAGCGCGCTCCTGTCAACGCAAAGATACTGCGCCAGTTCCTCGCGGTTATACGGTATTGTGAATTTTTTATCCCTTTTTGAACCGAAAAAGATTAATAGTTTATCACGGATCGTGCGTTTGGATAATATTTCAATCTTTTGATTCAACATCAGGTTCTTGTTTGCGATGATACCGAGCATATTTTCGATCAATTTCGAATGAAAACTGCACGCAGATGCGCACGTGGTGATAATTTTCCTGTAATTTATAAACAAAATTTCGGTTTCATCCGACGATTCAACGGTAATTGGGCTGTTTTTGATTCCGGCGCAGACGAGAACTTCGCCGAAAAATTCGGAAACGCTAAGTTCGGTAATGATCGTAATGTTCCCGTATATATCCTCTTTGATAATTTTTACGCCGCCGGATATAATCAACCCGATATAATTTATCGGATCGCCGGTTAATAAAATTATTTCGCCCTTTTTATACCGGCGCGTATTAGTTTCCATACATTGGAGCATTTTTTCAAACTCATTGAGATCTATACCGTTCCATAACGAGTTTTGTTTAATAATATCAAATTTTTTTTGCATTATTTTTCACTTCCGTTGTTTTTACAACCGATTTGTTGGAGAAATTGGATTATACTATTGACATAAAAAAATTTGGAGGTAATAATTATGCTCAGAAAAGTTATTAAAATCGATGAAGACAAATGCAACGGCTGCGAATTGTGCGTATCCGCCTGCCATGAAGGCGCAATCGGAATGGTTGACGGCAAAGCTAAGCTATTGCGCGACGATTACTGCGACGGTTTAGGCGATTGCCTGCCGGTATGCCCAACGGAGGCGATAACGTTTGAGGAACGCGAAGCGGACCCCTATAAACAACCGGAAACATTAGATTGCGGCTGTCCGGGAACAAATTCAAAAACTCTCAAACATGAAAGCAAATCGGAATCCACAGTTTTTACAACGACTCAATTAAATCAATGGCCGGTTCAAATCAGGCTTGTGCCGCAGCAAGCCCCGTATTTCAAAAACGCGAATCTGCTCGTCGCGGCGGATTGCGCCGCTTACGCTTACGGGAATTTCCACAATGATTTCATGAAGAACCGAATCACGCTCATCGGCTGCCCGAAACTCGACGACGTCGATTATTCGGAAAAGCTGACGAATATCTTAAAGCTGAACGATATTAAATCAATCACAGTCGTGCGCATGGAAGTTCCGTGCTGCGGCGGTATTGAAAACGCCGTCAAAACCGCTTTAAAAAATTCCGGTAAATTAATTCCGTGGCAAATCGTCGTTATTTCAACAGACGGCAAAATATTAGTCTAACTCCAGATATTGCGCGATCAGTTTATCCATTTGAGTTACCGCGGTTTTCTCTTTTGAATCATACAGCGATACGAAATTATTCTTTTTGCCGGCAATCATTTCCCGCATCAAATAACCCAATTGGTTGAAGTTTGCTCCGTATACATAAGCAATGTCCGTAGTATTATTAGCGTGCAGTATATCGATAATCTGCGACGATACTTGATCACGGGTGTATTTCGTTTTCAAAGCCGTTTCGTAATATTTAGGCGATACATTGTAGTAGTTGTAATACGCCATCGCTTCAAGTACGGCGCAAACTTCATCTACCTTCCGGCAATTGTTCGGCAGGCATATCAGCGTAGCTATGTCGTGGACGACGGATAAATAAGTGTCCTGCGCTTCGTCATACTTCGGGTACGGAATAATTCCGTAATCTATTTCCATATCGCGTAAATTTTCCGAAGTGTAGAAATATCCGAATAAAAGCAATATTTGGTCGTTTTTGAAATCGGTCGCGAATTTTAAACTGTTTTCCGGTATAAAACTTCCGCCTACCGTTTCATATAACGCTTTATATAATTTTTCCGTGAATGAAATTGTTCGTTCGGAATTCATCACCAAATAAGGGACATGTTCTTCGTCACGGGCGGTAACCCGCACTCCCGCGCCATAAATAAAACCGTCCGTATGAATTGGTCCCGCAACATAACCGTATCTGTCTCCTTCATTCACGATACCGTCGCCGTTCAAATCGGAATAAACCGTTTCAGCGTACTGCATCATTAAATCCATAGTCCATTTACCGCTAAGCACGGTATTGTACATCTCGTCAGGGTCGCCTAATATATCGTTGTACATTTTTTTGTTGAAATATGTACAGGCAATACAGCGAATCATGTCAATCGATACGTCTCCGCACAGGAAATATATACGTTCCTTGCCTATCGCCATTTCGCGCATATAATTATTCGCCCACCAAGGTTTTTCAAGGTCAAGATATTTATTTCCGTATATATTTAAGAAAACGTTGTTGGTAACCAACTGCGCCGTATTCCATTGAACTACATAAAACATGTCGTAATCCTGGATGTCCGCCATCAATAACTTAACTACTGTCGCGCCTGTTTCACTTGACGTTTGACCGTTGTCGTAATAATTCAATTTAACGTTCAATTGTTCTTCAACAGCTAAATTCATACTGTATAACGCCTCGTCAACGATGTCGCCAGTTAAATCGCCCGGCAAATACAGAAATCTTTCAGAATCGACTACAGCTTTTGTAAAATACCACATATTGATTTCGGTACCGTTAAAATTCAAATTCTTCGGCAGGGAACTCTGTATTCGCGTATCGTCTGCGGTGGTATCGGTACTCACATAATCGTCCGTAATATTTTTATCAACCTCCGCGGTATTAGAAGCACACGCTGCCAATATCATTACCAGCAACAAAATAAACGCGATCCCCTTTTTCATTTTAATTTTCCCCCTAAATATTTGTTTATAATAAGAATATCATTTAATTAAAACATTGTCAAGTATTTATCAGAATTGATGTATTATTCTGGACTCGAACTTGATCGGTACATCACGAAGGATCTTTTCTCATAGCAAACCCATTGCTTGTTTTAAAACCATATTTTTCATATAATCCATGTGTGTCCCTTGTTTCAGTTACGCCTAATAAGGGCGAAAATATTTCGTGTTCCGTTATAAATTTTGTCAAAACTTTCCCCAAACCCTGTCCTCTGAAATTTTCATCAATAACTACGTCAGCCAAATAATACATCGTAGCAAAATCTGTTATACACCTCGCAAATCCGATTAAAACATTATCTTTATAAATCCCAAAGCAAAATGAATTTGCGACAGATAGAACGACTATTTCTCTTGTTATCCATTTTTCAGCCCAGTATGTTGTTTTTAGAAGTTCATATACACGGTCAATCTGAATTAATGGTTTATCGTCGCTTATTAAAAAATCATTATATTTTATTTCCATTTGCACACTCCTAAAATATAGATTTCTACGTTTTATTATAAATAAACTCCAAAGTCGTGTACCGCCTGATACATCGCGATCACATTCTCAACCGGCGAGTTGTCTTGTATCGCGTGCGACGTAGCAAAATGATAACCGTAACCGTCCATCATAATTTCTAAAGTTTGTTTCACGTCTTCGATCGTTTCATCAACCGTGCCGTATGCAAGCGGACCGGCCGTCGATAAACATCCTCTGAAGCACAGTTTACTTCCGAATGTCTTTTTCAGATATTCCGGCGACATATTCGTCGCTTCAGGCTGCAATGTATCTACTCCCGCCACGCCCATTTCGATAAAATCGTTGTAAACCCAGCTCGAACTCCCGCATGTGTGTACGATACAGGGCAAATTATACGCGTTAGCTAAATCGAAAAACTGTTTATGTATAGGCTTCATCACTTTTTGATATAGATCATAGCCGATCAAAGGTGTATGCTGCGTTCCCAAATCTTCGCCGTACCAAATAAAATCGATATAATCCTTGATTTTATCTATCGTACGTTCCATCAGTTTCAATTGAAACGCCGCGCGGCGTTTCACGAAATCTATCGCCGGCTCATATTCCGTTAGAAGATGACAGAGTATGTCTTCCATTCCCATTATTCGCCCGTTTGAGTTGATGATATCGGGAATCCCCGCGCCGCCGACGAATAGAGCGTAGTCGTTTCCAATAGCTTCAGCGTGATCGAGCATTGCGTCATAATCGAAATCATCCGCGTTCGGTACCGGAAACCTGTAAAAGACTTCGTCGTCCGCATCTTTTAACGGAAAATCGCAGAAATCCCAATATCCGCCGGTTTTGTGCTCAACCCATCTCATCACCGCGCCTTCAAGCTGGTTGATATGCCTGTCCGGTATTTCCTCGAACAACGGTTTACCGATGTACGGCGCACCGATCCCTCTGTAATCAACTCCCAATGCTTGTAATAACGTTTCATGGTTATCAATATTTAACGCCTGCATCAATCTGGCATGGATTCCGCCGTTCGTATCGTATCCGATCGTAACCCTATCGGTCTTTTCATGGTTAAACGTCAATCTGACGCGTTTTTTCGACGTCATCGTTTCAATAGCTTTTTTTATCATAATTAAAACCACCTAAACTTATTAATACTATAATAATATCATTTTATTAAATTATTGTCAAGAACTTATAATTAATAATTTGTTTATAATAATTATTTTAGTTATTCATTATTTCTTGATATAATATTATAGATTTCGAGGTGTAACTCAGTTGGTAGAGTGCATGGTTTGGGACCATGATGCCGCAGGTTCAAATCCTGTCACTTCGACCACGATAAAGCCTTATGGGATCACGTTTCATAGGGCTTTATATTTTTGAGATATTTACTCATAATAGAAAAATGGTCAAGTTTTGGTCAAGAAAGTTAAAAAAGAGGGAGTATTCCCTCTAATTTTGACGTTTACACTTATTGTATTATATCCTAAATAGGCTAACAAATAGCTAACATTTTTTTAGATAGCTTGAATTGTCTGCGACTTAAGCTAATTTTTCCCCTGCCCCCTTTTTAAGGTGAAAACTTCGGAAAAATCCATAATTCTCATTGAACGCTCTTTGACCGTTGTGTATACGGTTGCGAATTTTCCTTTTTTATGTGCAACTTTTTGCGATATTTATAACGTTTCCACCACCGTACCCTCGCGCGCGTAATTGTGTAAGAGAATCCTTTTTTATGGTGCAACAAATCGCAAGTTTTATAACTTCGCCCGCGTTATCGTGGGAAACCGCATGTATGCGGATGAATTCTTTTTATAGATTCAGATAATTCGATTATAAAAATAAAAAAGGACGTTTGTCACGCCCTTGATAAATTTATGCTTGCTTCTTTTCCTCACGTAATAAATTGTATATCTTATCCGCTTCCCTCTGTACAAATCCTATATAGTCATCAGCCGCAACCACTAACGTTTGGATGGCTCTGTAGTTGCAGATATATTTGTTTGTTAATTCTGCATCGTCTGATATTTTGCTATGACGTAAATAATCGCCTATGAGTATCAATAATAAATCTCCTACCCTGTCTATGTATGTGTTTATCGTTTCCATAGTGTCCCATATTTGCTTATTCGTTTCCGGTTGACTTAACATGTACACGCCTCACTTTGTTGTATTTGATTTCGCATTAATTCCTTGATTTCAATATAATCTTTACCTTGCTCGATCCATTCGTTAAATTGTTCAATTGTACCGCCATTATTTCGAAAATTGATGATGAGTATAACTGTTTCTAATTCTTCAACGGTACATTCTGATAGGATTTTGTATAGCTTCTCTTTTGGGGTTTCCATAAATTTAATACAACACCTTCATTTTATTTTTTGATTAGAGCTTCAATAAATAACTATTGACTTTTGAGAGCGAATCGGTTATACTTAACTTGTAGAGTATCGGTACAACCGATCCATATAACCTGTATTTAAATTCACAGTTTAGATATGGGTTTTCTCATGCTATACTGAATCTGCGGGTAATACTCTCCTTTGTAAATTGATCGTACAGATCATTATACTTCGTCTTAAACGCTGTGGTATCAAATCTGTTGCTCTTGACTGTAGTCCAGCGGATTTTATACTCTCCGGCGGTGACTTCCTCGTCTGCGCCCATGTGAGCTTTGATTTCGTCCTGTAGACTTGTTATTTCCGCTTCGAGTTCCTCCTTCATTCTGATGAGTTCTTTGACTTCCCTTGCTTTGGTTGTGATTTCGTTGATTGACATTTGTTATTACTCCTTTATGATTTATTTTTATGATACTATTATATCATACTTAGCTATGTATGTCAATTGGTATTATTCACAAACTTAGCTATGTATTTTTGTGTATTATGTACATTGCTAGGTATTTATATTTATGCTATAATATTATTGAGGTGATAAAATGACAGAAAATAAAAAAAATGGACGGACTTCGGCGCAAGATAAGTATGACAAAGAAAATATAGAAACTGTATCATTTAAAACGAAAAAAGGCGCACGTATGAGGCTCAAGGAAGCCGCTACAGCGACGAATCAAAGCATTAATGGGTTTATACGTACCGCATTAAATAAAGCCGTAGAAGAGGTTCTAGGCGTGTCTATGGAGTTCGTGTCGGAAAAAGAGGGCGGTGAATGAAATGCCGGAATTGAGCAGATTCTATGGTATAAAAATTTGTATGTATTTCGAAGATGACGAACAACATCATAAACCTCATATCCATGTGTTTTACGGCGAATATGAGGCTGTATTAGATTTTGACGGAATTATGTTAGTAGGATCGCTTCCGTCAAAACAATATCGTCTTGTTTCCGGTTGGATAGCTTTGCATGAAGATGAATTATACCGTGCATGGAATGAAGCCGTCAGAGGAAAGAACCCGAATAAAATAACGCCATTAACAAAGAGGTGAATAAAAAATGATTGAAATTGACGGAATTGTATATGCGGAAAATCCATTGCCTAAATTGATAAGGGTAAAATATGTTAAACCGCTTGACGGATATAAATTGTTGCTAACGTTTACTAACGGGAAGCAAAAAATATATGATATGTCAGAGCAATTGGGAAAGCCTTGTTTTTCGCCGTTGAAGGATATAGATTTGTTCAATCGCGCATATGTCGAATACGGAACGGTAGTATGGAATGAAGATATAGACATAAGCCCTGATGAACTTTATTACAACAGTACCTCGATAACCAAATAATGAAAAATAGAGGGCAGCCGCATATAAACGGTAACCCTCTTAAATTTTCTATTACTATGCTCCTACGCTGCGTTTTTCCATCGTAGAAGCGCGATAATGGGATAGGGTGGTATCTTTACTCCAGTGTGCTTTGTACGCGATATAAAGCAAAACTAACGCCCTACAGTCGCATTTTTTATCACCACCATGCACGGCGTTATACCGTTTCGACTTTGGCGTTATGCCGAATCTGTACGGATGTAAAATGCATTTTACCGCAGGGCAATTTCTTGCTTCCGCGAATGAACCGCCGCCACATTCAAGGCAATGCTTACGTATCGCTTTAATCGGCGATGCTATAACTCTATCTTCCATTTTCTAACCTCCATTTATTGTAATTCGTCCGACCAGTCGATTTTTATACTTTTTAGCGCTTCTATCAACCCGTCATCTTCCTCAACGATCTTTAAATTAATATCCTGCTTATC
>Ga0123353_10006326_pt1 | contig 15750 bp, 15 predicted proteins | sample TergutLab28metaG_3_FD_92763 | JGI IMG/M metagenome (GOLD analysis project Ga0123353, IMG submission 92763) | Labiotermes labralis P3 segment gut microbial communities from Petit-Saut dam, French Guiana - Lab288 P3 | ecosystem: Host-associated > Arthropoda: Insects > Digestive system > Gut ... | reverse complement strand
GGGCCTGCCGGCCAATGCCCCGGCCGGTTACCTGCCGTGGTTCGCCGTGCCGGAGCGGCAAAGCGCCGGCGCGGTGCTGGTCACCGGCCACTGGTCGGCGCTCGGCCTGCAAATCACGCCCAATCTGCTGGCGCTCGATACGGGCTGTGTCTGGGGTGGGCAATTGACGGCCATTCGTCTGGAAGATCGTCGTCTGTTCCAGATTGACTGTTCGCCAACGGAAGCCCGGCGGCTGTCGCAATAGCCGCCCGCGCTGCGGCGGCGACCTGCTTGCGCGCCGCGCCCGCACCACCGAGGGCCGGCGTCGTCGCCAGTCGGGCAATCAGCCGGCGGCGGCCAATGATGGACCGCATGCACTGACCGAGCGAAATCGCGCCATCGTAGCGCGGCGCCAGACTGCGCCGGCCATCCGGCTCCCAGTAGGAGAGCGCCACCGGCAGCACCGGGCGGCCGGCCGCCAGCGCCGGCTGCAACAGCGCCGCGTGAAAATGCCGCACGGCGCGGCCAGCGCTGGTCGTGCCTTCGGGAAAGACTGCGACATAGCGGCCACGGGCAAGCACCTCGGCGATCGCGGCATGGATCGTCCGGGCATGACCACGGCTGTTGCGGCGCAGGAAGATGGTGCCGTGCCGCGCCGCCAGCCAGCCGATCAGCGGCCAATCGCGGACGTCGGCCTTGGCGATGAAGGCTGCCGGCAGCACGGCGTTGATCACATAAATGTCGATCCAGGAAATATGGTTGGCGACCAAGAGGGCGCCCGGCACGGCATGACGCAGGTCGGCCTCGATCTCGACGCCCAGCGCATCAAGCAGAGCCGCCGCCCAGCTCGCCTTGAGACGCAGACGGCCCGCTTCGCCGAGGCAGGGGCAAAGCAACAGCGTGACCAGCAGCCCGGCAAAAAACAGCAGGGCGATGCGGCACAGGCGCCAGCAGAGGAGGAGAAATGGGCTTCGATTCAGGCTGCGTGTCCCACGTAATGCCTGGCGTAACGGCCGGCGATCCGATCCATCGGCAGCAGGATCGGCAGATCGGCGGTGTTGAAATCCGGATCCCAAGCCGGTTCGCCGCAAATCCAGGCGCCGGCTCGCAGATAGCCTTTAATCAGCGGCGGCACCTCGGTCGGCTGATCCCGCCGCAGGGCGGCCAGTGGCAGCGGGCAGCGCGGGAAGACGTGGTATTCCTGCGGCCCGAGGTGTTCGGCGGCAAGACGATCGTACAGGCTGGCCGCCGCGTGGCCGCCGTCGGCCATGCTGATCGAGGCGCAGCCCATCAGGTAGCCGTAGCCGTGGCGGACCATGTAGCGGGCGAGGCCAGACCACAGCAGCGAGATCGTGGCGCCGTTGCGGTAATCCGGATGCACGCAGGCGCGGCCAATTTCGACGAGGCGCGGGCGCAGGTGGCGGAGGCGGGTGAGGTCGAATTCGTTTTCCGCATAATAGCCGATCCGGGCGGCGTCTTCCGGCGCCAGGATGCGGTAGGTGCCGACCACTTCGCCGGATTGCCAGTCGCGCACCAGCAGATGCTCGCAGAAGGGATCGTAGATATCGTGATCGACGCCCGGCGTGCGGCTCGGCAGGCGGGCGCCAAGTTCGTCGGCAAATATGCGGTGGCGCAAACGCTGCGCCTCAAGGATTTCGCCGACGCCGCGCGCGAGGCTGGCGGTCAGCTTGGCGCGTTCGTCCCGGCGGGTGTTCTGGGCAAGATAGTGCTGTTGCATGTCGTTCTCCATTCAGGTTTGCGGAGAACAGCATGGGCGATGCCGGTTACAGGACTATTGCGGGCATTTTGCGCCGCCGTTGCAGGTGCTTTCCTTACCAGAGAGAGGAGCCGAAAGCCTGTTGATAGCGGGCGGCGATTTCGTCGCGGCTTGGCGCGTGGTTCTGGCCGCCGCGATGGGCGATCTTGATCGCCCCCATGACGGAGGCCAGACGGCCGCTGGCCGGCCAGTCGAGGCCATTGACGATGCCGTGGATGAGGCCGGCGCGGTAGGCGTCGCCGCAGCCGGTGGGATCAATGATGGCATCGGCGGTAACGCAGGGGATGCGGTGGACGACGCCGTTGGCGTAAATATCCGAGCCTTCGCCGCCACGGGTGACAATCAGCGCCCGCACGGCACTCGCCAGTTCCGCCAGGCTGCGACCGGTGCGGTCGGCCAGCAGCCTGGCCTCGTAATCGTTGCAGCAGGCGTAGTCGGCGAGATCCATGAAAGCGAGCAATTCGTCGCCATTGAACAGCGGCAGACCCTGGCCCGGATCGAAGATGAAAGGCACACCGGCGGCGGCGAAATCGCGGGCGTGCTGCACCATGCCCTCGCGTCCGTCGGGGGCGACGATGCCGAGCCGGACGCCGGCCGCCTCTTCGATCCGGTTCAGGTGCGAAAAGCTCATCGCGCCGGGGTGAAAGGCGGTGATCTGGTTGTCGTCGAGATCGGTGGTGATGAAAGCCTGGGCGGTGAAGGTGCCGGGCACCTGGCGGATGTGTGCGCGAGAGATGCCGAACCGGTCGAGGCGTTCGAAATAAGGCCCCGCGTCATCGCCGACGGTGGCCATGATGAGCGGCTCGCCGCCGAGCAGCTTCAAGTTATAGGCGATATTGCCGGCGCAGCCGCCGTACTCGCGGCGCATGTCGGGCACCAGGAAGGAGACGTTGAGGATGTGAATCTGCTCCGGCAGGATGTGATTCTTGAAGCGGTCGGCAAAGACCATGATGTTGTCGAAGGCGAGGGAACCACAGATCAATGTCGTCATGGGGAGAATCACGGATAGAAAAGGTAGAGCCGATAGCCGGCGGCATCCAGGCCGCGCGCCTCGATCCAGAGGCGGACGGCAACTTCGCCGCGGGCCGGGAAACGCTCCGGGTTGACTTCGGGCGGCAGGTATTCGGTGGCGGTCAGCACCCGGCGGACGACGACGGCGTCGGCGGCATCGGTCAGAGTCAGTTCGAGGGCCGGCCATTCCTGCGCGTAGGGGGCGCGGTTGCGCAGCGTCGCGTGCAGCACGAACTGGTCGCGCGCATTGTCGGCCTGGAGATCGGAAGCCTCAATGACGATCAGGTCAGCCAGGCGCGGTAGCGCCACCTCGATGCCGAGCCGTTCGTAGTAATCCGCCGTGGCTGGCAATTGGCGAACTACCTCGGTGCGGAAATAGAGCAGCAATTGCACCGCCAGAAGCAGCATCAGCAAGAACGCGACGATGACGAAAGGCCACAAAGTCCGCCGTTCCGCTTCCGGCGCGAAGAAGGGCGTGTCGTCGGCCAGCGCATCCGCCGCCCAGCGGTCGAAGGCCGCCGTCTCGGTCCACTCGCGAGCGGCAACCAGACCGGCCTCGCGCGCCGCCCGCGTGGACTGCTCGGGGTTGCTGTCGGCGTATTCTTCGTCAGGCGCGTCAACCGTCGGCATGGCCTCGGTGGGCGGTTCATCGTCTGCTGGCGGGCGGCCTGCCGGCGGCAGCGTGTTGCTCCACGGCGTGGGCACTGGCGACGCCGCTGCGGGAGCGGGGGCGGCAGCCGCCTTGGACGCCAGATTCGCCAGCGCGTCGTGTACTCGCTCCCTGGCGGTTGCGCCGGGGCGATTTTGATCGAGGGCTGAATGTTGTCCGCCCTCTTCCCCGGAGGGCGAGAGAGGGGAGGCGTCTCCCCCCCTCCCCTCTCGTGGCGAGGGGGTGAGGATGGGAGCGGGAGGAGCAGGCTTGGCGGAAAACTGTGGCGCGACAGGAAGCCCCTGATCTTCGCTTTCCTCGGCCTGATCTTCCGGCGGGAGAGAGGGGGCGGCAAGCGAGTGAATCGAAAAAATTTCCGTCCGTTCGAAGGCGTCATTGGCGAAGCTTGCCGGCGTCTCGTTAACCGGAGGCGGCGGTGTTTCGTCCACTCCATCCAGCAGCAACTGGTCGAAGGCGTTGAAAACGCCCTGACAATGGCCGCAGCGCACTTTGCCGGCCTTCAGGCGCAGTTGTTCCGAAGTGACGCGGAACACCGTAGCGCATGCCGGGCAACGGGTACGCATCAGGGTTTGCGCCCAGCCAGACACACCCAATCCTCGCGCATGGCGGCGATTTCAAGCGGCAGCCAGGCGGCGTAGAGGGCGATGATTTCTTCCGCCTGCTCGCGCAGGATGCCCGACAGCGCCAACTGGCCGCCGGGCCGAACCTGAGCGCAGATGGCCGGGGCCAGCACGCGCAGCGGATTGGCGAGAATATTGGCGACGACGATGTCGTAACCGCCGGTCGGCGACGGCAAATCGGCCAACTGCGCGGCGAACAACGCGGCAACGCCATTACGTTCGGCATTGTCCCGGGCCGCCATGACCGCCTGACTGTCGATATCGACGCCAGCGACCTGCCCGGCACCGAAGCGGGCAGCGGCGATGGCCAGAATGCCGGAGCCGCAGCCGTAGTCGAGCAGGGAACAGGCGGGCGTGACCTGGCCTTCCAGCCATTCCAGACAGAGCCGGGTGGTCGGATGCGAGCCGGTGCCAAAGGCCATGCCGGGGTCGAGAATCAGGTTGATCGCCGAGGCATCGGGGCTGTCATGCCAGGAGGGGACGATCCACAGGCGCGGCGAAATTTGGATCGGTTCGAATTGCGCCTGGGTCAGGCGCACCCAGTTCTGCTCGGCGACCAGCTCGACGACATAGTCGGTAATGCCGGGCAGGCCGGCGGCAGCCGTTGCCGCGGCCAGCAGCGCGGCGGCATCGGCGTCGGCTTCGAGCAGGGCGGCGATGCGCGAGCACTTCCAGCCCGGTGCGTTGACTGAGCCGGGTTCGCCGAATTGCGGCTGCTCGTCCGGCGTGCCGGCATCGGCATCCTCGATCGCCGCCGACAAGGCGCCCGCCGCCAGCAGCGCGTCGCACAACGGCTCGGCGTGGGCGGCCTCGGTCAGGAAACTGAGATTTTGCCAGCTCATTCCGCTAACGCTTTACCTCGCCCTGATCGGCAAGTTTCTGTTCGAGATAGTGGATGCTGGTACCGCCTTTGATGAAGCGGGCGTCGAGCATCAATTCCTGATGCAGCGGAATGTTGGTCTTGATGCCCGTGATGCCCATTTCCGACAGCGCGATGCGCATGCGGCGAATGGCCTGTTCGCGGGTGTCGCCATAGGCGATGACCTTGGCCACCATCGAGTCGTAATGCGGCGGCACACGGTAGCCCTGGTAAATGTGCGAATCGACGCGGATGCCGGGGCCGCCGGGCGGGTGATAAAACTCGATCTTGCCGGGAGATGGCACGAACGTGAAGGGATCTTCGGCGTTTATGCGGCATTCGATGGCGTGGCCGCGGAGTAGCATGTCCTTCTGGCGGTAGCGTAGCTTCTCGCCGGCAGCGACGCGAATCTGCTCCTGCACGAGGTCTACGCCGGTAATCATCTCGGTCACAGGATGCTCGACCTGGAGACGGGTGTTCATCTCGATGAAATAAAACTCGCCGTTTTCGTAGAGAAATTCAAAGGTGCCGGCGCCGCGGTAGCCGATGCGCCGGCAGGCATCGGCGCAGCGCTCGCCGATACGGGCGATGAGACGGGCCGGAATGTGCGGCGCCGGAGCTTCCTCGATGACCTTCTGGTGGCGGCGCTGCATCGAGCAGTCGCGCTCGCCGAGATAAATGGCGTTTTTGTGCTGATCGGCCAGCACCTGAATTTCCACGTGGCGCGGGTTTTCCAGATACTTTTCCATGTAGACGGCGGGATTGCCGAAAAAGCTGCCGGCTTCCTGGCGAGTCAGTTGTACCGCGCTGAGCAGGGCCGCCTCGGTTTGCACCACGCGCATGCCGCGCCCGCCGCCGCCGCCGGCCGCCTTGATGATGACCGGATAGCCGATGGCGCGGGCGATGCGGATGATTTCCTTCGAATCTTCCGGCAGGGCGCCGTCGGAGCCGGGGACGCAGGGCACGCCGGCCGCTTTCATGGCGTCCTTGGCCGATACCTTGTCGCCCATCAGGCGAATGGTTTCGGCGCGCGGGCCGATGAAGACGAAGCCCGAGGATTCCACCCGCTCGGCGAAATCGGCATTTTCCGAGAGGAAGCCGTAGCCCGGATGGATGGCCTGGGCATCGCAGACCTCGGCCGCAGAAATGATGGCTGGCACGTTCAGGTAGCTGGCCGCCGAAGGTGCCGGGCCGATGCAGACCGACTCATCGGCCAGCTTGACATACTTGGCGTCGCGGTCGGCCTCGGAATGGACGACCACGGTTTTGATGCCCAGTTCGCGGCAGGCGCGCTGGATGCGCAGCGCGATTTCCCCACGGTTGGCGATGAGAATCTTGTCGAACATGGCCGGGCGCTCAGCCGATTACGAACAGCGGCTGGCCGAATTCGACCGGCTCGCCGTTTTCGATCAGGATGGCCTTGACGACGCCGGAAGCGTCGGCCTCGATTTCGTTGAGCAACTTCATCGCCTCGATGATGCACAGGGTATCGCCCTCCTTGACCGCCTGGCCGACCTCGACGAAGGCGTCGGCGCCGGGCGACGGCGAGCGGTAGAAGGTGCCGACCATCGGCGATTTGACGACATGCCCGGGCGGCAGTTCGTCCTCGTCGTCGGCAGCGGCCGGGGACGCGCCAGCGGCGGCCAGCGGCATGGCGGCCGGCGGCGCCATCATGTATTGCTGCACCGGCGGCGCGGCGACGGCGCCGTAATGCTTGGCGATACGGACCTTTTCTTCCCCTTCGGTGACTTCCAGTTCGGAAATGCCCGATTCCTGCACGAGGTCGATCAGTTTCTTCAGTTTACGCAAATCCATGAGGGTGACTCCCTTTTATCTCTATGGACGCCTGTTGCAGGCGTGATGTCGGCAGATGCCGGCTTATTCGATGTTGAGGCGGATATCGTTGAGCAGATATTCCAGCGCCAGACGGTAGCCGTCCGGGCCGAGGCCGCAGATGACGCCGATTGCCAGATCGGAGAAATACGAGTGCTGCCGGAACGGTTCGCGGGCATGCACATTGGACAGATGCACTTCGATGAACGGAATGGCAACGGCCGCCAGGGCATCGCGCAGCGCCACACTGGTATGCGTGTACGCCGCCGGATTGATGATGATGGCCCGCACGCCCTGCTCGCGCGCGGCGTGGATGCGCTCGATCAACGCCCCTTCGTGATTACTCTGGAAAGCCTCCAGGTCAACCCCGCCTGCCTCGGCCAGCCGGGCCAGGGAGAGGTTGATATCGGACAGGGTTGCACGACCGTAGTGCTCGGGTTCGCGAGTGCCGAGCAGGTTCAGATTAGGCCCGTGCAGTACCAGAATGCGGGGTTTTTCGGCCGATCTGGAAGTCGTTTTTCGCTTCGTCATGGCGGCAAGTTTGCCGCAAATCGCTACAATTTGTCCAGTCCGGCGCTTTTCAGGGCAAGAGAGCGCGCAGCGCCTCGGCCCTGATCCGCTCGCGGGGCCGGCCATCGCGGTACTTCAGCCTGATCCGCTCATAAGCGGCGGGAAAGATCACCAGATTGGCGTCGGCCACCACCGTTTCCACCACCAGTACCGCCTCCGCCTTTTCGTGGCGGGGGGCGCCGTGGACAAAGGGAATGTTGCGGTTGAGCAGGAAAATTTCGACTTCCTTGGCGCTGTCGGTAAAGAGCAGGATGTCGATGCTCGAATGCTCGCCAGCCGTACCTTCGAGCACCGAGCCGGTCAGCCAGGGGTTGAAGGCGGCGAGCAGATCGAGCAGTTCCAGCGCCGCCCGGCGCAGGGTAGCGAGCAATTCCTGATGTTCGTCGTCATACAGGCTGCGGTAGGCGCGCAATTCGGCCTCGACCTCGGCATTGTCGGGAAACTCGCCATGCTCGGCCAAACCCAGTTGGCGGGCGGCTTTTTTCTTGGCGTGGCCATAGTCGGTAATGCCGTCCTCCGCCATCAGGCGGGCGGCGGCGCTGGCGATGCTGGCCCGGGCGGCGGAGGCCGGGCGGAAACGGTCATGGCGGGGCATGGTGCTGCGTCAGGGTAGAATCGCCGCCATTCTAACCACGGTACGCGCCATGCACATCCACATTCTCGGCATCTGCGGCACCTTCATGGGCGGTATCGCCCAACTGGCCGCTGCCGCCGGCCATCGGGTCACCGGCTGCGACGCCAACGTCTACCCGCCGATGAGCGACCAGTTGCGCGCCGTCGGCATCGAACTGATCGAAGGCTACGAGGCCGCCCAATGCCGCCTGAAACCCGACCTGTTCGTGGTCGGCAACGCCATTTCGCGTGGCAATGCGCTGCTCGAAGCCATCCTCGACCAAGGTCTGCCCTACGTTTCCGGCCCGCAATGGCTGGCCGACAATATCCTGCACGGGCGCTGGGTGCTCGGCGTCGCCGGTACGCACGGCAAGACGACGACCAGCGCCATGCTCGCCTGGATACTGGAAGAGGCCGGGCTGGAACCCGGTTTTCTGATCGGCGGCGTGCCGCTCGATTTCGGTGTTTCGGCCCGGCTTGGTAAGACGCCCTTTTTCGTCATCGAGGCCGACGAGTACGACACCGCTTTCTGCGACAAGCGCTCCAAGTTCATTCACTATCGCCCGCGCACGACCATTCTCAACAATCTGGAATTCGATCACGCTGACATCTTCGCCGATCTGGCAGCTATCGAGACGCAATTTCACCATTTGGTGCGCACCCTGCCCGCCTCCGGCCTGATCGTCACTCCGGCCGACGAAGCCAGCCTTGAGCGCGTTCTGCAACGCGGCTGCTGGACGCCGGTGGCGTATTTCAACGACCCGGCCGGTTATCGCGTCGACGGCGACGATGCCAGCGGCGAACTGATTTTGACCGGGCCGGCGGGCGAAATCGGTCGCGCCGTCTGGCAGTTGTCCGGCGCTCACAACCGGGCCAATGCCTGCGCCGCGCTGCTTGCCGCCCGCCACGCCGGCGTGTCCTTCACCCAAGGTTTGGCGGCCCTGGCCCGCTTTGGCAACGTCAAGCGGCGCATGGAAGTGCGCGGCACGGCGCGCGGCATCACCGTCTACGACGATTTTGCCCACCATCCGACGGCCATCGCCACCACCATCGCCGGTCTGCGCCGCAAGGTCGGCGCCGCCCGCATCCTGGCCGTGCTCGAACCGCGCTCGAACACGATGAAGTTGGGCGCCATGAAAAGCCAATTGCCGGACAGCCTGCGCGAAGCCGATGCCGCCTGGTGCTATGCCGCCAACCTCGACTGGGACGCCCGCGCCGCGCTCGCCCCGATGGGCGAGCGAGCCAGCGTGGCCGACGACCTGTCAGAACTGATCGAGCGCGTCGCCGCCGCCGCCCGCTCCGGCGACCACATCCTGGTGATGAGCAATGGTGGTTTCGGCGGCATCCACGACAAATTATTACGTCGGCTGGCGGGATGAAATAGAAAGCCAGAAAGGCGAAGGCCCGCACCGGGGGAGGGGGAGTGCGGGCCTTCAGACGGTTGGAGGAGGGAACCGTCAGGCTGATGTCTGGTTCAGCGCATGGCTCAAAGATACGGGAGGGGCCGTTGCGGTTCAAGTAACCGATTGCAACAAAGCGTGCCATCGTGTGCGCTGGCCGCTTGCCCGGCGGCGCGATGTTTTTAGCCGGCGCGGTGGACGGCGGCGCGCAGGCGGGCGATGGTGTCCTCGACGCGGGCTTTTTTCGCCACTTCCAGGCCGAGATTGCGGGCTACTGCATTGACCCGCGCCGGGTTGAGCGGAATGCCGCCACGGTCGATGGCGGCGAGCAGCCGGCGGGCCTGTTCGATGTCGGAAACAGGCGCCGCTGGCCGGGCGCAGAGGCTTTTGAGCCAGTCGAGAATTCCCGTGGGCCGCCGCGCGCTCATATGACCTGAATGCGGCCCTCAGTCGGCCAGTTCGATCCGGCCGCTGACGCTGACCGTGACCTGGCTTTCGCCGGCTTCAATGGGCATGGGCGCCGCCGACATCTTCGCCCCGGCGGCCTGCATGCGCGGCATCGGTGGCGTGGCGCCCTGCGCGCGCAGCGTCAATTGCTTGATCTGGTAGGGCTTGCCGAATTGGTCGGCGATCAGCGCGGCGCGGGCGCGGAAGGCGTCGATGGCGGCGCGCGTCGCGCCTTCTTCCGCCGCCGCGCGCGTTGCCGGCGACGGCAACTGGTTCAGGTGGCCAAGCGCCAGGCGCTGCGCCTGCAACTTGCCGAGCAATTCCGACAGCGCCGCCACGTCCTTGGTTTCGAGCAGCAATTCGGAGCGGATGCGCCAGCTTTCCAGCTTCTGCTCCTGGTTATAGACCGGATAAGTGTTCTGCGGGCCGCTCTTGACCGCGACCGCCGGGGTGTTGCGGATCAGTTTCAGCGCCTCGGCGATATCCTGATTGACCCGGCGCGCCAGTTCGGCGGCGTTGCCGCCGCTGGCCTCGGCATAGACCCCGGCGCGCAGCAGGTCGTTGGTGGCTGGCCGGCTGGCCTCGGCGCTCAGTTCAATCTCGGTGCCGGCGTGGGCGGCGCCGAACAAGGCGGCGGACAAAATGGTGGCGGAGATTAAGCGCATTGCGGTTTCCTCGCGTACTTTGGGGCAAATGGGAGATTCGCCTTAGGGGCCCCGTTGATCGAGCCAGTTGAGCAGGGTGGCGAACAGTACGTCGGGATCGACCGGTTTGGCGATGTGGTCGTTCATGCCGGCATCGAGGCAGTCCAGACGGTCCTGAGCGAAGGCGTTGGCGGTCATGGCCAGGATCGGCGTCAGACTGTGGGCAGGCAGGGCGCGAATCTGGCGGGCGGCATCAATGCCGCCGAGCAACGGCATTTGCACGTCCATCAGGATCAGGTCATAGGGACGTTGCCGGCATTTGTTCACGGCCTCGACGCCGTTATTGGCGATGTCGACGGTGAGACCGGCCTCTTCGAGCAAGCTGCGGGCGATTTCCTGGTTGATCGACTCGTCCTCGGCCAGCAGCACGGCCATGCCAGCGCATTCCTCGCGCAGCCGGGTTTCCGGCGTGGCCGAAAAGGCCGACGGCACGCTGGCTTGGCTTGCCTTTGCCGGCAGGAAGCGGGCGGTGAACCAGAAGGTGCTGCCCTGTCCCGGCTCGCTACTGACGCCGATGCTGCCGCCCATCATCTGCGCCAGGCGCTTGCTGATCGTCAGGCCGAGGCCGGTACCGCCGTAGCGCCGGGTGGTCGAGCCGTCGATCTGTTCAAAGGCCCGGAACAGGCGCGCCTGATCGGCGGCGGCGATGCCGATGCCGGTATCCTCGACGGCGAAACGCAGGGTCATGCCCGCGTCGTTCTCTTCGATCCGTTCGGTGCGGATGGTGATGCCGCCGCTTTCGGTGAACTTGGTCGCGTTGCCGGCCAGATTGAACAGAATCTGCCGCAGGCGCAGCGGGTCGCCGCGCAGGCAGAGGCCGGCCAATTCGGGGGCGGTGTCGAAGCACAGGCGCAAGCCTTTCTCGGCTACCCGGTGGGCGATCAGGTCGCGCAACTGGTCAAGCGCTTCGGCGAGGCGGAAGTCGACGCTTTCCAGCGTCAGGCGGTCGGCTTCGATCTTGGAAATGTCGAGAATGTCGTTGATGATTCCCAGAAGGTGCTGCGCCGCCTGGTCGATCTTGCTCAACTGGTCGCGCAGGCGCGGATCGTCGGCGCGGCGCAGGGCAAGTCCGGCCATGCCCATGATGGCATTCATCGGCGTGCGCAATTCGTGGCTCATGTTGGCGAGGAAGGCGCTTTTCGCCCGGCTGGCCGCCTCGGCCGCCTCCTTGGCCAGGGAAAGATCGTTGGTGCGCTGCATCACCAGGCGTTCGAGATGGTGCCGATGTTCCTCCAGCTCGCGCTGCAGGCGCTTCTGCTCGCTGATATCGACATGCGTGCCGACCAAACGCTTCGGGCGCAGGATTTGCCCGGCGTCGTCGCAGGCCAGGCGGGCGCGGCAGAGGATATCGCACCAGTAGCCCTGGCGGTGGCGCAGGCGCAGTTCGAAGTCGTAAGTCGAGCGGCGGCCGGCCAAATACTCCTCGAGCATGGTTTCGGCGGCCGGCCTGTCCTCTGGATGCACCAGCACCTCCCAAGTGGCGATGGTCGGCGCGAATTCGTCGGGGCCGTAGCCGAGCATTTCCATCCAGCGCGGCGAGTAATACAGTTCGCCGTTTTCCAGATTCCATTCCCAGATGCCGTCGTTGGCGCCCTGCAGGGCGAATTTCAGACGCTCGTGGGTTTGCGCCAGACTTTCCTCGATCGCGCGCCGTTCGGTCTCGTCGGTCAAGTAACCGCGCAAGCGTTTGAGGCGGCCGTCGGCGCCGCGTTCGGCGACGGTGAAATCGTATACCCAGTGCACGCTGCCATCCGGCCAGACGATGCGGTAACGGGATTCCCAATTGCGCCGGCTCGGATCGGCGAGGCCGAGCCTGTTTTCCTCGGTCATGCGGGCAAAATCTTCCGGCAACACGCAGTCGCCATAGATGAAGCCGGGTGTCAGCATCGCCGCCGCATCGCGGCCAAAGACATTGGCAATATTCGGCGAGGCATATTCGATCGGCCAGTCCGGCTCCGCGCGCCAGACCAGAATCGCCACCGGGCCGTCGACGAACAGAGCGCGTTCGGCTGCCAGCGCGGCTTCCGCAGCCTTGCGCTGGGAAATGTCGCGCGAGGAACCGAACAGCAGCGGCTGGCCGTCGATTCGCAGCGGGTAGCCGCTGACCTCGACGTCGATGAAACTGCCGTCCTTGCGCCGGTGCCGGGTCTCGAACAGCGAGAGGCCGCTACGCGCGAACTGCTCGCGCAGCGACCGCCGGGACTTGCCCTTGTTGAAATGAGCATCCCACTGGCCGATTTCCATGCCGAGCATCTCGTCGCGCTGGTAGCCGAGCATGGCGCAGAAAGAATCGCTGACCTCGACCAGCCTGCCGTCGGTGTCGACGATATGGACGCCATCGCTGGCCTTTTGCAGCAACACCCGATTCTTTTCGCTTTCACGCGCCAGCGCGGCATCGGCCTGGCGGCGCTCGGCGATTTCATGCTTCAACTGCAGGGTATTGATCGACAGTTTGGCGAAGGTGCTGAGGATGATTTCGGTCAGCGTCCGCGTTGCGCCGGCCATCTGCCGCTGGGCATGAGCGTGGGCTACTGCGGGCGACTGCCCGAATTCGAGAGCCTGCACGACATAGGCCATGAAGCGATCGGATTCGAGGATGTGCGAAGCCAGCCAGCGCGTCAGAAAGAACAGGGCCTGCTCGGCCAGCTCGCGGATCTCCTGATCATCGCGCTCGTCCAGGCTTTTGCGCAGGGACACGGCCTGCTCGGCGAATTCGGCATGGCTGCGGGCATGGGCGACGGTGCTGTCGGCGTCGGGCAAATGCTGCTGCCAGACGGCTTGCTCGGTCGTGAAATGATAGACGGCGTAATCGAGTACTTCGTCGAAAACCCGTTCCAGATCGGCGCGGCGCGCGCCGCTGGCGATATGGTCGGCCAGGCTGTTGACCAGCCGAACCAACTGGCGATGCTGCGCGTCTACTTCCGGCAGGCCGGTATTGAAATGCTCGTCCCAGGAAAAGAGGTCAATCGCGTTGGTCATCGGGATGATCGTGCTTCGGCTGACGGTTTTGCCACATTGTATGATATCCGGCCCTGCTAGCACCAAGATGCGACAGATATCGCGGTCGTTTTCCGACTCCCAATAGAGGTATTGATTGTGGCTTGCTCGCTGCTATCCGGCAGGATAGGCGCCCAGTCGAATCTCAGCGTGGCCGGGAGGAACCGCCGGAGCGCCGGCCACGGCGGCCGGCCGGGGTGGCGAAGCCGACCCAGTTGGCCGGCACGCCCTGGCCGCCGCGCCCGCTGCCCCTCATCTTTGCCGGCTTGGCGGCGGCAGCGCCGGGGCCGGTCGCCGGTACCCGGTGCTCCGGTTCGAAGCCCGGTTCCTCATCGCGGGACAGCGGCTTCTTCAGCAGGGTTTCGATGGCCGCCAGCAGCGGCGCCTCGTCGGCGCAGACCAGCGACACCGCCTCGCCGCTGGCGCCAGCGCGGCCAGTGCGACCGATGCGATGGATGTAATCTGCGGCGACCAGCGGCAGGTCGACATTGACCACCAGCGGCAAGTCGTCGATATCCAGTCCTCGGGCGGCAACGTCGGTGGCGACGAGAATCCGCAGCTCACCCGCCTTGAAACTCTCCAAGGCACGCAGGCGCGCGGCTTGCGGCCAGTCGCCGTGGATCGTGTCGGCGGCAATCCGCTTTGCCCGCAGGCGGGCAAGCAAATCATCGGCGCCCTTGCGGGTTTTGACGAAGACCAACGCCTGGCACCAGCCGCGATCCTCAAGCATGAACAGGAATAGCTCGCTCTTGCGTTTTTTGTCCACCGGCACGACCCATTGCTTGACCGCCTTGGCGACGCTGTTGCGCGGCGCGGTCTCGATCGCCAAGGGATCGCGCAGGCGGGCCTTGGCCAAGCCGTGGATCGCGTCGGAAAAAGTGGCCGAGAACAACAGCGTTTGCCGCTGCCTCGGCAAGGCGGCGAAGAGCGTGGTCAGCTCCTGGGCGAAGCCGAGATCGAGCATGCGGTCGGCTTCGTCGAGCACCAGCGTCTCGACCCCCTTCAATGTCACCGCGTTCTGCCGGAACAGGTCGAGCAAGCGGCCGGGGGTGGCGACCAGCAAGTCGACGCCGCGGCGCAAGCGCGTCACCTGGGGATTGATGCCAACGCCGCCGTAAACCGCATAGGTGCTGACCGATAGGTGGGCGCCGTACTGGCGGCAACTGGCATGCACCTGCTCGGCCAGTTCACGCGTCGGCACCAGAATCAGGGCGCGCACCGCCGTGCTGCCGGCCCGTTCGCCCTCGCTCAGGCGTTGCAGCAACGGCAGCGCGAAAGCGGCCGTCTTGCCGGTGCCGGTTCGTGCCGCCGCCATCAGATCGCGGCCGGCCAATACGGCAGGAATGGCCTGGGCCTGGATCGGTGTCGGCGTCTGGTAGCCGAGGCCGTCGAGGGCCTGAAGCAGCGGGGCGGCAAGGCCGAGGGCAGCGAAAGTCATGGCGGCGGGGCGGGGCGGCGAAACAGCCAGTTTAACCCGGCGGCGCCAGCGGGCCGGGTGTAACATCGCCGTCATGAACGACGATCTGGAAGCCCTTGCCGGCGAACTCGGCGCCGCTTTGCTGGCGCGCGGTGCATGGCTGGCGGCGGCGGAATCCTGCACCGGCGGCTGGCTGGCCCAGGCGGTGACCGCCATCGCCGGCAGTTCGGCCTGGTTCGACCGCGGTTTCGTCACCTATTCCAATGCCGCCAAGATGGACATGCTGGGCATACCGGAAGCGACGCTGGAGCGCCACGGCGCGGTATCCGAAGCGACCGCCCGGGCGATGGCCGAGGGCGCGCTGGCAAAGAGCCGCGCCGACTGGGCCGTCGCCATTACCGGCATCGCCGGCCCGGGCGGCGGCTCGCCGGACAAGCCGGTCGGCGCCGTGTGCTTCGCCTGGGCGGCCAAAGAAAGCGGCTGCCTCGCGCAAACCCGCCACTTTCCCGGCGACCGAACGGCGGTGCGGGAACAGTCAGTGCGCCACGCGCTGCGTGGTTTGTTGCAATTGCTCGATGCGGCGCCCGCGCTGGCCTGAGTTTGAAAAGGTGTTTTAAGGAAAGCTGCGATGGAGAGGAATCAAAATAGCAAAAAAGGTAGAAAAGAGGGGGCCACACGATTTCGCCTTAGTCAATCTTGCTTAATCTGGGTAGACATTAATTGTCGTCTGCCCCCAATGCTGTTCACTTAGATGAATTAGGTGTAATCTACGCCTGTTGTCGGAACGTTCGGGGAGACGAAGATGGCAGGCAAGGCACAGGCATTGGGTGGGCAGATTCGCGTGGCGGACTATC
>Ga0123353_10006325_pt1 | contig 15750 bp, 12 predicted proteins | sample TergutLab28metaG_3_FD_92763 | JGI IMG/M metagenome (GOLD analysis project Ga0123353, IMG submission 92763) | Labiotermes labralis P3 segment gut microbial communities from Petit-Saut dam, French Guiana - Lab288 P3 | ecosystem: Host-associated > Arthropoda: Insects > Digestive system > Gut ... | reverse complement strand
CAGGGCAAAACCGTATGCCGGACTTATCTGCTGCATAGACATCTCTTTTCGGATATTGGAATATCTGTTCAGGGGATTTCGTGCCGGTTCCCATTTACCGTCTTCTGTGAAAAGATAGACATTTGGAATCGGTTCTAAATCGCCTTTTCCTTTGTCCATCACGCCGCGCCCTGCCATATTGGACTGTCCGATGCAAAGAAATAAATCGAGTTTAGGCAGCGATTTGCCGTCGACTAGCATTTCGTTTCCGTCGGGTGCCGCAAAGAGCGTCCCGTTAAAAAACGCAATGAAACAGAAAAGGACGCAGAAAAAAAGGTAAAACGGAGGAGATGTTTTCATTGGAAACCTTTCGTAAAAAATCTTGCAAAAACCGCCGTCTTAGAGACGGCGGCTAAACGATATGCCGTTAAATGTTGCCGTCTGGAAACGTAATTACCCAAGGCAGTCCCCAAGCACCGATTTCGTTCATAAACGGGTCGGGGTCAAACTGTTCCATGTTGAAAACGCCGCTGCCTTTCCATTGTTCGGATAAAATCATTTTCGCTCCCAATGCTGCCGGCACACCGGTCGTATAACTGACCGCTTGCGCACCGACTTCCGCAAAACATTCCTCGTGAACGCAAACATTGTAGATATGAGCGTTTAGCGGCTGATTCGCAGAATCAGACGCTAAACCGGTTACCCACACTCCGATGTTGGTTTTGCCCTTTGTACGCGGTCCCAGCGAAGCAGGGTCGGGCAGCAGTTTCTTCAAAAATTGCAGCGGTATAATTTTATGCCCCTCGTATTCAACGGGGTCTATCCGCGTCATTCCGACGTTCTCAAGCACCTTCAAATGAGTTAGATACGATTGTCCGAAAGTCATCCAAAACCGCATCCGCTTCACTTCGGGAAAGTGTTTCACCAGCGATTCCATTTCCTCGTGATAGAGCAGATACATATCTTTTTCACCGACCTCCGGAAAATCGAAAACTTTCTTAACGGAGAGCGGCTCGGTCTCAATCCATTGTCCGTTTTCGTAATAGCGTCCTTTTGCGGAGACCTCGCGGATATTGATTTCGGGATTGAAATTCGTTGCGAAAGGATAACCGTGGTCGCCCGCATTGCAGTCGAGAATATCGACTGTATCCATTTTCTTGAAATAATGTTTACGGAGATAAGCCGTATAAACATTGGTCTGTCCGGGGTCGAATCCGCTGCCGAGCAGTGCAAGAATACCGGCTTTTTCAAATCTGTCGTGATATGCCCATTGCGGCGCATAACAAAATTTGGCAGTGTCGGGATGTTCATAATTTGCCGTATCGAGATAATGTGTACCGGTCTCAAGACAAGCGTCCATTATCGTTAAATCCTGATACGGCAGTGCAACGTTAATGACGAGATTCGGTTTAACGTCTTTGATTAGAGCAGTGAGTTCCGGGACCTTGTCGGCATCAATCTTTGCCGTATTTATACCGCCGCGGTTCAATTTCGTTTTGATGTCGGCAGCGATGGCATCACATTTCGATTTAGTTCTGCTGGCGAAGGTGATATGTTTGAAAATTTCGGGATGTTGAGCGCATTTGAACGCAGCGACGCGTCCGACTCCGCCTGCTCCGATAATGAGTACGCTGTCCATTGCACTTTGGTTGTTTTCAGGTAATAATGTTGTAAAATATATTTTAAGTGTATCATAGATGCGGTTTATTTTCAATCCGGCACATGGGGGCTACCATTTTTTCAAAAACTATATTAAAATATGGACGACAGATATAATTTTTCTGCCGCTAACGAATTCAAGTATTATGAATCCAGACGAAGAAATAGAAGATACCGTTGACGAACAATCGGAAGAGAACGCCGACATAACCGAACTCTCCGAAACGGAACAGTTGCGTCTCGAATTAGAACAAGCAAAAGACCGCTCGCTTCGGGCTTTGGCGGACTTGGAAAATTTCCGCCGGCGCACTAATCGGCAAATGGCGGAAGAAAGAAAATATGCCAACATCGACCTGATGCGGGAAATCCTCGACGTTTGGGACAACATCGGAAGAGCACTCGAAGCAGTGCAGAAAACCCACAGCATTGAAACATTGATGGAGGGCGTACAACTCGTACATCAACAGTTGCTCGATGTTCTTTCCAGATTCAACTGCGAAAAAATTGAAACACTGCATCAGCCGTTTGACCCGAACTTTCATCAGTCAATAGCGCAAATTCCTAATGCAGAGTTTCCGGTAAATATCGTCATCAACGAAACACAAACGGGTTTCAAATTATATGACCGCGTTGTCCGACCTGCTCAAGTGGTTCTCTCCGCAGGTGAACCGAAAGAGTAGAAACATTGTCCGAAAGGGTCTTATCCTGCTCGAGATGCTTATCGCATTAGGGCTGATGACTGTCGTCATCGGCTTGGTCGGAATCTCTATCGACATTTATCTGCGAAATACTTCGATAAGCCGTACCGAAGTTGAGGAAACGCGGCTCGTTCAAGCGGTCTTAGATAAAATCGCAAGCGACATCCGCAATGTCTTTTCCGCTTTGCGTGAAGAGCAACTGGAAGTCGATACCGAAGCACTTTCACCCTTGCTTGGTTTTTCCGGCACAGAATTAAGTACAGCAGCAGGAGAAGAAGGCACTACGGCAGAAGATATGGAGGCATCGGATTTATCGGAAGTGTACGGTACAAAGCCCGGTATTTACGGCAACATCGAGTGGCTGCAAATTGATACGGCGAAGTTGCCGCGCGGCGAAATGTTTGGGTCCCGGCAAGTGGTCAGCGGCAGCGATATGGTTGACCGCTTGAGTCCTTCTAAAACGGTGTTGTATTATCTCGGTGAGGAGACGGGAACAATTTCCATTGATGACCCAAGATACGAACCGGAACGGATGCTCGGTTCGCTGGGACGCAATTTAGATTCATCAATGCCGCGATACGGTTTGTTTCGGCGTTCTCTTGACCGGTTAGTGTCGCAGTATGCCGTCAATGAAGGAAAAGAGACGGAGTATGAGCAATATGATGAACCGCTTGCGCCGGAGGTTGAGTTTATAGAGTTTGCATATTTTGACCCGCAAGCAGGGCAGGAAGGCACTAGCGGCGACTGGATTGATTATTGGGACATGGACGAGATGGGATATTTGCCTTCGGCGGTGCGAATCACGCTGGGCATCCGCCGACCGAGAATCGGTGCTTCATTATTATCGACATTGACGTTCAGTAATACCGAAGAGCGTGAACCGGTGATATATTCGTTGATTGTAATGATACCGGTGTCGATAACGATTCCTGAAACGACTGAAGAAACAACAACAGTTGAGTAGATTGCGCAGAATTAGAAATCCTGCGCTAAAAACGCTCTTTCCTAAAACGCCGGTTTTTTGTATAGTCCGCCGTTTCGTTTTTCGTTTTATAACGTTACTACGGCGGTTATATGTCCAGATTTCTCACCACTACGGCAATGGTTATCGTGATTCTTGCCGGTCTGAAAGCGGCGCAGTCATTGGTCGCTCCTTTCCTGCTTGCGGTCTTCTTTGCAATGGTCTTGATGCCGCCGCTGCGCTGGCTCAAACGCAAAGGGGTCTCCGACTCCGTTGCCGTTTTCACGCTCTCGGCTCTCGTCTTTATCTTCGGCATAATGATGGCAAGCGTTTTCACCGGCTCGCTCTCCAAATTTGCGGAGAAACTGCCGGAATACCAAAAGAAAATGACCGTCTACATCAACGAAATTGACGCGCGGATTAACTCGCTTGCCGATACTTTCAGCATAGCCGATATTGGTATTCCGACACTGCCGGATATTTTGGAACCAGCGCAGGAAACGGAAGAAATCCCGCCGCCGGAATATAAACCCGCGCAGGAATCCAAACCGGAATCTGCAAAGAAGGAAAGCAACTTTTCGATTCTGGACATCGTTTCAATGGAAACAATGGTGAAGTTTGTTAATTCTGCCGTTGCCTCACTGCTGAATTTCATGACTCTCTTTTTTCTGGTTGCGATTCTGGTGATATTTATGCTGCTCGAAGCGGCGCAGTTGCCGGAAAAGGTGAAAGAGGCGTTTCACAATCAGGATTTATCCAACGAGTATTTCGATAAAATCGCTGCCGATACTTGGAATTACACGAAAATTAAAACGATAGTTAGTTTTTTGACGGGGGCAGCAGCGTCAGCCGGTCTTTGGTTTCTTGGAGTCGAATACCCGCTGCTTTGGGGAATCCTGTTGTTCTTTCTCAATTACATTCCGAACATCGGACAGTTTATTGCCTGCATTCCGCCGGTGCTTCTTGCGCTGGTTGACCAAGGCGTTGGAACAGCCGTTGCGGCAACGGTTTGGCTCACGATAGTCAACACGGTCTTCGGCTATGGTGTTGAACCTCGCTATCTCGGCGAAGGATTAGGAATCTCCTCGCTGGTGGTATTGATTTCGTTGGTCTTTTGGGGCTGGCTGCTCGGCCCCATCGGAATGTTCCTTTCCGCACCGCTGACGATGGTATTGAAAATTGCTTTGCAGAACATTCCTTCGACCCGCTGGCTTGCGGTGCTGTTGAGTAATAGAACGGGAATATTGAAAAATACGAGCGGCGGGTAATAATACGAGCGGCGGGTGATAACCTGCCGTTATTACCCCAATTCGAGCATTTTATCAATGCAGCCCCTTGCGGCGGTGATAACTTCGGCATCGAGTTTAATCTCCTCGCCGCCTTCGCCGTTCAAACAATTCAGTACATCAATAAGAGTTGTCAACTTCATATCAGGACAAAGCAATTTCTTGGAAAGACAATGAAACCGCTTATTCGGACATTGATACTGCAAATGCTGGGCGATGCTCATCTCCGTTCCGATGATGAATTCCCTCTTGTCGGACTTTTTCGCAAACTCCATTATTGCCGATGTTGAACCGATGAAGTCCGCTAACTCGACAACTTCCGGTACACATTCGGGATGAACGAGAACCAATCCTTCGGGATATTGCCGGCGTGCTTCCCGCACTTCGTCAGCAGTGACGGCAAAGTGAATCGGACAGCCGCCGGAAATCGTTTTGATATTTTTTTCCGGTACTTGTTTTGCAACAAAATCGCCAAGATTACTGTCGGGAATGAACAAGATATTTTTATTTTCGATTTTGCGGACAATATCGACAGCCGATGATGAAGTCACGCAGACATCGCAGACCGTTTTCAATTCAGCGGCGGTGTTGATATAGCAGACAACCGTGTAGTCGGGATACTGCTTTTTCACTTCCATAAGTGCTTGCCGATTAAGCAGTTCCGCCATTGGACAACCCGCCGCCTGATGCGCAAGATAAACGGTCTTATCCGGCGACAGAATCTTTACCGTTTCCGCCATGAACCGCACGCCGCACATTATCACGGTTTGTTGCGAAGTATTTGCCGCCTGAACGCTCAACTGGTACGAGTCGCCGGTAAAGTCAGCGATTTCGAGAATGTCATGCGTCTGATAACTGTGCGCCAGAATACAAACGTCTTTTTCGTTTTTGATGCGGAGTATTTCTTTTTGAATTTCGGATAAGCGCAGCATAGCGGTCTCATTGTAAGTTTTGTGGAAAATCAATCTTATGAACAAAAAGATTATATCACATAACTGCCAAAAGACAAGCGGCGGTATCAATGTAGCGTTAACGCTCTTTCAATCCGCCGCAACACTCGTTCTTTGCCGAGAATTTCCAGCGTCTCGAACATACCCAGACCGGTACTCTTGCCGGTAACGGCAACGCGCAAAGCGTGAATGATTTGATTTGCCTTAATCTGTTTCTCGTCAAGGAAATTCTGCATCAACGCTTCTAAATTTTGGTGCGTGTAATCATCCGTTTGCGCTAATCGAAGTGTGAACTCTTTTAGCAGCGGCAGTGATTCTGCCGTGAGACGTTTCGCAACATCCGCTTCATTATACGGCAAGTCATCGTCGGGATAGAAAAAATCAACGAAGTCGAGAATATCGCCCGCTGTCTTGATTCTATCTCCGGCGTACTCGATAAGTTTTTGACGCAGCGACCGGTTAGGAACATAACATTTGCTCATGTCCATACCGCCGAATAAATCAACACCCAAATCGTTTATGTTAGTATCGTCCCAGTCCGTTTCTCCGCTGTTAAAACAAAATAAATGAAGATTATCCATTCTATCCAAACATTTGCAGAGGAACGGTTTGCATAGAACATCCTTCTTTTCAACCGGCATGGCAACAAAATGTTTTTCCTGAAACGCAAAGAGTTTAGCGGGGTCGAATGATGCCGCACCTTTCGTAACTCCTTCCAGCGAAAAATGTTCGATAAGGTCTTTCATCAGAAAAAATTCTGTCTTGTCATCCAATGCCCAGCCGACCAACGCCATCGCATTGACGATTGCCTCCGGCAAATAACCAACCGTCTGATAAAAATCGACAATCACTGGATTGAAGCCATCGGCATTGACTTCCATGCCGAGACGTTCCGCAATGCTCTTGCCGTGTTCAAACAGTTTCGCAAACTCCTTATTTTTCAAGTACTTATCGAGTTTACGTTTGCTCAACTTTGTCTTGCTTCCCGGCTCGGCAACGAAAGGAAGATGAGCATATTCCGGCAATGAATAGCCGAGCGATTGAATCATGAAAATCTGGCGCGGCGTGTTCGAAAGATGTTCTTCCGCCCGAATGACATGGGAAATCCGAAAGTCCTCATCGTCCACCACGTTGGCAAGATGATAAATGAATGACCCGTCTGCCCGCTGGATAACATGGTCTTGTTCGTCCGCCCATGCAAACTCGACATTGCCGCGAATAAGGTCATGTATCACCAACTTGCCTTCCCTCGGCATCTTCAATCGGACAACGCTTTGCCGCCCTTCATCGGCGAACTTTTCCGCCTGTTCATCTGTTTCGGCAGCCCACTTTCGGCTGTAAGTGAAAGTCCGCTTTTCCGCAATCGCTTGTTCCCGTTCCGCTTGAATTTCCTCTGTCTTGGCAAAGTCCCGATAGGCAAACCCGCGCTTGAGAAGTTTGTCAACTGCCGCTTGGTACTTATCGCTGCGCAGCGATTGGAAATACTCGTTGTAACTACAACCGTCCTCGCATATAACAGTACCTTCGTCCCAATCGATACCGAGCCATTGAAGTCCGTCGAGAATCGGCTGCAATGCATCGTCAAGATTCCGCTGCTGGTCGGTATCGTCGATGCGCAGGATAAACTGTCCGCCGTGTTTCTTGGCAAACAGATAATTGTACAGAGCGGTGCGGACACCGCCGATGTGCAGATACCCCGTAGGACTAGGGGCAAAACGGGTACGGACTTCTTTCGGCATACGTGTTTCTTCTATTAACGCAGGATTTCTAATCTTGTATATTTACTTTGTTTTGACACAGATACAATCTGATGCCGCATTTGCAAAATAGTTACCAACAACTCCTATTCTACAAACTGTATATGACAAACTCAACCCCTACCTGTCATATGCATAGCAAAAGAAAAAATCTGCTGCTCCGAAACAATTCGCCGCAAACGGGGTTAAACACGTGGAGCGGTCATTCCGCTTTACATTTTCTTTCTTTCCGTTAAAATTACTTGCACAATTTTACCCTAATAACCAGGATGGCAGCAATGAAAACAAACTCACGGTTTTACAAAAATAATTTTCGCAGGAACAATTTTCGCAAGGGCAATTCGCACCGCGGCGGTTTTACGCTGGTGGAAGTGATGATAGTTTTATTCATACTTCTTTCGATTGCCGCAGTAGGTGTCGTTGCTGTCCTCAATGCAAGGGAGCGGGCAAACATTGATAGCACGCAAGCATACATTAGGGCATTGGCAAGTGCTTTGGACCTTTACAGTGCGCATGTTGGAAGATTTCCGACACCGGAACAGGGATTAAATGCTTTGATGGAAGCCCCCGGCGACTTGCCTGACCCTTCAAAGTGGAGCGGTCCGTATCTGAAGGACAGCGCAAGAACGGAAGACCCTTGGGGTAACCCTTACCAGTACACAGCACCGGGGCAGCGTTCCCGCGATGGATACGACGTTTGGTCTTTCGGTCCCAACGGAATAGACGGCGACGATGACGACATCGGCAACTGGAGTAAATAGTTTAGTCTCACTTTGTTTAGCCCCGCACTTTAAGTGCGGGGGTAAATTTTATGGTACAAGAACCCTATCTTTCTGAAAACCAGCAAATCGCACTATTTCACGCCGTTGGACGACGGCTTGCCTCCATCGTTACCGGAACGGCAGGACCCAAAATCTCCGAACAAATGCCGGAAATTGCAGACATTCCGCTGCTCGGTGCTTTCGTCTCCCTGAAAAATGACGGACAACTCCGCAGTTGTATGGGAACCATGTCCGACCAAATTCTGCTTGGAAATGCTGTCGACCAAGCCGCAGTTCACGCCGCAAAAGACGACCCGCGCTTCCCGCCGCTGCGCAGTGCCGAACTGTTCGAATTAGAACTGGAAATCTGGCTGCTCTGGGGAATGGAACGTGTCGCTCTCCGCGGCAAAGAACGTATCAACGCCGTTGAAATCGGAAGACACGGTATTCAAATTTCACGCGGCGGAAACAGAGGACTGCTGCTGCCCGGCGTTGCTATTGAACACGAAATGAACGCCGAACAATTCCTGACAGCCGTTTGCCGAAAAGCGGGCTTGCCGTCCAACGCCTGGCTTGACGATTCCTCGCTGCTCCACCGTTTTGAAGGACGCTCTATACGGGGACCCTTCTCCGCAACCGAAAACATCGGACAAAAAGCCGCCAAAGAAATAATTTTCGCAGCAAAATTTAATCGCGGCTTTTCTTCGCAATTACCGGGTCCAACTTTAGCCGAGACAATGCAGTTGCGGGATGCAGCATTGACTATGTTCATCGGAATGACCGAAGGACTCGGACAAGTCCGCTATTTCACTGGTCTTTACGACAGCAATGTTTCCGGCGTTTCATTGTCGTTTCATCTTCCCGACCGGCAGCCGCTGGTCATTTCAAAGATTTCGTCCCGCCCCGATGTTCCATTGCAGCAGGCGGTTCTTGAATTGCTGAAGGTTTTAGGACAGCAACTTGTCCGGTTCGGAATCACGAAATCGGAACTCGGCGAAATGGTTCTTAATCTGACGATTTTCTACGACCCCGCAATTCATGGAAACGTGAACCGGCACGACATAAGCGGTATCGAGACGGCAAGGCGAAGTATTATGCTTTCCGGTCCGCAGGGCTGGGCAATCCGCTTTGCTCCGAATCAAACCGCAAGAAATATCCTGAACGAACTGCTCGGAGTGATAGTACTGGAGGACTCGACTCTCGGAGAAATTCTTTCGTTTGAAACGATTTCAACGGCATCAGAATTAACCTTGCAATCGGTTTCACCGCCGACAAGAGCAGAAGCAGTCCGACCAGCAGTCGTTGCCGGTACGTTTTATCCGGCGGATGCCAAGACCGTTGACTACGAATTGGACAGAATGTCCGCCGCTGCGTTTTCGGCAGAAGTGTTGACGAAGGGACTGGATACAATTCCAAAAAAACGCTGCAAGGCAGTAATGGCTCCTCATGCTGGCTGGCGGTATTCCGGCAAGTTGGCAACGCAAACATTGGGGCAGGTTGCGTTTCCGCCGGTTGTGATTATTTTCGCTCCGAAACATCGGCGCGGCGGTGCGGATTGGGCGGTCGCACCGAATCGTGTTTGGCAACTGCCGGGAAGAACGATGGAATCCGATTTGCAGTTAGCGGAACACCTCGTCAATGCGGTTGATATGTTCGAGTTTGATGCCGAGCCGCATCGGGAAGAACACGCTGTTGAAGTGCTTTTGCCGATTTTGCATCGGTTATCGCCGAAAACACAGATAATCGGAATAACGATGGCGCACACTCCTTGGAGTGTGATTCAGCAGGGAGCGGCGCAGTTCGCCGACTTCTTGAAGTTGCTCGGCGAGGAAGCGGAGAAAAAATTGGGACAGAAAATCGAATTGCCGCTGCTGCTGGTTTCGTCGGATATGAATCATTTTGCTTCGGACAATGTCGGACGCAAGTTAGACCGCATTGCGCTGGACGCTTTGCATGAGGCGGTTAAAACGAAGAACCCGCAGCATTTTTTGACAACGGTGCTGGCGAATCAAATTTCGATGTGCGGTGCTGCGCCGATGACTTTCGTGCTGGAAACGCTGCACTTGCTTGGAGAACTTAACGAAATGACGGAAATCGGATACACCACCAGCGCGGAGGAGTCCGGCGATTCAAGCCGCGTAGTCGGTTATGCTGGCGTGCTGTTTGTTTAGCCCAGTTTGTTTAACCCAGCCGTTATAAACGGCGGGCTTATTTTTTAAACCAATTCTTGAACTTGCCTTTCACGGAGTTATTGTATTCCTTACGCATCGGCATGGATTCAATGATTTGCGAATACGTTTGCGTATTGACGAGTTCCAGCGAAAGTTTATAGTCCCGCTGCATATCTTTGTTGTCGATAGTCGTGCCGGTAGTAATCTTCGCAAACAAAAGATAATCGACAGGCGTTCCGCCGCGTCCCATTGCGCTGATAAACATTTTCATGTTCTCTTCCATGAAAAGGTCATCAGGACGCAAGCCGAGCGTTTGCAAACCGGCACGGACAGCGCGGTCGCTAACCACTTCAAACTGCGGCGACTCCGTGATTTTCTCCGAAATTGCCGTCTTGATGTGTTCCTTGAAATCCGCAACTTCTTCGATACCGGCGTTTTCCAACCCGACAAAGCAGACCTTGCGGCGGGCAGGTCCCATAGTACCGTCAGTGTACATTACCTGTTGAATCGACGGTTCGGCAGCGGCGCGGGCGAGAAGTTTGCCGACTGTTTCCCGAACAATCGGGTTATACACTTCGGCACCGGCGGCATTGCTTCCGACTTTGTCCTGTTCGAAGCCGTGCATAACTCTTGCCTGTGTTCCTCTACAGCCGGACAACAAGCAAACGGAAAGGATACCCAATAACGCAAACACCGATAATAAACGCATTGTAATTTAATCGTAAAACAAGGGACATCAAAAGATTGCGGATAATAGAAAATTCCGCCGTTTGATGCAAGAGCAATTATTTAGCCGGTACAGGTCCTGTACGATGGGTATCACGAGCGGGAAACTATTGTTTCCCGCTTTCACGAAAAAACGTTTTTTTCAGTGAACAAAGAAAAACGTCTTTCGGTGAAGCGGAAATCGCAGATTTCCGCTCGTTGTTCTTTGCCGGTGCTTGTTCTACCGATGAAAATCGCGGTTATTCCAAGCCGAATGACGTTCATCATGCCGAAGTGACACGCTTGTTAATGGAATAAAAAACTGCTCTTGCATCATAGCAATTTTTTTTATATTATCCGCAAGTCCGTATTTGAAACAACCCTTTCATCAGAAAGTTTTCAATGAGCATAGAATCACGCTCTATAATAAGCCCGAAAGCCCGCATCGGAAACAATGTCGAAATCGCTCCGTTCTGCATCATCGAAGACGATGTTGTCATCGGTGATAAGTGCCGCCTTGAGTCCCACGTTATAATTCGGAAAGGAACGATTATCGGCGAAGGTAATGCGTTTTATTCCGGTACCGTCATCGGCGGTCCGCCGCAGCATACAACGGCACTGCCGCCGTATGGACATATTGTTATCGGAGACGGCAATGTCTTCCGTGAAAACGTTACGATTCACCGTGCAATGAAAGCGGCAAGCGCAACAGTCATCGGCAATGAAAATTATTTGATGGTCAATGCTCATGTCGCCCACGATTGCTGCGTCGGCAACAATGTCGTTCTTGTCAACAATGTTATGCTTGGCGGACATGTTCAAATCGGTAACCGGGCAAATCTCGGTGGTGCAGCGGCGGTGCATCAGATGTGCCGCGTGGGTTCACTGGCAATGGTCGGAGGACAAGCGCATATTGTTCGGGACGTTCCTCCTTTTGTTACGGTGGACGGTTTAACAAGCCGGATTGTCGGTTTGAATCTCGTCGGCTTGCGGCGCGGCGGACGCACTGTTGAGGAAATCAAAACGCTCAAGACCGTCTATCGGATTTTGTACCGCGGCGGACTAACTTGGCAGCAGATTATCGACAAGATGCAGGCGGAGTATTCAATCGGACCCGCAGCGGAGATGACGCAGTTTTTGCTTGGAACGAAACGGGGTATTGTTAGTGAACGCCGTTCCGGTACAGCACGTTCGATTCGTCTTGTTGAGGAAGATGAAAACAACTGCGAAGAGGAAGCCGTCAGAACACTAAGAGTCAACGCCGGATAATTTAATACGGCTTCAATACGAGCGGCGGGTGATAACCCGCCGTTGATAACCCGCCGTTCCCTAAACCTCAATCGCTTCAATCGTTTTCACGAAAGTATCCTCACCGGCACCGCTGGCAACTTCGGCAAGCAGGTTGAAAATCTCGTCCGAAAAACCGGCAACATTTATCGTACTCGGTGACTCACGAAGTTGCGTCGTCGCATACGGTTGAATGTCAATGCACACGCACTTTGCTCCCGGATTGTTCTTTTTGAAAGTATTCCACTCTTGCATCGCGCCGGTGCCGTGACCGCAACGGGAACAGCTGCCGTCAAACCACGATTCGTTATCTGATACGATGACAAGTAAATCCCCTTTGACTTTCCGTTCATTGCACAAGCGAATTGCACAGCCGACATCGGTGCCGCCGCCTGCTCTCGACATCTGCTGTGCCATAGTCATTACAGAGTCACGCGGGTTGACATTCAAAATCGCTGCATTGGTATCAAATGCAATGATGACCGCATCGGGATTCTTGCGTTTGATTGCCGCTCCAACAAGTCCGGCAACATCACTGCACCTCACCGTACTCGCTGCTCTGCCGCGATGCCCCGTGATAGAACTGCTCATCGAACCGGACGAATCGACTGCAACGATGACCTTTCCGGTTATTGCCGGTACATTTTCCGTTGAGATTTCCATTGCGTCCTGCAATGCTTCCCGAACACTATGCGGAAGTTCAGAAGTCATCTTGTACGCCATCAAAAGTTGATACGGAAAGACCTTGCTCTTGGCAATCTCCGCTCTATCTCGGAGGCGTTCAGCAATGATGCCGGTCAACTCCTGTACTATAAATACTCCGTGCTTGGAATAAGCATTGAGATTCATTCTCGTCGTCTGCCACGAAGCATTTCGGGCAATGTCCTCCCAGTTTCGCGGTGTCAACTGAACGGAAGTCAAATACTGAAAATTGATGTCCGGCAATTCGTCCCATTCGATTCCATCGGCGTAATTCTTTTTCAATAATTCGTACCGCTGAACCTTGTCCGGCAACTTCTCCGCATCGTAGGGAAAGCCGCAGAAATAAGCGAACAGGGCTTTGAACTCATCATTTTTCGGCTTCGGGTGAGTTAACCGGATAATGTCGCCGATGGACGGATTGTTTCCGACGGAAGAATTGAACAAAGCGTTTGCATCCTGCCAGCGGTCAAACCACTGCCGCGCACAGCGGGCTGCGACTGAACCGAATGATTTCCGACCGAGAACACCGCTGCGCAGGATTTGCGTGAAGGAACGCAGCATCTTGATATTGTCGATAACCTTCGGAAATACTTTCTCGAACAGTGTGCCGTTCTGCGTCAGCAAGACCGCCATCAATATGCACGGCAGGTCTTTCATGAATCCTTTAGTGCGTGCATAGACGGCGCACTTGGCGATAAACTCCGGCGGTACAACTTGGCACAGTTGCAGTACATTTTGCAACTGGGTTTCGGCATTGGCGTAGTACGTGTCGTTGATAGTACCGGTACAGCAATAAGTCGCCAGCGCGGCTTTGTCACTGAGACGATATGCCTTTCCTCCGGCTTCGTTCATGGCATCCGCTTGCGGTGCTGACTCACCCTTCGGAGCGGGCGGGAAGATATTCGGGTTAGGCATGGGAACTCCTTCTTACGTAAAAAAGGCGTGATAAAAAGGCGACGAGTTACGACTATTAGCAAATTGTAAACCCGTCTGCATTCACGCCCGTATTTCAAAATGTCATGTGATAAAAAGGGCGATAAACTACGGTGCTCTACCGACTGAGCTACAGGCAGTTATAAGTATTCTGCCCGGCGGGATTCGAACCCGCAACAACCTCATCCTAAATGAAAGTAGGTCTATCCGGCATTCACATGACGTTAGTATTATAACTAACGTTTTCGGGGGCTGAAGCCCCCGCCTCTTTGTCAACTGATTTTAGAGGTGTCTTTATTAATTCTGTTGAAGGTATTCCGCAATTTGAACAGCATTGGTCGCCGCTCCTTTGCGAAGATTATCGCTAACGCACCAGAACGCTAATCCGTTGTTGAAAGACAAGTCCTCTCGGATACGTCCGATAAATACTTCGTCACGTTCAGTGCAGAGATGCGGCATCGGATATATCTTATTCGGGGTATCGTCCATTACAACAACGCCGGGCATCGATGCGAAAAGTTCCCGTGCTTTTTCGACGGTGATTTTCTTTTCTGTTTCAACCAAAATGCTTTCGCTGTGACAGTTCGCTACCGGTACGCGGATTGCGGTCGGACAAACCTGAATGCTGTCATCGTGCAGCATCTTTCGGGTTTCATACAGCAGTTTTAACTCTTCCGAAGTATAACCCTTTTCTTTCACGGAACCGATTTGCGGCAAACAGTTGAACGCAATCGGATATGCGAAACATTCGTATTGATATTCTTTGCCTTCTAATGCCGCCTTTGTACCGTTCTCCAAATCACGGGTTCCGGCAAGACCGGCACCGCTGACCGCCTGATACGTGCTGACGATAATCCGCTTGACCTTGCCGAAATCATGCAGCGGCTTGACGGCAACCACGAGTTGCGTTGTCGAACAGTTCGGACTGGCAATGATGCCCTTCTTTGCCTTCTTGATGTCTTCGGGATTGACTTCAGGAACCACGAGCGGTACTTCGGGGTCCATACGCCAATAACCGCTTTCGTCAATAACGAGTGCACCGCGTTTTACGGCATCGGGGATGAAATCTCTGGCGGTCTCATCTGGTGTGCTGGCAATCGCAAGTTGAACACCGTCGAATACTTCCGGCTTGAGTTCTTCGATAATGTACGGTTTGCCTTTGAAGTTAATCGTTTTGCCCGCGCTGCGTGCTGAAGCGATAAATTTAATGGACTTAAACGGCAAGTTCCGTTTTTCCAAAAGTTCGAGAATGATAGTCCCAACGGCACCGGTGGCACCGACAACGGCAATGGAATCGTACACTGAATTCTCCTAAAGGTTAGAATAAATTTTTCGGAACCGAATTGCACCAGCAATCCGCTATGTTATTATGCCGTATCTGTCTTAATCGGCAAGGGGGCGCACAGCGAAAAAGTGAAGGAGCGGAGGGCGGGCGCATTAAAATTAATCGGGACTAGACAATCGGACAATCGGACGTTATCAATCATTTTCCTCTTTCCAATTTTTCTTTTTGCGGTACAATGTACCATTATGAGAAAACAACTCGATGATACACTAGTCCGATTTGAAGAACTGGAACGACTGATGTCTGACCCCGATATTTTGGCGGACTCCAGCCGAATGCAGCAAGTCGCCCGCGAACACGGCACACTAGCCAAAATGGCGACAAAATACCGGCGATACAATCAAATCAACTCACAAATCGAAGACGCAAACGAAATGCTCCGCTCGCCGGACGCAGAACTACGCGAACTCGCCGAAACCGAAATTACCGAACTAAAAGAAGAACGGGAAGTCCTCTGGAACGAACTCCTCGATACGACCATCGGCGGTGCCGATGCGAACCGGGCAAACCTTGTTCTCGAAATCCGTGCCGGCACCGGCGGCGACGAGGCGGCACT
>Ga0123353_10006324_pt1 | contig 15752 bp, 17 predicted proteins | sample TergutLab28metaG_3_FD_92763 | JGI IMG/M metagenome (GOLD analysis project Ga0123353, IMG submission 92763) | Labiotermes labralis P3 segment gut microbial communities from Petit-Saut dam, French Guiana - Lab288 P3 | ecosystem: Host-associated > Arthropoda: Insects > Digestive system > Gut ... | reverse complement strand
TGGTAGAGCAATTCATTCGTAATGAATAGGTCGGGTGTTCAAGTCACCTCACCAGCTCCATGCTAGATATTTGCATGGAGTGTTTTTATCTTATAGGAAATTGCTCGAAGAGCAATTTACTTAAGCACAAAAGTTTACCGCTAAAAATGGGAGCGAAGCGACCATTAGTTGCGAAGCAACTTTTTTATTTCGCATATTTCTTAGCTTCTTCATCCAATAAGACTTCAACGATAGTATCAGGCTGCCCATCGCCATATCCAGCGATTCGCGTTTTAATCAAAAATGTGTTCACCGAGGCATTAGGCGGCACATATTTTTTTACCGGCACGATTTCGATTTTTTCAACCGCTTGAAATTTTCCATCGATTTTATCGAAAGTTTTGATTTTATGCGCCTCTTCTTCAATAATATAATATCCATTGGCTAGATTAACCGCGGTTTCGAGCAGTTTTTTATTTTCCTTTTCTGTTTTATTTATTTCTCTCACCTCACGAAGTAGCATTTAGTATTTAGCGTTTAGCATTTAGCTTGAATGTAATTTCTTCGAAGTTTGGACGGCTGATAGCCGCCCCTACAAGTCATTCGAACCTCACAAGCGGCGAACGAAATGTAGTTTTCGATTTTTGTAATTCATATGTAGTTTCGGGGCAATTGCCAGCGCCCCCCGCAAATCCTCTGCGATAAATAATCCCGCAGATGAATCCGCCCCAAAGCAAACATAGTGCAAATAATAATTCCATAGTAAAACTCCTTTCAGTCGTTTTTAGTAGTTAGTAGCTAGTAATTAGTAGTTAGAAAAATCCTAATTACTAACTACTAAATACTAACTACTGGTTTTTCCTAATCGCAAACCCCTTTGCACGCCAATAATCTTCTTTTTCGGTTTCGGTCCAAAAACCTGTTTTTATATCATCGAGTCGGCTGGTTAGCGGCAACGAACATAATCCATAACGAACACTTTCGGCTGCGTGGGTGACTTCGTGAGGAGTGTTCGCCGCATCCTCTATGCGAATTTTATCATATTGCAATTGCGGAAGTGTTCGAACCAAATTATCGCACAGGGAAAAAATGTTTAGCTTTCCTTCTTGCACCAAATATTCCCGAAAAATTCGCCAGCCGTTTATGCGATTATTATTGGCAGGAATTAACCCGCTAAGCCCGCTATTCGCCATAATAGTCACGCCGGCCGTTGCCGTTTCCTGCCGCGCATTCCATAAATCCGGGCCGGCGACGGTATATTTAATATCCTCGGCTTCGGGTGAATTCGCCATAATCGCCTCCGCCGCTTGCGAAAGAGTTAGCCCCGGCTCATAAAACTCCCGATATATGTAAGCATTTCTATCGCCATCAATAGCCCACCAATAGCACGCCGTGCAATCCATGCCATAATCGAGTGAACGAAATCGCTCCCACTCAGACGGAATCTCAAAAGGTTTGCACACATGCCGCTCTCGTGAAAATTCCGGGAAAAACTGCCCTTGATACACATCCCAATCGCCGTCCAAATGCGCACGCCGCATTTGCGGAGGCAGATTTTTGAGATTCTGCAAATACTCCGGATTATTCTGCATCAGTGCCGGATTATCATAAACCTTGGCAGCAATGAAGTGGAAATCCTCGGGTTGCTCGCCATTTTCATACCTCTTGTCGATAAAGAGTCGCTTAAACCACGCATGCCCCACTCCTCCGGGGTTGGATGTGTAATACATTCTGGGCTTAAAATCCTTGCGAGTGGAACGGTTGCAAGTTGTGAGAAAATTGCGCTGATATTCGGTAAAATGCGTCGCCTCCTCCAAGCCGATAACATCATATTCCTGCCCCTGATATTGCAGCACATCAGTCTCGCTATCGCAATATCCAAGCTTGAGCCTGCTGCCATTGGGGAACACAAACGCCCGCTCCCGCTCGGTATATTTTGCAACATCGCCAAGCTCTGCCATCAGCGCCAAAGTGTGATTTTCGCGAAGCTCGGTTAATGTTCGCCGCAGCAGCAACAATTTCAAATTCTCATACGCCAGCGCCAGCAGCACGAATTTTCGCCGCATCGCCCATGATTTGCCCCCGCCCCGCGCCCCGCCATACGCCGTATGCCGTGCCAGCGAGAGGAAAAACTGCTCTTGCTTTAAGTTGGGTTTGCCCCACAGTATTAGTTTTATGTAAAACACCTCCTTTTTTAGTTAGAAATTAGGAATGAGAAGTGAGATGTTTCTCGCTCCTAACTCCTAACTTCTAATTTCTAACTTCTATTTCATCCTCATATCTTCCCCCTGAATATAACGCCCGCGTCACCTCCGGATGCTCATAATATGTAAATTCATTTTGTGCCATTTGAATAATCCCTCTTTTCCTTGCTCTCGAATAAATTTTCATAAGTAGTATCGAACATATTTTTCAACCGCTCGATTTCCCATTGGGTGAAGGGCAAAAAGCCGTTCTCCCGTTCAATGTAGGCCGAAACCCCGATTCCAATGCTCTTGGCCATCTCAACCTGCGTTAATTTGCGCTCCACCCTAATTTCTTTTAGTTTGTGTAACACCATGGTTAACTCCTTTGATATTTAGAATTTATTTTAACAGGAATCAAGGTCAATAGAATCTATGGAATTCCATAGATTGTTAACTTGCAGAAAAGAATTGTTACAGAATTGTTACAGAAATGTTACGGAAATATTAAATTTTCCTAACAATTTAGCAACAATCCACACAAAAGATTTTTATATGCTATTATTGAATTAGTGATATTAGAGTTTCTAGAAATTTCCTGTGCCATCTTTACAGAAACTTAACATTTCTCAGGAAAAAGCTATTGACATCTAATAAGAAAAGTTCTAATGATATAATATAAGAAAGATTATTTGGGAACAAGAAAATGAAAAGTGGACAACATGCCTCCCCTGTTAAGGGGAGGTGGCATCGACGAAGGCGATGACGGAGGGGTTCGATTTGAAACCATACGAAAGCAAAAACATTCCCTTCGCAAGAGAACTTCGCAAAGGCATGACCGACCAAGAAAGAAAGCTATGGTATAAGTTTTTGAAAGTGTTGCCCATCAAATTCTATCGGCAAAGACCAATAGGTAATTATATAGTAGATTTCTATTGCAATAGCTTGAAGCTGGTGATTGAAATTGATGGCGGGCAGCATTATGATGATGAGGCGCTAAAATACGATAAAGAGAGAACTAAATATTTGATTAGTATTGGATTAAAAGTATTAAGGTTCACAAATCGCGATATTGATATGCGATTGGATAATGCGTGTGAAGCAATATGGTTAGAAATTGAAAAACGAACCCCTCCGACCCCACACTTATGCACTTCGTTCTAAGTGTGGGGCCACCTCCCCTTAACAGGGGAGGCATTTAAGCACAAAGAAAGGAATGATTAAAATGGAAGCAACAAAAAAATCAGGATGGAGCATTTGGCTGAGGGCGATATCGCTCGGGCTGGTGCTGGCAATGGCAGTGAGCGTACTGCCGCGGAATGTGCAGGTGGCTCAGGCAGCCACACTAATCTCGTATTCCGGCAATTTGGGAAATGTGTCGATTCCCAACTCAAGCTATTACATCTTCACCTATGAAGGCACTGTATCGGACAATCCCCTTAATCCCGTGCTTGTAGCGGAAACGAAAATCACCTACAAGTATGATAATATTGGGATGAATGTGAGCACCACTTATCATACTTTACCGCTTCCCTACCGCCAAGCAATCGCCGATGTGGAAAAGGGATTCACAACACTAGGGCAGGCCGATAAAAATGCCGCAAGGGCATATTGGCGCAAAGAAGTGGACAATCTCTATAAAGGCGCCGCTACTTCTCCAAACCGCCCACCATCTGATGCGGACTTCAAAAGATACACCGGCCAGCTAACCAACTACACAGCCGCGCCCCAAGTGCCAATCCTAACTGTTACCTTCCATGGTAGTGGCGGCACTCCGGCATCTCAGAGCTTTCAAGTGCCCTCAGGTTCGGCAGTGAATCCGCTGCCGGGCGCGGTGCGAACAGGTTATGACTTTAAAGGTTGGTGGTCGACATCGGCCGCAACAGGCGGAACGCAGCTATCAACAACCACTCCTATTACCGCCGCAACAACAACCTGGCATGCGCGCTGGACGGTTAAGCCCGGAACCGGCGGAGGCGGCGGAACCGGAGGGGGCGGCACAAGCCCCGGAACAGGGACAAACCCCGGAACCGGAACAACGCCGCAGGATCCTGCGCCATGGGTGCCGACGGGTGGCACCGGAACCGGAACGGGAACAACCGGCAATATCACTCCGGTTTCTTGCGGATATGATGATTGGGTTGCCGACAACTGCAATTATCCGCCGGGAACGGCTGCTTATGATTGGTTCTATTATAACGGCGGTAATATGCAAGGTTTTGATAGTAATTTAAATCAGTGGAATCAATATGAGCCTGGGTCTTACCATTATGATTACTTTAATGATAACGGAGGCGATATGAGCGGCCTCTTGCACGATGATATGTTTATCCCGAATGACCCTAAGCCATTGCCGGCGCCGCAAGGGCCGACGGGCAAAAAAACCAGCAAAGAGCAGCAGGCGAAAAATAACGGTGGCGTTGATCCGATGACTGGGTATGCTCAAGCGCTGTTGGCACAGGTTGCAATGCAATTAACGCAACAACTTATAAGCGTAATTATGACACCAACGACTGATGATAGAGTTGATTATGCCGGCAAGGTTGATAGTTTCACCATCGGCCCTGCGCGCAGGGGCACCACGAAGCTTGGCACTAACCTTCCATATAATCATAATTCCGGCATGGAATTCACTAATGCCCGAGTTGTTTATTCAAGTGTTTATGATAAATACTACATATATAATATTCACACGCTTGAAAATATGGAAGGAATTTCAGGCAAAGAGAAGAGAAAATTCGGAAAAGCCGAAACTACATGGTGGATTGATACAACGACTGTTGATTTAAAACCTATGACCATTCCGCTATCAACCATCGATGACCCGCCATGGTATTTTAATAAAGATGCAGGCGACTTAGATGTGCCGGTTTATGAAATTGAAAAAATTCCGGAAAGCTGGGCGGGCAAAGAGGTGCCGTTGCAAGCAACTATTGCCAAACCCGGATATATGAAAAAGAGTTCAGCTCAGCAAATGGAAAATGCCGGAATAGCCATCGCTACAACAGTAGCAACTACAGTTGTAGGGCTTGCTGTAATGGGTAAAATTGCAGTGTTAATGGCGCCAACATTTGGTATTCCCGGTTTTGGTTGGATTATGGCCGCTGTTCTTGTCCTTGCTGCTACTACTTTATACCTCGTCGGCAAGTTCTCGCGTGATATGTTGTGGGATTCTGTTGCTCAGCAATTTATGGTTGACCCGTTTATTCCTGATTTTGTTAATATGCCTCAGCCAATGCCTGATCCTGATTGGGATAATTTCCATTTGGAAATTAAAAACGGGCAATTGATTGAAGATTGGGAATGGGGCTCGCGCTCAACGGTGAACTTTACCAAAACTAAAAACAAAGTGCCGACCAAAGTGGTTTATTCAAAATTAAGCGATGGCGGCGGTGAGATTGCGCTTGGGCAAGATAGGGATGATGAGGCGTGCGCCGGGCTAACCGGCACAGGCATTGAAGATGTGCTATATTTTGAGCAGCTTGGAAATTATCGGATTCAAGCGCACATAACCGGCGATGATTTCACAGGCGGGCCGGGCGAGGAGCCAAAAAGGAATGTGCATTTGGGCACGATTGTGTTTAATGTGAATGTTGTTAAGGGTGTGCTTAATTTGCATCGCGATGATTTAAGATATTTAGGCGAGACGATTGACCAAGATGGCAGAATCTTAAAAGAATTGCAGTTTGATGGAACGCCGCAGAATGCGTCGATAGAGCTTCCTTGGCCTGAGAAAGAGGTTCTTAAAATCAACGGGCAATGGAAACCGGGGGCGCAGAGCCTTTACTTAATTAAAAATCATGTGCCGAACAAGACTATAACTCATGTTTACGAAGGTGAATTAGTAGGCGAGACTTATGCTGAACCTGATAAGCCTTGGATTGCCAGCAGGTATATTAACATGGAGAATAATTTCAAGATTCCGTATAAAATCGTGATGAAACCGCACACGATTCAGGGGCGCTGGATGAATGAGGCGCCGATTGGCACAAACGGGCTGTTGAATGATGGCGAGACGGCGATGTTCTTCTATGATAGAGAAGAGAAGTTTGCCAAGTGGAAGTATGAAATCACAAATATGACAGCGGCTATGGAGGCGGTATCTCCTTTGACTATTAGCTACGAGGGCACGGGCAAGGATGGCGTAACATGCAATGGAAATGTTAATCAATCTTCAACCGAAACAGGCTATTATGACGGGCAGGGCAACTGGGTTGAGGAGCAGAGCATAGACGGAACCTACACTTTAATGGCTGTGTTCTCTAATCCGAATGGCAATTATATTGATGATTACAACTTCTATTATGCTGTGGCGCCGACTAATGTGGGAATTCAGATTTTGCCGAGGCTAATTCATCCGCAATTTATGAATTTGCCTGAGTTAATGGCTATGGAGCAATATAAATATAAGGCAAATGATGTTTACCTTAATATTCCAACTGAGATGTTTGATATAAAAATAAATGATACATTTGCCGTGGAAGATAATATCGGGGTTGTTATTGGGAATCAGGCGTATAAGAATGGCGGTGCGTTCCTTGAGTTTACGGGCGTAGCGCTGACCGGGAATGCCGATGGCAATTATGTTATTAAGCCGAGCTTTAGAGTTTCGACTGCGATTGGGCCTAATGGTGCGCTGATTGATTCCACCGGTGATGGAGTTGATGATGCTTGGATAATTCAGCATTTCGGCTCGATGGAGAATTATGAGATGCAGGGCGGCGCGATGGGCGACCCTGATGAAGATGGATTGCCGAATATTTTAGAGTTCCAGGCAGGCACCGATCCGCATAATCCTAAAACTAACGGAAGTGAGTTTAAGGATGGGTGGTTATATGCTTACTTCACGATGGCTGAGCTTTGGGAATCGAATGCGTTATTTGAAGCCAACAAGCATATTTTTGATCCTAAGCCCGGAACTCCGAAGTTGCCGCCGGGTGATAAGGCGATTGCTGATAAGGATTTGCCGGATGGCCTGGGGCTATCCTATTGGGATAAGTATGAAAATGCGCTGAATCCTTGCAAAAAGGATAGTGTTGGCGACGGAGTTTACGACGGGTGGAGGAAGAAAGCCGGATATGCGCTTGATGGCTCGGATTTCTATCCGCTTTCCGATGATGATGGTGATGGATTGGCGAATATTGAGGAATTTGAGTTCTATCGTGATTATGGGTTATTCTTGAATCCGAAGAGTGCTAACACATCTCCTTCAGATTTCGATGATTATTGGCTATGGCAATATTTCACCAAGCCGGCGCTTTGGGAAAATCAGGCGTTATATGATGCTAATAAATCGAAGTTTAACCCGGTTACCAGCACATTGAAGAAGGGCGAGGCTGCGATTGGGTGCGGAGGGTCGCCGAAGTGTGCGCATAATGGTGCTCTGTTGCCGAAGCAGGCTGTGTGGCCGTCGCTAACTTATGGCGAGTGCTATGATATGGGCTTGAATCCTGTGCGTAAATCGACGATTGCTGATATGGGTATGCCGGATTGCTGGATGGTGTTCTACGGCTTGAATCCGCGGGATGCGGGTGAGAAGTTCCGTGATAAAGATGGCGATGGGCTGACTAATTATCAGGAATACATGCTGGGCACGAATCCGACCAAGGTGGATACTGATGGCGATGGGTATAGTGATTATATTGAGGTGATGCATGTGCCGCCGACTGATCCGCTTGACCCGAATTCGTTCCCGAGATATTTGCCGCAGAGCCAGGATGATATTGAGAATCAGTTCAATGATTTGAATGGCGAGAATGAGATTAACGAGTGGTGGTATGATGCGGTGGTTCGCTTGATTGGCAGCGGGATTATCAAGGGGTATGATGCGGCTAATGCGAAGAGTTACTTTGATGCGCCGGGTAAGATAACGCGTGCTGAGTTTTGCGCGTTGATTGCGGGGATTAGCGGCGAGAATATCAAGGGGTATAAAGATGCGTTTCCTGATACATCGGATGTCGCCGGAATGGAGCCATATTGGGCGAATAACTGCATTGCGTGGGCTTCATCTAAGAAAATTGTCGAGGGGCGCGATCACACTTGGTTCGACCCCGGCGCCAATATCACGCGCGAGGAAATTGCCATGATGATTGATAGGTTTGTGGCGTATAAGAATAAGAATTATGATTATAAGGTTGCGGCGAAGCCGTTTACCGATAATGCCGCGATTCAGGCAAAGGCCGAGACGCCGGTGATGAATATGCAGCGCGCCGAGATTATCAAGGGCTATCCGGATGGGTCGTTTGGGCCGAAACTCAACACTAATCGCGCTGAGGCTAGCGTGATGCTTTATCGGATGTGCGTGATGATTGGGCATATTATTGAGATAATACCGGTCACTCCGTGACAACGAATAACGAATAAGTTATAACGAATAACTATCGAAGAAAACCGCAAAAATTGCGGTTTTCTTTTTATTTTAACTTCAAAAGGCCTCCCCTGTTAAGGGGAGGTGGCAGGCGTAGCCTGACGGAGGGGTTCGCTTTTAAAAATTTGAATTGCGAAGCAATTCTACCATAGTTATTCGTTATTCGTTATTACTTATTCGTTAAAAAACTTGTTTCAAGTTTTTTGTAAAGCTATCCCAAACATTCATCCGCTCACTATCGCAAATCGCCACCAAATCCACTTCATTTATCACTTCGTCGCCAATTTTATATTTAACAATTCCCACTTTATCGCCTTTTTTAATCGGTGCGGAGATTTTTTTCGGAAGAATCACTTCTTCTTTCACTTGATTTTTCTTGGCCTTGGGTACTACTACTTTTGGCGGGGCGCCCGAGACGGCGCCCCCTACGCTCGGAACGACACTCATTTCAAGGATATCACCCTTTTCGAGCTTAACGCTGCCGAATTTCTCGCCGTTACCGATATCCAAAACCGCATAATTAGCGAAGCCATAATCGAGCATGGAAGTGGCGGTGGCAAAGCGCTCGACGGTGGTCGGCGCGGCAAGCACAACGGCGATAAGCTGCATTCCATCGCGCTTGGCGCCGGCCGAGAGGCAGTAGAATGCCTCGGAAGTGGAGCCGGTTTTGATGCCGTTTGCGCCCTCGTAATAGTGAATCAGGCGATTGGTGTTGGAAAGCCCGAACTCGCCGCCGCGAAGGCTATCCATCCAAATCGTCGTATATTTGGTGATTTTATCGTGCTTCATCAGTTCGGCAGACATCAGCGCAACATCGCGCGCGCTGGAAAACCCCTCGGTGCCCTCATCGAGCCCATTGCAGTTGATAAAATGGGTGTTTTTCATGCCGAGGCTTGCCGCTTTTTCGTTCATCAGGCGCACAAATTCGCCCTCGGTGCCGGCGAGGTGCTCGGCAAGCATAACCGAGGCATCGTTGCCGCTGGAAACCACGATTGCCTTAAGAATTTCGTCGAAACTCATCTGCTCGCCGGGCTCGAGAAACACCTGAGAGCCGCCCATCGAAGCGGCATATTCCGAGCAAGTGAGTTTGGTATCCGGCGCAATAACTCCGCTATCCCACGCCTCCATAGCAAGCAGCATCGTCATCGTTTTGGTCACGCTGGCAATGGGCAGGCGAATATCGGCATCCTTTTCAAACAGCACTTTTCCGCTGCTCTGCTCAATTAAAATGGTCGACTTCGCAGTTCCTCCTAAATCCGTTGATTTCTTCTCTTCCGCCGAAACCGGCGCAATCAAAAACATAAATATCAAAAAAAAGGGCAAAATTCGTTTCATATTATCCTCCATTTATTATAGACTTGTTCAAAATCCAAATGAAATTACTTCTGAATAAATCTATTTTGGTGAATTATATGCTAATTTGCCGAGTTTTATTCTATCTTATTTTCCATTCCTATGTTATTTTATAAAGGCAAGCTTTTGCTAATGCGCCCAAGCCGTTTGAGATGTATAAATTTTCCTAAACTGGAAAAGATTAATTATAATAATATAATTTAGGAGGAATAAATGCCAACACCAATTTCAACAAAAGAATTGAGCGGCTTGGAGGATATTTTAGGCGTGGAAAAAACCTTGGCGGCTAAATATCAAACATATTCTAATATGTGCCCCGAGCCGAATCTTAAAAAGAAGTTTTCGCAAGTATCAAGCAAGCATCAAAAACACTTTAACACACTGGTGACTCACCTAAATGGGTAGAAAGGATTAATTATGCCAACAAATAAAAAAGCACTGCCGCCAAAAAAGGCTATGCCAAAGCGGCCAACCCCTGCGCCAAAAGCACCGCCGCAAATGGGCGCCAAAGAGATGCTGGAAGATTGCTTATCCAGCGAGAAAAATCTCACATCGGTTTACAATACATTCACAAATGAATGCGTTAACCCGAAAATTCGCACCGACTTTATGAACTCGCTTCGTGAAACGCATGAAATCCAAGCAGATTTATTCAATCAAATGCAAACTCGCGGATGGTATGCAGTGAAAAGCGCGCGTCAACCTGATATTAAAGCAGCAGCGCAGAAGTATAATGCAATGAATGGGTAAGCTCAAATTCCGGCCACAAGCCGGTACATAGCAAAGGTATTGTTTTCATGCCTTTGCTTTTTTTGGATAAAAAATCGTCATTAAATCAATACTAATTAAATGGAGGTTTAATGAAATGTTAAAAAAATATAATAGATTGGTGTGTTTTGCGCTTGCTTTTGCTATGTTAATCAGCATTTTTCCGATGCTCACAGCAAATTCCGCGGCCATCCCGCCAATTAGGCTTGAAAACATAATTAACAACGGAAATGGCTCATATAGCTATACTATAATTTCCGATGTACCGAAAAATTATGATATATATGTTGAGGCCGATGGCGTGAGGCAGCAGATTGGTTGGGGCATGTGGGGCACTCCCGGCGGCGACACACATATTTGGTGGGGCAGCTTTCCCGCAGGCGCAAAGCTTGTGTGGACTATAACCAACACCGGCTCCGGCGTGGATATTTGGCGCTCAGATTGGGGGCTGCCCACCACGATTGACGGCATAATTACCGCCGAAAATAGTTTTGTTCGAATTGATGAGATGCTCGATTTTAATTTTCAGAACAAAACCGGCGCTGGCTTCACCGCGTTGGTTAGCATAACCGATGAAGATGATGCTCTTTTGCATTCTGCTACCGTTGCAGTTTCTGAAAGTTTCAATGAAACTATAATTTCTTTCTCACCAATGGCAGGTTTTGGGCTTGTTGGCAAGGAAATTTTGGTCGCTGTCGAGCCTGCAGATGACTCTTTGGATGATTTCGAAGGCACAATTTACCTTTCGGAGCCGGTTTTAATCCGTAAAGGCTTTCAAACCGAATTTGATTTGGTTTTCACACCGCCGGCCGATAACGGAGAATATCCGCAAACAATAGAGCTTTCGACCAGCGGCGGCACTACCGGCGGCACGGTCATTTTTGAAAATAAAACAACTACCGAAGGGTTGGCCGAGCTTACCGATAATATGCTGACGATTTATCACGAAGGCGTGATATCTATAAAAGCCACGATTGCGGGCGATGATGATTATCGCAGGGTAAGCGCCACGGCAACGATTACGCTTTTAGAGGCGCCGATTATTACCGCAGAACCGACGGTTATGCCAACCGCCGTATCGCCAACCGTTGCACCTACAACCAGACCGATAGTATCACCAACCGAGCGGCCTGAGGCAACAGCTCCGCCGATTATCACTCTAACCGAGGGCACACCTAATCCAAATGCTACTGCAACTCCGGTTGTAACCGCACCAAGCCCCACGCCGATTTTCCTTGATGTTTCTAATCAATGGTTCGCAGAAAGTGTTAACAACATGGCGAAAGAAGGGTTTGTTAATGGATATAAATACCCCGAGGGCAGCTATTTCTACCCAAATAATAATATAACCCGCGCAGAATTTGTGAAAATTATCGCCTCAATCAGCGGCGATGAATTGAATGGCACCGATGTAAAATTCAAAGACATTGCAGACCAATGGCACGCAAAATATATCGCATGGGCTGAGAAGAATGATATAGTGCTGGGCTATGATGATGGAGAATTTAAGCCGGATAAGCTGATTAGCCGCGAGGAAATTGCAGTTATCATCGACCGTTTTATTGAATATGCCAAATATGCTCTCACAGCAGGAACGGCAAAAAACTTTATTGATGAAGGGCAGGTTTCCGCTTGGGCGAAAGAAGCTATGCAAAAAATGATTGTTTATGGAATTATCCAAGGCGATGACGAGGGCAAGCTAAACCCGCTTAACAACAGCACGCGCGCCGAAGCAACGATTATGCTTTATAGATTGTTCACAAAAATTGAAAAATGACGGGTATCAATACCCCAGGGCACCAACACACCAACAGTAGTGGCGACTGCTATGGAATTTTCTGCGAAAATTCTCATAGTGTAACGCCAGCCTTGGACCCGCGCGACATAGCTGCGCAAGGTTCCCTTGCTGCGCGGCGGGGTATTGAACCCGGCTGTCGTCGCAAAAATGTTTTTGAGCAAGCTCATCATTTTTTGCTCCTCGAACAAATTGCGATAAAAAAATTCCCTCAGTTGCTTTTGCAACTGAAGGGGATTTTTTTGATTTTCAATCCATGCTGGCTGACCGGATGTCTTTTATCATAGCTATAATTCCAATTATGGGAATGCCATAGTAACCAATATAGATGCCAAGTATTAGGCCAATTGGTATGTAAATAAATTCATTCCCCGTCGGTTGTTGCATTAGTATCAAAATGCCGCAGAAAACTATCATCCCTATCCATATGTAAAATAGTTTTCTGAATGCTGCAAATGTGATATATAACATATATGCAAAAGAGATTAAAGCAAAATAAACTCCAAGCATGTCAAAAATGCCCGTAAAAAGATGAATCAAAAATAGCATTAGTGGCAGTATTCCCAATAGCAAGTGCCTTTTTAGTTTCTTTCTTTGAATTTCATTCATTTTTTTCTCCTCTGCATTAAAGCACCGGCGGTTTTCCTTGAATCTTTTTTATATCTGATTCTATTTTTGCATCATACTTTTTTATGGTAGCTATTTCATTTTGTTTTTTGCTGTATAGCTCCATTCTGCGTATATTGTTTTCCTTGTTATAATTAAAGCTATCCATGTTCCAATCCTTGCTATAAGTATTATATGACTTCCTTAAAAGCTCTTCATCAAGTCCGCTCTTTTCTGCTATCTCTTGAAAATTCGGTATTGGATTCTTAACATCCTTCAATATTTTCTCTTTGCACTGGTTTAAGCTATTAGAAAGATCCTTCTCATCATATTTAATGCCATATAAGTCACATAACTTGCTTAAACTGTTTTTTGCATTTTCGAACCTTGCTTTTTCAATTGAGGCTATATTCCGTTCCCCCTTACTTTTAAGGAAACCCCATTTTAACTTTTTCGGTTCTTTTAATTGCTCATGTGCCATTTCAAAATCTTTTCCAATATCAAATATACTGCCACCCATAAATGTTGTTTCTGATAAACCCAATCTATCTAGCCCATTTTTTCTAAAAAAGGCTAAATTCGATCCATTAGCATGCACTTTTTCTGTAACAGCTTTTTCTATCCACACCGAAGATTGATACTCCATAGTTGGATCTCCCATTTTCCCCTTTTCAACAAGCATATCATGTAGTTTTCCCCGAACATTATGTAATTGATTCTCCATGTTAGTTTCTCTGCTTTTACCTGATTCGTACTCAAACATTTTAATCATTCCTTTCTTTAAATATATTTTTTGTTGCTAATTTAAACTATCTTTGAAACATGTCCTGCCCGGCCTTTTTGAGTGGCTTATCCACAGCGCTTTTCGCCATTTGCAAAGGCTGTTGGACTTTGCCTGCGACCTCAGAGGCCGCGCGTATGCCCTTTAGTATCCCACGGATACTGCTTTTTGCTTCTTGTGCAATAGCCATTTTGACCAACTCCTTTCTTGTCGGGTTCATCATTTATCATCTATCATTTATCATTCTTCATTAGTTTTTTTAATGATAAATGATGAGTGATGAATGATAAGTGACAAATTACCAAAATACAAAAAGCACCGGTGCAAAAAATTTACACCAAGTGCCAATTTAAACTATGTGAACCAAAACTAGTCCTAAGTAAAATTTTAGGAATTAGGTTTTCCTTGTGTGTGTGTGTGTGTGTGTGTGTGTGTGTGTGTGTGTGTAGTAGAATGGGCTTTTTTGAGGTTTTGCATTTTTCTTCCCCCTCACTTTCTATTATCAATTTAACAATTATTTTGTCAAATGTCAATAGCATTTTCGCAAGTTATGTTAAGTTTTGGTAAAGGGAATGTTAAGTTTTTGTTAAGAGCGAACCCCTCCGTCACCCCTCGCTTGGCGCTTCGCTTCTCGCGTGTGGGGTGCCATCTCCCCTTAACAGTGGAGGTTTTCACATAAAAATACCTCCCCTGTGAAGGGGAGGTGCTGAGCGAAACGAAGCGGAGGGGTTCATTTTTATCATTGCAGCCCAAAACTCGTAACAAGTGCGGAATTTAGCTGCTGCAGCGAGCGGTTATCGAGGTGCCCCACTTGCTCTTTTAGCCGCTTTTTATCCAGCGTGCGGATTTGTTCAGCGAGAATCACGCTATCCTTTTCTAATCCCTGCCCGGCCGCGATTTCAATATGTGTTGGCAGTTTCGCCTTGGAGACTTGCGATGTAACAGCGGCGGCAATCACCGTGGGGCTGTGCATATTGCCGATGTCGTTTTGCACAATCACCACCGGCCGCAGCCCGCCCTGCTCGCTGCCGACAACGGGGCTCAAATCTGCATAGTAAATGTCACCGCGTTTAATCATGAAAACTCCCTTCGGTTGTTTTAGTATTTAGTATTTAGTATTTAGCATCTAGCATTTAGAGTGTATGTTGTTCTTCGAAGCATTACATTCAACTAAATGCTAAACGCTATATGCTAAATGCTATCTCTAATCATCGCTTCCTCTGCCAGTTTCAAATTAATCTCGCCCATGCGCTCATATCCTTCAATCATTGATAGTTCTTTTTTTAAGTCTAAAAAACGCGCCACGCTCCTGCGAATCAACTCGCTCCGATTATTGCCTGTATTGCGCGATAATTCATCTAGTCTTGATAGCAAATCATTCGGAAAAACAGTTAAAATCTTTCTGCTTGCTTGCGGCATAGCAATTCCTCCCTACATATACTGCAATATATGCGAAAGGCGAATGGAAAATACTTCCATTTCTTAGAGATTAGTAAATGAGGAGCAGAAAAAATGTCGAATTTTGTCGAACATGAAATTTTTCTTCGAAAAATTTGTAGTGACTAGTGGCTAGTGTTTAGTGACTAGAATTTGATTAATAATTGACAGCGTATCCCCTTTTCTATAGTCTGATTTCGTAGAAGGGATTTTCTAGATGGGGTTAAGAACCATACTCAAAATAGGCGATGAAACGCTAACAAAGCCTTCGCGCGAGGCGAAAATTGATAGCAAATTATTTGAATTATTGGATGATTTGCGCGAAACGCTCGCTAAGGCTGATGGGCTTGGTTTGGCTGCGCCGCAGGTTGGCGTGCTGCGCCGTGCGGCGATTATTATCGATGAAAATAATGAAGTAATTGAGCTGATAAATCCCGTTTTGGTTAAGCAAGGCGGGCATATTATCGATGCCGAGGGCTGCCT
>Ga0123353_10006323_pt1 | contig 15756 bp, 14 predicted proteins | sample TergutLab28metaG_3_FD_92763 | JGI IMG/M metagenome (GOLD analysis project Ga0123353, IMG submission 92763) | Labiotermes labralis P3 segment gut microbial communities from Petit-Saut dam, French Guiana - Lab288 P3 | ecosystem: Host-associated > Arthropoda: Insects > Digestive system > Gut ... | reverse complement strand
TATCAATTCCTAAGGGGCAATAGCAACGTGTACATAAAACACAGCGTTTCCAAACGATATCCCGAATTTCTTCCATTTCTTTCGGAGTTACGTTTCCTTTTTTCTTATATAACACCCCAATGGAGTGTATGAACTTATGAGAGGGCATATATTCAGGCAAGCGGTCTTTCGTGCGATATAGAAAACAACTATCAGCGCATAGTCCGCAATGTGCGCAAATTCGCAACATTGTTTTTAGTTTGGTTTTGCGTTCTTCCAAAAGGTCTTTGATTTGTTCTATATCAAGTTCAGTCCGTTGCATGAAACTTCTCACAGTTTTATTTAATTTAGTTATGATCTACCACACACGGCGACCGGCACGGAAGCTTACGAGTGTATTCATCGAGAAACGATTGATGAAAAAATAAATCATATGTGCGAATTTTGAAAAAGGGAACATCAACAATAAAAGTTCAAAGGAACCGATATGAAAAATAGTCATCCATTTGTATGCCCAAAGAAGATTGACTTCCGGCGGTATCAGGTGGTTATTCACCATGAAAAAACCCGTAACGAAAGGTGTCAATGCCAACGCTAAAACGATATAATCGTAAATGGTGGTAATGGCTCGCACGCGATTTACAAAAATACGCCGGGATAAAAAATAAAGACCGCATGAAATCACATAAATACATAAAATATCCGTGATTATTGGCGGAATAGTGAACGGGATAATGTTGATGTTGAAGTTAAACAGATATAGCACCGCATGTTCTAATAAAAACAAGGGGACTAAAAACCAAAGAATATGAAAAGAAACGGTTACAACGGCCATGACCGGATGAATGCCAAAAAGGCTTGTTTTGGCTTGAACGACTTTTTTTCGAAACCAAGGCTCAGAAAAAAGTTTGGGTTTTTGAAGTGTTTCTCCTTTCGGAAGTCGAACACGGATAGGCGGCGGGGCGATCGTGCTGATTTTTCTGAAACGAAGGATTTGAAATACCATTCCGACAATAAAAATCGCCACACAAACCCAAACGATATCGCTCCGCACATAAGAGTAGATCAAGTCCATTTTATCCCTCATCCGAAATTGTAAATGACCGTGGAGAACCCATTTTGATCATAGGTCTTAATACATATAGAGTTTCGTATGAATCGTCAACTATTTTCGCATGTTTGTCTTGTTTTTTTATCGAATATTTGAGCGATGTTGCGGCAGAAAATATCTCATTGGATGAGAGCGAATTTGACGAAGGTGAGATAGGTCTAAATCAACGACCAGCATTTTTTGTGTTGCGCCGGTATATTTTCGAAAGATCTTCCCGTCCGGACCTAACGCCATGATTAAAGAAGGAAATTGTACGCCGGCTTCATTCGTTCCGCACTGGTTGGTCGCAAGAATATAGACACTGTTATCGTAGGCACGAGCGGGCAAATGACGAAGCCAAGAATGATATTTTTTAAGGGATGTGCCGTTGGGAGACGCATGAGGAATAAAAATAATTTCCGCTCCTTTTTGAGCAAGGCGTGTGGTTAAAAGTGGAAAATGAGCGTCATAACATAATTCAATTCCAAATGTTCTTTGGTTCTGGGTAAAAACAGGGGCTGTTTTGCCTGGTGTAAGATTTTTTTGCTCTGGCGGGGCTAAATGAAGTTTTCGATAAATTTCTGCTTTTTTCTCCGGAAACGCCACAATCTGAGAGGCAAAGAAATGGTTTGATTTGGATTTTTCTATAAATCCGGCAAGGATCGTAATGTAATATTCTGCTGCCATATCTTGAACAAATTGTACAAAAGAACCTGTTTTAGGCTGGGCGAATTGAGAGATTTTTTTAGGATCATAGCCTGTCAGGCTAAATTCAGGAAAACAAATCAGCTCCGCCTTTTGTTGAAAAGCCTTACGAACATATTTTCGTAAGAGAATTTGATTTTTAAGCGGATCCGTACAAGAAGCAGGACATGTAACGATCGCGACCCGAAAAGATGCCATTTTACAAATCTCCTTCTTCCTTATACGTTAAATTTGGCACTGATTTTAAAAACTCTTGTTGCAGGTAGGTTTAGAATAGGGCGAATGCCCGTTATTTGAGAGATTTCTTCTAAAGAGGTTTCAATTTTTTCTTTGGAGGACGCAATAAAGGTAAACCAAACATTCAATTTATCATCTCGAATGTAATTATGAGTAACTCCCGGGTAGGTATTAACTGTTTTAGTAAAAACGTCGATCTTCTCTTTTGGAACCGAAGCGGCACATAAGGTGCTGACATAGTTTAATTTTTCAGGAGCAATGTTGGCTCCGATGCGACGAATAATACCTGTTTCTTTCAAGCGACGTATTCGTTCTAAAACGTCATCGGTAGACATCTGAAGTTGTTCGGCAATTTGCCGAAAAGGTTCTGGGCAGACCGGAAAGTCTGATTGAATTGCGTTTAAAATCGCACGATCTTTATCGTCTAAGAAGTCCGGCATTTTATTCCTTCTTGATGTAACTACTGATTTTTGCAAGGAATCATTCTTCTTGTTTTCGCTTATGCTTTGTCTTTCTGTTGTACTTACTTTTGTCTTTGAAGATTCGCACAGGTTTAGCAAGTTTCCGTCTGATTTTAGTTGGTAATAACCTGATTTGAAATAAAATCTTTGACATACTGCTCACTCACCTTAAAAAAAAGGTTCTGCCGATCGTAGGCAGAACCTTTTTTTTGTCCAATCACATGAAAAGGCTATACACAACCAGTCGGTTTGGGTAGCCCAGCCATTTTACAAGCGCCTTTACCAGGTCCGGATGGGAACAATTCATAAATGTGTTTCAGCTTATGACCGGTAACTTTAGAAAGTACGCGAACCATGGGAGCAATCCCATTTTTGCGGTAGTAGTCTTGGAGAACATCGATTACGTTTTTGTGTTCGTCGTTTAACTCATCAATACCTTCTTCTTTTTTTACCCACATGGCCCATTCAGGGGTCCAGTTAGCAAAATCATCCAAAAAGCCGTCTTCGTCAACGGTAAAGGTTTGTCCCATAAATTCAACTGTTGGCATCTTTAAAACTCCTTCTTTAAAAAATTCACTTGTTGGCCGTAAGCCAAACTATTACCAAAATGAAATCCTCAAAACCTTTATATGAATTGATAATGTCTGTCAAGCTCTAATCGAAAAAAGTTGAAAATGGATAAATTACATTTAAGGGGCCTACGATACCAGTGTGTTCGCCAAGATAGCCGGTAATATTTATATCCTACGAAGAACAACTCAGGCGAGGTGTACCGCACGAAACCGCAGCGCCGGTTTCAAGATGGATTGGTGCGGCGAATGCCGTTGCGACACTCGGCACCGGCTACATGTTCTATAAGCCCGTGTCCGCAGGTGCAAGAGCCATTTTAAACCGCCACATTGCCAAAGAAGCACTCAAGAAAATATCGCCTGTCAGAGCGCCGATGGGAGCCTTGCAGACCTTTATTTATCCGACCACAGGCGGTGCGATACTAAATACCCTGCAAGACGCTGCAAGAGCCTTTTCAACAGACTATGCCGTCATGAAGTTTGCGGCGTCCGAAGAAGGTAAAGATGTGGACGGACTCGAAAGGCATTACGACTTATCGACCCAAGAAGGAAGGCATGCGTTTTACGGTCGTGCGTGGGAAGTATTTTACGATTCTTTCGCAGGACTTGCCCCGATGGCAGTTCCTGGCATGGTCATGAATTCAAAGGCGATTCTTAATAGAGCGAAAGCGGCACAAGGTCGTCAGGAAGTATTCAACCAGCTATCAGAGAATTTCAGGCAGTCGAAAGAAGTCATGCAAAAAGACGCCACAGGGTACGGAGCGTTTGTAGCAGAAGCGGCAGAAGGGTCTGGCGCAGAGAATGTATATCTAAAGCCAAGCGAACTTAGAAGTGCCATGGAAGAAGTCGGCACAAACGAATCTGCTTTGAAAGAAGTCTTTCCGAAAACCGCAGAAAGACTCATGGCGGCAGAACAAACCGGAGAATTTATCGCCATACCGACAGACGAATATGCCTTTATTACCCAAAGCGAACTCGGTGAAGCGTTAGAGAAACACGGCAGATTTAAACCGCAAGATATGTCTATGGCAGAGCGAATGAAAATGGAAGAAGTCATAAAGAAAGAGGACTTCTCTAAAGCCTATGAAGACGCCATGAAGGAACACGAAGAAACGAATAAATCCTTTATTGAAGACGCTCATAAGACAGAAGCCGCAATCACCCAAGATTTTATGAATGTTCCCGAAGAAGCCTTTAGAGCAGAGAGGGGTGTTCCGAGCGAAGTTGCCAGAGAAACTGCGATTAAACTACACCGTGATTTTATGGTTACGATGGCGAATAGAGAAGGAGTCATGCCGTCTGAATTCTATGAAAAGTATAAGGCGAATTTTTCGTTTGCAGAACAAGGGGAAGGGTTTGGGCAGGCGGCTGCAATGTACCACAACCCTGCAAAAACCATAAGAGAATTTTATAATTTTGTAGAGAAGAATAAAAACAATCCCGACTTAATGAACAAGAGTTATTATATTGTTAAGACCAGAAGCGGCATAGGGGTAGAGGCGTCTTTTGAGTTTGTGCGTCATGTCGTAAAAGACCATGGTCTCACGGCAGGACAGCTAGGCGATATAGTTAGAAATGTAGATATCATTGAAGACGGCTATTATAAGCCAGGGAAAATAGGCGAAAGAAACGGGCAGCCGGTAGCTGTTAAAATCAATACGGCTAAAAACGGGAAAGCTGGGGTTTTGCTTGAGTTTCTACCAAACGGGGACGTTGTTTTGCGCACAAGCTTTTTTGGCTCAGAGGCAAATATTAACAACTGGATGAAGAAAAGCGGCTCCACGGTGCGTCTAACGCTGCGGAATTCCCGTGGTAACCGCCATTCTGTAAAATCTATACAAGATTCGCTTGGTATTGTCAATAAAAAGTTTAAACAAAACACCGCCGAATCCGCCCGTGGCTGGTACGACCCGTCTACATTTAAAATGACGTTTGGTACCCAATCGAACTTCACAACGTTCCTGCACGAAACGAGTCATCATTTCCTAAACATTTATTCAAGGCTTGCGTCCAGTCTTGACGCAAGTCCTGTGGTCAAGGGCGATATGCAAACGATATTAGACTGGTTCGGCGTTAAAGATTTAGACGCATGGAACGCTATGTCGATTGAGCAGCAGAGAAAATATCACGAGCAGTTTGCGTACAATTTTGAAATATATCTCTCCGAAGGGAAAGCCCCCAGTATCGCTATGAAGGGCGTATTCAACTTCTTTGCGAATTACCTGAAGCGAGTTTATACGTCTATCAAAACAGAATTGAATAAAACCTATATCAAAACAGAATTAAATAAAGCCTATAGAAGCGAATTCGGAAAAGATTTACCGATACTCGATTCGGAAGTCAGTTCTGTTATGGACAGAATGCTTGCGTCTGATAACGCTATAAAACAAGCAGAAGCGGCACAGAGCGCACACGGACTATTCAGAACACAAAAACAGTCGGGAATGAACGATACCCAATGGGCTGAATATCAACATGCAAAGAAGTACGCAAGAGAAACAGCTATCGGGGATTTCACGTCAAAAGCAATTACGTCAATGAAGTACGGCAAGAACGCTGAGAGTAAATTCCTTAAAGACCTGCAAAAGAAAGAAGATAAATTAAGAAAAAAATACGAAAATCACTATAGAAGACAATTCTTAAAAGATAGTGCGTATCGGGCTCAGGAGTATATTAAAAAGAACGAACTACCGATGAATTCAACGTATCTCATGGAGGAAGTGGCGATGTCAAAAGAGGAGTTGGCGGATTTTGAAAGACGAGGGCTGGCGCATAAAGACGGGGTTAGTCCGATGATTTTGTTGGGCGAGGAGTTTGGATACAGTTCGACCGACCAGATGGTTCAGGATATTTTGAAAAAGGGAGATTTGGAAGAAGCGGTTGCCCGTAGAGCCGGTGAGGAAATGCTTAAAAATTACGGTGAATTTTTCGATATGGAGCAAATCCAAAAGGAACAGCTTAAAGCACTTCACAGCGACGCCAGAGCCGAAATGTACGCAATGGAATTGGCGCATTTGACGGGCGATAAGACCGACCCGAAACTGATTGCACAGGCGGCACAGACGGTGGCAATGCGAACATTGTGGGAGAAGCAGGTTAAAAATGTAGACCCGTTTATGTTCGCCGAAATGGAAGCGAAGTGGTCGGAAGCCGCTTTTGAAGCAAGGAAATCGGGGGATAAAGAGGGGTTGTTGCTTGCCGCACGAAACAGGCTTTTAATGCACCAGATGGCGATGGAAGCGTTTCATGCGGAGAAGAATGTTAGGGGTTCGCTTGGGGAAAATTATTTTTAATTGATTGTTTAAGTTGAATTACATATGTAAAACAAATGAAAATTAAAAAATGTATAAAACAGCCGATTGTCGTAATTTGCGGTCCTACAGCTTCCGGGAAAACAGATATCGCCATTCGTTTGGCGAAACTGTTTAACGGAGAGATTATCGGGGCAGACTCCATGCAAATATATCGACACATGGATATTGGTACGGCAAAACCCACCCAAGAAGAATTAGATCAAGTTTTTCATCATATGATTAATATCATCAATCCGGACGAGCCCTTTAACGCAGTTCAATATCGAAAAAAGGCGAAAGACTGTATTCGTGATATTCATGCCAGAAAAAAAACTCCTTTTTTAGTTGGTGGAACAGGACTATATATCAAGGCACTTTTACAAGGAATGTTTAAAAGTAGTGAAATATCGTCAGAAATTCGAACTGCTTTACGAAATCGGCTTAAAACAGAAGGAAGTGCGGTGCTGTACCAAGAACTAAAAGAAAAAGATTCTGACATCGCAAACCGGCTTCATCCAAACGACAGCCATCGAATTGTCCGGGCGTTAGAGATTTTTTTGGCTACCGGAACAACAATGTCAAAACATCAAGCCAAACATTCGTTTAAAACCCATTTTTATCAAGCACTTAAACTGGGCATATCGGTTCCTCGAGAAATTTTGTACGAACGAATTAATCGTCGGGTGGATAAAATGATTTCAGAAGGGTTTTTAACTGAAGTCAAAAAACTGATCCGCTTAGGATATAATCCAGAGTTAAAGCCAATGCAGTCGATCGGATATCGTCATATAATTTCGTTTTTACAAAATGAGATCGATGAGCCCACTATGATCCAGCAAATAAAGCAAGAGACTCGTCGATATGCCAAACGTCAAATAACGTGGTTTTCGGCAGATAAAGAAATTCATTGGATATCGTCAGAAAATATGGATAAAATGAGCCAACTTATTAAAGAGTTTCTTCAAGAATTCAAGAATTAACGAAGGATCAAAATAAAATGAAAATCGCCATCGCCCAAATAAATCCGACCACAGGAAATATTGAAGGCAATATTGACCTCATAAAACAGTTTATCCAACAAGCCAAAGAGAAAGAATGTGATTTGGTGGTGTTTCCAGAGCTATCTATTACAGGAGCTCCACTTAAAAATCTATTGGAGCGGTCTGATTTTTGTAAAAGGGCGATTCTTTCTTTTGAAAAACTAGTCTCAGAAACAACTGGCATTGGCGTTATTTGTGGCAATATCGCGTACACAGATGCATTAGAAAAGAAACTGTATAATACAGCGTTTTTGTTTGAAGACGGAAATATTTTACATCAGGTACGAAAAGAAAATAACGGGTTTTCTGAAAGTCGGTTTTTTGAAAAAGGGCTTCAAAATCAACTTATTTCCTATAAAGGAAAGAAAATCGGCCTTTTTGTCGGAGATATAGAAAAAGAAAAGGATATACAACCATATTTTAAAAAAGAAAAAATGGATTTTTTTCTAAATATAGTTGCCTCTGATTTTTGGGTCGGAAAAGAAACGATCCGAAAAGCCTATATGAAAGAAATGGCACTAAAATATCAAATTCCTTTTTTGTATGTGAATCAAGTCGGAGGGAATGACAGTATTTTATTCGAGGGCGGTAGTTTTGGTATTTCGGGAAAAGGAAATTTAATTGTTCAGGCGAATTTGTTTGAAGAAGATTTTTTGATTTTAGATATGGCGCAAGAAACCGGAGACGTTCGAGAAATCAGCATCACCGAAAATGACCAGATTTTAAACGCACTTTCTCTAGGAATTCATGATTATCTTACAAAAAACGGATTTACAAAGATTATCGTCGGCGTGAGTGGTGGCGTGGATTCTGCCTTGGTTTTATATTTGGCCGTAAAAGCGATCGGTGCCCAAAATGTTCATGCGGTGTTTCTGCCGACGCGATATACGTCTGAAGATAGCCATATCAATGTAAAAACACTGTCGGATTCTTTAAGCGTTCGCTTGGATATTCTTCCGATCGATCATTTATTTCAGTCTTTTGTGGCGGAAGTGGCTCCTGACTTTAACCCCATGCGACCGGATATCGTTCATCAAAACATACAAGCTCGCATTCGAGGCATGATTTTAATGGCGATTTCGAATAAAGAAGGATCTTTATTACTTTCTACCGGCAACAAATCCGAAGTCGCTATGGGATATTGTACGTTATATGGGGATATGTGTGGAAGTCTTTCTGTTCTTTCAGATGTATGGAAAACAAGTGTGTGGGAACTCTGCCGGTGTATTAATCAAGAAAAAGAACTCATTCCGAATATAATTATTGAAAAAGACCCTTCTGCAGAATTAGCTCCGTTGCAAAAAGATCAAGATGATTTGCCGCCCTATGAAATACTGGATCCAATTTTAATGAAGTATCTAGAACAAAAAGAAACGGTAGAAGAAATTGTTTCGGCTGGATTTTCAAGAAAAATAGTTCAGGAAGTCATTGCCCGTGTTTGCCAGAACGAATATAAAAGAATTCAGGCGGCACCCGGGTTAAAAATTTCTCGCTGTGGATTTCTTACAGAAAGAAATTATCCGCTTACATTAAAAAACGTTTTTTAAATTATCCCATCAGACTCGGCAAGAAGAGCGCAAGCTTCGGAAAAGGAATCAGCAGTATAGTTGCAATTATAATAGCAATGAGAAATGGGATACTGCTTTTAAAGATACTCGCCATTGGTATTTCTCGATCAATTCCCGCAATTACATAGACATTAATGCCCACCGGAGGCGTAATAACGCCGATTTGTAAAACCATTACACATACGACGCCAAACCAAATTGGATCGTATCCAAGAGCAAGTACCACCGGATAAAAAATAGGTACCATCAGCATAATAAGTGCTAAAGAATCGATAAAACATCCGCCGATAATAAACCCCACGATAATTAAAAGAATAACGACAGGCGCAGGAAGTTGAAGGCTTGAAATTGTCTTGGCAATTTCAAACGGAATTTGTGTGATTGCCAGAAAGTGACTGAAAACAGTTGCACCAGCCACAATGATCATAATCATACAAGAAATTCGGGTGGTTTCTAAAAGAGATTGGACAAGCATTTTAAACGTAAACGTTCGACGGCAGACAGCAATTACTAAAGCTCCGAACGCGCCTATACCTGCCGCTTCTGTAGGAGTGAAAAAACCAAAGAACAGCCCTCCCATAATTAAGACGAAGAGTAAAAGTATTTCAAGAAGGCCGGATAAAGAACGAATTCGTTCTTTCCACGAAAAGTAAGATCCTCGCGGAGCTAAGGAAGGATTTTTTAAAATCCAAATCATTGCGGTTATAATTAAAAGACCGGTAAGGAGCATGCCTGGTAAAATACCTGCGGCAAAGAGTTTATTAATGGATTGTTCTGTCATAACTCCGTAAACAATAAAAATAACGCTTGGCGGAATTAATACGCCTAAACTGCTGCTTGCTGCAACAAGACCTGCAGAAAAAGAAGGATTATATCGGTGTTTTTTCATTTCGGGCAAAATAACGGAACCCATTGTTGCAGCTGTTGCGTTCGTAGAGCCGCAAACCGTAGAAAACGCAGCGCAAGCGCCTACAGCGGCGACCGCAAGTCCGCCTGGAAGACGGCCTAAAAATTTATTGGCGGCATCAAAAAGATTGCCACTAATGCCGGAGTGAAATGCAATTTGACCCATCAAAATAAATAAAGGAATAACGGTTAGATTATAAGAGCCAAACACGTCAAAGAAGTCTCTGGCCATGAGGCTTAAAGCGGACGTAGGAGATGTAATCATTGCAAATCCAACCCCTCCCACTAACGCCATGGCGAATCCAACAGGCATTCGAGCGAAAATAAAAAGAAAGAGAAGTAAAATCCCAATAATTCCAATAAGAGTCAAACTCATTTTATTAATTCTCCGCCAAAGAAGAAGTAGAAAGATTATTTATGATGCGGATTGCTAAAACAGCAAAGAGAACGCCGCATCCGATACTAATGCCATAAATAAAAGGATATAAAGGAATTTGAAGTGTAAGAGAAACCTCCCCAAATCGTTTCATGTCGTTTGCATAAATGGCACTTTGCCAGCTCGCACAAGCAAATAAAAAAGCACCGATTATATAAACCAGACCTTCCACGACGCGTTGAAAAGATACAGGGAAAAATTCTAATATATAACCTACAGCAATATGACTTTTTTCAACTGCTGTCTGGCCAAGAGACAAGGATACGGCAAGCGTGCCCAAAAGACCGATCAATTCATAAATGCCGGGTATAGATTGACCTGCCCAGCGACAAAAAACATCGGCGCAGCAAAAAGCCATCATTAAAAAAATGGCTAGCACAGAAATCCAATTACATCGACTAGCAAGCCAGTGAATCCATTTTGTAAGGGTGTTCGTCATGATTTTTTTCCTGTTTCCGAAGAAGAATGAGCTTGAATCAGCGCAAATAAAAGATCAATGTTCTTTTTGCCTGATATTTTTAATTTTGCTACTTGCTGAGCGTACGCTTGTAAGATCGGACGAACTGCTTTTACCCAGCGTTCTTGTTCTTCCAAAGAAAGAGAAATAAATTTATTTCCTACGGTAGCGGCGAACTCTTTCCCTTCTTCATCCGAACTATCCCAGCTCATACCATGCCTGTCGATCCATTCTGCACTTACGTCTTGAATGATTTTTTGTTGTGTCGGTGTAAGTTGATTCCACTTTTTAGGATTCATTACAACGTACATTCCGACGGTGTAGCCAATCTTTGTAGAGTCGGTGATGTATTGAATCACTTCTGCCTGACGCCAGCCTTTTAAAACTTCAATCGGACCAAAGGTGCCGTTGATAATTTGTTTTTGCAGTGCTTCATATGTCATTGGTTGTGGCATTGCAACTGGAACGCCACCCAATGCGCTAACGATTTGGGCACTGATGCCTGTAGAACGGATTTTTTGATTTTTTAAGTCTTCCAGGCGGTAAATCGGTTTTTTAGTAAGCAAGAGTCCCGGACCGTGTGCGTGTAAATAAAGAACTTGAACATGCTGTAGCTCTTGCGGTTTTGTTTTTGCGTAAAATTCATTAATTACACGGGTTGCTGTAAGACCGTTGGGGTACCCCATGGGAAGATCGACTACTTCCATGACTGGAAAGCGACCTCGATTGTAAGCAAAACAAGACATGCCAATATCGGCAATGCCTACACGAACTCCATCAAACGTTTGGTTTGCTCCAAGAAGCGCAGAGCCTGGGAATACAGTGATTTTAACTTCACCCTGAGTTCGTTTTTCAATTTCTTTTGCCCATTCCACAGCTAATTTTGCTTGACCGTGAGTTGCCGGGAAAAAAACACTGTAGGAGAGCTTAATCGGTTTAGCGGCGGCACAGGAGAGAGAAAACAAAAAGGTGCCTAGGAAAATAATACTCAATTGAACCCAAAAAGAAGAACGGCGCATTGTATGTTCCACTTCAGATAAAATTAAAAAATAAGTTTTAGTAAAGAAAAACTCTTAAACTTATTGACGTATAAAAGAAAAAGAGACATGAGTCAAATAGATTTTCATATTGTAAAAAAGAAGTAAGTAGCGTAAAAAAGCGATTAAAAATCGAAAGTAGAAATAAGAATGGCAATATCCTTAGATAGAATTAAGCAATTGGGGGGGCAAGAACTTTCGATTCTAACCGCCGAATGGATTATGGGGTGGGAAGAAGATGGTTCTCTCTGGCGGGATCAAGACGGAAACGCAGTTCGAAAGATGTCAGATTGGCATCCTGCAGTGGATTTCAATGCGATCCATGAATTAGAAATGAAGCTAACGCCCAAAGACCAAGAAGTATATATTCGCCATGTAGAACAAATGTTAGAATCGCCCACACCCATAACAACATTTCAATTACTTACAGCTCCTGCGAAAATCCGAGCAAGAGCTCTTCTAGCGACTTTTTTAGGGAAATCGCCTGCCTGAAAAAGCTATGCGGCTGCCGCAGCATAGCCTAATTCAAACGCCGTAATGTTTTTCTCTTCAAATCCTTTTTTGGATTTTAACCGAATTGCTTCTTTGGTTTGTTCGGGCGTGATCGGTAAAATTTGAGTTTGAATTAAAGCACCGAGCAATACCATATTTACGGCTAGCGGATTTTCTGCCTGTTTTGCAAGAGATGTGGCATCAATGGTGATTAGTTTTTTAGATTTTTCAGATAATAATTTTATAATTGTAACGAGCGAAGGATATGTACCAATGCCGATATTGGCTGTAAAAGGAGGCATGGGTGCCGTGTTTGTAATAACAATTGTGTTTGGATTTGCTTTATTTAACGCTCGTAAGGTTTCAGAAGGTTCAAAACCCAATAGAATATCTGCTTTCCCGTCTGAAATGAGAGAACTTTGTACGTCGCCAAAAACAATAGCAGATTCTACAATACCGCCTCGTTGTGCCATACCGTGAATTTCGCTCATTCGTACAGGCAAATTTGCCAATAAAGCCGCTTGGCATAAAACATTAGAGGCAAAAAGATTTCCTTGCCCTCCTACCGCAACAATAATTAAACGTTTTTCTTCCATGAAGATAAAGTTCCTTCTAATTTTTTAAAATTTTATTTTATTCCTTCAATGGAATAATTGCATTTTCCGGACAAATTTGGGCACAAACAGCGCATCCTGTACACAGTACTGCATTGATTTTTACGCGGTCTTCTTCAATGTAAAACGCAGGGCAGGCCAAACTTTGAATACAAGTGCGATGATTTTTACATTTGTTCGACACCGTAAAGGAACGACCTCGTTTCTTTTTTAAAGATTTTGCGTATAAAATACACTCTTCTTCAACAACAACAACAGAAATGCCGTCGTATTGAAACGCTTCTTTTAAAGTTTCGATACTCTTTTTTATATTAAACGGTCGAATTGTTTTTACGAAATCAATCCCCAGAGATTTAACCACGGTTTTAATATCAACTTGTCCGTATCCGGTTAAATTCAATTGTTTCATATCAACGCCTGGGTGTGGCTGATGACCAGTCATTGCCGTAGTGCCGTTATCTAAAATAACCAATGTGAACTTATGCTGGTTAAACACAGCATTGATTAGACCGCTAATGCCAGAATGAAAAAAGGTAGAATCGCCAATGAGAGAAATTACTTTTTGATCTGTCGCAACTGTAAAACCACCGACAGCACCAGTAGCCGCTCCCATGCAAAGTAGAAAATCGCCCATATTTAACGGAGGTAAATATCCTAATGTATAACATCCAATGTCGGTGATATGAATTGTTTCAATTCCTTCGATGGCCTGATTAATGGCATAGAATATGGCACGATGACTGCAACCTGGACATAATGTAGGCGGTCGCTGGGGAAGTTCGGGAACATTCGAAAGATCTAATAACTGCGGCGAGGTGTACGGAATATCAAAATAGGCCGCTATTTTTTCTTTTACCAACTCTGGATTGAATTCATACAATTGAGAAAAAAGAATAGGAGATTTCCCTTGAATCGGAAGTGTTAAGCCCATTTTTTGAGCAATCGTACAGACTCCTTCTTCTAAAATAGGCTCCCCTTCTTCAATAATTAATACCTTGGTAGAGGATTTTAAAAAAGTCTCTATTTTTTGGGTCGGCAGGGGATAAGAAAAGCCAAGCCGTAAAATACGAATTTTATCTTTAATTCCTAGTTCTTTTATGGCATCTGCAGCATATCCGTAACTTACACCGCTACAAATAATACCCCAATCACCGCTTCCTGTTTCTACATTGTAAAAATTAGACTCAGAGATAGTTCGGGCTTGATTTAAATTTTCTAAAAGCCGTGCGTGTAATTTTCTGGCAACAACGGGAACTGGAAGGTATTCCAATGGATTTTTCTTAAAAATCCCTTTTGTTTTAGGCGGGATGATTTCCCCCAATGGAACTGGCATGGTAGAATGATTAATGCGGGTTGTCGTTCGAAAAATAACAGGCTTTTGAAGGATTTCAGAAAGCTCAAAGGCATATTTAATCATTTCTTTTGCTTGAGCCACGTCTGAAGGCTCTAATACACATAATCCAGCAAGTTTTCCGTAATATCGGTTATCTTGCTCATTTTGACTGGAAAACATCGCAGGATCGTCTGCTGTTAAAATAACCATACCCCCTTTAACACCAATGTAGGCAAGCGTCATTAATGTGTCTGCCGCTACATTGAGCCCAACATGTTTCATAATGCACATACTGCGAAGGCCAGTATTTGCAGCTGCTGCAGCAACTTCCATGGAGACTTTTTCGTTGGTGCTGTATTCAAAATAAAGATTACTTTCCTGGCTGACCTGAAAGAAATTTAGAGATATTTCAGAAGAGGGTGTACCCGGATAGGTCGCACCGACCGAAAGACCTGCTTCAATAGCGCCTCTCGCGATCGCTTCATTGCCTAGGTAAATTCGTTGTTGCCCAGGGGCATTTTCAAGTAACGGATGCATTGTACCGCCTTTAGTTGCTTTAAGTTAAATAAATAAAGATGCTATAATACTCAGATTTTAAAAGGGGGTCAATCTCAATTTATATATGTGTGAAATTAAAGAGTTTTTCAGAGTTGTGGCCTAAAATGAAGATATATAAACATTTTACTTGAATTTAAAAAATGGGTGTGCTATTAAGCAGGGTCTTGCGGTCAAAGGAGGTATTTATAATAGACTTTCTGCGAGATGTTCTGGCGGTAACAGGTGAGCCCTTGGGCGATATTAGCCAGCGTAGCTCAGTTGGTAGAGCTATTGATTTGTAATCAATGGGTCGGGGGTTCGAGTCCCTTCGCTGGCTCCATCATCTAGAGCGCAAAAATAAAAAGTTTCTGGTGGGGTTCCCGAGTGGTCAAAGGGATCAGACTGTAAATCTGACGGCGGACGCCTTCGGAGGTTCAAATCCTCCCCCCACCACCAACCTTGGTGTAAATCCTATTGTGGGAGGCTTGGAGATAAAAAAGCCGTTTTGGACTACAGGGATTCCTGCTTTAGTTGCTATAAGAGTCAATGTTTGTAGGCCATATGATGTGATTGGAGGATCGGTATCTGCGGGAGTAGCTCAGTTGGTAGAGCTCTAGCCTTCCAAGCTAGATGTCGCGAGTTCGAGTCTCGTCTCCCGCTCCACCGAAAAGTTAAAGGGTTCTTAGCCATAGGCCCGCGTAGCTCAGGCGGTAGAGCGCTTCCTTGGTAAGGAAGAGGTTCATCGGTTCAAGTCCGATCGCGGGCTCCATACACTCTAAAAGTTTGGATTTGCAATCTTTATTATAGGGACAAATAAAGCGTTGCTGGATATAAATTACACCTAGGAAATAAATTAAAAAAACAAATACATATTATATTGGAGGGACGATAAGATGGCAAAAGAGAGATTTGAGCGAACGAAGCCGCATGTGAATGTAGGAACGATAGGTCATATTGATCATGGCAAGACGACGTTGACGGCTGCGATAACGAAGCACATGG
>Ga0123353_10006322_pt1 | contig 15756 bp, 12 predicted proteins | sample TergutLab28metaG_3_FD_92763 | JGI IMG/M metagenome (GOLD analysis project Ga0123353, IMG submission 92763) | Labiotermes labralis P3 segment gut microbial communities from Petit-Saut dam, French Guiana - Lab288 P3 | ecosystem: Host-associated > Arthropoda: Insects > Digestive system > Gut ... | reverse complement strand
GAAATATCTGTCCAGCGGCGCATCGCCCAGGCAGGCAGCAAAACGAAGCGGCACAGCGCCGAGCATGCAGGTGATGTCCAGCATACGGTCATAAAGAGAAAAATCTCCGGTCGCCACATAGTCAAGACCGGCGTCTTGCTGAATTTGCCAATGACGTTTTTTCAGTTCTGTGCTGATTGCGATGAGAGATTCGGCGGAAAGTTTGTTTTTCCAGAAGGATTCGAGAGCCTGTTTCAACTCCCGTTGCTTTCCGATGGACGGGAAACCAAGAATGTGGGTCTGCATAGGGCGCTCCCTCCAGAAGTGTTGAAAGGGCAGTTCTTTTCGCACATGAGGTTACAGGCCATTGTTGGCCGCTTTTGCCATGGTCTGCTGCCGGGCCGAATAAAGCATTGATTTACGGTCAGTTTGCTGTTCCACCTGATATGGAGTTCTGTCTGCATATTCAGCTTGCTTGCCATCGTTCCAGCGATTTACCGGCCTCAGATAGCCCACGACTCTGGAATACACTTCCGTTGTAACGCTACAAACAGGACATTTAGCTTGTTCGCCCGTTAGGTAGCCGTGTTCGGCGCAAATGCTGAATGTCGGGGTAAGGGTGAAGTACGGCAACTTATATTGCGTTGTGATGGTTTTCACCATATTACGCACAGTTTTGGTGTCTGAAACTTCTTCGCCTAGAAAGCCATGCAGCACGGTTCCGCCCGTATAGCTTTCCTGTAGTTTATCTTGCAAATCCAATACGTCAAAGATGTCCGTGGAAAAATCAACGGGCAGATGTGTGAAATTTGTATAGTACGGGGCAATGCCGTTTGCTTTGCCGTTGGTGAAAACCATGTTGGGAAACTGTTTTTTGTCGAGCAGGGCCAATCTGTGGGAAGTTCCTTCCGCCGGGGTTGCTTCCAGATTGAATAAATGGCCGGGGTATAAATGCGGTTGAGCCAGTATTCGGACGTTATATCGGAAGCGATATAGTTGTTCAGTCCTTGCAGGGAGAAGCCCATATTGCTGTTCTCTCGCACACGCCAATCCATTTTATTCAGGTAGCCTTCCATAAGCTCTACATTGGCTTTGGTTTTTATCCGGCGTAATTGGGTGCGTTGTTCCCGGTAAAGGATGTAGGCCTTGGCTGTTGCCCTGAACGGTGAATCCAGCAAGACCTGTTCAACTACGTCCTGAATGCTTTCTACATCCGGCGGATCCGGCAGATGCACTGCTTTGGCCATGGAAAGCACCCGCATGGTAAGGCGGCGCGCTTCGCGTTCTTCAAACTCTCCGGTGGCTTTGCCTGCTTTCAGGATGGCTGCGGTGATTTTTGCGGCGTCAAATCCCGTAATGTTCCCATCCCGTTTTTTAATGGCGGAAAAATACATGCGACCTCCCAGAAGTTTGCGGGATATGACAGAAAAAAATATGGCTATGACAAAATGTCTGCTGAAAATACCCTTCACAGTCATTCCGATGGTTCATCAAAGCGGAGCATCCTGTTTTTTGAGATCGAACCTTACCGAAATGCGCTTGGTCGACTCTACCGGCATGCCAAGGATTTTGGCTGGAATGAAAGACGCTCTTTTTAGCGCATCAAGCGCGGCATCGTCCAAATGCCGGTATCCGCTGGAACGTACGATCCTGGTTTTGGTTGGTTTGCCGTCAGCCGCTACTTCCGCTTCGAGCACGACCGTTCCTTCCTCGCCTCGGATTCTCGAATATCGGGGATATGTCGGTTCAGGCAGATTCGCGATGGCGGCGCGGCTCGAATTCCCCGCTGTTCCGTTTCCCGTGCCGTTTCCTGTGCCGTTGCCGGTTCCGCCGCCGTTCGGGTTTCCGCCCGAATCTCTCCGAAGCGCGTAGGCGCCGAACCCGTCGCCGCTTTCTCCATCGTCGTTCTGCGTCAGAAGTTCCTGGTAGCTTGTTTCATCCTGACCAGACTCTTGTTGCACGGCTTTTTCGTTTGGTACGGATTCTTTCGCGGGTTCCAACTGAGCGGAATACTGGTCGGGCGACAAACCAGGATCACGCCTTGCGGATGCGGGTCCAGGGCGCTCCGGAGGCTGCGCCGCCATACGACGCTCCCCCGGAGTCCCTGAAGCTCCGGACTTTACATGAGATCCAAAGGCTCCGGATCCTCCGGCGTTTCCCGGCGACTCGATACCAACGAAAATAATCGCTGTCTCCCGGCCAAAGGCTATTGTCCCGATGCCTCCCGTCAGGATTCCCGACAAGACGGCAAAATGTATGGCCGCGGAGACGATGAGCGGGTATCTGAGAGCGCGTGAATTCATCAGAACGAGATTCGTACTCCTCCGTAAGCTGAGAATCCGGGAGTTCCGTATCCGAATACCTCTTGATACTTTTCGTTGAAGAGATTTTGCACATGGCAAAGGAGCCTGATATTTCTGGTGATATCGTAGGATGCGGCCAGGTTGACCAGCGTGTAGCTGCTTAATTTCACCCGGTCGGCCGGAAAAGAGTTGTAGTCGAAATCGTCGCGGCGGTCTATCCAGAGGACTTCCGTGTCGATGTTGCCTTTGGCAAGGAAACGGTAGTTTGCGCCGATTGACACTTTGTTCAGCGGCCTTCGCAGCAGCTTTTCGCCTGTGGCTTTGTCTTTAGTTTCGGTGTATGCGTATCCGGCCCTCAAAGACAGTTCTTCCGTCGGCTTGCCGTGCAAGGTTATCTCAACGCCCTTTGACTCCGCTTTTCCCACGTTCACATATTTCGATGTTCCGCTGTCAAAATCGACCATGTTGCTGAATTTGTTTCTGAAATATGTCGCGTCAAATATCAGGCGTCCCCGGAAAAACGACTGCTCCACTCCGGTATCCCATCCCGTGCTTTTTTCGGGGTCCAGATCCTGGTCGCCATATGAGGAATAGAGCTGATAGAGCGACGGCGCCTTGAATCCCGTCCCAAAGCTTCCCTTTATACGGGTCGAGGTTCCCCTGAACAGGTAAGAGGATGCCGCGCGGTAGGTGGATTTCGTCCCGAATCTGTTGTGGTCGTCCACGCGCGCTCCCAGGGTTGTGAACCAGGAGTCCCACAGCCGGATCTGATCTTGTATGTAGAAGCTGGTGATGCGGGCGAATTGCTCCGTAAAGTCACTGGAATAAGGTCCCCAAAGGCTCTCCGAATAGTACGTGGAGCTTGCCGTCTCTTTTTTCGTTTCGGCTCCCAGCGTGAGCGTATTGGTTTCGTGGAGATAGAGATTATGCTGCCAGTCGAATTTGATGATTTGCCCGTCGTACTTGCTCCGTTCGAGATCGAATGGGTGGTCCGCGTCGGGATCGTTTCGGAACTTCTGGTTATGGTCGCTTAAGGAGAAGCCGAATTTTTGCTCCCAGATGTCATTGAGCAATGAAAGCCGCGATTGCGCCCGCAGGAATAACTGTTTTGTCTTTCCTTTGAAGTTCGGATCATCGCCCCCGACGCCTCCAAAGTTATCAAGGTCGAAAGAGGCGTTGATGTATCTCAAGATAATATCCGCGTCGAAGTTCTTTAAAGGTGTTATCCCCATTCGCGTAGATAGCGTCGTGCTTGCGTAACCGTCTTTTTCCGTGTTTCCCATCCTTCTGTCGGCTGAGGAAAATCCGTCCGTATCCATACGGGAGATGCCCATGGAATAATTGAAGGTATCTGTACTCCCGCCAACCCAGGCATGTTCGTTGAAGGTGCGGTATGAGCCGCCCTCCGCCGCCAGGAAGCCGGATATTTTTCCTGTTCCCTTTTTCGTGATGATATTGATGACGCCCCCCATGGCGTCGGAGCCGTAGAGGGTGCTTTGCGGTCCCCGGACGATCTCGATCCGCTCGATGTTGCTGACCGCCAGTTTGCTGAAATCGAATCCCCGCCCTGTCGAAGAGGGATTGTTCATCTCTATTCCGTCGATAAGGACCAGTGTGTGTTCTGATTTTGCTCCACGCAGAAACACGGAGGCGACTTGGCCGGGGCCTCCGTTTCGAGAGACGTTAAGCGAGGGCACGCTTTGCAGGATATCGACAACAGTGGCTTTGCCTTGTTCCCTGATCTGCTCGGCTGTTATGACGGTGATAGAGCTTCCAACTTCACGTCCGGGCGTTTCAAGCCGGGTCGCGGTTACTACGATTTCATCCATGTCTTGCTGCTGCCCTGCCTCTTCGGCCGCTAAAGGCGACACGGCGAGTAAAAACGCCAAAACGGCAACGGCTGCAGCGGTTCTGTTTCTTCTCAAAGTTTTCCTCCGTTCTTCCCGCGAAGAATTGATGGAACGCATGCCGCCGGAACAGGTCTCCTGGCTCTCGTTCGTCCTACTTGCCGCGCCTTCCCATCCGTTTTTTAAGGACAGTGGCTCTTGCCTTGCGGCGTTCGTCACGATTACAGTCGCGGGGCGGCGGAGGCTTTGCACCTCCTTCCCTTGGATCCGCAGCATTATCTTGTTTTGCCTTGATTTATTATCTGGGTCTGTTTTCCGGCCGCGCATTACCTCCCTTTTTCCGCAAAATAAAAAACCCCGGGCGTATCATCGGACGCCCGGGGATGCCGTTTTTCACCCGTTAAGCGCCGCCTCCAGTCCGCGTGGGGCGAAGCTGTCATTTCGTTATTTCCAGTTATTTCCAAGAGCAGGTCTTCCGGCTTCCGGATCATCCTACCTGCCGCGCCTTCCCATCCATCTAAAGGACAGTGGCGTTTCTTGCGGCATTCGTCCCCGGTTACGGCGGCGGGACCGCGACGGATTCACACCGTCTTCCCTTTTATGGCCATTACGGCCGCTCTTGCAAACGGATTAATACCACAGGTCAAAGCTCAACTCAACAAGGCGTATTGGTCGGTAGTGTCCCAAACTGTAGCTGAACCTGTCAGCCGGATATTGACAACGCGAAAACCGCAGCCATCACAGCGGATGATATCGCCCTATGCCGCCTTTACAACCTTACGGAATAGGGATAAGTTATTTTGTGTGCAGTGAGCGGAAATGTGTTCCTCCGGAGGTCTGAGATGGATCCCGACGTCATCGAAAAATGCCGTTTGGAGCTGTTGCGGCAGCTCAGTGAGGCGATGACGGAAGCGGAACGGACAGTCGCCGACATGACGGCTGTCGAAGAAGAAAATTTTCCAGATCCCACCGATCGAGCTCTTCTCGAATCTAACCGGAACTTCACCCTGCGTCTGCGCGATCGCGAACGCAAGCTTTTGACGAAAGTCAAACAGGCCATTATGCGGATCGAGAGCGGTACGTTCGGGGAATGCGAAGGATGCGGCGGCAGGATCGAGGAAAAGCGTCTTGTCGCCCGCCCGGTCACCTCTCTTTGCTTCGACTGCAAAACAGAAGAAGAGGAAGAAGAGGTCCGTTAACCTTATCTCCCGCAATGTATCCTAAAGCCCCCCCGGCATTCGGAGGCGATATGACGGATTTGCGCAAAGACCCGATTACGGGTCGATGGGTCATAATTTCCAAAGAGCACGCGAAACGACCGCATGGATTTGCGCGGGAACCGATGAACCGTGGAGACAGCGGCGTGTCGTGTCCCCTTTGCCCCGGCAGCGAGCGAATGACCACGCCTGAAATCCTTGCCTACCGGGACAGCGGCGTTCCCAACGACTCGAACTGGACGCTGCGGGTGGTGTCCAACAAGTATCCCGCCCTGCGCGTCGAAGGGGAGCTTGGAAAAGCGGCCGACGGGATCTACGACCGGATGAACGGCATCGGCGCGCACGAAGTTGTAATCGAGACGCCCAACCACGATATCGACCTGTTCGATCTCCCTGAAAAACAGTTCCAGAATGTGCTCTGGGCATACAGGGAACGTATTCTGGACCTGAAGAAAGACCGCCGCTTCAAGTCGGTCATCATCTTCAAAAACCACGGTTTGGCCGCCGGCGCGTCGCTTGCCCACAGCCACTCTCAGCTTATCGCGCTTCCTGTCATCCCAAAGCGGGTGATGGAAGAGATGTCGGGAGCCAAGGAGTATTTCCGGTTCCGGGACCGGTGCGTGTTGTGTGACATCGTAGTGCAGGAGACGGAGCAGAAAAGCCGCATTGTCGAGGAGACCGCTGAGTTCCTGGCTTTTGCGCCGTACGCTCCCCGCTTTCCGTTTGAGACCTGGATCGTGCCGAAGCGGCACCAGTGCGCCTACGAAATGATCGATGAAAACCAGGCGCGGGCGCTGGCGGCGGTCTTTCGCCGGACGCTGCGGAGGCTCAACATCGCTCTCGAGAATCCTTCATTCAACTTCATAATCCACAGCGCCCCGTTCGAGGAATGGGCGTCAGATTTTTATCACTGGCATGTGGAGATCATTCCGAAGATGACCAAGATGGCGGGATTTGAGTGGGGCTCGGGATTCTACATCAATCCCACGTCGCCTGAGGAGTCCGCCAAGTTTCTCCGGGAACTGCCGGAATGATGATGACGCGAGGAATATAGCGAAATGAAAATTCTACAGGTTGCAGCCGAAGCGGTTCCGTATGCCAAGACAGGCGGGCTTGCCGATGTTGCGGGCGCCCTGCCGAAGGCGTTGCGCGGGATAGGGGTGGAGTCAGATCTTATTTTGCCGTTTTACCGGGATGTCGAAAGGAGCCGGTTATCCTTTCAGGGATCTCCGGAAGAGATCAGCGTTTGGTTTGGGGACAGGGAAGAGTCCGGCGTGGTGGAAGAAGTCAGGGATGCGGGCGGCGGCAGCGTCTTTCTGGTGCGCAACGACAAATATTTCGACCGCGAGTTTCTCTACGGAACCCGCGACGGCGATTATGGCGACAACTGCGAGCGGTTTGCTTTTTTTTGCCGTGGCGTCATAGATTGGATTCTGCGTTCGGGACGCCGATACGATGTCATCCATTGCCACGACTGGCAGACCGCGCTGATTCCCGTATATCTGAAGACGTTGTATGCGGACGTGGAGCCGCTTGCAAGCGTTGCTTCCGTTTTCACCGTTCACAACCTCGGATATCAGGGACTCTTTTATGACCACGATCTGCCGATAACGGGGCTTGGGTGGGATCTGTTCACACACAAGGGACTCGAGTTTTACGGCAGGGTCAACCTGATGAAGGGCGGGCTGGTGTTCGGGGATATCTTGTCCACCGTTTCCGAAACATACAGCCGGGAGATCCAGAAAGAGGAGTTCGGGTACGGGCTTGAGGGTGTGCTGTACGAGCGGCGCGGAGAACTGTTCGGAATCGTCAACGGCGCCGACTACGATGAGTGGAATCCGGCAACCGACCGGTGGATAAAGACGAACTACAGCGCCTATGATTTATCCGGAAAGGCGGATTGTCGGAAGGATCTGCTGGCCGAGTTCGGGTTTCCAGACGGGGACGATTTTATCGTCGGGATCATCGGTCGCTTTACTTCGCAAAAGGGGTTCGACCTGATCGAGCGTGCCGGGGACTGGCTGGCCGGACAACCGTTGCGTTTGATAATTATCGGGAGCGGGGAGCGCCGTTACGAGGAGTCGATCACCGAACTGGGGCGAAGATATCCGGAGCGGGTGGCCGTCCGCGTGACGTACGACACCGCGCTTGCGCACAAGATCGAAGCCGGTATGGATGCTTGTCTTATGCCGTCCCGCTACGAGCCGTGCGGGTTGAACCAGATCTACAGCCTCAAGTACGGAACCGTCCCTATCGTCCGGAATACGGGGGGGCTGGCTGACACGGTGGTGGACGCGGATATGTATCCGGGGAATGGGAACGGCTTTATCTTTAACGAGTACAGCCCGGAGGCGCTTAAGGGCGCCGTCTCCAGGGCGCTTGCCGCCTTCACCGACCGTCCGCGCTGGAAAACCATCATCCGTCGAGGCATGGAAGAAGATTTTTCGTGGGATTCTTCGGCCCGCCGGTACGTTGATCTATACGAAAAAGCTGTTCAGAAAAAAAGAAGCAAAAGGTAAGACGACATCCATATACGCGGGAGTCGCCTGAAGGAGAGGGTCTCAAGAAAAAGATGCCGGCCGGATGGCGGGTGTTACAGGAAAAGCAGCGGTGGCGGTAAAACGGGAACTTGACGACATACGCGGGAAAGTTGAAGAGGGGATACGCCTGTCCGACGAGGACGCCCTCGCGCTGTATCTTTCGCGGGATCTTCTTTCCATCGGGGAGATGGCGCAGATTGCGAACCGCAGGGTGAACGGGGACCGGGTGCATTTTATCGTCAACCGGCACATCAATCCCACAAACATATGCGTGAACCGTTGCCGGTTTTGCGCCTTCAGCAAAACGAAAGAAGCGCAATCGGCCTACACGATGACCATGGAGGAGATCTTGCGCCGGGCGCAAGAAGCGTGGGAGCAAAACGCCACGGAAATACACATCGTGGGAGGGTTGCACCCGGACTTGCCGTTCGACTTCTACCTCGGCATGCTGCGCTCCTTGAGGGAGCGGTATCCCGACATTCATATCCAGGCGTTCACCGCCGTCGAGGTCGATTATTTTGCGCGGATCACGGGGCTGCCTCTGGCCGAGGTGATATCGCAACTTAAAAACGCGGGGTTGGGTAGTTTGCCTGGTGGCGGCGCCGAGATCTTCGCGCCTGACGTCCGGGAGAAGATATGTCCGGAAAAGATATCCGGCGACCGATGGCTCGAAGTGATGGAGGCGGTCCACGCGGCGGGTTTGAAAAGCAACGCGACAATGCTGTATGGCCACCTGGAGACGCCCGAGTCGCGGGTTGACCATATGCGACGCCTTAGGGAGTTGCAGGACCGCACAGGAGGCTTCCAGTCGTTTATCCCGTTGGCATTCCATCCCAGAAACACGGACATCGTGAAACCGCCGACGACGGGGGTGGAAGATCTGATGGCGCTGGCTGTCGGGCGTCTCTACCTGGATAATTTTCGGCACATCAAGGCGTTCTGGATCAATATCGGACCAAAGCTGGCCCAGCTCTCGCTGTTCTTTGGCGTAGACGACATCGACGGCACCGTGGTGGAAGAAAAGATCTCTCATGCGGCGGGCGCGACGGCCGGCCAGGAGATGGCGGTTGATGACCTGGTTGCGATGATCCGGCAAGCGGGAAAGATTCCGGTCGAACGGGACACGCTCTACAATGTCGTTCGTGAGTGGCCTGCGTAAAAAATACCGCAATCGATGGTGTGTCGGGCATTAGCGGAAAATGCGATTTTCAATAAATGAAGGCGCGCGGATGCTGTGTGAAACCCCGCTTTTTGAGCTTGGGCGGGTGGCGGACGAAGTGCGCCGGAAACTGCATCCGGACGGCGTTGTAACCTACATCGTCGACCGAAATATCAACTATACGAATGTCTGCGTGTGCGGTTGCAGTTTCTGCGCGTTCTACCGGAAAAAAGATTCTCCTGGCGCTTACGTCCTTTCCGATGAAGACCTCTCCGTCAAGATCGAGGAGACAATCGCCGCAGGCGGCGTCCGCATCCTGCTTCAAGGTGGGCTGCACCCCGACTGGAAGATAGAAGACGCGGTCAGGTTGGTCCGCGCGGTAAAGCGCCACCTGATTCGGCTTCACGGCTTCTCTCCTCCGGAGATATGGCATTTCGCGGAGCAATCGGGAAAGACGATTGCGGAGGTCATCGCTTCTCTCAAAGAAGCCGGGCTGGATTCAATCCCCGGAGGCGGCGCGGAAATTCTCGACGACGAGGTGCGGCGGCGGATCAGTCCGAAGAAGATCGGCTGGGAGCGGTGGGCCGAGGTGATGCGGGAGGCGCACCGGCAAGGGCTTCGGAGTACGGCGACGATGATGTTCGGAAGCGTGGAGACGCCGGAGGCGATTGTCGCGCACATCCTGCGGATCAGGGAGTTGCAGGACGAGACAGGGGGTTTTACCAATTTCATTCCCTGGACGTTCCAGCCGGCGAACACGGAGCTTGAGAAAAACCCGGCTTTCAAAGAGCGCTCGCTGTCAGGTTTTGGCAGTGCGGTCGGATATTTGAAGGTTTTGGCTCTGTCGCGGATTCTGCTTCGCAACATCCCGACCATACAGGTGTCATGGGTGACTATGGGAGCGAAGGTGGCGCAGATGGGGCTTTTCTTTGGCGCGAATGATTTTGGCAGTACGATGATGGAGGAAAATGTCGTCGCCTCCGCAGGCGTTGTCTTCCGTATGTCGGAAGACGAAATAATCTCCGTAATCCGGGACGCCGGATTCACCCCGGCCAAAAGACCGGCGGAATGATTACGGCGGACGGCATAAGCGAAAGAAGCTGCCTTTAGGATGGAGTCAGGCGATACGCCGAGGGCGGCGCGGCAATGGCGTATAATTGACGGTTGCGGATGTTGCCTGCGTGAAGCGTCAAACCAAAAATTGAAACGAGGTGTCGGTCGATGCTCGACCTGAAATTCGTCAGGGACAATATTCAAGCGGTCGAAGAAATGCTCAGGAAACGATGTTCCTCTTTGTCGCTTGAAGGATTTGTCGATATGGACGGGAAGCGGCGGACTTTGCTTGCCGAGGTCGAAAAGATGCGGGCGGAGCGCAACGTCGCCTCGGAGGAGATCGGACGGCTTCGGCGCGAAAAAAAGGATGCCGCGGAGTTGATGGGGCGGATGAAGGCGCTGTCGGAGCGCCTCAAAGAGTTGGAAGCGGAGTTGCCGGAGATCGAGCGACGGATGGAAGAGTTTCTCCTTTCCATCCCGAATATGCCGGACCCATCGGTTCCAGAAGGGGCCGGGGAGGAAGACAACCCGGTCATCCGGACATGGGGGCAGCCGCGCGTCTTTGATTTTCAGGTAAAAGACCATGTGGACCTGGGCACGGAGCTTGGCATCCTCGACTTCGATCGGGCGGTGAAGATCGCCGGCGGGCGGTTCTGCCTCTCAAAGGGGGCGGCCGCGCTTATGGAGCGGGCGTTGGTCAACTTCATGCTCGACATTCATACCCGTGAACATGGCTACCTGGAGGTTTTGCCTCCTTTCATGGCGAACAGCGCTTCGTTTGTTGGAGTCGGGCAGCTTCCCAAGTTCGAGGAGGATCTGTTTCGGGTGGCGGGAACGGACTATTTCCTCATTCCGACGGCGGAGGTGCCGTTGACCAACGTCGTCAGGGAAGAGATTCTTTCGGAAGATACGCTTCCTTTGAAAATGACCGCATACACTCCGTGCTTCCGCGCGGAGGCCGGATCTTACGGTAAGGACACTCGCGGCATGATCCGGCAGCACCAGTTCAACAAGGTTGAACTGGTCAAGGTGTGCCGCCCGGAGCAGTCGGCGGCCGAACTGGAGTCACTGACGGCTGACGCCGAGGAGATTCTCAAGCGGCTTGGTCTGCCGTACCGTGTGGTTACGCTATGCACTGGCGACATGGGATTCTCCGCCTCCAAGACTTACGATATAGAGGTCTGGCTTCCTTCGCAGGAAAGATACCGCGAGATTTCCTCCTGTAGCGTTTTCTCCGATTTCCAGGCGCGCCGGGCGATGGTTCGCTTCCGCGACGGCGCCGGAGGCAAAATCCGCCTGGCGCATACGCTGAATGGGTCCGGGCTTGCGGTGGGGCGCACGTTGGTGGCGATTCTCGAAAATTACCAGAAAGAAGACGGCACGGTTGATATTCCGGAGGCGTTACGGTCTTACATGGGCGGGATGGAGCGGATTGTAAGGAAATGATAGAATCGTTCCTGATCTCGACCCCGAAACATCAGTAAATAGTTGCAATTCAAGCGGTGATGAACCAGTAAAAAACGCCGGGCAGTTGGTTGTAGTGACTGGCCAGGATATGTTTTTCGGCAAGAGCTTTGTTTGGGTTCGACAATCGTAAATTCGTCATGGAGCAGTGATCGACATGGAACTGATACGGGCGGCCAGACACAAACTCGAAGAAGAAGCGCAAAAGATCGAGTACGAGTTGCGCGTCACTCTGCCGAAGGAGATCCAGGAGGCGATGGGACAGGGCGACCTGTCCGAAAACGCCGAATACGAGGCGGCCAAGGAGCGGCAGTCGACGCTCCACGGACGCATGTTGCAGATTCAGAAGCGGTTGGCGGACCTCTCCCGTATCGATGTCAACGATATTCCAAGGGATCGGGTGGGACTTGGGAGCGAAGTGACCGTCGAGAACCTTGAAGACGGAATGGAGATCACCTATAACCTGGTGATCCCTGAACTCGCCGATGGAAACAAATTCCGTGTGTCCATCGCCTCTCCGGTGGGACAGGGACTGATGAACCGCAAGGTCGGCGACACAATGACCATCACGATCCCGCGCGGCATACTGGAATACGAAATCCGCCGGGTCGTAACCATGTTTGGAGACGTCCTGGAAGAACCCGGAGAATAGGTCAGGCCAGGGCGGGGAAATGTTTCCGGACTTCCTCCGCCATCTTTTTCACTTCTTCCGAGCGCGAGCGCGGGCAGACCAGCACGGCGTTCCCGCACCGGACGATTACCGTGTCCTCCATCCCGATGACCGCGACCAGGCCGCTGTCTGTCCGCGCCAATGTGTTCCGGCAGTCGGTCAGGATTACGTTTCCGAATGTGACGTTTCCTTCTCCCTGGCTTAAGAACTCGTGGAGAGAACGCCAGGTGCCCAGATCGTTCCAGCCCATATTGGCCGGCAGAACCAGGATCTCTTTTTCCTTTTCGAGTATGCCGTAGTCAATGGAGATAGAAGGCATCCGGCGGTAAGCCGCTAAAAGCCGCTGTTCAAACCCGCTTTTTTTGCCGGTCACGGTTTTATCGATTGCCTCGCTTACCTCCGGCAGGAATTCCGCAAGACTTTTGGCAAACGTGTCGCTCCGAAAGAGGAAAACTCCGCTGTTCCAGTCGAAGCGGCCTGAACGCAGGAACCGCTTGGCGGTGGAAAGATCAGGTTTTTCCGCAAAGCGGGCGACGTTGAATGCTCCCTTGATCTTTCCGGGAAACGGCGCCCCACGCTCGATATAACCGTAGCCGGTGGAAGGGTGTGTCGGCGGGATGCCGAGGGTGACGAATCGTCCGGTTTCCCGAGCCAGTCCCAAGCCTTTGCGGACGACATCCAGGAAAGCTTGTGGGTCCGCGATTGCGTGGTCGGCTGGGGTGACCAGAAGCGCCGCGTCCGGATCGCTTTGGGTGATTACCGCCGAGGCCAGGGAGATGGCGGGAGCGGTGTTTCTGCCTTCCGGTTCCAGGAGAATATTTCCCTTGCGAATTCCGAGGTCATTGTGTGAAAGGTGTCGGGCGTCCTTGCTGCCCGCGACGACCCAGATCCGCTCCGGCGGAAAGAGTGGGCGCAGCCGGTCCAGCGTTTCACGGATCATGGATCCGCCGCCGGTGAGATTCAGAAACTGCTTCGAACGGCGTGAACGGCTTTCCGGCCAAAACCGCAGCCCGGAACCGCCTGCCAGCACGACTGCATGATCCATAGATAGCATCCTCCGGAATTCATATCTGGGGTAGAATACCCGATGATCAAAAAGCTGAAGTAAATGTTTTATTAAGGGAGAGAATACTCCGATGATGGAGAAGTTTAAGAAAAGCTTTATAACCGGACTTTTTGTTCTACTTCCGCTGTGGTTATCAACTGCACTGATAGGTTGGTTATTTGGATTGATCGACGGCCAGTTCGTGCCGCTTCTCGAAGGCTCCATCCAACGGGTATTTCCTGGAATGCCGCATATCCCCGGCATGGGGATCCTTACAGGGCTGATCATCATCCTGATTTTGGGCGTCTTTGTGCGGAATGTGGTGGGGAAGCGGATCCTCGAGGCAGTCGAGCGGCTGATCGGGCGCATTCCCGGATATAGCCAGATCTATTCAATGGTCAAGCAACTCACAAACGCTTTCTCATCGGAGAACAAGGCATCCTTCAACGAAGTGGTGCTGGTTGAGCATCCAAGAGAAGGAGTCTACATAGTCGGATTTCGCACTAAAACTGTGAAGTTCAAAGGGCGCGATTTTGCGGTCGTTTACTTCGCTACGAACCATATGTACCTGGGGGACGTATTCCTGTTTCCCGAGGAAAGGGTGGTACGGCTGGATATGCAGGCCGACCAGGCCATCCGGTTTCTGGTGTCCTGTGGAATCGCGTGTCCGCAGCAGTTTAATTCCCATCCCGGCTCCTAGAACTAGGTTCTTGCTCCCTCTTCTGCTTGACATCGAAGTTTGAGCGCCGGTAAGATTTTAAAACTATGAAGATTGCTGTGGTCCATATGCGCTTACGGAGTATATCGGTGCTCGCTCTACCTTGCCCACATAGGAGCCGGACCGTCGCCTGAGCGAATAAGAGACGTATGTGTAAATTAGGCCGCGGGGCCGGTAGGTTCCCGCGGTTTTTGTTTTTTATCGACGCCCCCGTGGAACCGTCCCCGGGGGTTTCAATTTTTCAGACCGGAAAAAAAGGAGAAAGCAAATGGCGGAAAAGGTACTCATCTTCGACACGACGTTGAGAGACGGGGAGCAGGTTCCGGGAGCAAAGCTTGCCAGGGATCAGAAGATCGAGATAGCCCGGCAGTTGGAGGCGCTCAATGTTGACATCATAGAGGCGGGCTTCCCCGCTTCCTCCCCCGGCGACTTCGAGTCTGTGCGGGCGGTTGCGAAGGCGGTGCGCGAGCCGATAGTTACGGGTCTTGCGCGGGCGGTGAAGAAGGATATCGATGTGTTGTGGGAGGCTGTGAAGGTGGCGAAGCGCCCCAGGATCCACACATTCCTGGGGACATCGGACATCCACATCCAAAAGAAGTTCCGCGCCGACCGGGATAAGATTCTCCAGTGGTGCGTCGATACCGTGAAATATGCCAGATCGCTGTGCCGTGACGTGGAGTTTTCCACGGAGGATGCTTCCCGGACCGACTTCGAGTATCTTTGCCGCACCGTGGAGGCGGTCGTCAAAGCCGGGGCCACGACTATCAATATTCCGGACACCGTGGGGTACGCCATGCCGATGGAGATGGCGGACCGGGTGCGGCGCCTGAAAGAAGCGGTTCCGGCGCTGGACAAGGCTGTCCTTTCGATGCATTGCCATGACGACCTTGGATTGTCCACGGCCAACACGCTGGCTGGGGTACTTGCCGGGGCGCGCCAGGTTGAGGTGACGATTAACGGAATCGGTGAACGGGCCGGTAACGCGTCGCTGGAAGAGGTGGCGATGGCTATCAAAACCCGCAAAGACATTTACAAGGGGTTGTACACCGGCCTGAACATGAAGGAAATCGCCAAGACCAGCCGGATGGTGTCCAAGCTCATGGGTCTTCCGGTCCAGAGGAACAAAGCCATCGTAGGCGCCAACGCTTTTGCGCACTCCTCGGGCATCCACCAGGACGGCATTATCAAAGACCGTTCCACTTACGAGATTGTCCGGCCGGAAGATGTCGGCGTTACTGCGCACACGTTCGCGCTGACGGCGCGCTCCGGGCGGGCCGCGCTCAAGCATCATATAACTTCGCTTGGACATTCTCCGAGCGACGCGCAGGTCGACGCGATCTATGAGAAGTTCCTTGCTCTTGCGGACAAGAAAAAGGAAGTGATGGTCGAGGATCTCGAAATCCTCGTGCAGGACGAGATGTTCAAGGTGCCCGAGACGTACAAGCTGATTCACGTCCAGATCCTCTCGGGTACGAAGGCTACGCCTATGGCGGCGCTGAAAATTCAGCGGGAAAAGGAAATCATCGAAGAGGCGGCGACGGGGAACGGCCCTATCGACGCGGCGTACAAGTGCATCGAGCGTATTGTGGGGCACGAGTTCCAGTTGATCGAGTTCGGAATGAATGCGGTAACTTCCGGCCAGGATGCCATCGGGGAGGCAAGAGTTCGCGTCCGCTCCAACGGCACGATCTTCGTCGGCGGCGCAAGTTCGACCGACATCATTGAAGCGGCGATAAAGGCTTACCTCTCCGCGATCAACCG
>Ga0123353_10006321_pt1 | contig 15757 bp, 14 predicted proteins | sample TergutLab28metaG_3_FD_92763 | JGI IMG/M metagenome (GOLD analysis project Ga0123353, IMG submission 92763) | Labiotermes labralis P3 segment gut microbial communities from Petit-Saut dam, French Guiana - Lab288 P3 | ecosystem: Host-associated > Arthropoda: Insects > Digestive system > Gut ... | reverse complement strand
TGTCGCTGATCACCGTGGGCGGCGGCGTGGCGGAAGAGGACGGCGCGAACAAGAGTTATGGTTTGGACTGAAACTCCCCGGCAGGATTTGGCCGGCCAGCCACAGCGGCAAGTGACCGACGCCGCCTTGCGCTATTTGAGCCGCCGCGAATATACAGCCTGCGAGTTGCGGCAACGCTTAAACGGGCGCGGCGCGGAAAGCGCGGCTATAGAAGAAACCTTGCTTTATTTGCGTGAACGCGCTTATCAAAGCGATGCGCGGGCCAGCGAATCGCATATACGCCAGCGCCTGTGTTCCGCGCCACGCGGGCGGGCGCTGATCAGGCAGGAATTGGAGGCGCGCGGCATCGATGCAGAACTGGCGGAAAGACTATTGGACGAGCATTATCCGCCGCAAACTGAACGCGCCTTGCTTAAACGGCTGCTGGATAAAGAAACGGCGCCCAGCCCGGCCAATACCGAGCAGGCGCGGCGCTTTGGGCAAAAACTGCTGCGGCGCTTTACGGCCAAAGGATTTGAACGATCCATGCTAATGGAAGAATTGGCAAATATCCTGCCCTTACCGCCGCAATATATGGATTAAGCTTCTGTTTGAATGCGGTAAAAAAACCGGAAATAACCAGTATATAAAGAGGTGTGTGTATGGCGGAACAGCAGGAGCGGGCGGCCGGTTACGGCGCGGCCGAGGTTGTTGTTAATGAAGGCAAGCAGGAATATATCACGGTTGACGGCGTTTTGTATCGCCGCCTATGCTTGCGCACGCATGTGCTGACGCCGCAAGACGATATGGCCGAGGTAGCCCGTCATTATATTAAGCCGCTGTTAGAGGAGGGCGATATCGTATTTTTCACGGAAAAGGCCGTGGCCGCGATGCAAGGGCGCGCCATACCTGTGGATCAGATACGGCCCAGCCTGCTGGCGCGGGTACTGGTTAAATTTGTATATAAAAACCCCGGCGGCATCGGCATTTCCATGCCGGAGAGCATGGAAATGGCTATCCGCGAATGCGGGCGTCCGCGCATACTGTTCGCGGCATTCATTTCCGCCATCGGTAAATTGCTGGGCAAACGAGGCTGGTTCTATAGAATTGCCGGTTATCGCGCCGCTTCCATCGACGGTCCGGCCGAATATGTAATAGCCCCTTATAATAATTGCGTGGTGCTGGGCCCGCTGGAGCCGGACAAAGTTGCCCGCCGGATAGCCGAAGCGCTGGGCTGCCCGGTGACGGTCACGGATATCAATGATTTGGGCGGGCAAATATTGGGCGTTTCCGATAAAAGCTTGGATTGCGGTTTGTTGGTACGTATACTTAAAGATAATCCGTTGGGGCAGACCAAGGAACAAACGCCTATCGGTATCATTCGCCGAACCATAAACGGCTGATATAGCCGGCGGATACAGCAGAATAATATATTCATGTAAATATTTTTTAACTTTTAACATCACAAAATAACTATTTTGCTTTCAATAAGATATTTGATGTAACTTTTGTTCAGCAAATACCTTGACATTAATGCAAATCTATAATAAAATAGTATTGTTAAGGACTGTTTTTAGACCGCGCAGGCGGAGATATTATAGATGCAGGTTTTTTAAGATATATATTATTACATTTATACATGCAAATATATATACTTGGCAAAAACACATGCCTTCATCTATATTTCTGAAATCGGGTTTTTAACTCGGTTTATTTTTTTTGCAGCCTTATAGAATAGATGATATGGAGGTGCATCAAGTGCTTCAAGTGCTTCAAACATTATTGGCTTTATTTGGCGGGTTGGCCGTGGGATGTGTTGTTGGCTACCTGATGCGTAAGAAATTGGCGGAAGCGCGTATTAAATCCGCCGAGGAAGCAGCGGCGAAAATACTCATAGATGCCAAAAAAGAAAGCGAAACACGTAAAAAAGAGGCGTTGATAGAGGCTAAAGAGTCCATACACCAGCAGCGGGAAGAGGCGGAAAGGGAAAACCGCGAACGGCGCGCTGAAATTGTACGGCAGGAAAAACGCTTGCAGAAAAAAGAAGAAGATATGGACCGCAAACTGGAAAGCGTGGAAAAGAAGGAAGAGTCCATACATAAGAAAGAACAGGAAGCAGAGGCTAAGCGCGCTAAAATCGATGAATTGCAGAAGCAAAAGCTTAAAGAGCTGGAGTATATTTCCGGCATCACCACGCAAGAGGCCAAGCAATTGCTGTTAGCCAGTATTGAGGACGATGTCAAGCATGATGCGGCCATTTTGATCCGTGATATCGAAGCCCAGGCCAAAGAGGAAGGCGAAAAGCGGGCGCGGGAAATCGTTACCGCGGCAATACAGCGCGTGGCCGCCGACCATGTGGCGGAAAGCACCGTTTCTGTGGTCTCATTGCCTAATGAGGAGATGAAAGGGCGCATCATCGGCCGCGAGGGCCGTAATATCCGCACCCTGGAAACCCTTACCGGCATCAATTTGCTGATAGACGATACACCGGAAGCCGTCACGCTTTCCGGCTTTGACCCGGTGCGCCGGGAAGTTGCCCGCGTGGCCTTGGAAAAGCTGATACTGGACGGACGCATTCAGCCCGGGCGCATCGAAGAAATGGTGGATAAGGCAAAGAAAGAGGTAGAGCAGCGCATTTGGGATGAAGGCGAACAAGCTACCTTCGAAACCAATGTGCATGGCCTACACGGCGAGCTGATAAAATTATTAGGTCGTCTGAAATTCCGCACCAGCTATGGCCAGAATGTGTTGAGACATTCCACCGAGGTAGCCCATTTGGCCGGTGTGATGGCCTCCGAGCTGGGGGTGGATGTGACTTTGGCCAAACGGGCCGGCCTGTTGCACGATATAGGCAAAGCCATCGATCATGAAGTGGAAGGCTCGCATGCCGTTATCGGCGCCGATTTGGCCAAAAAGCATAAGGAAAACCCGGAAGTAGTGCATGCCATACTGGCGCATCATGGTGATGTGGAGGTAAATACGCTGGTGGCGGCTCTGGTACAGGCGGCGGATACCGTGTCGGCGGCACGTCCCGGCGCGCGCCGCGAATCGCTGGAATATTATATCAAGCGCCTGCAAAAACTGGAGGAGATTGCCGAAGGTTTCGAAGGTGTGGAAAAAACCTTCGCCATACAGGCCGGGCGCGAAGTTCGCATCATCGTCAAGCCGGATAAAATCGACGATTTGATGGCCGCGCGCTTCGCCCGCGATATAGTGAAAAAAATCGAATCGGAACTGGAATACCCCGGACAGATCAAAGTGGTGGTCATACGCGAAACCAGGGCCATTGATTATGCAAAATAGCTCGCGAGACGAGAGGATAGAGGCGGGAAGCAGGTAGTGACTTAAAAGCCGCCTGGTGTGCCTAGGAGAAATTATGCGCGTTTTGTTTATCGGTGATATTGTGGGCAAGCCGGGACGGCGTATGGTGGAGGGACATTTACCGCGCCTGCAGCAGGAATACGCGGTGGATTTCACCATTGCCAATGGCGAGAACTGCGCCGGCGGTTCCGGCATGAACCGCGCTTCTTTTCGTGATCTGCATGCCATGGGCGTGGATGCTTTCACCATGGGCAATCATACTTGGGGCAATAAGGAATTGCCCCAATTCATCAGTGAGGAGCGCCGTATCGTGCGCCCCGGTAATTTAAGCGGTAAGGATTTGCCCGGTACTTATTTTCAGTTTTATTCGGTGGGCGGCGCGGAGTTGCTGCTGGTGAATATGATCGGCCGCGTTTATATGCAACCGGCCGAATGCCCTTTTTGCGCCATGGACACGCTGCTGGCCGCTGAAGGCGCCCGCACGCCTTTCATATTGCTGGATTTCCATGCCGAGGCTACCAGCGAAAAAATGGCCATGGGCTGGTATTTGGATGGGCGCGTTAGCGCCGTGCTGGGCACGCATACGCATATCCAGACCAATGACGCGCGCGTGTTGCCGCGCGGCAGCGGCTATGTAACCGATGCCGGCATGACCGGCCCGCGCGATTCGGTGCTGGGTGTGGATAAGGATATTATCATCGACAAATTTCTTTATCAGATGCCGCGCCATTTTGAGCCGGCCAATGGCGATCTGCAATTCAACGGCATACTATTAGACCTGGCGGACAACGGACATTGCCGCCGTATTGAGCTGATAAATTTCTGGGAACCCAATCTCATGTGATTTTGGAGGCGGCTTATGCGCATAGACGCACATTGGGATACCGCGCTTTTTCTGCGCGAGTACGAAAGTTTGGAATATTTGCCCGAAGCCCATTGTGATTGGCGGCGTATGCGCCAATATGTGGACGCCGCCTTCTTAGCCATGTTTGTACATCCACTGCAATACCGGGGGGAAGCGCAGTACACGGAGTTATGTACTATAGCGCGGAAGCTTACGGCGGATGTGGCGGATGCCGCGCATGGCATAACTCTATTGACCGAGGCCGCACAGCTTAATGAGGATAAACCCGCTAAATTAGCGCTGCTGGGCGCGGAGGGCGGCGGTTTTTTAGGCGCGGAAACTGCGTTGCCGCGCTTGCGGGAAGCTTTTGGCTGGGGATTGCGTTTTCTGGGTTTGACCTGGAATTATGCCAATACCTTGGCCGGCGGCTGCAATGATGGCGGCGGCCTTACAAAGCTGGGCCGCGAGGTGGTTAAACTCTGCAATGAATTGGGCATACTGGTGGATGGCGCGCATCTTTGTGCACAAAGCCTGAATGATTTGCTTAGCGTAAGCGAAGCGCCTATCGCCGTATCGCATACGGCCTGCGCCACGCTGTGCCCATCCTGGAAGGTACGTAATCTGCTGGATTGGCAGCTTAAAGCCGTGGCCGAGGCGGACGGCGTGGTGGGCGTTTGTTTTGTACCCGCTTTTATCGGCGGCACACCGTCGCTTAAGCGCGTGGCCGAACATATAGCCTATGCGGCGGAGCTTATCGGCGTTGAACATGTGGGTATAGGCTCTGATTTCGACGGCACGGTACTGCCGCCGGATATCGAAGGATTGCAAAGCTTGCCCGCTCTGATACAGGAACTGACGCGATGCGGTTTCAGCGAAAGCGAGATCGCGCTGCTAGAAGGCGAAAATTTTCGCCGCTTGCTGAAACGGACATTGCCGTAGTATTATATACTTAAGCAAATATGATACGCAAATAATTTATTAGTAGGGAAGGGTAGCCTTGCATGAGCGGCTTCGATATGCATATACATAGCTCAGCCTCGGACGGCTGCCTGGATGTGGTGGAGATAATTGATTTAGCCCGCGCCAATAGGAATTTGCGCGGTATCGCCATCACCGATCACGATACTGTAGCCGGCCTGCCCCGGGCCATAGAATACGCGAAAAAAGTTGAATATACGCTGATTGCGGGGATAGAGCTTTCCACCGAATACGGTGATTATGATGTGCATATTCTGGGCTATTGGATAGACGCGCACAAGTTGGCGAACGATGGCCGCCTGGCGCAAATGGGCCGGGCGCGCGCGGAACGCTGCCGCGAAATGGCGCGCCGCCTGGAGGATTTGGGCATGCCTGTGGATGTGGAAGCGGTGATAGCGGGCGTCGCTAAGGGCGGTGTTTTAGGCCGTCCGCATATGGCGCAAGCCATGGTGGATGCCGGATATGCAAGCAGTATTAAGGAGGCCTTCGGTAAATGGCTGGGCCGCGGTTTGCCCGCCTATGTGCCGCGGCTGAAGTTTACCCCACGCGAGGCGCTGGCCATGGTGATAGAGGCCGGCGGAGCGGCGGTATTGGCGCATCCGGGGGTGGGCGTACCGGATCATCTGGCGCAAAGCTTGCCGCGCCACGGATTGACCGGTATAGAAGTATATCATAGCGAGCATAATCGGGAGGAGGAAAAAAAGTATTTGCAGATGGCGCGCCGTTATCGTTTGGCGGCCATGGGCGGTTCGGATTTTCATCAGCCGGGTGCGCGTGAAATAGGCTGCCATGTTACCGCGCCGGATCAATTGCATTTCCTGGCCAAGCGACGGGAACGCCAGCAAGCGGGAAAATAGCCGTAAGGGACGCCGGCAATAATATGGGCGAATTGTTAAAAATAATAGAAGCGGGCTGAAAGAAATTTCAGCGCCTGTTCAAACAGACTTCACATAAGCGTTTTATGCTGTAAACATAAATGGCTGGCGTTTGCGCGGAGAAGGAATATGAAGCTCTGGTGGCTGTTGCTGCAAAGTTATACTTATCTGCCTATACCGCGGCGCTGGCAGGCGCGACCGGTGGAATTACCACGCGCCTTATATCTGTTGCCTCTGTATGGCCTGCTTGCCGGCCTTATATGCTGGGCGGCGGCGCGCTTTGTCTGGATGATGGCTTTTACATGGACTGCGGCATTATTGCTGGGGATAAGCATATTGCTTAACGGCGGAGTATGGCTGCGTGATGTGATGCTGCTGGCCGCCGGACGCCCGCCCATAATGCCGCCGGACAATATACGGGCGGCCTTGCCCATAAATATCCCGTCGCAGCGGCCGCCGGCCGCTTTCGGCCACGCTGCTCTGGCTGTGGGATGCGCTTATTTGCTGCTGCAATACCTCTGTTTCCTCTTGCTTCTGCGCGCGGGGTTTTCCGCGGCCGAAAGCGCGGTGGCGGCCGTACTAAGCCGCTGGATATATTTGTGGGGCGCCTATGACTTTGCCGCGCTGGCGCCGGCTTTTCTCCATCAAGGTGTAAGCAAAACTGCCTTTGGCCGGGCTTCGGTGGCCAGCCTGCTTACGGTATCCGTATGCGTTGCCGCCACGCCCGCGCTTCTGCCGGCTTTGCTGCCGCCGGCGCTGGCCGCTTTACTGTTTTATCGCCGCCGCATGGGTTCATTGGGCGCGCTGGATGAAGCCGCGTATGGAGCGGCGGCGGCCTGGAGCGAAATCCTGATGTATTTATCCTGCTTATTATTTGTGCATTGAATAACTTTTGTGATTATGTGAGGACATATGAAATATAACCCGGCAAAAAAACTATATCTTCACATACGATGCCCGGCATTATTTTGCTTAAAGGCTTATGGCAAGTTTTGGCGGACGGCGCTTATAGCGGCGGCGCTTTGCCTGTTGTTTGCGCCGGCAACAGCCCGCGCCGTGGACGCCGACGTGGAAAACGTTTATTATACGGTATCGAATCAGGAGCGTTATACCCTAATACATGAGGTAAAGGTGGATAATTCGGGTACGGAATCGGCCTATGATATCGATTTACGGCTACCGCTGATGGATAATGGAACGCCGCCCTATTCGCGCAAGGTGCGTGAGCAATTAGACCCCTGGCCGGACCGCATTGCCGCGGATGAACGCGGCCGCCGCGTGGCCTATTATCATGTGGATGAGTTGCCCGCCGGAACGGCGCTGGTGTTTACGCATAAATATGTTGTGGATGTGGCCGATATCATTTATGATTATGCGATCATGAACAGTAGCGGCGGCTACGACGCCCTTATGGAATCCTTATACCTGTTGCCTTCGCCGGGTATAGAAAGCGATCATGCCGAAATAATTGCATTTGCCCGGCAGGCGGCGGCCGGCAAAACCAATCCCTACGACGTGGCCAAAAACGCTTTTGCCGCCGTCAATTTATACATGAGTTATGAGCAGGACGATTTGAATTATGGCGGCGCTTTGCGCGCTTTACGCCGCAAAAAGGGCGTTTGCGAGGATTACAGCAGCTTATATGTGGCGGTGCTGCGCGCCCTGGGTATTGCGGCGCGCCAGCAGGGCGGCTATTTGTATCTGCCCGGCGAACATATAGGCCCGCCCTATGTGGATGAGAAAAATGACCGCCTTAATTTGAAACAAATGCGCCATACCTGGGTGGAGTTCCTGATACCGGGCCATGGCTGGGTGACCGCCGATCCCACCTTCAATTACAGTTTCGATCTGGGCGGCGTATTGACAAAATTCCCCAACTGGCGTTATTTCGCCGAGGTTACCGGAGATCGCCGCTACCTTTCTTTCCGCGAGGGCTCGGTTGAAGAAGATGAGGGCATGCTGTGGGTGTATAAGCCTACCAATGGCATGCGGGTGGAATTGATCGGCATCGACGGTTATTTACTCCCCGGCAGCCAAGCCGCCTATTATAATGACTTGCCCGGCCATTGGGCCGAGCAAGCTATTATGCGCCTATCGGAACGTGAAGAGCCGCTGCTGCAGGGTATGGGCAATGGCATATTCGGCGTGGATGGGCCTATGACGCGGGCGCAACTGGTTACCTGCCTGCAAAGGTTGCTGAAATCGCCGGCCGCCGCGCCCAAATTCACGGATCTCCCGCCCGCGCATTGGGCTTACCGGGATATTGGCGCTGCCCAGCAGGCCGGCTGGATAAGCGGTTACCCCGATTTGACCTTCCGCCCGAATAATCCGGTAACCCGCGCGGAATTAGCCCAAATGCTGGTGGATGTATTTGACTTGCAAGCGACTGAAGAAGATAAAGCCATCCCGGCGATTGATGGAGATGAAACCGTCATGCCGCCGCTTGACGGCGCGGATACCAGTGGCGAAGAGGCAAACGGCGAGTATCACGGCGGTGAGGATATTTATGATGAAAGTACTCCTAAAGAGGCGAAACCTGAAGCTTTGGCGCTCGCTTTCAAGGATTTAGGGCTGCCGGGTTATGCCTGGGCCGACGAAGCCATCACGGTTCTGGCAAAGCTGGGGCTTTCCCACGGCAATGGCGAGGGTTATTATCAACCGCAGCGTGCGGTAACGCGCGCTGAATGCGCCGCCTTTTTAGACCGCATATTAACGATGCTGGAACAGGAAGTTAAGGAAGATGATGCGGCGTTAGATGAAGCTGGGCCGGAAATAATAACAGGAAAATAGCTTTATCTCCATCCTAACGATTTGATCTTGGGCCTTAAAGCAGCCCTTTATTTTTTGCCCTGAATATATTCGTGTATGGCCAAGGCGGCATTTTTGCCCGCGCCCATAGCCAGTATCACCGTGGCCGCGCCCGTTACCGCGTCGCCGCCCGCATATACGCCTTCGCGGCTGGTTTGGCAGGTTTCTTCATCCGCGATAATGCCGCCCCAACTCTCGGTGGCAAGCCCCGGCGTGGTATCCTTGATCAGCGGGTTGGGGCTATTGCCGATGGATATCACCACCGTTTGCACATCGATGATATGCTCGCTGCCTTTTTTCACTATCGGACGGCGGCGCCCGCTTTCATCCGGTTCGCCCAGCTCCATCTCCACACATTCCATGGCCCGTACATAGCCTTCTTCGTCGCCGAATATTTGCGTGGGATTGGTCAGCAGCTTGAAGATTATACCCTCTTCCTTGGCATGATGTATTTCTTCCACGCGCGCCGGCATCTCTATTTCGCTGCGCCGGTAAACTATGTATACCGTTTCCGCGCCCATGCGTTTGGCGCAACGGGCCGCGTCCATGGCTACATTGCCGCCGCCCACTATCGCCGCAGCATTACCCACGCGTACCGGCGTATCATAATACGGGAAATTGTAGGCTTTCATCAAGTTGATACGCGTAAGGAATTCATTGGCCGAATATACGCCGTTTAAATTCTCGCCGGGTATTTTTTGGAATTTTGGCAAGCCGGCCCCGGAACCTACGAATACGGCTTGGAATCCCTGTTCGCTGAATAATTCGTCCAGGGTCAGGCTCTTGCCGACCACCATATTGGGTATTATCTTTACGCCCAATGCTTCCACGGCGGCTATTTCCTCTCGTACCAGGTCTTTGGGCAGACGGAATTCCGGGATGCCGTATACCAGCACGCCGCCGGGGGTATGCAGGGCCTCGAATATGGTTACATCGTACCCCAGTTTGGCCAAATCGCCGGCGCAGGTAAGCCCGGCCGGGCCGGAGCCGATAACAGCTATTTTATTCCCATTGGGCGCGTCCTTTTTCATTTGTTCGCCGCCATGGGCCATGGCGTAATCGGCCACAAAACGCTCCAAGCGGCCAATAGCCACCGGCTCGCCCTTCTTGCCGCGCAAGCATAACTCCTCGCATTGCGTTTCCTGCGGGCATACGCGGCCGCATATGGCCGGCAGTGAATTGGTGCTTTTCACCAATGCCGCCGCTTCGGCAAATTTGCCTTCCGCGGTAAGTAAAATGAATTCCGGTATATGCACATTAACCGGGCAACCGGCCACGCAGGGCTGGTTTTTGCATCCCAGGCAGCGCGTAGCTTCTTCCACAGCCATCTCCGCCGTATAGCCAAGCGCCACTTCCTGATAATTATTATTGCGCACATCGGGCTGCTGTTCCGGCATGGCTACTTTCTGTAAGCTCATATTTGCTTTAGCCATTTATTTTGCACCTCCCGTCAAACGGCAATGATGCTCGATGATGGCGGCTTCCTCTTTATGGAACATGCGCGAGCGGGCGATAGCCTCGGCGAAATCCACCTGATGCCCGTCGAAATCGGGCCCGTCCACGCAGGCAAATTTGGTTTTGCCGCCCACGGTCAGGCGGCAACAGCCGCACATACCGGTACCGTCTATCATGGTGGAATTCATGCTTACTATGGTATGTATGCCGGATTCTTTGGTAAGATCGCATACGGCTTTCATCATCAGCAGGGGGCCAATGGCTATCACCGTATCGTATTTCTTACCCATGTCCAGTTTTTCCTTCAGCGCGGCGGTCACGAAGCCCTTATGCCCATTGGAACCGTCATCGGTCATCACCGTTAATTCCGTGGAGGCGGCGGTCAATTCTTCTTCCAGAATAATCAAATCCTTGGTCCTAAAGCCTACTATCAAATCTACCTGCGCGCCCAAATCGAACAGCGCTTTAGCCTGCGGATAAGCTATAGCCACCCCCAATCCGCCGCCGATCACCGCCGTCTGTTTCATGCCCGCAAATTCCGAGGCCACGCCTAGCGGGCCGACAAAATCCAGCAGGGCATCGCCCTCAGTCAGTTTATCCAAGCGTTCGGTGGTATAGCCTACCTTTTGAAAAATTATGGTAATAGTACCGGCTTCGCGGTCGTATCCGGCCACGGTAAGCGGTATGCGTTCGCCGGTTTCATCAATGCGCAGTATTATGAACTGGCCGGGCAGCGCTATTTTTGCTATATGCGGGGCGCTAACCTCCATTAAGGATACGGTGGGGTTCAGGACACGCTTTTTGACGATTTGATACATTGTCTACCTCCTTAATAATTGTTATAAGATTTATTCAGCCAGCATCAGCAATTCAAGGAGCTGCGCCGTTTTTACAAGGTCGGCCACGGGAATATTTTCATCCAAGCTGTGGGCGTCCCTCATGCCCACGCCAATATTGATAGCTGAAATACCGTTGGCGCTGAGCCAGGTGGCGTCGCAGCCGCCGAAGGTACGTTCGACGCTCGCCTTAAGCCCCACCTGCTCCATGGCGCCGGACAACTGCACTATCAACGGATGATCCGCGGGTACTTTAAGAAAATCGGAAGCTAATTCTTCTTTAACAGTGAAGCTGGCCCCATATATCTTACAGGCTTCTTCGATCTGCGCTTTGGTCTGGGCCGCCAGGAAAGTGAGCTCATCTTGCGAGTGTGAGCGCATCTCGATCTCAAAGGTCGCTGTATCGGGCACCGCATTGGTTTTACCGGGGGCAAGCAAATTAGCCACATTCATTACGGTATTTTCGCCCAGATAGCCGCAACGCATTTTAGCTATGGCGTCGGTAGCCGCCTTAAGCGCGTGTATACCAAGCTCGGGGGCTACTCCGGCATGGGAGCTTTTCCCTTTTATTGCCACATAAAGCTTCATGTAAGCCGCCTGCATATTAATTATGCAGCCCATTTTACCCGTATCCAGCACCACGGCCTGCTTGCTTTGTACCATAGTGTAATCCGCATATTTAGCGCCTAAAAGACCTATTTCCTCGCAAATGGTGAAAAGCACCTCCACCGGACGGTTAGGCTTTTGGGAAGCTTTGATTTCCGCGATTGCTTCAAGCGTGGCGGCGATGCCGGATTTGTCGTCCGCGCCGAGTATGGTGGTACCGTCGGAGCGGATCACGCCCTCGTCAATTATAGGCTTTATGCCCACGCCGGGCTCCATGGTATCCATGTGGGCACAGAAAAGGACGGGTTCTCCTTCTCCGGGAAGCATGGCGTAGAGGTTAAATCCATCCGAGCCGCATGCTTCGCCAACATCCTGGCGTACCGGGTTCATGCCAAGTACTTTCAGATCCTCTTCCAGCAATTCGCCGAAAGGCCTTTCCCGCCGGGATTCGCTGGGGCAGGTTACGTAACGGATAAAACGATCGACCACTGCCTGTTCATTCATAAACATTTCCTCCTACTTTTTTTGATTTATTATAGACTGGCAAAATCAGGGGATTTTGACGATTTCCCCTTCCCAATCCACTATACCTCCAAAATCGAATACTTCTGTATATCCCATATCTATCAATTCTTTGGCTGCTTTTTCGCTTCTGCTTCCACCTTTGCAATAAACCAATATAGTTTGATTTTTATCGGCAATAACCGTGGCGGCATGTTCTTTTATATCATAATCGGCAAGCAGCACCGCATGGGGAATATGGCCTTCGGCATATTCCTCCTCTGTGCGTACATCCAAAATAATCACATCATCATGCATCATCGCTTGCGCTTCCCGCGGTGTGATTTTACGGTACCCCGTATTCACCTCATGGCTGCATCCTGATAATATGATCAGTACCAGAAAAATAGGCAACAATTTCAAAGCGCGTACCTCCCATATTTTAGAATGCATTACTTGTTTATGTCATACAAATGCGCGAGTTCCGCAAATTTACCCACTGTTTCCACCTGCCGCAATATAAGACGGTCGTCATCCAGCGCGAAGATGAAATGATAGCGCAAAACATCCAGTTGGCCTGCTTCCTCCATCAAGTTTTTGTGGTTTAGTTCAACCGCGGGGTTTATTGTATAATGATCCTGATCATCCCGGCGTTCATAATTCACGGTAATAAAATCGCAGACCAATGTACCATCATCACCCGTGGACCTGCTAAGTATCATTGGGTGTTTACGTTCGCCGCCATACTCGAAGAGCTGTAAAAACAAGCCTTCTTTGGGATAGTATTCTATGCGCTCTCCGCTGGTGAAATGATCCTGATAGCTTTCTCCGGCTATAGGATATTCGCCATAAAGGAAAATCAGGGTTTGCTCAATATCGTCGGCATAAAAGAAACCGCTTGGCGCTTTGCCGTCTTTTGCCGCCTTTTTTGCGGTAACGGAAACTATATTGTTTTTATCATAGTCGTAGCGGTCGCCCTCGCCATGAACATCGGTATAGTAAAAATGGTCGATGGCAGGGGCCAATGAAACGGCCTGGTCTATCAGTTTATCCATTGGCGCGTTCTCTATACTGCTAAAGTCGCCGGTATGATCGCCGCTGATGTTCAGGGTAAGCCAAATTTTGTAAGCAACATATCTTGCTTGCAGCGAATCGTCAATCATCTGACCAAAGTATTCATTGATCTGTTCAGGCGCAAAGTCAATTATTTGAGAATCGATCACGGGCAGCCTTTCATAGTCTATTTTTCCGGAACAACCTGCCAGCAGCATCAGGCACAATACACAAGCCAAAATCTTTTTCATAATCTCATCATCCTTTATTGTCTTTTTTACATGAAGCCTTTATTATTATATACGAAATCCGCGCCAAATTCAAAAAAATTTTTAAGATTCTCCGAAAAGATTCTAAAGGTTATTGTTATTTTTGGCCATTCACGTTATAATAATAGTAGATAAAAGATATTCTCCTGATAACAAATAGCATGAAAATGGAGGTATGATTATGCAAATTGCAAAAACGTTCACCACGAACCCCAAGCCGGAACCCAACTGGAACGATTTGGGCTTTGGCCTGGTTTTGACCGACCATATGTTCATTATGGATTACCATGAAGGGCAGGGCTGGCATGACGCGCGCATTGTGCCATACGCGCCGTTGACCCTGGATCCCTCCGCCATAGTGCTGCATTATGGGGTGGAGGTATTCGAGGGCTTAAAGGCCTATTTTGCCGGGGAAGATGAAATACTGCTTTTCAGGCCTGACGCCAATGCGCGGCGCATCAATAATTCTTCCGCGCGTTTGTGCATACCCGAATTGCCGGTGGAATACTTTGTGGAGGCGGTAAGTGAATTGGTGCGCGTGGAAAAGCGCTGGGTACCAAAGCTGCCGGATACATCGCTTTATATCCGCCCGTTTATTATCGCCACAGATGGGCAACTGGGCGTAAGGCGCTCCAACAGCTATCTGTTTGTTGTTATACTTTCGCCGGTGGGCGCTTATTATCCTGAAGGCTTGAACCCGGTGAAGATATATGTGGAAGATGAATATGTGCGCTCGGTACAGGGCGGTACCGGCTTCTGCAAATGCGGCGGCAATTATGCGGCCAGCCTGGCGGCCCAGTATAAGGCCAAGGAATTGGGATATTCGCAGGTGCTGTGGCTGGATGGCGCGGAGCGTAAATATATAGACGAAGTGGGCACCATGAATGTAATGTTTAAAATAAACGGGGAAGTGCTTACGCCGGATCTTTCCAGCGGTACCATTTTACCCGGCGTAACGCGTGATTCCGTGCTGAAGCTATTGCAATCCTGGGGCGTACCCACGGCGGAACGCCAGATTTCCCTGGCCGAATTACAGCAGGCGGCGCAGGACGGCACATTGGAAGAAGCTTTTGGCGTAGGCACGGCAGCGGTGATTTCGCCGATAGGCGAATTGAATATACACGGTGAAAAAATGTGCATCAACAATAATCAGATCGGCCCGCTTACCAAAAAAATCTACGATACCCTGACCGGTATACAATGGGGGCGGATGAAGGATGAATTCGGCTGGACGGTAAAGCTGTGATAAATTAGCAAATTAATATTTCCGCATAAAAAATGCACTTGCAATTATCGGCAAAAGTGTGTACAATAAGGATTGCCGCCGTAAGTACGGCGGCAGACGCGCCGGAGTGATGGAATGGCAGACGTGCTTGACTCAAAATCAAGTGGGGTAACCCGTGTCGGTTCGAGTCCGACCTCCGGCACCATCCATGTTTGCACCGCCGCTGATGATAATCTCATCAGCGGCGGTGTAAATTTTTGTTACATAAGATTCTTTGTTATACTATAAAATAGTAATATGCAGGAGGTAAGCTAAATGGACGATAACAAAATCCAGTTGTTTGAAGACAAACGAATCCGTACAGCCTGGGATGAGGAAAACGAGGAATGGCTGTTTTCCGTAGTCGATGTGGTGGCTGTGTTGACAGACCAGCCGACACAGCGCGGTGCGAGCAACTATTGGGCAAAGCTCAAAGAACGCCTTAACGCAGAAGGCGCAAGTCAGTTGCTGACAAATTGTCAGCAACTGAAAATGAAAGCCTCTGATGGCAAGCGGTATAATACCGATGTTGCCAATACCGAGCAGCTTTTACGAATTATCCAATCGGTTCCTTCCCCAAAAGCCGAGCCTTTCAAAATGTGGCTGGCGGCTGTAGGACGCGAGCGGATTGACGAGACCATAGACCCGGAACTGACTATAGACCGCGCTCTTGAAACATATCTTAAAAAGGGCTATTCCCGCGAATGGATAAATCAGCGGTTACAGGCTATTCAGGTACGTAAGGAATTGACCGATGAGTGGCAGGACAGGGGCGTAAAGCAGGGCATGGATTACGCTATACTGACAGATGAGATTTCCAAAGCGTGGGCGGGCATGACCACGCGGCAATATAAAAAATTCAAGGGTTTGAAAAAAGAAAACCTGCGTGATAACATGACCACCCTGGAATTGGTGTTGAATATGCTGGCCGAGGCTACAACGACAGAGATTTCAAAGGGACAAAAGCC
>Ga0123353_10006319_pt1 | contig 15758 bp, 15 predicted proteins | sample TergutLab28metaG_3_FD_92763 | JGI IMG/M metagenome (GOLD analysis project Ga0123353, IMG submission 92763) | Labiotermes labralis P3 segment gut microbial communities from Petit-Saut dam, French Guiana - Lab288 P3 | ecosystem: Host-associated > Arthropoda: Insects > Digestive system > Gut ... | reverse complement strand
GGTCGTACCGGTAGGAAAGGACGAAGGTGACCTTCGTGAGAGAGTAAAGAGAGCGATTGGCGTTGATTTATACAAAACAGAGGATGATTAAATGAGCAAAGAAGGTGTGATTTACAGGGTCGCAGGACCCGTGGTGACTGCCGTGGGCATCTCGCCGAAGATGTACGATGTCGTGCAGGTAGGGACGGAGAAGCTGATGGGCGAGGTCATTAAGATAGTGGGAGACCACACGATCATCCAGGTTTATGAGAACACGTCCGGCGTCAGACCGGGAGAACCGGTCTCCAACACCGGCCGTCCCCTCGTTGCGGAACTGGGCCCGGGGCTGCTCTCGTCGGTTTACGACGGGATCCAGAGACCCCTTCCCGTACTGAAGGATACGATGGGGGATTTCATCTACCGCGGAGTTTCCGCACCTGGATTGAACAGAGAGAAGAAATGGGACTTTAACCCGATAGTGAAGAAGGGTGATGATGTGGCACCGGGCCAAGTGATCGGAACGGTCATGGAAGGTACCATGGAGCACAGGATAATGGTCCCCCCGAACGTTAAAGGTAAAGTTGAAAGCATAAAAGCGGGAAGCTTCACCGTTGAAGAAATAATAGCAGTGGTCGACGGGAACGACATAGCAATGATGCAGAAGTGGCCCGTCCGTGTGCCGAGACCCGTGAAAGAAAAATTCCAGCCTGATATACCGTTAGTAACGGGTCAGAGAGTTCTCGATACGATGTTCCCGCTGGCAAAAGGCGGTGCGGCCGCAATTCCGGGAGGATTCGGTACCGGTAAGACAGTTACGCAGCAGCAGCTTGCGAAGTGGTCAGATGCTGAGATAGTCGTTTACATAGGATGCGGAGAGCGCGGTAACGAGATGACAGAAGTTCTTACAGAATTCCCGCACCTCGAGGACCCGAAATCAGGTAATCCGTTAATGAACAGAACTGTTCTCATAGCGAACACGTCAAACATGCCTGTTGCGGCAAGAGAAGCATCCGTTTACACGGGAATGACAATTGCCGAATACTACAGAGACATGGGTTACAACGTTTCGCTCATGGCCGATTCCACATCAAGATGGGCAGAGGCGATGAGAGAAATTTCATCAAGATTAGAAGAGATGCCCGGTGAGGAAGGATACCCTGCATACTTAGCAGGTCGTCTTTCAGAGTTCTACGAGCGTGCATGCAGATGCAGAACATTAGCGAACTCAGAAGGTTCGATCTCGGTCATCGGTGCTGTGTCACCTCCGGGAGGAGATCTTTCGGAACCCGTTACGCAGAACACATTGCGTATCGTGCGTGTGTTCTGGGCACTTGACACCAAGTTAAGAGAAAGAAGACACTTCCCCGCCATCAACTGGCTTACTTCGTACTCGCTGTACGACAAGCAGTTGAGATCGTGGTATTCAACCAACGTCGCAGATGACTTCCCGGCACTCAGGGAATGGGCCATGCAGATCCTGCAGAAAGAATCAGAATTGCAGGAAATTGTGCAGCTCGTGGGTTCCGATGCGTTGCCTGATGAACAGAAGGTAACATTAGAAGTGTCCAGGATGATAAGAGAGATATTCCTGCAGCAGAACGCGTACCACCCGGTGGACACGTTCTGTCCGATGCAGAGACAGTACACAGTGATGAAACTTATCAAAAAGTATGCAGACCTCGCCGATAAAGCGTTAGCCGGCGGTGCACTGGTAAGCAAGATAGCGAACGTTCCCGCAAAGCAGAGACTGGCGATGGCGAAGTACGAAACGAACATAGACGAAGAGTACGTGGCCATTGACAAAGATCTGGAGAACGAATTCGCGGGTCTGGGGGTGTGATCAATGAGCAAAGTATCCAAAGAGTACAAGACGATCACCGAGATCGCCGGTCCGCTCGTATTCGTTAAGAAAACGGAACCGATATCGTATCAGGAACTGGTCAGTGTGAAATTATCCGACGGCTCTACAAAAAGAGGTCAGGTTCTCGATTCGTCCGATGACATGGTCGTCGTTCAGATATTTGAGGGAACGTCGGGAATAGACAGAGATGCAAGCGTCCGTTTCCTCGGTGAAACGATGAAGATGCCTGTGTCAAAGGACATGTTAGGCCGTGTTCTTTCCGGAAGCGGTGAACCGCTCGACGGAGGACCCGCCATAACGCCGGAGAAGAAATTAGATATTGTCGGCGCCGCGATAAACCCATGGGCCCGCGACAACCCCGCTGACTTCATTCAGACCGGAATATCAACAATAGACGGAATGAACACCCTCGTCAGGGGACAGAAACTTCCGATCTTCTCAGCTTCGGGATTACCGCACAACGACCTTGCGATGCAAATAGCCAGGCAGGCGAAGGTTCGCGGTAAGGACGAGGAATTCGCTGTGGTGTTCGTGGCAATGGGAATAACCAACGAAGAGAAGCAGACGTTCATGAAGGAATTCGAAAGAACGGGTGCTTTGAAAAATGCAGTGGTGTTCCTGAACCTTGCTGACGACCCCGCCATCGAGCGTATCGTCACCCCGCGTCTGGGATTAACGACAGCAGAGTACATGGCATTCGAACTTGACATGCAGGTGCTTGTTATCATGACAGACCTGACGAACTACTGCGAAGCGTTAAGACAGGTAGGAGCGGCAAGAGAAGAGGTCCCCGGAAGAAGAGGTTACCCCGGGTACATGTACACCGATCTTGCAGAGCTGTACGAACGTGCGGGAAGGATCAAAGGAAAGAAGGGAAGTATCACTCAAATTCCGATCCTTTCAATGCCCGGTGACGATATCACTCACCCGATCCCGGACCTTTCGGGATACATAACAGAAGGACAGATAGTCATGTCCCGTGAACTCCACCGTGCCGGTATCTACCCGCCGGTGAATGTTTCTTCATCACTCAGCAGACTGATGAACGCAGGTGTCGGTCCCGGTAAGACGAGAGAGGATCATAAAGCAGTATCAGATCAGCTGTACGCCGCATACGCGGAAGGAAAGGATCTGAGAGGTCTTGTTGCGATCGTCGGTAAAGAATCATTATCGGAAAAGGACAGAAGACTTCTGGACTTCGCCGATCTGTTCGAGGACCGCGTCGTTCGTCAGGGTCACGAAGAGGACCGTTCCATTGAGGACACCCTTGCAATATCTTGGGAGATACTCAAGTCATTGTCCAGAGACCAGCTGACCAGAATAGACCGTAAGTATCAGGAAAAGTACCTTCAGAGTTGAGACAGATGCCGACACAAGAGATCACTCCCACGCGTTCCGCGCTTCTCGAGGTGAAGAAGAAGATCAAACTGTCCAAGAGCGGATATAAGATCATGAAGATGAAGAGGGACGGCCTCATCATCGAATTCTTCGAAGTACTCGAAAAAGCAAAACTAATGCGCGGCAGTGTCCTTTCCGATTACGACACGGCAATGCAGAAGATCGCCGTTGCAAGAGCAGTGGAAGGCGCCATAGCGGTGAAAAGCGCTGCGCATGCATTGAAAGCGGATCCTCAAGTGAAACTCGGAAGCAAGAGCATCATGGGAATGATGGTGCCGAAGGTCGAATGCGAGATAATACGAACACCGATGACCGAGCGCGGTTTCGGTGTTATCTCAACATCCGCATACATCGAGGAAGCGGCACAGGCATTCGAGAAACTGCTGGAAACGCTCGTAAAAGCGGCTGAAGTGGAAATAACGATGAAGAAGCTTTTGGACGAGATCGAGAAGACCAAGAGAAGAGTGAATGCTCTTGAGTTCAAGGTCATCCCGGAACTCCAGGAGGCTGAATCATTCGTTGAGTTCAGGCTGCAGGAGATGGAAAGGGAGAATACGATCCGTTTGAAGCACCTGAAGAAAAAGGGCGAGGCCGCTGAGTGATGTCACTCGAGGACAGATATCTTGAGATCAAGAACGACCCCAAGAAAAGGGCGAGAGCGTTCAAGGTCATATGGATAGTCGGGTATGCGATGCTGATGCTTGGCGCTTTCCTGACGGTGTACTTCATCTGGCTGCAGCGTTAAACAATTTCAATTTTTCAATTTTCTTTCGCGTCAGCGTACGCGCTGTCCGTTACTGTGAGGGTGCGGAAGTTCTCTGCAATCCGACGATGCCCGTGATTATCATTATTACGAAAAGTATTCGCAACATACCCGCAGGATCGCCCATGAACAATATTCCGTAGACGAACGTTCCGGCTGCTCCGATGCCCACCCATACAGCATACGCAGTTCCCATAGGCAACCCCGCTGCCAGGGATTTTGAGAGCATGAACATGCTGAGCACAATGAACACGATCGCCGCGACCGCCCATGGAATACTCGAGAAACCGTCCGCATACTTCATGGACACCGCCCAGACTATCTCGAACGCCCCGCCGATCAAAAGATAGTACCATCCTTTGTTCATATCATACCCCCGCAGTCAGGTACAGACCGATGATACCGGCTATCGTCAGGACGGCGAAGAACATCCTTCGAACGTCCGCGGGTTCTTTGAATAGTATCATTCCCGCAATAAGCGTACAAACAGCACCTATCCCCGTCCATATCGCATATGCTAAACCGACGGGGAATGACGCCATCGCCAAGAACAGCAGATACAGACTTGCGGCAAGGAACACCACGGTCGCGACAGCCCACGGGACGTTCCTGAAACGATCGGAACGTTTCATACAGACCGCCCAGCAAGGTTCAAGGAGACCCGCGATGATAAGATATATCCACGCGATCAAAACATCACCTTCAGAAGTGTTTCATGACCGTGTCGCCGGTACCTAAGTGAACGATCGGCATAACGCCGGGTTCCGGATTGAAATTGTGCATTCTCTGATATTCTGTTTGATCTTGCCACGTCGACGCCGCTATAAGCCGTATCCCTTTGTACTCAACGGAACCGGCGCCGTGAACATGTCCCGTAACAAAGATGTCCGGTTTTTTGTTTATCACGAGATAATCTTTCTTCTCGGGCGCAAGCGCTGTTTTCAGACCGTACATCGGAGCGAGATGTCTCCGTTCGAGCATTTCCTTCATAATTCTGACAGGATCGTTGTACGTCAGCTGCTGAACGCTTTTCACCCAATCGTCAATGCTTCGTCCGTGATACGTAAGTACGTTCCGTCCTTCGATGTTCAGGGAGACGGGATTTGCCGTTAACATGATGTTCGAGTCAAAGTATTCCGCGAACGCCTTCGGCAAAGCAGGCTGCGGTTCCGCCGGTCTGACGGCATCGTGGTTACCCGGCTGAAGAACTATCTTGATATGATCGGGAATGTCCTTCAGGCGCTCGGCAAGCTTGCCGTACTGTTTGTAAATATCGTCTATCAGCAGTTCCTCCTGCTGCCCCGGGAATATGCCTATCCCGTCAACAACGTCGCCCGGTAAAATAAGATAATCCAGATCTGTTTTTTTTGCGTTCTCGCGGAGCCATTTTATCATGTTGTTCCATCTCGATTCCAGGAATGTGTGACTTCCCACATGTATATCGGAAAGGAACGCAACCGACGCAACGGAATCCGAATTCTCCCACGGATCGGCTGAGACGCCCGGTCTTACAATATCGGTGGCAATGAGCGTACCTTTACTCATCGGGCTCCCTATAAGACCGATGACCTCATCATTCACGATGATGTCGTTTATGAGAGGTTTATCTTTCATCACGATAACTTTACAGGAACCGCTCTCATCCTCCAATTCCAACATCTTGTGACCGTTCTTCGTTGTCGTGACATTTGAGACCATCCCGATCACACGGACCTCTCTGTCCATGGATTCCCATCTTGTTGACGATACCGTCTCAATAGGCATAACGGCACCGATCTTTCTTTTCACGATATCGCGTATCAAGTTATAACGGCTCAAAAAGTATCTTGTGAAGTCGTCAACACTGCCCTCACATGTTGATTCGCCGGTGATGTCCGTTCCGTCTATCACCGAAATGTCATATTGTCTCTTGTTCTTCGGTACGACGGGTTTGATCTCCTTTTCCGAAAGGTTCTTTGAGAGAAAACCGACAATGTCATTCTTCTCGATGAACAAAGTATCTGCAGATATCGCAGAAAGAATGTTGCTGAGGAACGTCCGCGGTTCCGGGTCGGAGAGAATTATCTCCAATGCATCCGGCGAGAGGAACTTGTTCCTCTGTGCCGCAAGTTTCAGCACCTCGGTTCTCATCCGACATAAGAGCGGATGATTTGTTATATACTTTTTCGGGTATCCGTGTTCCATGATGTCATCCGTTACCGTATCATGTGCGGTCTTTCCCAGCGAGTCACCGGAAAAAGTAAGGCGTGCGGTACTGAACATATTCCCGGACGCGGTCATTGAGATGATCGACGGTAACATTCAGGCAACGGCAAGCATGGAACACTTCGGCGAACAGATACGGAGGCAGAAGATACTGGATACCGCCCGTTCCGTTCTTATTAAAGGAAGGAACGGAGAACGTTCAAGATTCAATCTTAATAAGCAAGCTGCATATGCGGGTAAAATTTCATTTACCGAGGAAAGGACGGTATTGGGAACGATAAAAGTGACGTTGGAAGCGGAAGACATAACTTCTTTCATCGAGATGCTCGCCCCGAGAACGGAGAACGGAGAAGAGGTGAAAATATGATAAGCGTTTCATCAGTGAATTTCACAACAGAGAACGTAGAGGATTGTTTTGCAAAGGTAGCAAAAGAATTCCGCCATTGGGAGATAATGTCGGACGGAGAACATCATTTGCCGTTAGTATCGAAACGTATACTGGCGTTAGCACCGTCCTATGACGTCAAATTTTCGATACACACGCCGATATCCGATGTGAATATAGCATCACTTTGTGAAAGGATGAGAGAAGCGGCAACGATGGAAGTGATCTCCGCAATGGAACAGGCGATCGAATTGAATGCTAACGTGGTAACGTTCCATCCCGGTTATTATTCATTGGCGGTACCCGGTCATGAGCAAAGGTCCGCTGAGAAATCAAAACGTTCAATGAGAACAATTGACAGGTTAATGAACGAATTCGGAATAACCGCATGCGCGGAGAATATGCCCGCATTCGAATTCATGATGGGAAGAACGGCGAAAGAGATGTTCGATCTTGTTGACGGAACAGATCTGAAAATTTGTTTTGATATTGGACATGCTAATACAACCGATCAGATAGGCGAGATGATAGATCTTCTCGGCGACAGGATAAAGAATATTCACATACACGATAACAACGGAAAGAACGACGATCACATGACGATAGGGGATGGCAGTATAGATTTCAAACGCGTTTTAAAAAGACTTTCCGGATACAAGGGAGTATACGTTATAGAATCAAGGTCACTTGATTCAGCCGTAACGTCACGCGACCGTTTGGAAAAACTATTGCGTTCCTGAGAGCAAGTTCTTAACGAAACGTGATGCGCGCACCGCATACTGAATGAAAAATATAACACCGAGGAACAGTGCCGCGAACATGAACAACGAAACAATACTCTCCGCACCGTCCCCGAACACCCAGATGACCGACGACATATAGTTGACCAGAAGATGCAGCATTATTGACGCGTATATCCCGTATTTAACGAAAAGATATCCCAACGCGAGACCGGATATGAACGTCGGGATCAATTTGAACACATCCCATTCAGCTAAGTGAGCGTATGAGAATAACACAGCAGAAATGATAATGAATGCCGCAGCGGCACCGTCCAAATTAAAACGGCCGAACAGACGTTTCCATGATCCTTTTTCCCCGAGCATCAATCCCAGTAACACCATAGGCAGACCGATCATGAGGATACGGCAGATCACCTCCTCCCAGACCGAGGCGACAAGATAACTGAACCATCTGCCCCATTCCGGTCCAACGTGTATCGGTGCGCTCGGAGGATTGCCGGAGGCGGTGAGGAACACGTTCAATATAACGTTAAATGAAATGACAGCGGCGAACAGCGTCGCAATGCTGTACAAAGGAACATTATTCACATCCTCGGTCTTTCCGCGCAGGATGTCCTTCAGACCGCCGCGGCTCATATAAAGCAGAACAATGAACGACGCTATCGCCGAGATCACGATGAACAAGTAATACAACTTGGCCGCAGTTCCGTATAACGTTCCGATCACCGTCGGCGCAGGCGTCAATATGAAGATGTACACACCGTACAGACCGTTCCACGTCTCACCGAAGCCCCAAAGTATCGCATACACCTCAAGGAAAAGCATACCGGCGCAGAGGAACATCAGTGTTATGCCGAAGACCTTGATCGCTTCCCTCAATCCGTCCTTCTTCCTCGCACCGAGTGGTCTTCCGCATGAGGTGCAGTATTCATATCCTCTGACGACGCTCTCAGGGCACTTGTCGCACCGATCAGACATTCGGTTCACCTTTCAGCATTGTGAGAACACCGTCAACACGTTCTGTTTCTATCACAGCCAATAAACGTTCCGAATTCTTAGCCAACAACCGTATGCGATTGGCCATGTATTTTTCCCTGAGCTTTGCAAGCTCACGGAATCCTTTGGAATTGTTCACGAATGAATCCCATGACAATGCGAATCTTTCAGGCGATGACATATCGAAATTCTTCTTCAATGCCTTTCTCGCTTTCCGTCCTTCTCTGAGAAGTTCGAACGTTGTTATCAAATTACAATAAACGCTTGAGAAGGATTCCTCATCCATATCAAGCGGAGCAACAGGTAATGAGAGATCGTTACAAGCATCCAAGAGCGCAGAGAACGCCGGTGAAGGTACGCCGATCTCACCGAACATACCGAGGTAGTGAAGATACACGAGATCAATATCCTCGAGTTCCTGTTCATCCTCCAATTCTTTCCGAAGACCTACTGCGAGAACATCTTCCTTTCCCAGGGAGACGGCAAATGTATCATAACTCTCGCTTACCGCTTCTTTGACGCGATCATATTCCGACACAAGGCCCTTTACAACGGGCATGATGTCAACGCGGCAACCGTCAATATCAAGACTCATCATCGTGACCGCTCCGTTCTATCACAAGATCCTTCAACTCAGATTGATCGTCCATCTTCTTTATTTCGTCCTTGGTCACAATGGCGGTCGACTGTATCTTGTCAACGGATCCTTTATGTTCTACGATGATAACAGAATGCTGTCCCGATATTCTGGAAATGTCGGAAACAATGGAAGCTTTATGCATTAAACGTTCGTCCTCGTTCCCGAGTCCGGTGAGTATTATCATCTTTTCGCTTCTGGTAAGTGCTTCGAACGGACTTCTTGTTGTAGGAGTAACAGAACACCCGAGATCGAGAAGAACGTTGAATATCTGAACATCAGTTCTTTTCGTTCCCGATACTTCGAATTCTTCACTTTTGCGTTCGTTCTTGTACTTGAACGGATCCATAGCTTCGATGATCGGAACATTCAGGAATTCTTCTAATCGAATGGCGGCGTCGATCATGGCGCTCATTCCCGTTTCATACATCTGTATCGTTCTTCTGGAAACGCCGGCCGTTTCTGCTAACGTTCCCAAACTCAGTCCGCGTTTTTCGCGGAGATGTTTTAGCAGATCACTATCAAGTTTCACATAAAGACCGCCGGGAGCGGCGAATATGAACGGCGGAATTTCGTCAAGAAGATGTTCCGCTAACGTCTCATTGGAAATGATCGAGATGTTGAATCTCGAATAAACGATACCCGCTTCAAGCGCACCGGAACTCGAACGCTCTCCGATCAGTATAGGAGATGCACCCAATGCTTCGGCAAGTATCTTCATCTCGTCGGCGTTCTCTCTCGAGAACGCATCAATATTGCTGAGGATCTTGATTATCAGCAATGAATCTTTTTTCCTGCCGACGATGTCAAAACATACGCTTCTCATGTTAAGCGGAGAGGATACACTGTAACCGGCCCGCGCAAGTATGGCGCGTGTCGTACCGATAAGCTCGTCTCTGCCCACGGCAGATAAAGTGTTTGTCCTTCTATTTATATTGCGCGAACATGCGTCATATGTTTCAGGATGCGTGTGCATGAGAAAAAAAGAACGGGGCATACGCCCCGTTCACGCGTATGATCCGGTGTATTTTCCGAGTTCTTTTCTTGCGTTCGGTCCGAATTTGTCCACGGCTTTTACGAAATACTCCATTTTCACTTTGCATGCGGCTATTTCGTCGTCCGTAGGTATGACACCGTTCGCAACGAGTTCGCGTACCGCTGTCATAACGGCTTCGTTGCATATGGCCGAGATATCGGCACCGGTGCATCCTTCCGTCATTTCCGCGAGTTCTTCGATATTCACGTCGCCATCCAACGGTTTGTCGCGGGTGTGGATGCCGAATATGGATCTTCTCGATTCTTTGTCCGGAGGGCCGATCAGAATGCTCTTATCGAATCTCCCCGGTCTCAGCAGAGCGGGATCGATGATGTCGGGACGGTTGGTTGCAGCTATGACAACAACACCGTTCAGTGATCGCAGACCGTCCATTTCCGTAAGCATCTGAGATATAACGCGTTCGGTAACTTTACTTTCGTCACCGGATCCGCGCTGCGGTGCTATCGAGTCGATCTCATCCATGAAGATAACGCACGGTGCGGCCTGTCTTGCTTTTCTGAAGGTCTCTCTCACAGCCTTCTCACTTTCGCCGACCCACTTGTTCAGGAACTCCGGTCCGTTCACAGCTATGAAATTAGCTTCGCTCTCAGTGGCTACCGCTTTAGCGAGCATCGTCTTACCCGTTCCCGGCGGACCGTACAGTAATATCCCCCGAGGCGGACGGGCGTTCATATGATCGAACACCTTTCCGTATCTGAGGGGCCACTCGACCGCTTCCTTAAGCTCCTGTTTAGCATGTGCCAGCGCACCGATGTCGTCCCAATATACGCGCGGTTTTTCTATCAGCACTTCTCTCATGGTGGAAGGCTGCATCTCTCTCAGCGCAACATTGAAATCATCCTTGTTGACGTTTATTTTGTTCAGCGTCTCGAACGGTATCTCATCGTCCTCAAGATCAAGATCGGGCAATATGCGGCGCAACGCGGCCATTGCAGCTTCCTTGGTCAGAGCGGAAAGGTCCGCACCCGCGTAACCGTGCGTAAGATCGGCAAGACGGTCAAGATCAACGTCCTCGGTGAGAGGCATGCCTCTTGTGTGTATCTGCAGTATCTCCGCTCTTCCGTCCCTGTTGGGGATGCTTATCTCAATTTCGCGGTCAAAACGTCCCGGTCTTCTCAAAGCTTCGTCAATAGCGTTCGGGCGGTTAGTTGCGCCGATCACCACTACTTTTCCTCTGGTCTCAAGACCGTCCATGAGAGCAAGCAACTGTGCAACTATACGCCTTTCCTGTTCACCTGAGACCTCATCACGTTTCGGAGCGATGGAATCGATCTCGTCAATGAATATGATGCTCGGAGCGTTCTCTTCGGCTTCTTTGAAGATCTCTCTCAATCGTTCTTCCGATTCGCCGTAGAACTTGCTCATGATGGCGGGACCGCCTATCGATGTGAAGTTGCTGCTTGTTTCGCCTGCAACAGCTTTTGCAAGCATGGTCTTACCCGTTCCCGGGGGACCGTGTAACAGAACACCTTTCGGCGCTTCCACACCGAGTCTTTTGAACAATTCCGGATGTTTCAGCGGAAGCTCGATCATCTCTCTTACTTTTCTGACCTCATCACCGAGGCCGCCTATGTCCTCGTACGATACTTTCGGTATGTCCCCGGTCTTTGCCATCGGTTTATCGGATATCTTCACACCCGTGGTCGGTGTCATGATAACTGCATCGGCGGCAGGTGTGAATGACGTGACCGTCAGATCAATTTTATTGCCCATGATGTTCAATGTAACAACATCGCCTTTGGAGAACGCGCGCGCTTCGAATATCTGTTTAAGATAATCCTGACCTCCCTGCAATCTTTTTTCTTCGCCGGGAGAGAATGTTATTTTATCGGCGTTCTTTGCAATTACTTTCTTTACGTCGACGCGTTCGTCAATGCTCGTTCCCGCGTTACGGCGCGTGGAACCGTCCATCCGTATGATGCCTCTGTTGGCATCTTCGTCATCGCCTCTCAGTACTTTTGCAACTGTCTTCTTGTTACCGCTTATCTGTATTATGTCGCCTGCTCTCAGGCTGAGTATGTCCATTAATGCAGGATCAATTCTCGCAACTCCGCGCCCCGCCTCACCGGGTCTCAGTTCGGCGACCTTCAATGCTTTATCTCTTGCCATGTTTGCCACCTCTTCATTTTTTCTTTTTTCGGAAACCGCATTGGTTATTACTTCTATATAAATGTTGCTATTATGCGATACCAACGCGAATTACGAACGCAGAGCCGCTATAACATACCGCGGAACAAAAGAATCACTCTTAAATAACAGGTAAATAATAACGAGAACAGTTGATGCCGTATCCTACTCAGAGCATCATTCGGTACCATCCGAAGGGAACACCTGGCACCTAAGAGGAATAATATGAAAAAAGGATCACCCTTGATGCCGTTGCTCGTATCGGCCTTGCTGATATCGTCAGCACTCGCTCTGTTCTGCGCAATAGACGCGGACCGTGAAGGATACGAAGGAACTCTCGGCGCGACGACCATAAATTCAGTTCAGGACCTGATAGACATCAAAGACGATCTCAACGGAAATTACATTCTGGGCAGTAACATAACGATCACGGGTAACTTTACACCGATAGGCGGCGCCGGCGATCCGTTCACAGGAAAATTCGACGGTGATAACAAGACGATCACTCTGAACATAAGTGTTGGGAAAACGGATGCAGATGCGTATGCAGGACTCTTCGGGTACACGGAAGGTGCGGAGATAAAGGACCTCAAGATCAACGGTACCGTGTCCGCGGCGACCAGCCTCACAGAGGAACCGCCGATAAGCCTCGCTTCATATGCAGGGACCATCGTCGGCAAAGCGGTCGACACGACGATAACGAACTGCCACAGTACAGCAACCGTCACATCATCACACCCGGCAAGAGCATACGCCGGCGGAATAGCCGGTCATGCGATCAACTCTGTAATGGAGAATTGCGGCAACACCGGAAAGGTCACGGCAACGGGGGCGGAGGCGTACGCCGGCGGGATAGCAGGTCATGCAGAAGGCAACCTGGGCGGTTCAACGATGAAAGGATGTTACAACCACGGCGCGGTCACGGCAACCGGAGGGGTCGGTAACGACAACTTCGGACTCGCCGGCGGGATCGTCGGTCGCGCGACCCTTGACACGGTAAGTTTCTCGTTTTACGTTGTCATAAAAGAATGCTACAATGCCGGCACGGTCACCGCAACGGGTAAGGAGTCCGACGCGGGAGGCATAGCGGGGAAAATGTCGGCATCATCCTCGATAAAGAACTGTTACAATGTTGCGGCTGTCACGGCAACAGGAGAGAAACCCTCTGCGGGAGGCATAGCGGGTAACGTGTCCGGCAGCCCGGCAACAATAGAGAATTGTTACAATGTCGCAACGGTCACGGCAACGGGAGGGTCCTCCGGCGGAATAGTCGGCGCCGCGGCGAATCTCAAGATAATCCATTGCTATTTCCTTACAGGTAAAGTATCCAATAACAAGATATGCGGAACCGATGCGGGAGGAGTTGTCATAGAGGGCACAGGCGTTCAGAGTTCCGGTGCCAAATCCGTAGGCAGCATGAAGCAGACGCTTGAACAAGCGCAATTGGACAGTTCGATATACTTCAATTGGGACTTCGGCGAAACGGCCCCCTCCGTATGGACAGCAGATGAGGAAAAGAACAACGGATATCCGATACTGCTCGCTTTAGCGGATACTGTCAAAGATTGGGATGAAGGCGGCGGAGGATCCGGCGGCATACCGATCACAGTACTGATAGTCGGTGTCATTGTCGTATTGGGTATAGCAGGCGCAGCAGTGTACTTCTTCATCCTGAGAAAGTGAACATAAACAATTTTAACAAAGGGGCGTATCGCCCCGTATCTTTCATTCTTTCACTCACGCGAAAGAACTCCGTTTTTTCATAAAATAGCTCATTAATGTACACTATTATACATTAATGTACATAATGTTAATATACTAATTGCATAATGGCACACTCATGACAACAAAGAACGATATTCGTGTATCCTTGTCATTGGACGAGATCCCGAAGAAATGGTATAACATGGCGGCAGACCTGAAAGGTTTGGAACCGACGCTCCATCCCGGTACGAGAGAACCGGTAACAGCGGAGGATCTGGCACCGGTGTTCACAAAGTCAATAATAAAACAAGAGATGTCAACGGAAAGGTATATCGATATACCGGACGAAGTTCGCGAGAATTACATTCTCCTGAACAGACCGTCGCATCTTCAGAGAGCAACACGTCTCGAAAAGATGCTGAAGACGCCGGCGAAGATCTACTTCAAAAGAGAGGATATGAGCCCGCTCGGAAGTCATAAAGGAAATTCCGCTCTTGCTCAAGCGTATTACAACACATACGACGGTATCCATACCATAACCACAGAAACGGGAGCAGGTCAATGGGGAACTGCTTTAGCGCTTGCATCAAGCATCTTCGATATTGATTGCACTGTGTTCATGGTCCGTGTAAGTTACGACCAAAAACCGTTCAGAAGGACGATAATGCAAACGTACGGTGCAAAGGTGCACGCATCACCGAGCCCGGTAACGGAATACGGTAAGAAGTTGCTTAAAGAACACCCGGACACAACCGGTTCGTTAGGAATAGCGATATCCGAAGCGATCGAGATGGCGGTGCAGGATCCCGGTACGAAATACACTTTAGGAAGTGTTGCGAACAGTGTGATATTACATCAAACTGTCATCGGTCTGGAAACGATGGAACAGATGAAGAAGGCGGAAATAGAACCCGACTACATGGTAGCCTGTATCGGCGGAGGTTCCAACTTCGCAGGTTTCACATTCCCTATGATGAGGGAGAAGATGAAAAAGAAGACGGATTGCGAGTTCATCGCCGCAGAGCCGAAAGCCGCAGCGAGTCTTACGGAAGGAGAGTTCCGTTACGACTTCGGCGACACCGCCGGAATGACGCCGCTCTTCAAGATGTACACGCTCGGGCATGAGTTCATTCCCTCGGGAATACACGCAGGCGGTCTCAGATACCACGGAATGTCGCCGCTGGTCAGTGAAGCGTATAACCAAGGACTGATGAGCGCACGCTCGTATGACCAGACGGAAACATTCGATGCAGGCGTTCTCTTTGCAAAAGCGGAAGGCATAATACCTGCGCCGGAATCGACGCATGCGATAAAGGCGGCAATAGACCTTGCATTGGAAGCTAAAGCGAAGAACGAAGAGAAGACGATCGTATTCTGCCTGTCCGGTCATGGATTATTGGATCTGGGAGGATACGAAAGGTTCATTTCCGGAAATCTTGCATCGTCGTCAAGAAAAGGTTAACCTCTCTTAACACGAGGGGCGAAAGCCCCTCAACCCCTTTTCACTATTAAATTATAAATACGGCCCGATTGTACATATCGGCGTGGCAGGCGTATTAAAAGAGAATTCCGTAGTTATCGATGACAAGAAGGAAAGCAGTCAGATCTATAACAAAGGTAACTTCGGATATCCGCTGAGCGGCGGTTCCCTGGAATTGGATCTCACGGAAGCGACGTTCCTCTTGGAGACAGGTCGTCTGGAAGTTCTTCAGAACGGTAAGAATGTGACGTTCGAATCGTTATTCTCATATTCGTCATCAGAAACAGAAGGTTTCGGTATCCGATACATGGTGTACCGTGACATACGACAACGAGGTTTTGTCGTCAAAACAGAATCAAGCGGTCTCGATCTTTCCGTCTTTCCGAGAGGGAAGACATTAAGCAATTCGCGTCCGAAATATCT
>Ga0123353_10006318_pt1 | contig 15759 bp, 15 predicted proteins | sample TergutLab28metaG_3_FD_92763 | JGI IMG/M metagenome (GOLD analysis project Ga0123353, IMG submission 92763) | Labiotermes labralis P3 segment gut microbial communities from Petit-Saut dam, French Guiana - Lab288 P3 | ecosystem: Host-associated > Arthropoda: Insects > Digestive system > Gut ... | reverse complement strand
TACGACGACAAAAACGTCTATCTCGCCGCGGCTGTAAATGAAGACACCTTCAAGAACGACGCCGGAAAACCGGTCCTCCGCGGCAAGGTCGAACTGCCCTACCGCATGGGAATGCCCGACGGACTCGACCACATCCGTTACACCGGAGACGGGTTGGCGTTTTCGTTCGGCTTCCGCGACCGCGTGCCCGGCTACGGCCGACAGATGGACGACCCCTGGGCGTGGAAAGGCCATTACTACGACACCGATTACCACTACGTCGCCCACATTTCGCTCGACGGGCCCAAACTGTTCCGCCAGTGGGGACCGGACACCTCCCGCGTGATTGGCTACCAGACCGTGGCCGAACCGTGGATCACCGAGGTTCCGGGCGCGAAATTGGCCATCAAACGCGACGAGGCCAAGAAACTCACCACGTACGAAATGTCGATCCCACGCGAGGAACTGAAACTGTTCGACCCCGCGGCCCCGTCGCTACGGTTCGCGTTCCAGTTCTTCACCGACGTGCCGGTCAACGGAAGTTCGGTGCTCCGCTGGGCCGAATCCGCCGGCGTCTTCGACCACTGGTGGAGCAGCGGGTCCTTCTCACCAAGCTGGGAAGAAAACCTGCCCTGCCAGACGTTCTTCGGAATTGAGCGGTAAGAGAGCGGTTTTTTTTACCACAGAGACACAGAGAACCACAGAGAGGACGTTGGTGGTCGAGAAACGTTGCGCGATGGCTTGCCGGTTTGCGCTGTAGAATGTTGTATACGGAAAAACGTTTTTACCGTGTACAACGTCCTACAGCGCAAAGAGGCAAGCCCATGCGAATGATCTCTCAGCCACCAACGTCTCCTCTGTGGTTCTCTGTGTCTCTGTGGTAAAAAAACGTTCCACAACACCGGAACGCCTGATCGTCTACCGGATTTTCTTGACGAACTCCAGCCCCGCGCCGAGGTGTTTTCCCATGCGTTCCTGGTGGGTGACGCGGCAGCGGTAGAGAACGGTGCGGGTGGCGTTTCGGGACTCGGTCACGGTGTGGGCCGGCAGGATCAATTCGACGGTGATGGACGCGGGCAGTTCCCGGTCGCGGCGGAACAGGGCGTACACGCCGCGCTCGGTGATGTTGGCGGTCCGCCCGACGGCGACAACCCCGCCACGCCCGCTGATGACGCGGATCGGATACGCCGCCGCCATCCGGTGATGCTGCCGACGCTCTGTTGTATGAACAGGCATGGATCTCCAACGAGGCTCACACCGCGAGGCGCCGCCTCCAAAAACGGATTCGCCGTCCCCCCATACATCGGCCAGGAGAGGGACGCGGTTTAGTAAGACACGTCCAGGGCTTTTCAGTTCTCGCGGAAGGCGAGATCCTTTTTACCACAGAGGCACAGAGGACCACAGAGAAGGACGCTGGGAATCGAACGAAATGCCGAACTCGTGAAGCACTTCCCATGCCAGCGTCCTTCTCTGTGGTCCTCTGTGCCTCTGTGGTAAAGAAAATTTCATTTTCTGCAAGAACTGAAAGACCCTGAAGACACGTCATCGCGGGTGGTACATTCTCACCGGAACCGTTACAATGGACCGTGGTTGAAATGGTGAACGTGACGAAGGGCTTCGTGTGGCGAATTTGACGGATTATCTCGATGTGCAGACCTTGCAGCAGTTGCAGGATTCGTTTACGGCCATGGCGCGGGTGCCGTTGCGAATCTGCGACGCCGCCGGTACGCCGCTGACCCCCGAGCGAAGCGAAACCACCGGAACGCTCCCGCCCGTCCCCGACGGGATCGCGCCGGACCATCCCGCCTCGCATGACCTCGACGTCTGCGAGGCGCCGATCCTGCTGGATGGCCACGTCACCGGACGCATCATGATGGAAAGCGACGGTCAGTTCGATCACGACGGGCGAGGGCCCTGGCTGCTCTCGCTGATGGCGGCCATGATCGGGCGACTGACCGACCGCGAAAGCCTCCTCCGCGAACGCGTCGAGCAACTGGCGACGCTCTACCGCCTCACGGCCGAGTTCACCGCCGTCAACGACCTCCAGGCCGTCCTGGACTCCGTCGCGAAAACCGTCGTCGACGTCATCAAGGCCAAGGGCTGCCTCATCCGCCTGCTGAGCGACGACCACCAGGAGTTGAACCTCAAGGCCGTGCATAACCTCTCGCCGGGCTATCTCAACAAGGGTCCGATCCTGGTCTCGAAAAGCCAGATCGACCAGACGGTGCTCACCAGCGGGGAATCGGTCTACATCCCCGACGAACAGAACGACCCGCGCGTGCTCTACCCGGTGGCGGCCCGCGACGAGGGGATCGTCTCGGCGCTGGTGGTTCCCATGTTTTACAAGGGCCATCCCGAGGGCGTGATCCGCGTGTACATGGGGCAGTTGCACGAGTTCGACTGGTTCGAAATCCAGTTGATCCAGGCCATCGCCGCGCAGGGGGCCGCCGCCCTGGTGAACGCCCGCCTGTACGCCGAGGCGGTGCAGTCGGCGGCCATCAAACGCCAGTTGGCGCTGGCCGGCGACGTGCAACGGCACATGATTCCGCGCCAGCCGCCGCACCTCACGGGGTTCGACTGCGGGGCCCTCTACGTTCCGTGCTTCGAACTGGGCGGGGATTTCTACGATTTCATCGACCTTCCGCCCGACAACATGGGCGTGGCGATCTGCGACGTGGCGGGCAAGGGCGTGCGGGCCAGTCTGCTGATGGCCTCGATCCGGGCGTCACTTCGGGCGCACGCGACGAACATCTACGGTATGGAGCATGTGCTCTCGCGGGTCAATCGCGACCTGTGCGACGACAAACTCACCAGCGATTTCGCGACGCTGTTCTATGGTGTGCTGGATTACCGCACGCGGCGGTTCACGTACGCCAACGCGGGGCATCCGCCGCCGCTACTGCTGCGAGGGGACACGATCCAGCGCCTGGCCACCGGCGGAGGGGTCCTGGGGATCGAACCGAATTTCCGCTGGCGGTTCAACGTCACCACACTCCAGCGGGGCGACGTGTTCCTGGCGTACACGGACGGGCTGAACGAGGCGATGAATTTTCACGACGAGGAGTTCGGGTGCGACCGCGTGGAAACCGCCCTGCGCACGGCGGTCCAGGCCGGGTATAACGCCGACGGAATCGTCAAGCACGTGCTCTGGGAGATGCACCACTTCACCGGACTGCAAACCCGCGCCGACGACCTGACCATGGTCGCGATCCGGGTGTTGTGATTCGACTGCTAGACTGATAGGCTGTTAGACCGTCAGGCTTAGGCTCATGTGTCATTAGGCCTAAGCCTCACAAGCCCGCGTCTAACAGCCTAATAGCCTGACAGCCTACTATGACGGACATCCATAAAACCAAACGGCGCGCCGCGGCGATTTCGGTGGTGTCGAACACCGGCCTGGTCATCTTCAAGCTCATCGTGGGCATGATGATCGGTTCGGTCGCGATTATGTCCGAGGCCATTCATTCCGCCATGGACCTCATCGCCGCCCTCATCGCGTTTTTCGCGGTCAAGGCCAGCGCCAAACCCGCCGACGAGGATCACACCTTCGGCCATGAAAAAGTGGAAAACCTCTCCGGTGCGATCGAGGCGCTGCTGATTTTCGTCGCGGCCGGCTGGATCATCTACGAGGCCGCCCACCGCATCGGTCACACCGGCGAAGGCGTCTCCATGCCGCTGGCGGGCGCCGCCGTGATGGGCGTCTCGGCGCTGGTCAACTGGCGAGTGAGCGCCAACCTTTTCCGCGTCGGGCGGGAAACCGACAGTATCGCCCTCCAGGCCGACGGGTGGCACCTCCGCACCGACGTCTGGACCTCGCTGGGCGTCATGGGCGGTCTGACGCTGATCTTCCTGGGCGACCTCGCGATCGACCTGTTTCCGATCGACGACAAACCCTACTGGCGGGCCCAGCTCCACTGGATCGACCCGGTGGCCGCCATCGTGGTGGCCGTGTTCATCATGCGGGCCGCCTGGGACCTCACCGTCAAGTCCACGCGAGACCTGACCGACCGCAACCTGCCCAAGGACGAGATCGCCTGGATTCGCGAACTGCTGGTCCGGCACGCCCCGGCCGTCCACGGATTCCACAAAATCCGCACGCGGAAAGCGGGCAACCGGCGCTTCGTGGACTTCCACATCTGGGTCGAACCGACCATGACCGTCGAGACCAGCCACCGACTCTGCCACCACCTGGCCGGCGACATCGAAAAACATTTCGGCCTGTGCAGCGTCACCGTCCACGTCGAACCCTGCCACGGACACTGCGAGTTCGGCAACCACGAGTAAACACGCCCACCCGCGCACAACGCGCCCACCGGGCACAAAACGCGTTCACTGGCCTGCCATTTTGCGCTGTAAAATGGTCCATCGCCGCGAATTTTGCGAATTCCGCGAATCACTTTTTTAACAAAAAATACAATTTTATATAAAATTATATTGATATTTGTGAATATATAACTAAATAATAAAACACAACCATGAAACGAATGCCAACAACCTGTCCAAGCTGCGCGGGAAAACTGTCCGTCCGACGTCTGCGATGCGAAGCCTGCGAAACCGAGGTCGAGGGGTTGTACACGCTGCCCGCGCTGGTCAGTCTGGACCAGGACGAGCAGGAGTTCATCCTCAAGTTCATCCAGGCCAGCGGCAGCCTCAAGGCCATGGCCGACCACATGAACCTCAGCTACCCGACGGTGCGAAACCTCCTGGACGCGATCATCGAGAAGCTCAACGACAAAAAAAATCAGCCGGGCAAAAAGGAAAAGAAATGACCTCGTCCAGTCCCTATAAACTCACGACGCTGTTGTTCAATCCGTTCCACTACGTCGCGGGCGGCAAGGCGCTGCTGATTGGCGTGGCCGCCATTCTGGGCATCGCCTGGCTGGGGTCGCTGGGCAACATCCATTTCGACGGGGTGCTGGACGTGCACGCGTACCTCACCGTTTTTCCGCTGTGGGTGTTCCTGGCCGAGGGTGTCATCGCGTGCTTGTGCATGGCGGTGGTGCTGCTGATTTTCGGGAAAATTTTCGCCAAAACGTCGTTCCGCGCGATCGACGTGTTCGGCACGCAGGCGCTGGCCCGCTGGCCTTCGGTGTTTACCTCGCTGCTCATGGTCATGTCCGCCGACGCCATCCACCGATGCACCGGCGTCATGGTGCAACTGATCAAAAATCCAGAAGCCCAGATCGCCGTCGACTGGCTGGACGTCGCGGTGATGGTTGTCGTCACGATCACCGTCCTCGCCGTCACCTGCTGGATGGTGTATCTGATGTACAAGGGCTACAGCGTCTCCTGCAACATCAAGGGTGGCCGGGCGGTCGGCACATTCATTGTCGCCCTGATCGTGGCCGAGGTCCTGTCAAAGGTGGCCATCCATTTTGTTCATGCCCCCTACGTGAACATGGACGCCACCATGCGATTCATGCCAGGCTGAGACGAAAGGCACTGAACGAAAGGCAAAAGGCTATGCGAATCCTGTTTCTGATTCTCTGTCTGGCGAATATTGTGGTGGCGGTTGTGATGATCCGCTGGATGCCCGATCCGATGGCGATCCATTTCGGTCACGGTGGACTGCCGAACAATTTCGCGTCGCCGGTGGGCTATGCCGTCTTGATCAGCGGGCTGGTCGTGTTCTTCGCCGTCCTCTTTCTGGCCATGCCGTGGCTGCTGCGTGTGTTGCCGGTGTCGTGGATCAGCCTGCCCCACTGCATTTTTTGGATGAACGAAGAAAATCGGCCTCGGACCACTCGCCGCGTCGGGGCCTTCATGGCATCCATCGGCGCCGCGACGATGGTGCTGTTCCTGCTGATGCAGTGGCTGACATTCCAGGCCAATCGAGCGACCCCGGTACAGCTCAATATGCCCATATTCTTGTGTGTTTTCACCGGTTTCCTCGCGGTGTTCACTACCCTGACGGTCCGGTTTGGCCTGTCCTTCCGACGGCCGAAAAAACCGGGCGAAGATCACGATGGGCATACGCCACAAACATAATCTTCATCGGTGCGCAATGACGACTGGTTCTCGTAAAAAAGCATATATTTTCATAGTCCTTACATTGATTTTATCCTACGCGGCCGGCCTGGTTGCGTGGGCGCTAACGCGCAAACAAGGTGGTGGATTGCCCGTTGGTTTCCTCATTGGGTATATGTTCATCCCCATGGTCGTCGCGGTGATCTTGCAGGTTGTCATCTACAAGGCGCCTCTTCGATCGCTTGGCGTGACATGGAAGTTCAATCGCTGGTTTATCATCGGTTGGCTATGTCCGTTGTTTCTCTCGCTGGCGTCTCTTGGCGCGAGCGGCTTGGTCCCGGGCGTCCATTTTTCTCCTTCGGCGGCCATGACGGTTCCGCAGCACAGTCCTACACCGGAAGGCGGAACGGTCCAGGCATTCGGCACCATGCAACACTGGCCCCCCTGGGCCATCCTGACCGTCGCCCTCGCCGCTGGACTTGTGGCAGGGGCCACCGGCAACGCCATCGCCGGTTTCGGTGAAGAATTGGGGTGGCGCGGTTTTCTTCATCATCATCTGGCGTCGATGGGATTTTGGAAATCGAGTTACGCGATTGGACTGGTCTGGGGCATCTGGCATGCGCCGCTCATTCTTCAGGGACACAATTATCCAGATCACCCTGTCGCGGGGGTGTTTCTGATGACGGCCCAGATGGTGCTGCTATCGCCGTTACTCGTGTATATTCGAATACGAGCACAGTCCGTCATCGCCCCGGCGATCATGCATGGAACGATCAACGGAACATTTGGAGCATCCACACTGTTCATCGCGGGCGGCACTGATCTCACGACAGGCGCGATGGGATTGCCTGGCTTGATCATTCTCGGCATGCTCAACATTATGTTGTGGCTGCTGACTCGCAAGCGCGCTGTGACGCACACGGTGTCGTGACGATCAGTTGGGACACGGTAAAAGATGAAGGGACCTCAAGAGGTCTCCGCTATCACGTCCGCCAGCGCCTCGCGGAGCGGATCGAAATCCGCGCTGCCCGCGAAGCCGATGTGCGAGTGGCGGCACCAGCCGTCGGCGTGCTCGAATCGGCCCGACTGCCGTCCGACCGCCTCGGCCATGCTCCGGGCGGTGAATAAGTAGCTGTCGTAGCCCTGGCTGGCGTCGAGCCATTCCTTCTGGCTGCGGTGGCAGGCGAGGGCGGTGAGTTTTTCCTCCATGGCCGTTTCAATGTCCACGTAGAAATCCGCGCGGACCGGGCGGCGGAGCTGGTCCGCCAGGCCCATCGGCATGGCGTGGTAGACGACCAGTTCGTCCAGCACGGGTTCGGTGGGCGGCTGCGTGGCGAAATTCCGCATGTTGCGGCAAAACGCCGCCGTCACGCCCAGCCGCGACGTGTTGACGTGATCCTCCATGTAATCCAGCGGATGCGGCAGCAGCAGCACGCCAGGCCGAACCTGCCGAACGACCGCGCACAGCCGGGCCACCAGCGACGGTTCGTAGTAGATCATCAGATCGTCCACGAGCGGCGGATGATACGTCGCCCCGAGCGTCGCCGCCGCCGTCGCCGCCTCGGCCGTCCGGGCGGCCACGATCGCGTCACGGTCCATCACCGTCGTGCCGCACGAACCGTTGGCGAGCGTCATATAGTGCAGCGCCCACCCGCGCCGCCGCAACAGCACCATCGTGCCGGCCATCATGAATTCCACGTCATCGGGATGGGCGACGACCGCGAACGCGGTTGGAGTGTCTTGCATTGTATGTTTTCCTTTGCAGCCCAAGGCAACCGGAAGGAGCCCCGGGTGCGTCTACAGCGATTGGCAAGCTGGCATAGAGCTTGTTCGTTTTGGGACCACCTACATACGACTGACAAAAAAATCATCCTGCATCTTTAACGCGTTTTTTACTTCGGACACATGCTCAGCGCCAAGGGACGGCAAATCGATGACTGCGCCTCCGCACAGGAATCCTTGGCGCCCGTCCGGTAATGCATAGGTATACCCCCACGTTCTGTCGCATCGGCCGCAACCGTAACAGCCCGTCGGAACTCCATATTGCGCAAGCACATCGAGTCTTTTCACGATGCTTTCAAGAAAAATACCGGTATACGCGGGGATCGCGAAAAATTTTATGGCCAGCCGGGGCGGAAACTTTGGGTCGGTGTCGATTTTCAGAATCATTCGCTTGACTTTGCTTTTCATGAAATCCAGATAGGTTCCACGCGCGCCCTTGAGCGCAGGCATATACCCCAGGGATATGGCATATTCAGCGATTTCCCGAAAAACGCCCCGGCAATCATCCGGTAAGGCGTCCATGACCTTCGATAAGGCGTGTTTTTGTTTTTCCGTCATGATGTTGATCCGCAACGAATGCTCTCAGACACGTTTGACGTGATGTCCGCCTGACAGACGACTCGATTTTTCGACTGCGGCCGGCGCGCCGAACCGTCTGACAGCCTATTCCGGTTCTTCCAGATCACCGGAGATTTCAAGCTCGCCGCCATCGCCTCGGCCCAGGAGTTGGATTTTCTTCTCCGCCTGGTCGAGAATGGCGCGGCACTGTTTGATAAGGTCAATACCGTGACCATAACTTTCAATTGACTCTTCCAGCGAAACCTTGCCCTCCTCGATTCGCGCGACGATCGTCTCCAACTGAGCGAGGGCGTCCTCGAATTTCAGCGATTTTATGTCCATAGAATCCATCAATCTATACTCCGGATGTTGCCAGTGGCGAACGCGGCATTGGCTTCATCTGCATTGGCGAGTTTTCGGTCCACCATTGTCTCGTAAAAGGGTTTGTTCCGCCCAAACATCTCCGTGGTAATAAAACCGTCTGTCCATTCACACGGATGCAGCGTGCTCACGGGACCAAGTATAATATATCCGTCCGCAAGATCACGGAGACACACGTCAGGCCGTCCACGGTAATAATACATGTTGGAATCCCGCAATCGGCCAAACGGTGAATCGGCCAGATCGAATGCCATCGCCGTTGATTCGGACGCCGTCGCAATCGTGTCGATTGTGCTTGACACATCGCCGCCATATATGTTGTGCAACAGCACATGACAGATGCTGCCTCCATATTTTCGATGCAACATATAGCCCATTCGCGGTTTCACGGCGGCAAATGGGACGCGTATCGGGGCATGCGCGGCGCCCACCAAGACGATTCCTCGTTCCCCTTTTTCTATGATCTCTTTTTCGACATTACGGGCATAGATCTCATCCACGGCCAACAGGGATACAATCGTTGTGGCAAGCCGCGGAATTCGCAGTTTTTCCCACGCGGGTATATAGTCGCCATTATGTTTTACCAAACCAAAAGAGGGACCATCCCATGTGGGGGAAATGCCCACAACGCGCATTGTACGCTGCCCTGGATTCCGTGTTTGGTTCAATTCCCACACCGTATGGAGGACGTCCCAGTATTCTTTCATTCCCCAGCACTCCCACGGGGAATGCCGAGCTATTTTCATGGACAACGCGGCATCAAATACTTCGGATGAAACCAGACGATTCACGGCGTCGTTGTCCTCGGCTCGTATGACTTCCATGGCAAGACATGTCACACCGGCCCGATGGTATAATTCCGGGATCATCCGATTGAGCAGTTGCAGATTCTCCTTTACCCCGTGGCCCTCACCGAACAGGGTCACCTGATGGTTCGTCACCATGCGCACCGCGTAGTCGATCGGATCTTCACCGTGGCTTTTCAGCCATTCCTCCAATTCGGCCTTGTCGTCGGGTGTGAGTTGTCCTGCCTCTACCGGCATTACACCGTCCCGCGGCGGGTGGAGCCGTGTGACATGCTCGCCCTGTGGGTGTAGCGTCATGGCATCATAATACTGTACCACCCCAGGCACGAACATGACGGTGAGCATGACGAGGATCAGACCCAATACGCCCATCGTAATCCAACGGCCTCGCCGAATCCCGCCGACGTCCTGCTCCACGACGGTGCCTATAAGGTAATCATGCCAACCGCGTTTTTTTCCGGTGATGCCGACCCACAGGAATCCGAATGCAAACAATTGGCTGGATATGATCTTTCCGACCGACTCTCGCAAGAGTGACCGGATATACCCAATTGACCGGCCTCGACGCGACAGCACACGCAACGCGCACACCTTTTTACCTACCGTGCATCCGTATCGCCCCAGGCCAATGACAGAGTATACGAACAAGATACTGATCGCGGTTAATTCGAATGGGATATAGACACCGATCAGACTCAACCCATATGCCACAAACCAGACGGGCACGCCTACCACAATCAGATCAATACAGAAGGCGCCCACGCGAATCCAGAAGCCGGCGCGTCGAGCGTGATTTTCTATACTATTGACGTTTTCACCAACCATTGCAGCACTCCGATCACATCGCGGCCATCTCGCACGCAACCATATACAAAACCATATATCTAATCAAACAAACCCGGTCTGCTTTCTTCGGGTTTCGCTTTCCGTCGCGGCGGCGGTTGCGGCTGCGTCGCCGGCGGTTTTCGCGTCGCCTCGCCGTCGACCACGCTGCGGAACGTGCCGTCGGCCAGTTCGGTTTGCACCGGTTGGCCTGGCGAGACGTCGGCGGCATGGCGGATGATACCACCGGTTTCGGTCCGCGTCACGCTGAAGCCTCGCCGCAGCACGCTGCGGTAGCTCAGCGCCTCCAGATGACGACCGGCCGCGTCCACCTGCTGGCGGGCCAAGGCCAACCGATGTCGCGGATGGACATGCTCCAGCCGGGCGGTCAGGGCGGCCAATTCGTCACCGGCCCGCTTGCTCTGCCCGCCCAGCACCCATCGCAACCGATGGGTCAAGTCGGCCAACCGACGCGCCGCGTCGGCGTGCAGCCGCGCGGGATGCAACGCCTGCACCCTCGCTTCCGGCCCCGCCAGTCGCTGCCGACGTCGCGACAATTCATGCCTCGCCGCCGCCGGCAAGCGATGCGTCAACTCGTCCACGCGCTGCATCGCCGACCGCAGCCGATGCGGTGGATCGCGAAACACCACGCTCCGCAAACAGGCCTCCAGCGACCGCCGAACGTACGCGAGCGACTCGCGCACGGCCCGCGTCGCCCGGCCCGCCAGTTGCAGCACCTGCCGCCGAACGTCCGCCGCGTCGGGTACGGCCAATTCCGCCGCCGCTGTCGGCGTGGCCGCCCGAACGTCCGCCACCCAGTCGGCGATCGTCACGTCGGTCTCGTGCCCCACGCCGCTGATGATCGGCGTGCGGCAGACAAAAATCGCCCGCGCGACAGCCTCCTCGTTGAACGCCCACAGGTCTTCCAGACTGCCGCCGCCACGGGCGACGATGATCGTGTCGATGCCCAGCCGCGCGGCGGAGGCGTCCATCTCGGCGACGGCGGAGGCGATGTCCGCGGCCGCTCCGTCGCCCTGGACCAACACGGGCATGAGATACACGCCCGCTCCGGGCCAGCGGCGGGCCAGCGTGCGGCGGATATCGCGAATGGCCGCCCCGGTCGCGGACGTGATGATGCCGACTGCCCGCGGAAATCGCGGGAGCGGAACCTTGTGGGCCGCGTCGAAGAGCCCCTCGCGGGCGAGCTTTTCCTGGAGCTGCCGAAAGGCCTGTTCGAGCGAGCCGGCCCCGCGCGGCGTCATCGATTCCACGTAAAACTGCAACTGCCCGCGGGATTCGTACACGTCCACGCGCCCGGTCGCGACGACCTCAAGCCCGTCGCGCGGATCGAACCGCAACCGCGAAGCCGGTCCGCGAAACATGGCCGCGTTGATGCAGCCGGAGGCGTCCTTGAGACTGAAATACAGGTGCCCGCTCGAATGGGCTTTGAAGTTACTCAATTCCCCCACCACGGTGATCGACGCCGGAAGCGACGTCGCGAGCGCGCCCTTCACCGCCGACAATAGCGCCGACACGCTCATGGCCGCCGGTTTCGAGACCGGTTCGCTTGGCGCGTCACCGCCGTCGCGCGGTTTGGCCCCGCGCGCACCGGTCTCCGGCGGCGGCGTCATACGACGCCGGCCTCGCGAAGACCCCCCGAACAACGGACGCTCCGGTGCCATACGCGACGGATTTTACCATAGAGCGCCCGCGGACACTACGGGGCCTGATTGGACCTGTTTTCGCGTTCTTTTTCGACGTCGGTGGCGAAGGGCATTCCCAGGCGCGTGATGTCGCGAAGGTACGTGATGCGCGGGTTGACGCGCGACAGGTCAAGCGTCGCCTCCAGGATGCAATACCGGCCGCTGGGATACGCGAACCCGACGCAGAAGACGCGGAACTGGAAACTGCGCGTCGTCAACCGCGGGGCCATGAGCTTGTACTGGTCGGCATCCAGCACGTCCTGGGTGTGCAGCCAGGCGGTATTGGTTTGCTCATCGGAACCCAGCGAATCCCGCGCGTCCGTGATTTTCCTCGCCAGGCTGTCGTCGTTCAGCAGGGCCGCCAGAACCTCCGACGACGCGCTATTGACATTCACCAACCCCAGCAGCATGGCCCCGCCGCCTCCGCCACCGCCTCGCCGACCCCCGCCACCGGGAAAGGCCACGAAACGATCCATCACCGTCGGCAACTGTTCCCTGCCAATGCCCGAGTTCAGCACCGTCCCCTTGGGTTTCATCTGCGACTGCGGAGAGGCCGTGAAATCGTTCTTCAGCGTGTAGGTCATCTCCAGCAGTTGGCTGGGATGCACGAACGTGTTGTTCTCGGCCCGGTAGGCCTGGATGAACTCGATCGTCTCGCTGCTCAGCCCGGAGTCGCGAAGCTGGTTGCGGATCTGGTTGGGGTTGAGTCGGTTGAGATCGAGCTTGTCCATCGGACGCGGTTCCCACGTCGCCACCGTCAGCAGTCCCCGCAGGCCCATGTCGAGCTTGCCGTCGGCCTTGTCGGGCGGGAAACTCTCGTCGCCGTCGTTCTCGTTGGGGTCCAGAATGCAGTTGAGATTCGCGTCGTTTCCGTAGACGACCTGGGCGTTGAACCCCTTGATGAGTAACAATTCGTCGATCGTGACGAGGGGCCCCCGCCGGCAGATATACGGTGTGCTGAGCGAGTCGTAGTATTCCTGTTTCGCGCCAAGCGGGCGCGGATCGGCGCCCGGTTCCCGCCAGTCCAGCAGGCAATCGGCGAGTTCGTCTCCGTTTTCTTCGCGGGCGAGGAGTTTTTTGATGACCTGTTCGTCGACGTAGTTGACGTTGAGCTTGCCCGCTTCGTCGATGACGCCGTAGCGCGGTTCCTTGTAATCCGGAGGATTTGGCGCGTAGACGGTGAAGTACCATTTGTCTCCGCCGTCCTCGCAAACGAGCTGATTACAGAAGAGGTCGGGATTGTCGGTCCAGACGCTGGGGTCCTGGAGCGACTGTTTCAGAATGGCGGCGGTATAGATAATGCCGCTCATGGCCGCCGCCTTGGCCTGGTGGCGTCCCGCGCCGGCGGCCGACGCGCTGATCTCCGCCCGTGTCTGGTAGATCACGCTCGCGGCGATCATCGCCATCATGGCGACCACCACCAGAACCACCACCAGAACCACCCCGCGGCGGCGCGGCGTGCGGCACGCAGGGCCTTTCCGCTCTCCCGCGAGGCGAGACGTTTTTTTCACCACAGAGGCACAGCGAAGCACAGAGAAGGATGTTGGACATTCGATACACGTCTCGAACTCGAAATCGTTTTCGAATCCCCAACATCCTTCTCTGTGCTTCTCTGTGCCTCTGTGGTGAGATAATCTTGCCTCACGGGAGAGCGGAAAACCCCTGGCGCGTGACGTGGGCGTGTTGTCATACGTGGTTGTCCTCATCGTGTCACCTCGCCTCAAAATCCGCCTCGTCCCCCTGGGCGGCGGATGATGGTTTTGTCCAGGCTCATCGCTCCACCGGTCAGGAAGATCGTCCGGCGGAATGTTTCGTAGGGATAATCCTTGGGATCCATATCGAGCGGAAGTTCCTGTCGACCGATGATGATCTGGACGGCCACGGGAAGGTTACGCCGCCTCGGGTCCATCGGGTCCCAGTCGTCCATCGGCCAGGCGATGTGCCACTCGCCTCCGTCGTAGTAGTAAATGTTCAGGAACCGCACCTGCGGGAGGAACATCGTCGGGGTGACGTCTTTCATGTCGGCCCGGGTCTCGCGCGGCGCGATGACCTTCTGCGCGAACCGCTCCAACCCGGTGACGTGAACGTGCTTGTCCTCGCACCGGAACGAGTGCAGCCGATAGATAATCACCTGGAGATCGTGCTCGGGCGGAATGGGGTCCTCGGCGGTTTTCCGCACCGCCCAGATGGCCGGCCCCGGCAGCCCAGCCGTCACCATGCGAAGCTCCGGCAGGTCGGTGTCCGTGTTGATGGTGCCCTCCAGCCCCAGTTGCAGGAGCGAATACGGCAGCGCCCCTTCGAGGTCGTCGGTCCAGCGATCCATCAGCACGCGCTGGGCAGCCGAGGCGGCCATGTCGGCCATCAGAATCTGCCGCATGCGGGTGGCGCGATGATAAAACGCCATAATCATTCCCGTCAAACTGATCGTCAACGCCAGGGCGAGAATGACCTCCAGCAGTGTGAACGCACGACGACGTGGCGCGGGCGTCCCGTCCGCGCCCCCCGTAGCACGGGCATCTTGCCCGTGAGTCCCACGGGCGTCTCGCCCGTGGCGGCGGTTGGCTGGAATATCACATCGCGAAACCGTCGCCGCCCACGCCATTTCCACACCGTCACTCCCCATACCACGGTGCATGGGCGGGACGCCCATGCGACTCACGGGCGAGACGCCCGTGCTACGGTTATCTCCGCGCATCATCCACCTCCAGGATTGCGGTTTCCACCGCCTGGATTACGACCGCCGCCGGGATTACCGCCGCCCTGGCCGGCCCCGCCGGTGTTGGTGGGCAGGGTTCCGGCGTCCTCGTCGTCCTCCTCCTCGTCAGCCAGCACTTCCAGCACGAGCTGACTCAACCGATACGTGTAGTCCCCCTTGCGAATGACCACCGTCACGCGGTCGATGGGCGGAACGAGGGAACTGGTCATTTCCAGCTTGTCCACGATCACCTCGTAGGCCCAGCCTTCCAGGTCATCGTCGAGGTAGTCCGTGAGCGACTCATTCGTCGGCGAGTACGGAAGGGCCTGCAATTCCGCCAGTTTGCTGATGGCCAGATCGGCGGCCCGGGCCTGCCACTGGAGCATCCTCGCCCCCCTGGCCGCCTGCTCGATCGCCCCCGTGACCAGGGCGGCCCCGAGGACAAACAACGTCAAGCCCACCACAACCTCCAGCAACGCCGCCCCGCGGGGGTTTGCGCGGGGTCTTTGAGTTTTCCCGAGGGGCGAGATTTTTTTACCACAGAGGCACGGAGGACTCAGGGATGGGGTTTGGTGGTCGAGAAATCGTTCGCGGTGGCTTTGCCTTTTTGCGTTGTAGAACGTTGTGCTGAGCGAAACATTTTTTGTACACAACGTCCCGCGACGCAAAAAGGCAGAGCCATTACGAACGATGTTGCGCGTTCCTTGTGTTTCTCTCTGTGTTCTCTGTGCCTCTGTGGTAAAAAGAACCCCGTCTTTAACCAGAACCGAAAGACCCTGGCATTCCGCGTTCCGAATTGTGCTTGATCCGCGTGTCATCTTAATGGTCCGGGCACGGGGGCGCTGCCGGCGCGAAGCCCGTGAATTCGGGTAGCCCCTCGATGGGATTGTCCTTCTCCCATTGGGCCCGCTGCTTATCTTCTTCCGACGGTGGCGTGAATGTCTGGAAGGTGAGTTCGCCCGTCAGCCCGTTGACGGTCACGAGCACATGCATGCCGTCTTCGCGATCCGTCTGCCGCAGTTCGATCTCGGCCGAATCCGAGCTGGCGTCGGGGAAAAACGTCACC
>Ga0123353_10006317_pt1 | contig 15761 bp, 19 predicted proteins | sample TergutLab28metaG_3_FD_92763 | JGI IMG/M metagenome (GOLD analysis project Ga0123353, IMG submission 92763) | Labiotermes labralis P3 segment gut microbial communities from Petit-Saut dam, French Guiana - Lab288 P3 | ecosystem: Host-associated > Arthropoda: Insects > Digestive system > Gut ... | reverse complement strand
TGAAGGAAGGTGCTTTGTGAAACTTTATTTCATACGGCACGGACAGGCGGAGCATAATGTGACCAGGATTTTTTCTGCAGATGAAAAGAATGGTTCCCCTTTGACTAGCATTGGGGTCGAAGAAGTTCGGAAAGCCGCGGAAGTTCTTGCCGGATGCGGGATTACAGAGATTCGTTCGTCTGATTCTTTGCGTGCCGTGCAGACGACCGAAATTGTGAATAATAAGCTTGGTCTTGACAAGGAAAACATTGTGTTTGATGAAAGGTTACGTGAAATTCTTATTGGGGACTTGGGGGGGACGCCGCATGATTCCATACCCGAAGATTTTTCCGATAATCCGCACAAATATAACGCCGAGAAGCATGAGGATGTGTATAATCGCATTCGAGGCGTTGCCGAGGAGTTGGAGGCGATGGGTAAAAGCGACGGCAATGTTTTAATAAGCGGGCATGGTGTCGCCAATGATGTATTGATGTATTGCGTTTGTGAAGGGCTTGACAAGCCTTTTGATGAAGAAAAGTTTTTACGAATGTACCGTAAGAGTATAGAAAACGCAACAGTTTCGATGGTTGATATGGATTTCAAGAAACAGTTTCGAAAGCCAGAATTTGTCCATGGTGGAGAACGCAAAGACAAAGACATAATCTGAATAGGCGGAGTAACAAGTATGCAGGCAATTGCAGTAAGTCAACTTAATAATTATATCAAACAGGTGTTTGAAGCGGAAGAGATGCTTCATAATATCGAAGTTGTTGGCGAGGTTGATGGGTTGAATATGCGTGGGTCGGCGGTGTTTTTTACGCTTAAGGATAAGGACGCCGTGATTTCGTGTGCGTGTTATTATCCGCAAAAGATGCGCGACATTAAGAATGGTGCGCAAGTTGTTGTGCGCGGGACTGTTACTTATTGGAACAAGGTTGGCAAGATAAACTTTACTGTTCATTCGTGCGAGGCGTTTGGTATCGGGGTGTTGTTCCAAAAGTTTGAAGAGCTTAAAAAGAAATTGGAAGCGGAAGGTTTGTTTGCCGTTAAAAAACCGTTACCAACAGAGGTCAAACGTATCGGCGTTGTTACAAGCCGCGCGGGGGCTGTTTTGCATGACATTATCAAAGTTGCGCACAGGCGCAACGGAGGAGTTGATATTGTTTTGTATCCTGTTCAGGTGCAGGGCGATGGTGCGGACAGGCAGGTTTGTGAAGGAATCAGTTATTTTGAAGGCCAAGGCGTAGGCAAGGCGGTTGATGTAATTATCGTTGCACGCGGCGGCGGGAGCAAAGAGGACTTGGCGGCATTTAACAGTGAGTTACTCGCGCGTGCAGTATTTGAAAGCAAGATTCTGATTGTCAGTGCGGTCGGGCATGAAACAGATTGGACTTTGATTGACCTTGTGGCAGATGTAAGGGCGGCGACGCCTAGTGCGGCGGCAGAGATTGTTGTGCGCGAGGTTGTGACGAAACGCGAAGCTGTTATTCGGAGTTATCTGCATATGCGGTCTGCGCTTAAAAACAAAATTGAACAGATGTTTGGGCGGATTGAACGCAAATGGGCGGATGTAAAGGGGGCGATTGTTTTCAAGTTGCAGGAACGCGATGGGAAGATTCAGGCACTTGCGGGCGTTATAGAGGCGAACAATCCTATGGCAGTTTTATTGCGAGGCTATGCAAAAGTATATAATGGGAAAGAGGCGATAACAGGCATCGAAGGGGCGGAAGTTGGTGACAAACTTGATATAAAAATGTACAATGGAACGATAGGTACGGAGGTTTTGTGGACGAAAAAATTACCAAAATAGAAAAGCTTGCAAAAGAAATCGAGGCGGAGAAAGATTTAGATAAGTCCGTTGCCAAGTTTGCCGAGGCGGCGGAATTGGTGAAACTTGCGCTTGCCGAAGGTGTAGAGCAAAAGGGCAAGGTTTACGAAATAATAAAAGAAATCGACGGGTATATTGAACGGGAGCTTAAGGACGAGGAGGATAGTTAGGGGGATGCTTCAAAGTCTTAAAATTCAGAATGTGGCGCTTATTCCGCAAGTGGAAATCGAGTTTGATAATAAGTTCAATGTGCTTACCGGCGAAACGGGTGCGGGCAAAAGTATAATCGTCGGTAGTTTTCAATTTATCTTGGGCGAAAAATTAAAAACGACTGTAATTCGAAGCGGCGAATCGTTTGCAAAAGTTGATGCGGTGTTTAGCATGAGAGGAAGCGAACTTGGACCAATTTCAAAGATTACAGGAATTGAATTTGATGATAACACTGTGATTCTGACGCGTATTCTTAAAGCGGATGGAAGAAGTGAGTGTCGTATTAACGGTGACGTAGTGACGATTGCGGTTTTGAAAGAAGCAGCGGCACACCTTATACATATTCATGGGCAACACGACACTGAAGTCTTGCTTCGCAACAAAAACCATATAGAAATTTTGGATGCGTTTGGGTGTCAATACATACCGAAGGTAAAGGCCGAGTACATTGAAGAGTATGAAAGATTACGTTCTTATCGTGAAGGACTTAAGGCTTTTGGCGGAACAGATGCCGAGCGTGACCGTATGATTGACATGTACACTTTTCAAATTCGCGAAATCGAAAATGCGCGGCTTCGCAATGGTGAGGAAGTTGAACTTTCCGAATTCAAACAAAGGATGATGAATTTTGAAAAAATCAGCAATGGGCTTTCGGTCGCTTCTTCGGTGTTTCGTGGCGAGAATGGTGCTGGGTTTGGGCAGGTAATTGCGGCGTTGACGTCTGTTGCGCACTTGGATTCAAAACTTGAAAAGATTTTGGAGGTTGCGCGTACCATTAAATATGAAATTGATGAAGTTGCGGACAGCGTTACGAATTATTTGGATACTCTTGAATATGATGAAGAAAAATTTCGCGCTGTTGATGCGCGGCTTGATGAGATAAAAGTTTTAAAACGAAAGTATGGGACGGACATATCGCAAATCCTTGGGTTTTTGGCAGATGCGCGGGAAAAGTTAGATTTCTTGACAAGGTCGATTGATGATATTGAGCAAACCAAAAAACGAATCACAGCGCAAGAAAGTATTGTACGTGCGGTAGCCGCGCAGTTGTCCGAGGCACGCAGGGATGCCGCAGAAAGGTTTTCAGCGGAGATGGTGCGCGGGCTTGGGGAACTTGGAATGGAGCGGGCAGACATTATGGTAAAGTTCAGGACAATTGAACCTTCCGGCAACGGATGCGATGAAGTTGAATTTTTGTTCAGTGCGAACGCGGGTGAGGCGGTGCGACCGCTGGCAAGTATTATAAGCGGCGGCGAGATGTCGCGGTTTATGCTTGCGCTTAAATCGGTTACCGCGCGGATTGACAATGTTTCCACAGTAGTGTTTGATGAAATTGATACGGGTATCGGCGGAACAATGGGTACGCGGATTGCGGAAAAGATTAAGGCGCTTTCGAAATATCACCAAGTTATTGTTGTCACGCATTTGCCACAAATTGCAGCGATGGCGGATACGCATTTCCAGATTGCAAAAGGGGAAGTCGGTGGCAAGACCATCACAAGTATTCTGAAGTTAAAAGATTCAGAACAAGTACACGAACTTGCGCGAATGGTGGGAAGTGCGGCAGACGGTGCGAGCGCGCAACAACATGCCGAGGCGTTGAAAAAATGGGCGAATGGGTTTAAAGGCTAGATTTTGTTGTTTTCCAGAATACTTAGAATCTTGTTGTCGTCATCGGTATCAAAATCCCAGAAGAACAGGGTGTTATTGTCGTACATGAAATCAAAAGATACGCCCTTGGCGCCGATGGATTTTAAAGTAATTGTGAAATCCAGAAGCCGTTTTTGATATAGAGGGAGAAGGCGGATAATACTACCGGATGCTTTGACAATATATTCGCGGTCGGGATTGGCAATTATTGTTTCTTTCAATGTAAAGGGAAACGGTTTATCGCGCTTGTGGAAAAGCATATAGGCTTGGGTGATATTGGGATACAGATTGATTTCGCGGCATGATGCTCCACAGGTTAATTCCAAATTTATAGGCGTAATATGTGGGAAGAGGTCGCCGAAAACAGGAACGATATGCAGACCTTCGTTGTGTCTTGGTGATGACTGGTTCCCAAAATCGATTCGTCCCCAAACGGTGCCGTTAGTTTTAAATGGCGAAAGATATACTTCGACATAAAGTGATTTGTCAAATGCGGCGAGTTGTGCTCGTACAGTTGGAATATCTGAATGACTGCGTATGATAAACAGCGGTAGATTTTGGGTGATAACCGGGTGAATCAGAGTGATATAAAGAACGTCGAATGGGTGCGGAGGCGGAGTGTCGAGCAGTGCAGTTGCGGCGTCGAGACATTTGTCGGTGTCGTTTATATCAAAGCGACGGATGATGAAATCGAATTCGCTTTGTGACATGAGCCCAAGATCACGGAGTATCCGGTGGCGGCGGTGCTTGCGTGGTTCATTCATAAATAAGTATAGCACAATTGCACACAATGGGAATATGAAAAAATTCCTATTCGTATGCCTTACAATCGTATTCATCGTGTCGGCGTTGATGTATTTCATTGTCATGCCGATTGCACAGGCAAATGGATTTCCATCGGAGGTGAGACTTTCCGCGGAAGAATATGAGCAACGCGCGACGTTGCCTATGCATCGGTTCATCGGGCAGGAGCACGTGGACGTTGCCGCGGTTGACGGGACTTCGCATAAGTATATTGACTTGAAGTTGTTTGGACTTGTCAAGGTTAAGCGTGTCAAGGTTGATGTATTGCCTGTTACGGAAGTTATTGTTGGCGGGATGCCCGTTGGGTTCACCGTAAAGATGGATGGAGTTATGGTGGTTGAGAATGCACCGCACTATGGACTGACAAAAGGTGATGTGATTAAGCGGGTGAACGGAGCGCCGGTTGATTCGATTGCGGGATTCAATGTGGTGCTTGGAATGTTAAGCGAGGGGAAGCAAATGCTGGACGTTGAATTCAAACGTGCGGGTGAGATGATTATCACGCAGGTTGAATATGCCAATCGTGGGACGGGGAGCCTTGGTATATGGCTTAAAGACGAGACGACCGGGATGGGGACATTGACGTATGTGAATCCCGTGAATAATAACTTTGCGGCACTTGGGCATAATGTAACGGACCATGAAACGGGCGTGCATGTTGATGTGCGTAGCGGAGATGTATACCGCACGAATGTTTTGGGTGTCGGGAAAAGTCAAGGGCGACGTGTTGGGGAATTGCGAAGTACATTGCGTCAAGGGTCCAGCCCAAAACAAGGAACTGTGACATCAAGCAACAATGGCGGTGTATTTGGGTGCTTGTTTGCGGACAGTGAAATATTGCAGGACGCGAGTATGATGTATCCAGTTGCGTCGCGATACAGTGTGCGACCCGGTACCGCGAAGCTGCGGACAACGATTGACAGCGGGGCACCGAGGGAATATGACATTGAAATATTGAAGACGCATTATCAAGCAAAGCGTGCGACAAAGAGCATGGTGATACGTGTGACGGATAAAGAGTTGCTGGAAAAAACCGGCGGGATTGTGCATGGTATGAGCGGCAGTCCGATAATCCAAAACGGCAAAGTCGTTGGGGCGTTGACACATGTTATCGTTGGCGACACGACAAAGGGGTATGGGATTTATATTGATTTTGTTATTCCGTAAAACAAAAAGAACTCCCAAGATAAGGGAGCTCTTTTTGTTAGGCATTTGAATTAGCAGTGCCTGCTGTGGCAGCATTTGTGGTCTACACATTTTTCAAGATTTTCGTTGTTCATTCCATCTGTACATACCGGTTTTACAGTGTCATGGGTCTTGACATCAAAATGACGTACTGTTTGCCATGTGGCAACGACTCGGTCAAATTTTTCGTGTCTGTGATTTGGCTTGCACATATCTTCGCAGTTCCTGTGATGCTCATGTTTGCATTCAAAGTTTTCCATAGGTTTTCCTCCTTCGTTAATTTATAGCATTTTGGTGCTATATTATATAATATTCGCTTTAAATGAATTATGGTTTGGTTTACTTCACCGCTTTTCGGAATACTCGTGTTGCCCACCACATTGTTAGGAGGGTGAGAGGGATGACAACGGCGAAGGCGATGTAGACACCGTTTGCAAGAATGGTTCCGCTTGAGAGAAGACGGGAGGCTTCGACAGTGTAATATAGTGGGTTGAAGTGTCCAAGGATTTCCAGCCAGCGTGGACCAAGTGAGAGAGGGAGTAACATCCCCGAGAGAAGCATCAGCGGTAGTTGGATTCCGGTCATTACGGCTGCAAGACCTCCCATTTCCTTTACGATTAGTGCGATAGCAGCGGAAAATGCGGAGAAGATTGCAGTAAGTAGGCACAGCATTCCGAGCAGGACAGCAAATCCACCCCAATGGGTAGTGAAGCCGAAACAAAGTGAGATACCTACGAGAACGGTTGCAGGTACGATGAACATTACGATGTCGTGCAGGATGCTTCCGAGAAGCATTGAAAAGCGTTTTGCAGAAGTTACGCGGAAACGTTCAACGACTCCGGCTTTTAGGTCAACTATCATATCCCAGCCGCCGCTTAGACCCGCACTGAAGGCGAGGAGGGTGAGGATTCCCGGTACAAAACCGTTGAGAACTTCGGGGATTGAAAGCGTGACTCCGCCCACGTTTCTTGTTAATGGGGCGAAGAGGGCGATATACAAGATTGGTGTTGTGAGACTCATCACAATCCAGATTGGCTGTCTTAGTGTTGCCATTATTTTGCGTTTGAATAAAAAGTAGGTTTCTTTTAGCATGTGTCCTCCATTAGTCTCGTAGTGAACGACCCGTTTTTTTCAAGAATACGTCGTCGAGTGTTGGTTTTGATATTGAGATGCTTTTTGCGGTTATGTTCTTTGCCTTTAGTATTTCAAAAATTTGTGGCAGTGCCGTTGAGCCTTTGTCGACGGTCAAGAAAACATAGTGGTCGTCGGTGCGGGTTTCTTTGACGAATGGTTTCTTTTGGAATAGTTCGGCTGTGTGAGCGATGTCGTCGAGATTCTCGATTTCAAGGCGAATTGTTTCGCCGGAGATTTCTTGTTTCAGTTCTTTTGGCGTGCCGATTGCTACGATTTCTCCGTGGTCGATAATTGCGATGCGGTCACAGAGTTTGTTTGCTTCGTCAAGATAGTGTGTTGTGAGTAGAATTGTGATGCTGTTTGCCCGGAGTTCCTTTATATGTTGCCAAAGATTCGCGCGGTTTTGCGGGTCGAGGCCTGTGGTGGGTTCGTCAAGGAAAAGAACGCGCGGTTTGTGGATTAGGCCCATGGCGATTTCGAGTCTACGCTTTTGTCCGCCAGAATAAGTTTTTGCAAGACGGTTTATGTAATTGCCAAGGTCAAGCGTTTTGATGAGTTCCGTTGCATGTTGTTTGATGTCGGATGGTTTCATGCCGTAAAGCCTGCCTTGGAGTACGATGTTTTCCATGCCTGTTGCGAATTCGTCTGTGCCGCCGATTTGCCCGACATAGCCGATTCGTTTGCGGACTTCGTTTGGTTTGCGTTTCACATCAAATCCGGCAACGGTTGCGACACCTGAGTCTATTGGCAGCAAGGTTGCAAGCATTCTTTGGGTGGTTGTTTTACCTGCTCCGTTTGGTCCAAGGAAGCCGAAGACTTCGCCTTCGTTAATTGAGAGCGTTATGCCTTTGACGGCTTCGACGACTTTTTTGTCGCCTGCGCGGGATTTGAAGCTTTTCCTTAAATCTTTTATTTCGATGATGCTCATGATTTGAATTGTATAGGACTCTTGGTTTTTTGACAATCTCTTTATACTACTGTGATTGTTGGCCAAAGAATTTTTGAAAAGATAAGGCGGAAGCAAATCCATTCAGTTGTGGCGATTACGATGATGATGCATGTAAAGATGCACATGATTTGGAAAAAGGTGCGCCAGCATATGCCACGGCGGAAACCGTAACTTCGGATTACGGCGCATTGTTTCATGAGAAAAGCCATTGTGGCGGCAAGTGTCGCCAGAAGCAGCAGGAAGAAGATTAGATAGCAGATGAACAGAACTCCGCCGGTCAGTATGCCCAGGCGCGCGATTATCCAATATAGGTTGATTGTTATTGTGCATGCGCGGAAGGAAATAAAAGCAAATGCAAAAAGAGATGTGATACCTGTTTGACAGAGGATGAAGATGAGTGTCACGGAGAGTGCGAATTCAAGCAGTCGTGTGATGATGAAGTTCCCGATGTTTGCACGTGGGGCTATGGCATATAAGATATTTGTATCGAGGAAGTTGCGACCGATTCGACTTGCGGTTATATTGGGGTTAAAAATTGTGACGATGCCGAAAGTTATCCCAACCAAAATAAAGAACCCAAGCCATAGGAACAAATGGCGGTTGAGGTGCCAGTGTACGGAGAAGAAGCCTTTTATGTCGAAAATTGTACGGCGCAGTTTCATGTCAATGTATATTCGTACGTACTGTGGCGAATACTAGGCAATCTCTTTAGTTGGGGGAATTATGAAAAAAGTTTTTAAGGTTGGTTTGGCGTTTGGGTTGGTTGTGCTTGCAGGTATGTGTTGTTCGTCTGCTTTTGTTCAAGGTGTAAATATAGGGATTAATACGGCGAGTGCGGATGCGGGTTGGGTTTCGGAAACATCTGCGAAAAATACGGATAAGACGCTTAATATTACCGCTAGGGCAGCGTTTTTGTTGGAAGGCAACAGCGGGAAGGTGCTGTTTGCAAAGGATGCCGACAAGCAATTGCCGATTGCCAGTATGGTAAAGATTATGACTTTGGCGGTTATTTATGATGCGCTTGAGGTGGGTCAAATTAAGATGACGGATGAAGTTATGGTAAGCCGTAATGCGAGCGGTATGGGCGGAAGCCAGGCTTTTTTGGATTTCGACAGTTCGTACAAGGTTGAAGAATTGATAAAGTCGATTGTTCTTGCCAGTGCGAACGACAGTTGCGTCGCAATGGCGGAATTGATTGCGGGCAACGAAGATGATTTTGTTGTGAAGATGAACGAGTTGGCCGCGAAGTTGGGCATGAAAAATACGAGCTATGTAAATTGCACGGGGTTGCCTGCGGTTGGCGGATATTCCAGTGCACGTGATTCGGCGATTGTTTATTCATATATTATGAAGTCACCGTTTTACAGTCTTTTTAACAACGTTTGGATGTATGATTTGACGCATCCAAGCGGGCGCGTGACGGGTTTGACCAACACCAACAAGCACGCACGTTTTTATCAGGGGTGCGAGGGCGGCAAGACGGGCTTTACATCAGAGTCGGGGCATTGTATTACTGTTGCGGCGTTGCGCCGAAATTTGAAGCCGATTGCGGTTATTGTCGGTGCGGGGAACAGCCAAACGCGATTCGATGAATCACGAGCCCTTATGGATTATGTATTTGACAATTATGACAACAAGCTAGTTGTGTCGAGCGCGCAGTCGATTGGAAGCGTTAAGGTGAAAAAGGCGGTGATTGATTCCGTTCAAGTGTTTCCGCGGGAGAACTTTTATGATTTAGTCAAGAAAGGCGACAAGCAAGTTCCAAGTGTTAATGTTGAGCTTGTGGATTCGGTGAAGGCGCCGATTGGAAGGGCGGATGCTGTTGGTAAGGTCATAGTAACGGAAGACGGCAAGGTTGTTGCGGAAATTGATGTTGTTATTGGCGAGGATGTCAAGGCGATGAATTATTTGGATGCGGTCAGGAAGGTTATTAACAAGTTTAAGTTATAAATCATACTATAAAGTATTATGTGGTTTTATAGACAGGCACAGCAGGTTCCGCAACCATTACAACGGGAAACGGAACAAAGGAACGAGGTAATGCGTGAAAGCCGTGAGCCTCAAGCACACAGCGGGAATCACGAGCGGCATGAACATCGCATCCGCCAGCATGGTAGGGAAGTTCACGCTGTCGAAGATGGGATGAGGCAGGTCGAGCGCAAACTGGAGGACATCGTTGAACACGCGGGTCCGGTCACGGATTGGTTTGTGGAAGTCGTCCGACCGCTTGAACGTAAACTTGAAAGCGTTGCGGAAGAAAAGATTGAACACTTGATGGACAAAAATGGTTGGTGGAAAGAAGACAATATGCTATGATTTAATGTATGTTCATCTTTGATATCTTGCAAGGTGGTTATAATCCGGTCGAGGTTTTGGTAATCTTGGCCGGTTTTGCGCTTGCAGTTATTATCGGTATTTCTTGCCACGAATTTGCACATGCTTATGCGGCTCTTCGAGCGGGGGACAGTTCGGCAAAGCGTGCGGGACGGTTGACGCTTAACCCCACGGCGCATTTTGAGCCGATGGGGCTTTTGTGTTTCTTGTTTGCCGGAATCGGATGGGCAAAGCCTGTGCCTGTTAATCCGTTTAATTATCGCAACTTTAAGCGCGGGAATTTTTGGGTAAGTATTTCCGGCATTTTGACAAATATTGTTATTGGTTTTGTATGCAGTTTTGCGTTTTTTATGATTGACAAGTTTGGGGATATTGAAAACATTTTTGTGTTTGCGGCGCATTGGTTTTTCATGCTTTGCATGATTATAAATCTTTCGCTTGCGGTATTTAACTTGTTGCCGATACCGCCGCTTGATGGGTATAACTTGTTGTCAAGTTTTACAAAGCCAAACAATAGTTTCATGAAGTTCATGCGTGAAAATGCGATTATAGTGTTATTGCTTGTTGTATTTATTGTACCGATGGTCACAGGGATGTCTCTTATCTTTGCGGTAAGGGAATTGCTTATGGATACGTTCTTGAAGTTTTGGGGGTTGTTCATATGAGTGAAAGTGTGGTATATAGAGGTAGCATATGAATTTGGCACGGGCGAGTGATAAGGTTAGAATTCATATAACGGACTTTGAAGGACCGCTGGATTTATTATTGCATTTAATTCGGGAAAGCAAGTTGGATATCAAGACGGTGAAGTTGGCGGAAGTTACCGGGCAATATTTGGAGTTTCTTAGCGGGTTGGAAAGTCTGGATTTGGATTTGGCAAGCGAGTTTATTGAAGTTGCCGCGACATTGATTGAGATTAAGGGTAAGCAAATACTTCCGCGCGACGAAGAAAAAGTTGATGCCGAGGAAATGGAAAGACGTTTGTTGCAACAAATTGAAGAGTATAAACTTTTGAAAGAAGCAAGCGAGAAATTAAAGGTTATCGAAAATGTTGACAGGTTTTATAAAGAGCCTGCGAAATTGAAAACGGAATACAAGTTTGTTTTGGATAATTTGAACATGGATGCGTTGGTTTCGGCGTTTCAAAAAATGATGTTCCGCGTGGAACGAAGCGCACCGCAAATCATGGAAACACAAATAAAGCTAGACAGGTTTACCGTGGCGGATAAAATAAGTTCTATTCGCACGCTTTTGTCTTTGTGTGAATCCGTGAACTTTTTCGAACTTTTTGGCGGTGATTATTCAAAGGGCGAGGTTATTAATACGTTCCTTGCGTTATTGGAGCTTCTTAAGCGTCAGGAAGTGTGTGCGGTGCAGGATTATCAATTTGCTGACATTCGTATTGTCAAAGGTGAATCATATGGGTGTGCCGGAGAGATTGAAGAGTTGACTTATGAAGTTAACTTAGAAGAAGAGGTTGTACATGCTTGAAAGAGAATTAGAAGCGATTTTGTTTGTTTCCGGCGACGGCTTGGCGGCGGATTATTTGGCGGAGAAACTTGGGACCAGTGAACAGGAAATAAAGGATGCAATGGCAGTATTGCAAGAGAAATACAGCGGTGAGTGCGGTATACATCTTATAAAGTATCGCAAGAATTTTCAATTTAGCAGTAACCCTGCGTACTCGACCAAAATAAGCGAAATATTGAATCCGATAAAGGAGCGGAATTTAACACGGGCGGCTTTGGAGACGATGGCAATTATTGCGTACAAGCAACCGATTACGCGGTTGGAAGTTGATGATATTCGCGGCGTGGACAGTACTTATTCAATTCAAATTCTTACCAATAATAATTTGATTGAGGTTATCGGGCGGAAGGATACGCTTGGCAAGCCTTTGTTGTATGGAACGACAGATGAGTTTTTGAAAAGATTCGAACTTGACGATATTAATAATCTGCCGAGTTATGAAGAGTTGTTGGATAAAATCAGAATTATTAACACCGGCTTTGACGGGAATTTGTATAACAGTAACCGAGGCGATGAGCAAAGTTTTGAAGACCCCGATACGGAACCGAGTGGGGATTGATTGTTTATCAAAAAACGGCATGCAGCCGTTTTTATTTTGCTAGGTTATCTATCGTGTGTCAATTCCGCCAAATACTGACCAGTGGATGAAGAATACTACTGCGAGCATAGCAACGCCAATGCCTGCGATTATAAACCCAATTGTGGAATTTATTGTGTTTTCGACATACATGGGAAGCAATAACCCAACCGGTATCATGATGAAGGCTAGTAGGGCTACTATGCTTACTATTAGTTTTGTTCTTTTTTCTTTCGGGTCGTCTGACATAAAACCTCCTTTCTAGGTATAGTAGTTTTTAATAGCATATATAATGTTTTTTCGCTACTGTTTTAGGCTAGTACCTTCCACCCATTACTGAACCGGATGTATAGCGACGCACGGAAATCTTGAAGAAAGTGAAGGCTAGGACTAGCCAAATAATCGTACCTCCGAGGATTGCAAGTACAGGCCAGATTTGGAAGTTTATAAAAATAAATTCAACCGGCAAAAACACGTAGATTGTTACGGGAATTATCGTTGCGAAGATAAGTTTTGCGAAATTGTCGTAGATTGCCCTTGGATAGGCGCTTGCTTTAAGCGTTATGTCTTCGGCGACTTTTGCGATGGCGTCACCGGCTTTTATGTAAAATGCAAAACTTATCCAAAAGACGTACATGCCAAAGTATATGAGCCCCGCAGTAATTGCAATTGGGATATAAACTGCATACCACCACCAAGTTGCGCGTGTGATTACCAGAATTATTATTCCGCAAATTAAATCGCCGATAGCGGAAACGGATGTAGATGAACAGCTTACATTAAGTAAAAGGTTTTTGGGTTGGGTCATGAAGACGTCGAGGCGCGCATTGTAAATGTTGTCCTTGATGTCGAACGCACCGTAAAAAAACATGTGCATTACAGCATAACCACCGCATGTGACGGCGAAGAGGGCGGCGACTTGGTTAAAGTTCATGCCACCGATATTGTCGACTACAGTGAACAGGATTGCCAAAACTGCGATAAAGGAAAGGTTATTCAAAACCATCATAAATATTTGCATGAAAAAGGATGACTTGTATTGCCATTCTTTTTTTACGTTAAGTCTGAAGCAATGAAAAATGAACTTTATGTTTTTCATATCAACCACCATACACGTTGACTTTTTTTGCGCCTTTTCGAAGCACATAGTAGCCAAGCATTAAAAGAGCGATAAGGTAAAACATCTGTATCGCAAGTGTTTGCAGGAACATCTCGACCGAGAAGTTAACGAATAGGCGGGCGGGTCCTGCCATCGCTGCGTTTAGGGGGCTGTAGATAATTATTTTTTGTACCAAGCCACCGAAGACTTCCGGTGGGAAAAACAGCACGAGCATCAGGAAACATTTGTGTGTTATCCAGCCGAATGGTTGCGAGTTTTCCACCCAAAATGCAAGCATTCCGACAATGACAAAGATTATACACCACAAAAGAATTCCGATTACAAGCGACAAGGTTCCAAGGGCGAGCCCCAGAGCCGTGAATGTTGAAAGCGAGCCGACGAATATGAAACCAATTATCAGACCTGTCGCAAGCATAAATAACATCCTGAACATCGAGATTGAAAAGAAGTTTGTGACTTGGTATGAGAAATAATTATATGGGCGTACAAGTTGATATGCAATGCGCCCGCTTCTGATGTCGTCACTGATTGATCTTGTTATTATGCGGATTGAGAACAGGCATGCGACGATTTCGGCAATTATCAAATACCAAATCATCATTTCGTAGGTATAGCCTGTGACAACTTCTTCACGACCGCTGTCGAGATAAATATATCGCCAAAGTTGCATGAAAATATAAATCATAACGACATAGCCGATTGAACGGACAATCGTGTTTGTTGTGGTCTTACTTTCTTGTTTTAAACTTGTTTTGAATATGAGGGAGTATTTTTTCATGATTTGAGTCCCTGAGTATATATTTCCTTTATGATTTCTTCCAATGGGGTTGAAAGAATCGAGATGTCGGCAAGTTTGTCTTTTGGGAATAGGTCGATTACTTTGTCGATTGTGATTAGGCTTAAATCCGCTTCTAACTCGTAATTAGTATCGTTTTGCGTAACCAGTTCGACGCCCGCAGGCAGATTAATTTTGACAACTTCTTTCATTTTGACTTTGATAATCTTTTTGCCAAGGTAGTGGTATTTTAAATTCTTCATGCTGTCGTCCAGAACAATTTTACCGTTGTTGATTATTATGACACGTTTGCAAATTTCTTCGATATCGCCAACGTCGTGCGAAGTGAACAGAATTGTTGTGTCAAGTTCTTTATTGATTTTTTTGATAAGTTTGCGCAGAGTGTCTTTGGCAAGCGGGTCAAGTCCGATTGTTGGTTCGTCAAAGAACAGGACTTTTGGTTTGTGAAGAAGACTTGCCACCATTTCGCACCGCATACGCTGGCCAAGGCTTAGAGATTTGACGGGTTGGTTAATGAATTCATTAATTTCAAACAATGCGGCAAGTTCTGTGATTCGTTCGCGGAGTTCCGCTTTTTTTATGTCGTACAAAACACCAAAAAATTTAAAGTTGTCAATTGGGGATAAGTGTATCCAGAGTTGTTCCTTTTGACCGAATACACTGCCCAGTTGGTATGACAGTTTGACACGGTGTTTGCTTGGGGTAAGACCTAGAACTTTTATTTCACCCGAAGTTGGGAAGAGAATACCGCTTAGCATTTTTATTGTAGTTGATTTGCCTGCGCCGTTTGGACCGATGAGTGCAACGGCTTCGCCTTCTTTGATGTCAAATGAAATGTCGTCTACGGCATGTTTTTCCACGCGTGTGCGCACAAAAAGTTTGCCCCAAAAACCCTTACCGGCTTTTTTGGTGACAAATGTTTTTTTAAGGTTTCGTACTTCGATTGTGTTCATGGGGTGCCTATTGTATCACAATATTTATATATAGCAATACTTATTCTTTTTCTTGTGATAATAATTCTTTTATGTCGGTTAATAGTTGCTCGGTTCTTGTAAGTGCCGGCGTGGCTGGAGGTTGGGCATTCATGATTCGTTTTTTCTCGGCGCGGTGTCTGAACATCATGACGACCTTGAAGACCAAGTAAATTGAGAGTGCTATGATAAAAAATTCAAGGATTGTTTGTATAAAGGCGCCATAGCGAATTGCGACTTCCGGGTCGCCGCTTTTCAGAACAATTTTAAGTTGTGAAAAATCAATTTGGCCGATTATTGCGCCAAGTCCGGGCATGATTACATCGGCGACGAGGCTTGAAATAATTTTCCCGAATGCAGTTCCAATTATAACAGCGATGGCGAGGTCAATGATATTGCCTTTAAACGCGAACTTTTTAAAATCGTTGGCACCTTTCATTGCTTTTAATCGCGCTTGGGTTGCTTTTTGCTTTATCGAGTATTGTTGTTTTGTTTTAGTTTTCTTTTCTTTTGTTTCTTCCATGTAAAATTATACAGTTGCCTAATATTTTGTGCAAGTAAGTAACATTAAGCTGTTGACGTGAGTTACTTGGGTATGCTATCTTCTATTCTGAAAGGCGAGGGAGATTTTCAGACGTGCCTAAAAACACAACAATTAAAAAAATTATGGTTATCGGCAGCGGTCCAATTG
>Ga0123353_10006316_pt1 | contig 15762 bp, 7 predicted proteins | sample TergutLab28metaG_3_FD_92763 | JGI IMG/M metagenome (GOLD analysis project Ga0123353, IMG submission 92763) | Labiotermes labralis P3 segment gut microbial communities from Petit-Saut dam, French Guiana - Lab288 P3 | ecosystem: Host-associated > Arthropoda: Insects > Digestive system > Gut ... | reverse complement strand
TTCGTCCGCAAGCTCATGACGTTCCATCGAAAATTCCTCCATAAATTTCAAAACTTCATGAAAGAATAACCTTTTGATAAACCCTTGTAAATAACAATCTTAAAATTTTCAACACCGCCTAGATCGAAAGAAGTGAACATAAAACACTAAAAGTTAATAGAGTATTTCCCAGTAAAAAAAGATTTTTTGAGATTCCTTCATTGTAGGCTTTATTACTTTTACTATCCATATTACTGACTTTCTTGTAAACGACAAGCACAACTCAAGGTCTCTGTATGACAGGGGCTGTTTTCACCAAAGGACGAATCGGGAGGCGTTCGATTCCTTCGAAATCGGGGTCGTCCATGGCACGAATTTCCTCTTCGCCACAAAACGGACCGCAAGTATCAACCCAAATCATGATTTTTTGCAGACTTTCCGGGTCGACTTTCACATCGTAATGGTTGCCGCTTGCACAGAGATCGACAAGTCGACTGCTGGCTGAGAGATATTTTTTCGTCGGCAACGTTGCAAGGGCTTCCGGGTTGTTCATCGTGGGGTCCATGCTTTCCACGGGGATAACATCGGCAAAACCATATCCGGGCTGACCCCGGTTCGGCACAGGATTCCCCCAACCCGCTGAACCAACCAGCGTCAGGTAGGGTTCCTTGAAAATGTTATGCCCCGGGCGAAGCGTCAGGTCGATTGCCTGTTTTCCTTCTTCTCCGTCTTTTTGATGACAATCGGCGCAATACTGATCCAAAACAGGCTGTACGAACCGCTCGTAACCGATGCTCTCGGTTCCCCAAACCGGCGGCGTCAACGAAGTGGGAGAACGCTTTAAGGCCGTTGCACTATAGTTTGGTAAAATGATACTGCTGTGCTGCATTTCGTGACATCCGACGCATCCCCGGTGTTCATCCGGCATCAAACCGGAAAAACTTCGCATCGTGTGCAGACAGCGACCTTCGGCGTCCAAGAGCTGGAAGTAAAGCGACACGCCCGAGGGTGCCTCGAAGAAGACGGAACCATCCGACTCAACCGGCACCACCGACAACACCCGCTTGACCCCCTCTTCCTGGATGATTGAAACCGCAGGACCACTGTGACGGTAAGTTTTGCGCCACGTGGAATAGGTTTTATAGTCGAGCTGCATGAGCCGTAAATATTTGACTTCCCCCCGTTCGATTCCGGTCAGTCCCTGATAAATATCCGGGTTGAAGAATGTCCCTTTCGCCTGATCTTCGGCGCGTCGTTCAAGTTTGTCGTTGTTGTTCGGCCAAGCAACCCGGTCCGACTGGAGCATCGGAGCAGGGCGGGGTTTGATCGGGAAAGCGTTCCAAATGTTGTACGTCCCTTGATAAATCAGTTCACGGTTCCCGTCGACATCCATCAGGTAAAGGCGGAATTTTTCATCTTCACCCCGGGCGGAAACGAGAAAATCTTTTTCTGAAAGCGGATAGGGACTCGAATAACCGGTAAACACGCCGGAAGAATGATAATGCACCGATTCCACCGGATCGATGGGCGGCTTACTGCATTCGGGCCAAGGACGGTCGGCAGTGACTTTCGTGAGACCAAAGGGGAAATTTCCCCCTTTACGCGGATCAATGATCCCAACACTTCCCGACCACCAGTCGTGGTGTCCGACACCGACAAACATGATCCGTTCACTCCCCGGAATCGCTCGCGGCTGCGACGTGTGATCGGGCCAGACTGACTGATTGCCCCAAAATCCCGAGGTGTTCGTTCCGTCCTGATTCGTCGTCCATAAACTTTGAACGCGCCAGAGAGGTTTGTCCGAATATTCCCATCGCGAATAGATGACGCGACCGTCGTCGAGCAATGAGGGGACAAAATCCGGTTCCCCATTATAGCTGACCAGATAAATATTGCTCCCGTCGGCATCGCATTTTGCCAGAATGTATGAATAAATGAACGGCCCACAACGGACATAGGAATTTCCTCGTGTCGTCGTGAACATGATCTTGCCGTCGGGGAGATAAATCGGGTCAATATCATCATAATCGCTGTCGGTCAGTTGTTTCAGTCCGGTTCCGTCAAGACCGATTTCATATAATTTGAAACTTTTCTCCTCGGCAGGCTTGTAGCAGAAGAGAATCGTTTTTGCATCAAATGAAAGGTCGGGACGCCAGAAACTTCCGGCATTTCCAAGGATACCGTTTGGGTCGCTCGAAACCGGGGCAATTTGTCGCAAATGGCCTGTCGGGGAAAGACCTTCCAGTACCAAAAGCCGTCCTCCGGGCGTCGCCGAGACCCCCATCCGATGAATGGACTCATGGTTTCCTTCCCGGTGAGTCTGATACGGCTGATCAATCATCAAAACGCTGTCAAAATCAATGACGGGGTTCTGAAAGACGATGTTTCGCTTGATGCGACGAACGTCGTGATAGGCATTTTTCGCATTTTCCGGGTCATTTCCCATGGTGTTTTGCTGAAACAGCCTTTTTTCAATTTTTTCCAGTTGTATCAGGTTCGCTTCCATGGCTGCATCACGCGAAGCAGGATCATTGCCGCAAATGCGAGAGGCCAGTTCCCTCGTCCAGTTGATTTCTTTCAAGGCCCGGTCACCCCATGGTTCCCCTTGAGCTTGACGGTTCCAGTCTTCGAGCAGGATTTGTTCCGCTTCCGACTCGGAAAGGTCTCGCGTTGGCGGAGTTTGAGGATTTTCGAACTTGGGAGGAAGATAGTATCCCTGGGCCAGTGCAAGTTCCAAAAACAAGGACTCCTTCGTTTCACGCGAAAAATCAACGAACGGTGACCAGTCGGCCAATGGAACACCGGTTCCGTTTTGAAGCTTGGTGAACGAGTTCCATGCTCCGGCATAACCGCTCATCGGTTTGTCGGGACCGGCCAGAAGTACGGTACGTTTTGTCGGCACATCAATCACCATCAGCCCGGAGGAATCGGCGTCCAACGTCGCATAATCGTTCGTTTCATCGTGGTTGGCTTCAAAGTTGGCATAAGTTCCAAGCTGCAAGTCCTTGATTGTGTCGGAACTGGTGTTTGTGATGTTGAAATCAACCTGGACAACCGTCCCTTCACGAAACGAGGCGACGACTTCCATCGACAGCTTTCCGTCGGTCGTGCCCGAAGCTCCATAAAGCGTTTGCGAATCAACCGCCACAACAGGTCGAAGTGTTTTGATGTTTTCAAACGTTTGCTTTTTTTCATGATGCGGTATTCCGGCACGGTGATGTCCCGAAGAGTCGGAATAATTGAGGTAATAGGTGAATTGGCTCAACTGGCCGCCGCGGTCACAACGAAGGGACTGACGATCTTCGACGTCCCATCGGAAAAAACAGGGACCAAACAGCGCGAAATCGGTGGTTCCGTTTTCGATCCAAACCGCTTTCCTTTCCAACTCTTTGGAAATGGGAGCAGGGTCGGGTTTTGTGACGACAAGTTGTTGCGGAGCGTTTTTCACGGTTTCAAGCAATTGTCTTGCCTCGTTCGGGGAATCGGCAAACAAAAGGAAAACCGTTTGAGACTTCGATTCACCGGGAGCAATTTTACCGAGCGACCAATTGAGTAAACCGTCGACATTACCGACCCCTTCTTTTCCTGCAATGACCGATTCTTCGGCAAACAAAACTCCTGTCCCAAACAATGACAGCATCAGAAACACAATAAAACGAGACATGGTATTCCTCACAAAAACGGTGGTCCATCGAAAATTTGAATATTTTGTAATATCTTGCAATATATCAAGCTCAACTTGTCATTCTACTTGATGGGTAGCTCGGATGTAAGAGGCTATTTGGAATATAGAGTACCAAAAATACGGCATAACGATGTTTGAAGCTCAAAACAATGGAATATCTGCTCGAAATTCAATTTTTGCAAAAATGGATTGATATAACGAACACTAATCACGGCAAAAATAGGCAAAAAGCAGCAATTAAGATATAAATGACATAAGAAAAATGTAAAATTTTTCGGATTTCTTGACCGATTCCCAAATTAAAAGTTATTTTATGAGAGAAGATTCATTGATTTTATCCGAAATTATCGATTTTATTTGGAAATTTCAAACCCTCAAATCATCCGCTTTGAAGGTTACGCGTAATTTTTCAAAGGCTCAAGACCCATTTGTTCTGACAGAGTAGGAAACCATGAAAGATCGTGTTTTAGCAGTCATTCTTGCCGGTGGGAAAGGTTCCCGTCTTGAGCCGTTGACTCGTGATCGGGCCAAACCGGCGGTTCCGTTTGGCGGGGCATACCGCATCATTGATTTTGCGCTTTCCAATTGTTTGAACAGTGGATTCAGCAAGATGCTGTTGTTTACCCAATACAAGGCGATGAGTCTCGACCGTCACATTGCCATGGGGTGGTCCCGTTATTTCTGCCGTGAACGGGGAGAATTCGTCGACGTCGTGCCGCCGCAGCAGAGACTTTATGAAAGTTGGTATCAGGGAACCGCCGATGCCGTTTATCAAAATATTTTCGCGATTGAGAAAGAGCAGCCCGATTATGTCGTCATTCTTGCCGGCGACCACATCTACAAGATGAATTACCGGAACATGCTGGAACAGCATATCCAGAATCAAGCGCATTTGACGATTGGCGTTCTTCGCGTGCCGGTAAATGTCGCCCGAAATCAATTCGGGGTGATGGAAACCGACGAGAACCAACGCGTGACCGGGTTTGAAGAAAAACCGCTCAATCCGCAAACCGTGATTGATGATCCGGGAACATGCCTGGCGTCGATGGGGATTTACGTTTTTTCCGCACGATTTCTCTACGAAGAACTTTGTCGGGACGCAACCCGTCGCGGAAGCCGTCACGATTTCGGTTGTGACATCATCCCGACGATCATCAACACCAACCGTGTCTTCGCATATCAGTTTATGGATGAAAACCGCAAGATGGAAGCCTATTGGCGCGATGTCGGGACACTCGACGCCTATTATGAGGCCAACATGGACCTCGTCGGCGTCGATCCGCTGTTGAATCTTTATGACGAAGACTGGCCGATTTCGACATATCATCCGAACTATCCGCCGCCGAAGTTCGTTTTTGCCGAAGAGGGACGCACAGGACATGCCATCGACAGTATCGTCTGTCCCGGAACGATCATTTCCGGAGGAATGGTTCGCGGCTCCGTGATCGGAAATTGTGTCCGGGTCAACAGTTATGCTTCGGTGGAAGATTCGATCATTTTTTCCCGCGTGAACATCGGTCGCAATGCCCGAATTCGTCGCGCGATCATCGACAAAGGGGTTTCCGTTCCTTCCGGAATGGAAATCGGCTTCGACCACGAACTTGACCGTTCCCGTGGATTCACTGTCACGGAAAACGGCGTCACGGTGATTGCCAAAAGCGACACATTGTCCTCATATCGACAATAAACAGATCGGAAAATACACCGGAGTCGGGCATATAAATAGGCCGGAGCCGTCATGGGCGGTGGCCTTTGGTCTTTTCCTGATAAACAGCTCTTGCATCACCTTTGAGAACGGCATCAATCATCGGGTAGGCCAATTCACCGTGCCATTCGTGACCGGCATCCCAAGTATCTTGAGAGACGACGTCTTTGGCCCCGAACACGGCGTACCCTTCGCGAATTCTTGCAAAACCGTCACGGCAATATTTGATTGGAAAACAACCATCACGAAGCGAACTTTCAAAAACCACCGGTCTTGGCGCCGTCAAAAGATTGATCTCACAAACATCCATGAGGGTGAAGAATCCCGGCAGTTCCCAGCATTCGCAGTTGGAAACGGCCAAGCATCCTTCGGTCGTACACATCCAGCCACTCACGACGGCAGCTTTCAAACGGAGATCACAAGCGGCCACCCACATCGTCCATTCGCCCCCCATGGAAAGCCCGCCAACGCCGAGTCGTTCCTTATCGACCTCCGGGCGGGACTCCAAAATATCAACAAGTCGAATCAGGTTCCAAAGCTGAAAGGCCGCATAATCGCGGTGTTCCAACGACGGGGCAAGGACGACATAACCTCCCCGGGCAAAATCGTCGGCAAAGGCCCGATATAACTCTTTGGGGTTGTCAAAAACAGCATCTTCATTGCCGCCATGACCGTGGAGTGCCAAAATCGCAGGAAACGGACCATCCCCTTTGCTTTTCGGGATTGTAAGAATCGCTGTTTTTCGTCCCCCTTCATTGCCCATGTAAGAAATACGATGCTTTATATAGGCGTCGCGTTCTTCCGTCGATTCGATTTTCACGTCAAGGGGCAGTTCCTCGGTACTTTTTCGCGGGCAAAGAGCCTCCACAAAGCCGAACAGTTTCCCACGGGCCTCATTTTGCCATTTTTGTGCCTCTTCCAATGTCGTGGCCTGAAAAGGCATGTCAAATTTTTGGGGAAGTCGTTTCCATCCTTCCTGGGCCATTGTCGTACAAGCCAACGCCACGACGAATGCCGTTCCCAAACAAATATATGTCAGTATTGATCTCATAAAATTTCCTCTTGATCTCATAAAATCTCCTCGACGAGATAGGGGTTCCTGTAAAAACCTTTCACGAGTTTGTTGGCCTCGTCGTTGTCGACGAAGCATTCATTTTTCGTGTCACAGGTCAGCCATTCCCCCAAAACGGTTTCCGACGGATCAATATCATGGGCGGCGAGATGTTCGAGGTATCGTTGGTGCATTTCGACCATGTACGGATAGTCTTCAATCGCTTTTTTCTGGGCGGCGACATCCACTTTTTGTCCAAGTCTGTGCGAAATGTTGCCGGTATGCCCGATTCGGGTCGAAATCTGCCCTTCCAGAACATCCGCGTCCAGAAGATCACGGTTATCGGCACGAACGGCGTCAATAAAATTGGCAAAATTATCGCCACCGCCATTCCACGATCGAATTTCCTTGTTGTCTTTGTCATACGCGGCACTCCTGGCTCCGTGGTCGATTCCGACCCAGCCGCCTTCGCAGTCGACGACAACGCCGTCTTGAGAAAAACCTCGAAATTTCAACACGTCGTTTGAATTTTTCGATGCCCGGAGATTATGCACCTCGTAAAGGATCGGTATTTCAGGATAGTCATAGTAAATAATCTGCGTGTTGGGGACGTCCCCTTGATCATTGAAGAGGAAACGCCCGCCCAGACTGATGACACGTCGCGGCATCTCTTCAATTCCGAGCACCCAACGGGCGACGTCAACTTGATGCACCCCTTGGTTCACCGATTCAGCGTCCCCCATATTCCAGGTAAAGCTGCAATCGTATTGCAACCTGTCACGATAGATCGGACCGTCCTGGGCCGGGCCGCACCACAGGTCGTAATTCAAGCCTTCAGGCAGCGGAAGCGGCTCTGTTCGGTTTCCGATGGGTATCCTGGGCTTGTTCGCATACGCCGTGACACATTGAATTTTGCCGAGATTTCCCGCCTGAATCCAGGCAATTGCGTCACGAACCGCCCCCAACGAACGGAGTTGCGTTCCATGCTGAACGATTCGGTTGTACTTCCTTGCGGCATTGACCATCTGGCGACCTTCCCAGATAAAATGAGAAAGAGGCTTTTCACAAAAAACATGCTTTCCCGCCTGACATGCCCAGATGGTGCATAAACCATGCCAGTAATTCATTGTCGCAACAGACACGGCTTGAATGTCATCACGTTCATACATTTTCCGCATGTCTTCATATTGATCCACCTGATGCGTATAATCTTTTTCCTGCATCCGTTTGACGGCTGCCTGCATTCGCGGTTTGTCCGGGTCGGCCAAAGCAACGACTTTCACGTTCGGCAACACGGACAATGCCGGAACGTGCGCCCCACTGCCGCGTCCTCCGAGTCCGACAACGCCGACATGGATGGTTTCATTGGCGCCAAACACGGTTCTCGGCACCAACATGGGAGAGGCAACGGCCATCGAAGCGAGAGCCGACATTTTGAGAAAGTTTCGTCGTGAAATCGACATGGCAGACCCTTTCATTGTTTGTCCAATTCATTGTTTGTTTTCATTGGTTTGTCAGGGAATCCGGGAAGAAATTTTTCCAGGGATTCATAGTTTTTGCTTTTCAGATGGTTTTCATTATAGGGAGCAAGTCCCCGGGTTTGTTCGTAAATATCGCGGTCAATGTAAAATTCGTTGCCGGGCTTGAAACCGGGAATCGTCATGATCATGGCGAACACGTTTAATCCCCGGTGTCCGACTCCGGGCGGCAGGTAAACAAACAAGCCCGGTTCCAGGCGATGGATTTCATAGTGAGACAAATCCGCAAGGTTCGGATAGATGATAATCGACGGTCCTTCTCCCTCGGCGGCCAACTGATATGGGGACGGATCCATCACAAGGTAAAACTCCGTCTGAGGAAGACCGCCTCGGATCGGAACCTGGGGATGAAAATGTGCCGGTGAATTTTCCGCCGGAATGTTGACGACGTGGTTATTGAAAAAATTCAAGCCGTCCCCTTCTTCTCCGGGAGAATTTGAAAACCACGTGATGGGAAGACGCCGGAAAGGATCGAAACCGGGACTGCATCCTCCTGCCGTGTCAAGAAGATAACGGAGCCGGCGCACCGCGGACACAAGAGGCTTGCTTTGCCCGATATTTTCGAGTGAAAAACAGGAAAAACACCCCCGAACTCTCAATTCCTCTTCTCCGCAGACAAGAAGTTGGTCCCCGATCATGACGGTTTCCCAGAAATCCTCTTTTTTGGTCGAAAAACCTTGTTGCCGATAACACGTGAAGAGCGCGTCAAGCGCCGATTCGACCTGAGGATTGTCCGACCAGGGACGTGGTGCCTGTTCCAAGAGTCGCCAAAGCTCTCCGGCGATGTCACCGCAAAAATACTCACCGGAAGGAGAAAGCCTTCCCAAAATGGCATTGACCGGTGTCAGAGCTTTGGAGGAAATCGTGGCACGTCCGATGGCGATCCGATCCAACAATGCCTTGAAATCAGGGTCCACCGGATCAGGTTGATAATCATCGGACGGCAAAGCGGTTCCGTCTCCTTCCTGGGTTCGATAACCCGCAGGAAGAAAGACTTCCCCCTGACCTTGGTAGAGACAAAAGAAACGTTGTCCGCCGCACTCGGTTTTCAGGACGGTTTCGCCATGAACCTCGACACGGGAAATTCGCAGAAAAGGAAAATCCGTCTCAATACGGTTCTTGATTTGTTGAACATGATCTTCATTGTTGAAGTCAAGAACGAAAGGTTGAGGCGTCATAACTTTCTCGTTTTCCGCAAATTCCGCAAGATTTTCCGCAAAAAGTCGTCCCATGCCCGTATTCAGCAACAAACAGAATACAAAGCTGCATAAATATGAAAAATAACGGTATCGAATCATTCAGGGCTTTCTGTATCCCGTTTCGGGAATTTCTCACTGACTTGAATATACACCTCGACCCTGTTATTTTACCCCACCGGAATGAGTTTTTCAAGGGAGAATGATTTGCGACGGCCAATAATCATTGTTATTTTGATTTACATGGAATGTTGATCGTGTTATAATCATTTAATACCGGTTTAAGTATAAGATTCGCGAGAAATATTGCGGTCCAGCGGCACGCTGGGCGATGCAACTGCAAGTTGCCCGTCGGAGACATTTTTCAACGTCCTATAGTGCAATGCCTCACAACTTTCCAAATTGGTCAACCATGAACGCACATAACAAAGGACGTTTAGAAATGCCTCCGGCGGCCAGCGGATGGCCGCTGGACCCCACTTGTCTTTGAGAGTGCAAACTCATAAGGCCAAATGACCACCCCTACTGATTTCGGTATACCTTCGTTTTACCGCGACCGGATATTGCTGCCAAATTCTTATGCGACGACCATTATTTGAATTTCCGAGTTTTCCCAGAAAGGTTCCGATGAGAAAAGTCTTAATCATCATGATCGTGATTGTTTGCGGGATACTGTTTGCCCAACAGAAAGGATCGGCCCAGGGAGTCCTGGTGACAAAAGACACCCCCTTGACGGTCGAACCGCAAAAGGGGTTCAGTGAGTTTCCTCTCACCATTGAGTGTCGGGTGAAATTGGAGAAATCGGGGGGATACAACATCATCATTGCCAATGAAACAAAAGCCTCGGCGACCCATTGGGAGCTGTTCACCATGCCGGACAGCGGAAATCTCACACTTTATGTTCCCGGTTTTGCACCGGATCATGTTTATACGAATTTCAGCATCACCGACGGCAGATTCCACCATATTGCCGCGACCATTGAAAAAAACGGCATTTCCCTGTTTGTTGACGGCGAACGAAAAGTGCAGGCAGAAGTCCAAGGTCCGCAAACCGCCGGAAAGCCGGCGGCGCTTTCCATTGGAAAACTGACCGAAGGGGGAATCGGCTGTGTCGGCGAAATCGCGGAAGTCCGTATTTCCCGGGGTGTCAGGCCGATTGTTGTTTCTGTTGTTTCGGAGCAAATGTCCCCGGAAAACGACACCATTGCTCTTTGGCGGTTCGATGATGAGCCGACCGACAACGTGTATGCCGACCTTTCCGGAAATAAAAATGATGCCGTGTTTGCCGTCGCGTTTGCCCAAGGGATCGTCGAGGGGAAAAGCATCACCGCCCCGTTTATCCCGCTTTCGGTGCCCGTGGTCGATATGACGCCGATCAAAAAATCGGTGACCGAGTTTGCTTCTCAATTGAAACTGCAAACCGTGAACACCGATTCGGCACGCGACCACGTCTGGCAGGAATGGTATCGTGATTTTGGAGGCTGGAACAAAATCGATTATGCCGACCGGCGCCCGATTTGGTTCGACAACCGCAAAAATGTTCCCGACCAGGTGTTCGACAAACATTCACTGATTTGGCCGGAAGACGGCGGTCCTGCCGGAACCGCAATTCGCCGGACGGAAGCACTTCTGGAACATCTTTCCCACAAAATCGGCATGGAAAAGTTGCAGCAGCAGGACAAAGATTTACAGGCACTCAAGAAATCGTATTTTGCCGTCAATTGGGACGCCAGCGATTCGCAACAACTTCCGAAACAACTTCCCTATTACATGACGTGTTGTCTGATCCGGCGTCAACTCGTGTTTCAAAATCCTCTCTTGGATTTTGACGACATGCTTTTTGTCGTGCGTGGAACGTATGCCGGATCGATTCGCAGCAATCCGCAAACCATGGACATGCAGGGCGGTCACTTCGTCAACCAGTATTTCGGGTTCAACGCCCTTCCCGGCGGTGGACTGTTTGTCACCAGAGGCTGGAAAAACGGAACGCCGATTGTCACGAACCTGCTCGAACAGGCTACCGTGCAAAATGGTCGCTTGCAAGGGAAAAAACTCAATTTCGGCGCGTTCTGCACACCGGATGTCGATTTTGACGGCAAGCGGATCAGTTTTTCCTGGTGCGGCAACCAAGACCACCAGTTGATTTTCTCGAAAACGCGATTGTGGCACGTTTTCACCATCAATTCCGACGGTTCCAACCTGGTGCAACTGACCGACGGGGCGTTCGACGACTTTGATTCATGCTGGCTTCCCAACGGTCGTTTGGCGTTCATTTCGGAACGTCGCGGCGGGTACATCCGCTGTTTCTCGGGGTTGGTCGTGCCGCAATTTTCGCTCTTTTCGATGAAAGACGACGGCAGTGACATCTTCCCGCTCAGTTATTATGAAACCAGTGAATGGAATCCGACGGTCAACAACGACGGCAAGATCGTCTACACGCGTTGGGATTATACCGACCGTGAAAATTGTCTCGGAAGTCGATTCTGGATTTGTGGACCTGACGGAACCGATCCGCGGGCACCCCACGGCAATTACCCGAATCCGTGGCACACGTTTCCCGATCAAAAAGACTTGAGCGACAGCCGCATGGGAGCCCCGAGAACGGAAACAAGCATTCGGGCGATTCCCGGCTCGTCGAAATACCTGTTCACCGCCGCACCGCATCACGGCGACATCGACGGCACGATTTGTATCCTTGATTTGAGCATTCCCGATGACGGACACATGGCGCAAATCAAACGCGTGACACCGGACGAACTGTTCCCGGAAAGCGAGCTTTCCATGCGGTCGCATTTCAAGTACAAAACACCGTGGCCGCTGAGTGAAGATTATTACCTCGCCAATTGTTGGGAAAATCTCGTGTTGCTCGACCGTTTTGGCAACAAGGAGCTGATTTGCGACCTTCGGGAAGTCCCTTGCAAACACGACGACCGTTTTCGTGCATTTGAGCCGATTCCGCTTCATCCGCGAACCCGTCCGCCGATGCTTCCGACGCAAACAAGTCAGGAAAAAAAAGCCGTTTCCGACAACAATACACCAACCGATACACCAAAAGCGACGATTTCGGTCATGAATGTTTACGAATCCGATCAACCGATGCCCGAGGGCGTCCGGATCAAATGGCTCCGGATCGTGCAAAACGTGCTGAAATGCACCCCGGAAATGGGCGACCCGATGATCGGCTATGAACGGGAAAACACGCCGCGTATTCCGCTCGGAATTGTCCCTGTCGAGGAAGACGGCAGTGCCTATTTCGAGGCTCCAATTGCCAAAGAACTGATTTTCCAGGTACTCGACGAAAACAAGATGGCGGTGCAATCCATGCGTTCGGTGGCGTATGTGCATCCCGGCGAACAATTGAGTTGCACCGGTTGTCATGAAAATCACTGGTCTGCCGGTGCTTCCGCCAAAGGAACGCCTCTGGCCGTTCGGCGACAACCGTCAAAAATCGAACCGGAACTCGACCCGATTGAGCCGATCAGCTATTACCGCCAGATCAAGCCGATTTTTGAAAAGCATTGCATTGCGTGTCATCAAAAGGAAAACGTGGCCCCCACCGACATGAGTTATGAAGCCCTTAAGGAAGATTACACGTTCTGGTTTTCCGGCGCGATGCTCGGCGGGGTCAACTCCGATTACAGCGGCGTTCATGGGGGAACGCGTTCGATCCCGGGACGCTTTGGTGCCCGATATTGCAAAATCGGTCAGGCGATGCTTGACGAAATTCATCAAAAAACGGTCCCGGAAGAGGTGCGGCGCGTCGTCAACCTCTGGCTCGACTGCAATTCATTGCGATTGACCGCGTTTCATCGTGTCGGCGAACAGTTGCAAGGTGAACTCGTTTGGCCTTACCTCGACGTTGACCCGGCCAATCCCCTTGGCGTCGAAGGAACCGAACCGTCACTGAAACGCCTATTTTGGCATCAAAACATGGAAGGCCCCCATCCCTGTCTTTTCTCGTCGCATACCGCCGACAAGGTTTTCATCATGGACGAACAAGGAAAAATACGCTGGGAATATGCGTGCAACCATCCGCAAGATGTCTGGATGCTCGAAAACGGCAACGTCCTTGTCGCGTGGTATTATGCCGTGCAGGAAATCGAACCGGATTATGTTTCCGGCAAAGGCGGCAAAGTCGTTTGGCAGTACACGACCGAAGCACCGAACGAAATTCCGAACTGTCAGCCGCTTCCCAATGGAAACGTCATGATCGGGATTGTCGGCGAGTGCCGCTTGATCGAAGTGGACCGGCAAGGCAGAATCACGCATGAAGTGAAACTCGAAACGACGGAAAAAGCACCTCACGCTCAGTTCCGCTTGTGCCGCAAAACGCCGGAAGGGACGTATCTTGTGCCGTTTACCGCCGAGGGAGCTGTCCGGGAATATGACGCCGACGGCAAGGTGATTCATGAATTTCCAAAAGCGTCAATGCCGGTCGGAGTGGCTCGGCTTCCCGACGGCAACACGCTCATCAGCGCCGACGGTAAAGTGACGGAGTATGACGCGAATCATCAAATTGTCTGGCAACTCGGCCCAAACGACATTCCGGACATCAATATCGGGGCGTTTGCCGGACTGCAACGACTCCCGAACGGCAACACGATTGTCTGCAACTGGAACGCGACCCCCTCCGGCGACAAGTCGGGAGCCCATATTTTTGAAGTGACTCACGACAAACGGGTTGTCTGGGAGGTGGAATCGAACGATTTCGGCCAGATTGCCACATGTCAGCTCTTGACGCCGGAATTTCAAACCTGTTTTTATGGGGCCGCAAATAAAGATTGAGCTTGTTCGGTGAATCGCCTGCATCGCCGACGATGAAAATATTCACTATTTTGTATATATCAACATAATGTCGGCGCAGCAGGCAGCACTGAAAACGGCTCAAATTTTAGTCTCGCATCTATAATACGCTCTAATGACCAAAAACGCAACTCACTGGCTTCCCGCTCTGCAACAGGGGGACGAACAAGCCGCCGAACGGCTTTGGAAGGAATACTTCGTCAAAATCGTCCGCCTGGCGAAACGGAGCATGGACGGTTTACGACTTCGCGCCGCCGACGAAGAGGATGTCGCTCTGAGCGCCATGAACAGCTTCTGCCGCATGACTCAAAACCGTGAGGAACCTATCGCCAATTCGACGGAATTGTGGAAACTCCTGGCAACCATCGTTAAGCGAAAAGTCAATAAAGAACGGCAACGTCAGTTTCCCGACGAATCGATACGCTCGAAAATTCTCGACGGCAAGAGTTTTACCCGACTCCTGGTTCTTCCCGACGGCACATTGGCCCGGTTTCCTTTTGAGATGCTGATTGTCAAGCCGGATGCCTTCAATCCCGGATACCTGCTTGATCATGGTCCGCCCGTCGTTTATGCCCCATTGGTGACGATGTATTACAATTTGAATCGCCAGAATAACGCAGCAAAAACGACACGAAGCACGTTGACGGTCGGCAATCCGAACTATGAGTTCAAGCGAACGGAAAGACCGCCGAATTTGCCGGCAATTCGCAACCTGCGTCGAATGGCACGAATGGAAAAACTCAATCCACTTGTGGGGACGCAAGAAGAAACGGAATGGATCGTGGATTCCTGCCGAAAAAATAATACTTCCGTAACACCTCTCGTCGGGGCAAAGGCAATGGAGGAAAACATTCGAAAAAACCTGGCGGGACGCACCGTCGTGCATCTGGCGTGTCATGGTTTTGTGGAAGATGATCCGAAATACGAAATGTTCAGCGGACTGGCGGTAACCGTTGGTGATCAGAACGATCCGAAAAACAACGGTGTTCTCGAACTCGCGGAGATGTTCGAACTACGTGGTGAGCTGCAATCCTGCGAAGACGGAACCTGTTTCAATCCGATCAAACGCAAAATGGGCGTGAAAGAAAAATTCTATATTCATGTTCAGGCGGCGGTTCCGGTTTATGTTTCCCTTTTTCAGAATTATCCGGATTCTCAGCCGGCTTCGCGCCAAGTGTACCCGGACGCCCAATATCCGGAAAGTTTCAAGGCGATTCAGCCGGAACAAGCAACTCGTCTTCCCGTGTTGTTTGAAATGGATGACAATACCTTGGATGAAATCATGTCGATGGTCGTTGTTCGTGCCGATGCCCCCCAAATTCAATCAACCTTATCCACCCAGGCGACGACCAGCGTGACCAGTACCGGAGGCGTCACGGTGGTGACCGCCCAAGCGACAACCGGCACCGCAGGCACAATGAAAGCAATCAATGACGGAATCGTCAAAGGAAATGACAAAGAAGTCAAATTCATCATTTCCGGCCCCGTCGCAACCACGCCGGCAATCACTCCGGTGCCCAACGATGTCGCGTTTTACATGCTTGGCGCCGGTTTCATCGGCCAATGGCAGTTGACGCTGAAGAAATAGACTTGAGACTTGAATCTTGAGGCTGGGTGTATGAAGGAGAGACCTCAAACCTCAAGCCTTGAACCCTCAATCCCGAATTCCTGCCATGAAACGTTTATGGCTCTATTCCGCAACCGGATTGATGCAGACGAGGGCTTCGATCAGGGTTCGGAGCAGTGAGTTTCCGCGTCGGCGGGCATTGTGGACAAATTGGAAAAATCCGACGTAGGCGGGCAGG
>Ga0123353_10006315_pt1 | contig 15763 bp, 13 predicted proteins | sample TergutLab28metaG_3_FD_92763 | JGI IMG/M metagenome (GOLD analysis project Ga0123353, IMG submission 92763) | Labiotermes labralis P3 segment gut microbial communities from Petit-Saut dam, French Guiana - Lab288 P3 | ecosystem: Host-associated > Arthropoda: Insects > Digestive system > Gut ... | reverse complement strand
TAGTGAAATTTATCCGCCTGATGACCAACAACTTAAGCGGTGTTCCGTCTATTGTCTTCGGACTGTTTGGGATGTCGTTGTTTGTTAATACGTTGGGATTTGGCGATAGTATTCTTGCCGGTTCGCTCACGTTGGGATTGCTGGTTTTGCCCATCGTGATCCGTACCACCGAAGAGGCGATTTTGGCGGTTGACGACAGTTTTCGGCATGGAAGTTTGGCGTTAGGCGCGACTAAGTTACAGACAGTCAACAGGGTTGTATTGCCAATGGCTTTTCCGAACATCATCACGGGCTTAATTCTCTCTATCGGACGTGTTTCGGGTGAAACGGCACCGATTCTCTTCACCGTAGCGGCGTATTTTCTGCCGCAACTTCCAACGAGCATCTTCGACCAAGTCATGGCACTTCCCTACCATCTCTATGTCATTGCGACCAGTGGAGCCAACATCGAAGCGTCGCGGGGCGTTGCCTACGGGACGGCGTTAGTGTTGATTATCATTGTGTTGATACTAAATCTCATAGCCAACATGATACGAAATTATATGCATAAAAAAGTAAAAACGACATGAAAATAGAAGTTGAAAACGTTAATTTTTATTACGGGAATTTTCACGCGCTGCAAAATATCTCTATGGCGATGGAAGCGAATACCATTACCGCTTTGATAGGTCCTTCGGGCTGCGGAAAATCAACTTTTTTGCGGCTTTTTAACCGGATGAACGACCTCATTCCCAACACGCGCCTTACGGGAACCGTTTCGATAGGCGGTGTTGATATTTACCAAAAAAATGTTCTGGTTGACGACCTGCGGAAAAGAGTGGGAATGGTTTTTCAAAAGCCGAATCCTTTCCCGAAGTCAATCTTTGAAAATGTGGCTTATGGAATGAGAGTCAATGGGTTAAACGACAGAAAAATCATTGAGGAAAAGGTTGAGCAGGCGTTGAAGAACGCCGCCCTGTGGGACGAGGTGAAGGATAAGTTGAAGAAGTCGGCGTTTGCCATCTCCGGCGGACAGCAGCAGCGACTTTGTATTGCACGGGCATTGGCGGTGGAGCCGGACATCTTACTAATGGACGAACCCGCATCGGCACTCGACCCAATTTCAACCTCGAAAATCGAGGAACTGATGTTTCACCTGAAAAACGATTATACCATCGTAATCGTTACCCACAATATGCAGCAAGCCGCCCGTATCAGCGACCATACCGCCTATTTCTACATGGGCGAACTCATTGAATATGACGAGACTAAGAAAATTTTCACCAACCCCGATAAGAAATCAACCCAAAATTATGTAACGGGAAGATTTGGTTAATATTTACCATAAAATTAGAATTATGTTACGATTAGAATTAGAATTAAACGACCTGAAAATCCAACTTTTGGAGATGTGGCAGTTGGTCTATTCCCAATTGGAAAAATCGAAAAATTCATACCTCACCATGAGCCGCGACCTCGCGTTTGAAGTCATCAGCATGGAGAAAAAAGTAGATGCTTTTGAACTGCTTATTGACCAGATGTGCGAACAGTTGCTGGCGTTGAAACAACCGATGGCGATTGACCTGCGTTTTATCCTTTCATCATTGAAAATCAACGGGAACCTTGAGCGTATCGGCGACTTGGCGTATGGCATCGCCCGACAGATTTTTGAACTGTCCCATACCCAATTCGACCCCATGACGGAAAAGCAAATGCACATTGAAGAGATGTTTAACGAAACGTTGGAGATGCTTCTGTTAGTCAAAAACGCCTTTGAAAAGGAAGACAACAAATCCGTGAGCGAAGTGCTGTCGAAAGACGACTTTTTAGACAACGTTGCCAAACAAACATTCGCCAAAATCTCAAACAAAGCAGGTATGACCCCCGAAGAGATACACCAAAGTTTACTGATATTCAACATCATACGCAAACTTGAGCGCGCCGGAGACCATTGCAGCAACATCGCCGAAGAAATCACATTTTATCTCGATGCAGTCGTGCTGAAGCACGGAGGCGGAACGGCGTAACTATTTATTTAATAAATACTTCTTTTTACCTTTGCAGAAGTGTTTTTTTGCACTATTTTTGCAAAGTTTTTCAAAAAGGGTATTAAGTGCAAAAATTGCTAAAAGAAATCAAGTCTGACGTACAGACGTTTATCGGTGAGGGCGAAGAGCCTCAATCGGTGTATGAGCAGGTGTGCGAAAAGTACTGCATACACGAAAAAGACAAGCGTTTTTTGCAAAAATTCATCGCAGAAAAAGTAAAACATACCGTTACACCGCAAAACCGTAAAGCGTTTAAATTTTCATATAATTTGTACTTGATTTCGCTTGGAATCGTCTTTTTTGTAACACTCATCAGCAAGCAACATCGCATTGAGGCGTTGGGAATATATTCATTATCAGCGGTTTCATTGTGGGGCGGGTATGTCATTTTCAACTTGTTTGCGTGGATATACTGTTATTTGGCGGTACGTTCGTGGCGGTTCAATCTCTCCGTTTCGCGCACCGCTTTCTTTATTGCGGCGGTTGATGTGGTACGTTTGTTGATTCTTTTTCCGGTGTATTGGGTCGAGACGCCGGTTTTTTCCATTCTGCGCCTTCTGTCGCCTTTGCTGGTCATCATTTGTAGCGTTTATTATCTTTTGAAATGCCGTAATCATATACATAATCAATAATTTACAATGGACGCACGGCAACAACATAGACAGATAATATGGTATCGTTTGAAACGGTTCCTTTGGAAGGCAACGGCGGTGCTGTTTGTCTTTGTTGTTACGCTCAACACTTTGTTGCAAACCGAAGCGGTGCAGTCGTACCTTGCCCGTCAACTTTCCGGCTATCTCTCAAAACAACTCAACATACACATCGAAATCGAAAAAGTGAAACTCACCCTGATGATGGACGTCTTGTTGAAGAATGTCAGAATTGACGATTCGCATGAAAATCAAATGATTACCATCAAATATTTCTACGCTCGTTTGCACAATGCGCAACTCTCGAAAAACAGTTTCACGCTGAAAGAAGTGGAGTTGGTTGAAGGCGGATTTACCTTGAGAAAATATGAAGGCGAACGTTTTTTTAACTATACCGACCTGATTGGACTGCCCGACACTTTGAAAGAAAAAAGTTCCGAACTCGGGTTTGAACTCTATTGCAGAAACGTCAAGATGACCGACTGCTATTTCAACATGATTAACGAAAATAACCCGCCCCGCGACGGTCTCGACTGGAATAATATGTATCTGCAACTGCATCGTGTAGAAGGGCGCCAACTCGCCGTCAATGACACTGAAATAAGCGTTGACATCAGAAATATGGAAGTTACAGATGTTTCGGGGTTTCAGATTGACAAATTTGCTACGTTCATGCGCTTTGCCGACGATGGCTGGTATTTCGATAAAGCCACCGTATTGACGCCACAATCAACATTGGACTTTGATTTAAAGTTGGGATACACCACTTTCGACAACATCGCCGAGTTTGAAGACAGTATTACCCTTGTCGCCAGCCTGCGCCCTTCGATACTGGCTATCAGCGATGTAGCGTATTTTACCGAGTCGTTGAAAAACTATCCGATTGTTGCCAACGTGGAGGCAAAACTTCACGGGACATTGCGCGATTTTAGTTTGAATGATTTCAGTTTTCAAGCGGGCGCGAGTACAAATATCACATTAGATGCACACCTGTGCGGGATTATGGAGCCGGAAACGGCATGGATGCACGTTTCGATTCACAACCTGACCACCTCACTCACCGACATTCAAAATTTCAATCTCCCTGTAAACGTCTCATCTTTAACGCCTTTGCTCCTTGATCCTTTTTCCGTTACGGCGACTTTCGAAGGCACGATAAACCAATTTGAAACCGATGCGCTCGTTCAAACGAAGATAGGAAACGCCACCGTGCAACTCAACATGGAACATTCGGAAACGTTGAAAGATTACCAATATTACGGTGTTGTTCACGGACTTAACATACATATCGGCTCCATTGCCGGCGTTTCGCCCGCCATCTTGGGCAAATGCTCATTCACTTTGGGTTTCGACGGCAGCGGATTGTCGTTCGACGACGCCAATGTCAATATGCGCCTGACGATGGACTCGTTGAACGTTAAAAATTACTACTACAAAAACATTCAAATTGACGGGTTATTCGTTGATAAACAGTTTGATGGCGTTGTAACTATTGACGACAAAAATATAAAATTTGACTTCGAGGGGATTGTGAATTTGAAAAATCCGCTCCCGCGATTCAACTTCAAAGCCAACCTGCAAAATGCCTACCTTGCGCGGCTGCATCTGATTTCGGGCTTTGAAGACGATTTTCACCTGTCGTCGAAAATACAAATCGTGGCAACGGGATACTCTGCCGACAACATTCGCGGGCGCATCAGCATCAGCGATTTTATGATGGCGGAAGCCGATTCTACATACACTTTCAAGGAGTTGAACATCATCACCTACAACGACACTATCACCAACGAAAGAAACATCAAAGTCCGTTCCGACCTGTTGGACGCCAACCTCAGCGGCGATTTTCAACTGTTGGATTTGGGAAACGCCTTCGCCCAATTCTTCGGCAATTACGTCGCCTCCATACGCTCGTCCGACAGCATCGCAACCAACGCTTTTGACCTGTCGTATGATATGCTTTGCGATGTTCAACTTAAAAATATCTCCCCCATAACGCGATATTTCATGCCCGAACTGCAAATTCCCAACGGTTTTACGGTAACACAAAAGATTAACTTCGACGATAATATCATGCACACCACTTGCCGCGCCCCAACCATCATCTACAACGGAATACGCGGAACAGATTTTTATCTGAACGCCGAAACCCATCACTACGGCACGGCAAGCGATTTTGGATTTGCCAAAATATCCATCATCGAAAAGGGCGATTCGACGGTTTTCGGCATGGAAGACTTCAATATCAGCACGTTAGTTAAAGATGATACCATTCGATATTCCGTCTCTTGGGACAGGTTGCTGGGTCCCGAAATTGATATTTGTTACTTGGACGGGGTGGTCAGTTTTGTGAAATATCCCCAAATCTCCCTCACTTTTACCGATATGTCCGTCGCTCTTCAAGACGACCAACGAACATGGCACGTCAAACCCGATAACAACGTCGTTTTCGACTCCACAGGCATCTCCATTCAACATTTGAAGTTTTATTCCGATGAGCCGTACATCGTTCTTAACGGAACAGTCAATAAAGATGTATCTTCCTTATTATCAATGGAATTAAGTCAAGGCGATCTGTCGGCGTTGAACAAAATATTGGAACTTTCCGGCATCAACATTCACGGCTCGCTATCGGGCAATGTTTTCCTTCACGACCCGTATAACCACCTGCTCATTTCTGCCGATTTATCCATTGACGATTGGAAAGTCAATGATAATCAGTTGGGAGACGCTTCGCTGCGTTTGAAATGGAACACCAAAGAGCCTTCCATATTTATTGACTTAAATTCCGTACTTGCGCAAACACGCGGCAATGTTTACCCGATTTCCATCAACGGACATTATTACCCCGACAATCCGAATAAAAATTTTGACCTGAAAATAAAAATGGAGAATATCGGTCTCAATGCCCTGTCGCCCTATTTATCGGATTATGTAACCAACATAAGAGGTTATATATCAGGCGAAATGACCGCAACGGGAACACAAAACGACCCGAAAATCAACGGCATCTTTACCGTTCAACGTGGTATGGGGCGCGTCCTCTACAACGGCGTTTTATATACGATGGGCGGAAACATCATCGCCGATAACAAGGCGTTCACGTTTCAGGATTTTGCCGTCAGCGACTCTATGGCAAATCAGGCGTTGTTGGAGGGAAGCATTCGTCATAAAGGGTTCAGAGACTTTTACTTAGACGTTGCGCTGAAACCAAAAAACTTCACGCTGTTCAATAGCCGGAGTGTAAACAACGACATTTTCTACGGTGCCATAAAAAGCACGGGCAACATCACCGTAACGGGTCCTTTCGACGATATTAAAATTGATGCCAACGTCTCCACCGACAAAGGCACCGAAATCACTATCCCACTCAACACGGCGGAAAGCGTAGAAACAAGCACTTTTGTCATCTTCACCAAACCCGCCGACAGCACGCAACAATCCGTGCCGCCATCTCCCATCTCATCATCTACCGGACTTGATTTAAAACTCAATGTAAACATCACCCCCGACGGACTGATCCATATCTTCCTGCCCGGCGATGCCGGTAAAATATCGGCAACGGGAAGCGGAGATATGCAAATGCGCCTCGACGACAGCAATAACTTCGGTCTCTACGGCACCTACACCATCCAAAGGGGAGAGTTTAACCTGACCATACAGCAACTCAACATCACGCTGATCAATAAAATGTTGACCCTCAACAGAGGCTCATACATACAATTCAACGGCGACCCGCTGGACGCCACCATGAACGTGTCGGCAACCTATACCGTGCAATCGTCGCTCGAAGCACTGAACCTGCCGTTAGACTCGTCAAGAACACAACGACGAATTCCCGTGAATTGTGTAATCCACATGAGAGACAAGTTGTCAGACCCCGAAATCCATTTTTCCATTGAATTTCCAACCATGCACGACGAAGACCTCAAATCCAAAATTTACACCAAGATAGATACCACAAATGCCGCCGAAATGACCCGACAAGCCTTCTCACTGCTGCTGCTCGGAACATTTACCTCCGACGAATACAGCGCATCGGCAGGCTCTATGGTGGCTTCCGCCTCCATCAGCACATTGACCGGTCAAATAAACAACTGGCTTTCACACATCATAAAAGGGGTGGACATCGGTGTAAACTATCGCGGTGGCGACCAAATAACGAGCGACGACTTCGACGTCTTTGTCAGAAAAGGAATATTTAACGACAGAATTGTCATTGACGCCAACGTAGGACGAACAACCGACAACACCACCCAGTCATCCACAGCGGCGATAGACGCCTCCATAGACGTTAAAATCACCCAAGACGGACGCTGGCGCTTCAAAGCCTTCAACCGCTCCAACGCCAACGACATCTCCAAAAGCAGCAAAAACGAATACGGCTACACCTACGGCGTCGGCGCAAGTTATAGCCGCAGTTTCAACCGCGTCAGAGATATGTTCGACAACTCAGACCGCAAAAAAGCCCGAAAAGAAAAAAAGGAAGGAAAAAATTGAGAATTACCTCTTACGGTCTTACGGTCTTGCACGTCTTACGGTCTTACGGTCTTGCACGTCTTACGGTCTCCCCCTTCGTCCGTATTTTACCGAAATTTCTATTTGTTTTAAAAAACCATCTTTTTGCATCGAAATCTTTCATATCTTCGACGTCGGAAAATAAAAATATTTTTATCATACGTTTAATTTAAAAATCAACAGTTTATGTCACAAGCATTGGAGCAAAAAGTGAGCGATTTTATGGCAAAGGTGATTGCCAAGAATCCGGCAGAAGTAGAATTTCATCAAGCAGTTCACGAAGTTTTGGAAACTTTAATTCCTTACGTAGAAGAACACCCTATTTACAAAGACGCAAAAATTCTGGAAAGAATGGTTGAGCCTGAGCGCGTTATCATATTCCGCATTCCTTGGGTTGACGACAAAGGTGAGATGCAGGTAAACAGAGGTTTCCGTATTCAAATGAACTCGGCTATCGGACCTTACAAAGGAGGTTTCCGTTTCCATCCGACCGTAAATCTCGGTGTGATGAAGTTTTTAGCCTTTGAACAAACATTTAAAAACTCTTTGACCACCCTTCCTATGGGAGGCGGCAAAGGCGGCGCCGATTTCGACGCCAAAGGAAAATCCGACCATGAGATCATGCGTTTCTGCCAAAGTTTCATGGCTGAAATGTTCCGTCATATCGGATCTAACACCGACGTTCCGGCAGGCGACATCGGCGTTGGCGCACGTGAAATCGGTTATATGTACGGAATGTACAAGAAAATACGCAATGAATTTACCGGCGTTTTAACCGGAAAAGGCAGAGAATGGGGCGGGTCATTGGCACGTCCGGAAGCCACCGGATTTGGTGCTGTCTATTTCGCACAACACATGTTGAAAACACGTAAAACCGACTTGACCGGAAAAACCGTTGCCCTTTCAGGATTCGGCAATGTAACTTGGGGTGCTGCCAGAAAAGCAACCGATTTGGGCGCAAAAGTAGTTACCATATCAGGTCCCGATGGATACGTTTACGATCCGGATGGAATTAACACCCAAGAGAAATTCGATTATCTATTGAAGTTACGCGCTTCTAATCAGGATATTGTTGCCCCTTACGCACAACAATTCCCCAACGCGAAGTTCTTCGCCGGTAAAAGACCTTGGGAACAAAAGGTGGACGTTGCCATCCCATGCGCTACCCAAAACGAACTGAACGCCGAAGACGCAAAACGTTTGGTGGACAATGGCGTAATTTGTATAGATGAAGGAGCCAATATGCCCTGTACACCGGAGGCTATCGAAATCTTCCAAAAAGCAAAAAGATTATATGCTCCGGGAAAAGCAGCCAATGCCGGCGGCGTTGCTGTTTCGGGTCTCGAAATGAGCCAAAACTCACTGAGATACAACTGGACGTTTGAGGAAGTGGACGAAAAACTGCAACGCATCATGGGCGACATCCACGAAGCGTGTGTGAAGTTCGGCACAGAAGCCGATGGCTACATCAACTACATGAAGGGAGCCAACATTGCAGGTTTCGTAAAAGTTGCGAATGCAATGATTGCACAAGGTGCAGTATAAAAAAGATATTTGTGTTTAAATTTAAATTGGTAAAGATGAGGCGTTTCCATCGGGAATGCCTCTCTTTTTTTTTGGGTTGTGATAGATGCGCGTGTTCTAAAACAGGCTGAATTTCACGTACTTTTTCGGGTTCAAACGGACGTCTTCCAGAAGCAGACGCAGTTGTTCGGTTGAGCGGGTGAGTTCGTTATGAAGCGTGTCGGTGGTTATCAGTTTACCGATGGTGTTGTTGTCGCTTTGTATTTGCAGCAAGAGCGAGTCCATGGTGGCAACGGTGCGTTGAAGTTGGGCGATGGCGCCGGAGATGTCGGCTTGTGCTATGTCGTCGGTGATGGCGGAGGCGTTGGTTACGATATGGTCAAACTGTTCCGCGCTTTGTTTCAGGTCTTCGGTGAATGATTTGGCGTTGGTCATAATGGCGTCGAAGTTGTTTTTTTGACCTGCTACCATCTTGGTTATATTTCGGATATTTTCAAGGCTTTCGGTAATATTTTGTCGGCTTTGTTCGTTCAAAATGTCGTTGATTGCCTGTGCTGTGATGCTGAGGTCTTCGACAAGACATTCCACTTTTTCTTTTAACGGCATGATTTCCTTTGCCAGCCGGTCAATCATGGAGAGGTCTAACTCGGAATGGATGGTGTCGCCGTGTGTCAGGTAGGTTGTTGCGTTGCCGATAAAAATCTCCACGCCCTTTGAGCCGGTGATGTTCGTACTGACTATCTTGGCAATGGAGTTGTCGGGGATAGGGAATGAGTTGGTGATTATCAAGGAGACAATGAGGCTTCCGTCGTGATTCGGGTCGAATTTCACCTTTTCAACCTGTCCGATTTTATATCCGTTAAGAATGACCGGATCGGACGGCGCGATGCCGTTGCTGTTGGCGTAATGGGCGTATAATCGGTATTCGGACGAGAAGACACTGGAGCCTTTCAAAAAGTTATATCCCCAAACAAATGATACCAATGCCGCCACCGCAATAGCGCCGATTTTCAACTCTTTTCTTATTTTCATAATTCAAAATTTTAAATTCTCGTAACTTGTAACTCGTAACTTGCAACTATTTTATCGCTTCCAACTCTTTCAATGTCAATCGTTTATCTCCTATAAACGTTACAATGAAAGCGTCGCTATATCCATTCTTTTTGATGCTCTCCAAACTCTTCTTCACAGTTTCCACCGACGTGGTCGTGGCAGTCAGATAGATAAAATTGCCGTTGTAATACCGCTCAGACACATTGGTAACGTTTTTGAAAGCCTTGGTGTTCAACTTCTTTTTGGAAGCGGCAATCTGCACGTAGTAGGTGGGTGGGGGTGTATTGTCGTCGTTGTTTGTAACGGTGGTAACGGTTGCTGTTCCCTTGTCGGGCGTTGACGGTGAATGATTGGATTCAAACTCGGTTTTATACTCCTTAAACGCGGTGAAGAGGGCATTTGCCATGTTCTTTTTTCCCTCTTCCGACATCAAATAACTCTCTTCGTCGCGGTTGCTGAGAAAACCCAACTCCACCAAAATACTTGGTACCGACGCCTTGTATAACACCAAAAAACCGGCTTGCTTTACCCCCCTGTCGTTTCTTTTACAGATGCTTCCGGTAAGTTGATTTTGGACTTTCTCTGCCATTTTCAGACTTTGTTCCATGTAGGCACTTTGGAAGAGTGTCATGGCGATATAGTCTTCGTCGCTGTTGGGATTGAAGCCGTTATAGTTTTCCATGTAGTTGGCTTCCAACAAGATAGCGGCATTTTCTTTCTTGGCGGTTTCGAGGTTTTCGGTAGATTTGCTCAAGCCCATGACAAATGTCTCGGCACCGGCAGCAGAGGTGTTTTTGGCACTGTTGCAGTGTACGGAGATAAACAGGTCGGCTTGGTGGTTGTTGGCAATCTGCGCTCTGTCAATGAGTTTCACAAAAACGTCGCGGTCTCTGGTATAAACGACCTTCACATCGGGAAGATGTTGTTTGATGAGTGCGCCCGTCTTCAAAACGACGTCGAGGGCAATGTCCTTTTCCTTGCTCCGTGAACCCACCGCGCCCGGGTCGGAACCGCCATGTCCGGCGTCCAACACCACCGTTTTTATCTTTCCCATGCTGTCCTGCGACATCAAGTTAAACGATAATAACAATAGTAATAAACATATTCCGATCTTGTGTATTTTCATGTTGCAAAGGTACAACTCTTTTTTGAAAAACAAGCAAAAATTTTTATGCACATAAAAAACCGCTAATCAAAAATGTGGGCGCGCCTGTCTCTACGGTGGTGATAGCGAAATCGGCGAGACGCCGAACAATGGAAACGACGTAGCGAGGACGCTACGCCGAACGGGGGCTTATTTGTTGTCTCATTTCAACAATTTCATTTTTTTATTTTCAACCAATGAACGCATTTGTGTAATGGCGACGTTGTTTAGTTGTACAAGCCGTTCATTTTGTGGCAGTTCCTGTCGAATGAGCAAAGCGTTTATGCTTTCCATATTCGACAAAACCACAAGTTGTTCTAAAGTTGCATAATCACGGACATTGCCTTTTAAATCTGAGTTTGAATCACGCCATTGTTTTGCGGTCATTCCAAAAAGTGCAACATTCAGCAAATCGGCTTCTTCTGCGTATGTGAAACTAATTTGCTCTTTTGTAACTATATTCGGAATAATATGTTCCTTAATCGCATCTGTATGAATACGGTAATTGATTTTTGAGAGAGTGCGTTGTAAGTTCCATTCGAGGGATTTTTGTTGCAGTTCGTCTGTTTTCAAACGCTGAAATTCTTTGATGAGATAAAACTTGAATTCAGCCGAAAGCCAAGAACCAAACTCAAAAGCGATGTCTTTATGTGCAAAAATTCCTCCACCGTAACGTCCTGATTTTGAAAAAATTCCGATTGCATTTGTCCGTTCCACCCACCGTTTTGGAGTAAGCACTAATCTTCCATCTGCATTTTTAATCGTATGGTATTCCATACAGTTAAAATTCGGATTGTAAATCTGTTCCCAGATCCCCAAAAATTCAAGTGTAAAGCGAGTACTCATCCAATTAGAAACTACAACACGTGCTTCCAATTCATCTTTGTAACCTGCCATGTCGGTAAGTGAAATATAGTCGTTCTCTTTTTCAGAAATAACTATTATCTCCGTCCCCTGCACATTTATTGTGTCTTTTTTTGCCATAACTGTCAGATAAAAATTAGAAATGCAAAGATACAAATTTTTCCCGCACATTCAAAAAACCGCTAATCAAAAGTGTGTGAGCGCGGTGGCAGTGGTGCGAAATCGGCGAGACGCCGAACAATGGAAACGACGTGGCGAGGACGCTACGCCGAACTGGGGCTTATTTGTTGTCTCATTTCAACAATTTCATTTTTTTATTTTCAACCAATGAACGCATTTGTGTAATGGCGACGTTGTTTAGTTGTACAAGCCTTAATGGCATCTGTATGAATACGGTAATTGATTTTTGAGAGAGTGCGTTGTAAGTTCCATTCGATGGATTTTTGTTGCAGTTCGTCTTCTTTCAAACGCTGGAATTCTTTAACTACATAGAGTTCAAACTCAATAGAAATCCAACTTGCAAATTTGAATGCAATATCTTTGTGTGCATAAGTTCCGCCATAACGTCCTGATTTAGAAATCAAACCGATAGCATTTGTGGCATCAATCCATTTTTGAGGCGACAAGGTGAAGGCATTTAATCCCGCCTCACGTCTAAACCCCTCGAATTCGAGGGGTTTAAAATCGTGGTTGTATAGGGTTTCCCAAAATCCTAAATACTCCACAGTGTTGCGGTTTCGCATCCAATTGCCAATAACACCTGCAGGGTCGTCCGACTTATATTTTGCTATATCGGTAATGCAGATATAGTCCTTTTCTTGCTGAGAAATTATTGTTATCTCCGTCCCCTGCACATTTATTGTGTCTTTTTTTGCCATAACTGTCAGATAAAAATTAGAAATGCAAAGATACAAATTTTTCCGCACATTCAAAAAACCGCTAATCAAAAATGTGGGCGCGCCTGTCTCTACGGTGGTGATAGCGAAATCGGCGAGACGCCGAACAATGGAAACGGCGTAGCGAGGACGCTACGCCGAACGGGGTGTCTGGCATCTATAAAACTCCTTTGTTTGGCGGCAATTGTTTCACCGCCAAACGGGAGTAAAAGGAACATAAAAGGGTTGGTTTTCTTTACGTAAAAATTAATTTGTTGGAACCAACTCAAAAAAACCGCTGATTTCACGCTGGTCAAGGGCTTGACGCACATTGTAACGTCTCACTTGTTCATAATATCCTCTTCTCTCTACTTTGATTTCAATAACTACATTATTGGAATTTTCGTATGTTAATCCGAGAATATCGAAGGCACGTGTTTCTTCGAATGGCGTTGTAGATAGATACGTTTCGTTTGTATTTTTCACTACCTCAGGAACACTCGATATAACACGCCATGAAATACGCGCACCTCTTGGATCAGTATCGAAACGCCAGCGAATAACTGTACGGTCCAGTTCAGTAGCTCCGGGAGCATCGCGTGTAACCGCAGTGGGTCTGAGATTAACGAAAACATTATGGTTATTATATCTCCACGCAGCCCCGGTTGCGTAATCTACTCCAAACATGGGAATGGGTAACCATAAAATATTCCAAAGTACTGTCGGGTTAAAATTGCCTTTCAATTGCACCTGCGCAGGCTCAAAACCTTCTCTGGTGAAAGTAACTTGTCTGTTACTCGCTCTTTTAATATTTGCTACCATTGGTGTCATCCCGACTGCTTCTCCTTTAACTTTTACCACTGCTCCGGGAGGATCTGAATTAAAAGAGACCTGTTGTCTTGAACCGCTAAATATCGTCGCACACGAACTTAATGTGATGATTGTCAAAAATAATAAACAAGCATAATAAATATTTCTTCTACTCATCTGGCTTTTCGAACTCCGCCCGTTTTTTGAAATGGTATCTGCTTCCATTGCCCCGCTACAATTTGCGGCTGCTGTTTCGACTGAAAAAGTACTTTTATCTATCATTTTATTAAAAGTTTTTAAATCCTGCTCTTACGACTTCGCAGGTCTTGCCCGTTTTTTTAGAAAGTTGCTGCTCTTTCCTGCACTATTATTTAAGTGCTCGTGCAGTTTCACTCCGCATTTTTTCGGGAACAGTTACGGTTCTGTCTTATATGCTGTAGATATTCACTATTTTCAATTTTTGACAATAAAAAAAGCGCGAAACTTAACTGTTTCCCGCTATTGTATGGTATTTGGCGTAACCTTTGTCCTCAAGAAACGAAGTCAAGTTCACGCTACACGCATGAACATCTAACTTCTTCTTAGAGGTTCTGTTGTAAAATCGCCAAATTTTAACAATAACCAAGAATAAAGCTCAATGCTTTCCTAATACGTCTTAAATTGTGCTTGTTAGCACTTTATTTAACTATGTCAGAACGAAAATTTGTTTTACAAATTCGAAGGCAAAGGTACATCATTTTTCAATACCACCAACATTTTTGCAAAAATATCTACCATCAGTGCTCCATCATACAAAAACGGGGTTGATTTTTTCAAAAACCAACCCCGTTTTTGCTACGTGGTATCCACGCAACGTAAACTCACGTAACCTGTTCTCGTGCGAAATTTACCAGATTTTGATAAAAAGGGAATCAAAAATACAATCTCAAATTATATTATTGATTATTAAATTGTTATTTATTACTTGCGCCATGGAAGATTTTGTTTTTTGTAGGTATCTTTTCGATGAGTTAATGAAAGTATCTCAACAATATCTTCGTCTTTATCATAGTACAACACAAACCTGTAATCGCTAAACTTCATTCTGTAATATGGTTCATCTGTACCTTTCATTTGTTCGACATTGCCTAATTCACTCAAATTTGCGGCAGTTTTCAAATTTTCCAACTCGTCTGCTACCTTCTCCTGAATGTACTTAGGAAGTTTATCAACGTCTTTAAATACTCGTTTATCAGTTACGATCTTCATTTGCGCAAGTGACTTATCAATTCATCAACGCTCACTAATTCTCTATTGTTATCATTCCTGCGTGACTTTGCCAACGCTAAATCGGCGGCGTCATTATCGTAACCGTTGGCTGTAGTTACAAGAAACATGATATTATCTCTTTCTCTTTGAACATAAATTTGTTCGTTGAGCGCTATATCAAAATATTTTTCTTGATTGACTGCAAACTCTTTACAACTCACTAATGTCATGATTTATTTTTTTTATAAAATTCGAAGGCAAAGGTACATCATTTTTCAATACCACCACCATTTTTATTTAGGGTAACCGCATAAAAATTCTAATAATTTGATATTCAGCACCTACGGAGTTGAATCATTGTTGTGCAACGGACACAGCAAATCGAAGCGGGCGGTATGTTTTTTTTTCGTACCTTCGCACTCAAATATTGCAAAAAATATAATAAAGATGAGGAAACTATTTAATTTGCTTTTATGCAGCCTTTTATGTGCCGCCACAGTGCAGGCACAGACACAAAAAATCACTTTGGAAGACATCCACAAACAGCGCACTTTCCGCACCAAAGGCGTTACGGGAATGCTTTCGCTATCTGACGGTGAACGATATTTAACACTGAGCGACAATCAGTTAAAGATTTACAGTTATAAAACGGGCGACCAAACGGGCATCTTCCTCGATGGCAACAACCTGCTGACCAAAGAGGGCGATACCTTGAAAATTGCATCTTATATTTTAAGTCCCGACGAAAAACGGATTTTGCTTCCCACCGAAACGGAAGAGATTTACCGTCGTTCCAGCAAATCTTATTTTTATATTTGGGACGTTGGCAGTCAAACACTTACGCCGCTGTCCGAACATGGAAAACAGCGAATACCGCAGTTTTCTCCCGATGGTAAAAAGGTGGCATTTGTACGTGATAACAACATCTTTATCAAAGAGTTGGACGGCGGCACGGAGACACAAATCACCGCCGATGGCAAAATCAACGAAATCATCTACGGCACAACCGATTGGGTTTACGAGGAAGAATTTGGCTTTACCACCGCTTTTTTC
>Ga0123353_10006314_pt1 | contig 15763 bp, 13 predicted proteins | sample TergutLab28metaG_3_FD_92763 | JGI IMG/M metagenome (GOLD analysis project Ga0123353, IMG submission 92763) | Labiotermes labralis P3 segment gut microbial communities from Petit-Saut dam, French Guiana - Lab288 P3 | ecosystem: Host-associated > Arthropoda: Insects > Digestive system > Gut ... | reverse complement strand
GATTACAAAATTCCAAAACTTCTGTCCATATCAATTCCTGATACGCTCTAATGCCCGCCGCTCTTGCGCAAGGACAATGGGTTTATGATAGGAAAAAGCATCACAAACTTTACGGCTCTGGGCGGATCGCCGCGCTCCTGTATTGTTTTCAGAACAGTAGGGGCACAACGCTCAAAGCCTGATCTACTGCCTAGCACTTCACAAGGGGCTATCCCTAGTCCATGCCACTTCGTTTTCGTGTTTCAATTTTCGATGGGCAGTGTAACATGCGGAATGTCAGAAAGCGTCAGAATTTTTGCTGACGGTTGTAATGAAAGCCGGGAGCGATACCATTATACCACAAGGGCGAAAAAGGCAGATAACCGACCGTTTGTGCAGTCATTACTTCCGTTGCCGTCTTGCCCAAACCCGCTCTTTGACTTTTGCGGTTCTGTTTTTCCCTACGTGTTTTTGGTACAATATAGACTGTCAACATACGAAACAGTGAAAATGGGTAGAAACCATTGCCCTGAGGAAGAAAGGGCAAATGTCGCCGAAGGTCTCGAAGGCTTACGCCAACAAATCCTTGCCGTTGCCCAGCGGCATGACCACGAATTGCGTCCCGACTGGAAAATAGACTACGGCGAACTCGAACCACTCATTGCCGAAATTGATGCCGTTTTTTCCACAAGGGCACACCTTGCCCAAGATTTTCCGACCCGCTGGCTTGCCCTCAAACTGCTCGAAAACGAACGGGAAGCACGGCGGATCATTCAGCACCATCTTCACGAGCCGGGCTGGGAAAAATTATTGGAGACCTGTCGGGAAAAGATTGAACGTTATGTTCAATCCAACACCGACTCCCCTCAAAAAATCATCGCCTCCAAGCGAAACGAGTATGCCGAACAAATCGAGCAGGAAGTCGTGTTCCGCTCTTCCCGACCACGTCGCCGGTCAGATAGAGCGGACAGAATCTTCTGCCATCCCATCGGTGGACTGTTTTGCGTTGCGACGATTCTCTTTTTGATGTTCTCGCTCGCTTTCAACCTTGCCGATGGTTGGAGTTGGCTTCCCTGGGTGAGCAAAGCAGGAACATTTGAATGGCAAACGCCGCTCGGGGTGGTCGGTTCCATTTTTACGATATGGATTCCCCAGTTGCTCGACTCATGGTTTGCTCTGCCCGAGGGCGATCTGCGGTCGATGATTTACGACGGCATCGTTGCCGGTGTCGGCGGAGTAGTCGTGTTTATCCCAGTGATCTTTTTCATATTTCTGCTCGTTGCCGCTTTGGAACAGAGCGGTTATATGGCGCGGGTAGTGGTCGTGCTGGATCGTTTGATGCGGCTCTTCGGACTGCACGGACACAGTATCGTGCCAATGCTCTTGGCGGGGGGTGTCGTCGGTGGTTGTGCGGTGCCTGCGGTGATGGCAACGAGAACAATGCGAGAACAACGTGAACGACTGCTCACGATCTTGATCTTGCCGCTGATGAATTGCGGAGGGAAGGTGCCCCTCTATGTTCTGCTCATTTCGACATTTTTCATTGCACACAAAGGTTTTATGCTGGCGGCAATCATTTTGATTTCATGGACTTGTGCGCTCCTTGCCGCCTTGCTGCTCGGTAAGTGGTTCGTGAAGGGAAAACCCTCGCCGCTACTCATCGAGTTGCCGACGTACCAGGTCCCGATGCTGGGGGATGTGCTATGCACGGCGGGCTTGCAGTGTTGGGAATTTATCAAGCGGGCGGGAACGATCATTTTGATAGCGAACATCGTGCTTTGGGCGGCGATGTATTACCCCAAAGCGGAAGAATCATACGCAACAAAAGTGGGTCGAATGTTTGAACCGGTGTCAAAATATGCCGGTTTCGATTGGCGGGACAATGTTGCTCTGATCGGCGGTCTAGCGGCAAAGGAAGTTATTGTCAGTTCGATGATTACGATGCACTCTATTGAAGACGAATGTGTCGATGGGTTAGCAGTACATCTTCATTCGGAGGTGGACTGGACACCGCTCAAAGCGTTTGTGATGCTGTTGTTCGTAATGTTGTACAGCCCGTGTCTTGCGACGTGTGTCGTGATATGGCGTGAGACAGGGCATATTAAGTACATGTTGATAGCAATTCTTTACACGAACGTATTGGCATTTTGCTTGGCGGTGGCGATCTATCAAGTGGGAAAACTGTAACCTGCCCTATTTTGACGGACAGTATTTTCCCTGCCATACCGCGGATCGTATTGATCGATAATGCCTATAACTCTGCCGCAACGTGCGGAAATATCGCTACACTCCGCTTCAAAATGCCATTGAGGTGCGCAATCAAAATGCCATAGTTCGTCATCGGAACATTCTGATCCAGAGCACACTGGACCCGATACTTCATTTCCCGCTCGTTGAGCATACATCCGCCGCAATGCACCACTAATTTGTACGGAGACAAATCTTCAGGAAATTCCCTGCCCGCTGTAAACGCAAATTGGATCTGCTTGCCCGTGAATTCCCGAATCCAATGAGGTAACTTGACCGTCCCGATGTCGTCGCACTGCCGATGGTGCGTACAACCTTCCGCAATCAACACCGTGTCGCCGTCTATCAACTGATCTAATGTGTTCGCTCCTTTCACCGCAGGAAGCAGCGAACCCTTATATCGGGCAAACAAAATCGAAAACGAAGTCAAAAAAATGTCGTCGGACACTTCCGTCGAAACTTGGGCAAAAACCTGACTGTCCGTGATAACCAATGTTGGTTTTCGTTTCAGTTTTTTCAGTGTGTCCCGCAGTTCTGTTTCTCTGACTGCTACGGCAGTTGCGTGGGCATCTAAAATATCTCGGATCGTTTGCTGTTGCGGCAAAATCAATCGACCCTTTGGAGCGGCACTGTCGATAGGAATCACAAGAACGACCACATCGGATGGCTGAATCAAGTCCGCTACGAGGCGATGTTTGTTCTCGACCGTTACAGAGAGGGTGGCAATACGTTCCTTCAATTCCGTGATGTGGAATTGTGTGGTTGCACTGACGTCAATTTCGTCTAAACCGGGGGGCTTACGCCCCCTGCTCTTGTTGTCGTCGAGGAGATCGCTTTTGTTCAAAACGATGATGTAAGGGATATTTTTGGCACGGAAAATGTCGATCAGTTCGTAATCCGCTTCGGTTTTTCCGATGGTTGCATCGACGATCAACAGGGCGATGTCCGATTTGTTAAGTATCTGTTTCGTCTTTCGGATTCGCAGGATTCCCAGTGTGCCTTCGTCGTCAATACCGGGGGTGTCAATGATCATAACGGGTCCCATCGGCAACAGTTCCATGGCTTTGAAGACGGGGTCGGTCGTTGTGCCTTGCACTTCGGACACGATGGACAGGTCTTGTCCTGTAACAGCGTTGACTACGCTCGACTTACCCGCATTGCGTTTGCCGAAAAAGCCGATATGAATGCGATTACCGGAAGGTGTTTCGTTCATGGGGGTTCTGCTCTGTTTAGACTCCTCGTGAATAATAGACCGATTTGGTATCTGTTCCGTCCGACACCGCCGAGGATTCGCGGTTGTCCGGGGTTATGTCGAACAACTTGGAGAGTAGTATTCGCACTGTTGCTTGGGATGCGGTAGAGTCTTTTTCCAATGCCTCCAAAAGGAACTTGGGTTCCACAAAAAGTTTCAGAGGAGACGACAGCGAATTTTTGGCAGAAAGTTCCTGCATCAAACGTTTTTCCTGTTCAGAAAGTTGATGGACAACGTTCAACTCCTGAACCAGTGCCATCGGATCGTGCAATTCCCACTCTATTTGCTTTTTCCGCTTCATTTGCCAATAGCCCAAACCGGCAATGACCACTGCCAATCCGGCGAGGAACATGCCAAAGTACCAAACTGCCTGACTGGTATTTTTTTCTTCAGGATCAATGGACTGCTGCAATGCTTGACTTATTCGACGTGTCAGTTCGGTATTGGTTGTTCGGGGTATTTTGTCCGCATCTTTATTTTTTTTCGGGGCAAAAAGGTTGACTCCCTCTTTCTTGGGTTGCGAAGAATCATTACGGCATCCGCTGGTCAGGCACAATGCGACAACGCAAGCAAACAGGAAAAAACGTAGAGAATTCATGAAAAAAACCAGGGCAACAGGAAACCGACACCCCGCTCATGCGTTATGGTAGTGTTTTTGGTCTTACGTTGCAAGATGTCCGACCGGGAGAACGACCGGCGGGACACGTCGAACACTTTCAATCGTGAACGCTTGAAAATTGTCGGCGGACGTAAGTCCGCCGCTCCTATGATGCTTTTGCCTGTGTTTATGCTTCTTCAATCACCTTAAATCCAATGGCATCGGCGAGGGCGAATACGGGTTTTTTCAGGTCGCCGTAGTACGTAACTCGATGCCAGCCCCATCGGTCCCACTCCGTGAACAGTTTCTCGAAGTCTCCGACAGGGACCCCCGCAATCTTCGTTCGACAAGCCCGATCTTCCGTACTGTTTGCCACCGCTTTTGCTTGATGAAACAAAATCTCCTTCGTCTGCGGACGTATTTCCAACGTCGTTGTCATATAACCGAGCGGAAGTGTCGAACGAAGGGAAGCCCCCTGCCGGTCCTCTGAATGCGTCATGATTGTGAAGGGATTCGATGGTCCATTCGGTCCGAACACCTTGTTTGAAGCAACACAATGAGCGTAGATGATCTGCTTCGTTGCAACGTCCATGACCGGATCCGAAATGTAACCTGGTCGCCCTTTGGTCAACGCCGTCATCACGACCATCGTGATCGTCGAAATCGTGTCGCACTCGCAAGCACCGATCAATCCTTCGTTCAAAAGTTCATAGAAGCCGAGGCACGGATAAGCGTGAATATGCCCGCCGTAGAATCCTCCGAGGCAGTTGATCGTAACGGCACAGGCATCGTGATTTTTCAAGCACGTTTTCATTGCCAGATACATCCGAGCAGATTTTTCCAGTGTCTCATCGGGAACCCCGATGACTGCCGTCGCGGTCTGTTTCCAGCGTTTGACAATTTCCTGCGCCTGGTCCTTATCTGCCTTTTCCCACAGGTCATTTAATTCAGCGAATGGTCGGCGAATAATGTCGATACCAAGTGTTTCCTTCGTCTGGGGTACGATGTCAGCCCATCCCTGTTCGAACTCCAACATCTTCTTCGTCTTGAGTTCTTTCAAGAGATCGTTTGTCGAGAGGACATCAAACTTGTCGTCGATGCATGTCATGTCTTCCTTTACCGTAGCAACGATGTTGCGACGAATTTTTGCCACTGCATCGACGAATGCTTTGACTCCGCCTGATCCTTTGGCGAGAGGGAAACAGTTTGCAGCGGCAATCACATCGGTCATCCGACTGGACGGCATAAAAGCGAAGTTCGGTTTCTCTGCCCGGAGCATTTGTGCGGAATAGACGAGCATCCCGCCGCTTCCGGCGTAGATGAGTTCGATGTAGAGTACCGGCTTTCCGGTTTCCACAGCAGTATGAACAACCTGATTCCAGCAGTTCATCTGCATGACGATGTAGCCGTCGATATTTCCGGCGGCGGCATCAGCGTCTATGATTTCTTTCGTTTGTTCCGGACCCGTTGCCATAGAGGGGACGAACTTTATGTCCTTGCACCCGTTTTGGAGAGCAACCATTGTTTGTTCCATGACGGGATTGAAATCGAATCCGATGTTTGGCCAATCGGGCACGTTTTGGACAGGCGCATGGAGTGAAAAAATGACGCGAATCGTCATTTTACCCCTTTCTGCTGCAAAACTCTGTGGAGCAAAGAGCCCCGAAGAAAGGGCTGTTGTCGCTCCAAGACAACCGGCGCAACCCGCCAAAAAATCACGCCGCGAATGGGCGCAACAACCGCAAGTGGGATGAAATGTGTTGTTTAGCATTGAGAATTCCTCCATCGTTAAAGGTCGAGTACAAAAGTGGTCCTGGCACGAGAACCGTAACAACAGTTTATAGCATCAACAGCCCGGCTTTTCAATGAGTCTGTGTCTATCCCATCTGATTTCCACAGTTTTTGTTATTGTGCAATTTGGAATTTTCTATTAAACTTCCTCCCCTTTTTGTTCGATTAAAGGAACGTCGGTTTTTCGTCCAAACGACGTTAAAATAGATAAATTGGGTAAATCCTGCCCATAAACCTTGTGAAATATCAACATATTTTGTTATTGATCGTTGCAATAACAACGTGTTCCGGTCTGTCGGGATGCGGTGGCGTAGCCCCTACGCAGATTGTCCTCCAAACCGATAAAAAGGAGGAACCAATCGTTTTCATGCACGATCACAAAGCCGGATTGGAAATCGCTCGACAAGAAAGAAGGCCGACGCTCATCTTTTTTTTCGTTGCAAATAACGTTGGTTCACAACGGATGTTAGAAACAACCTTTTGCGATGAAGAAATCAAACGTCTTGCCGAAAGATTCGTTTGTATTCACGTAGATGGTTCGCAAGAGTCGGAACTGTGCGAATCGTTAGAAATCTCCAGTTTTCCGACAATTCTGCTATCCCATGCAAACGGTACGGAAGTTCGTCGTCTCATTGGCGGACAAACGTCTGATCAACTTGCCGTTCAGATGCACATCATTTTGCAGGCGACCGCACTGCGTCCTCAAATGTCCGTCGGACGCTGATGGCTCTTCATGTCTGCTTTCATGACCGCAAGTCGTAATCGTCAGCCTCGTGCGTCTGAATGACCCAAAGAGAAATGTCGGTTTATCGGCGATTCGTGGTATAATGCATCTTTTCCCTAGCCCGCGAACATCACTGCCCAATGCGGTTGAATTGGAAACTTCCCCTTCTGCTCTTTCTTGCAACGTGTCTGACGACGACGTTTTGCCGGTTTGAATTCGGCAACGACGTGTTGAGCAGTTTTTTGCTGTCTCTTTGTTTAAGCATTTCCGGTACTGATTCCGCACAGCAGTATTGGCTCGACTTCAGCGGACGGCTTTGGAACGCACTCCAATTCTCGGCAACATTGATGTTTATCTTGACCTGCCACGAATTGGGGCATTACATCCAATCACGCCGCTATCGGTTGCGGAGCAGTCTTCCCTTTTTTATTCCGATGCCCTTCGGACCGCTCGGAACACTGGGGGCGGTGATTGCAATGGATGATGAAGTGCCTCACTCGCGGGCATTGTTTGACATCGGCATTTCTGGTCCACTGGCAGGATTGGTTCCCACGCTGATATTCCTTTACTACGGAATTCAGTGGTCGTATATCGTACCACATCAGCCCGGTCAAATAGAGTTTGGTGACCCATTGTTATTCCAATGGATAACATTCTGGATATTTGGTCCTATACCACCGGACATGGCACTTTACTGCCATCCCGTTGCGTTTGCCGCCTGGGCAGGTTTGTTGCTCACGTCGCTCAATTTAATGCCGTTCAGCCAACTGGACGGCGGACACGTCTTTTATGCACTGCTCGGACGCAAATCGATTCCTCTGGTCTATTGCATTTTCGTTGCCATAATCATTGCAGTAACTTGGTTTCAACTTTGGCACTGGTCGTTGATTTTGGTTATCATTGCTCTCATAGGAATCACTCACCCGCCGACTGCCAACGATGCCGTGCCGTTAAAACTATGGCGGCATTGTCTCGGCTGGGCAACGCTCCTGTTCGTTTTCATCGGTTTTGTACCGACTCCATTGATTCTTGACGAACAAACACCGCCCCCAAAACCGGTTTGGTATTGCATGGAAACGATAGGCACACATGACACCGAAAACAAAGAGCCGCTTCAAAAGAATCTCGCATAAACCTTTTTACGATCCCAAGCCTTAAACCCGTGTGAAAGATAGGATTGGCATGCCGGGATGTTTTTCTCGTCCACCGTAGTCAACAACAATGCACGCTTCTCTCGGCTTGTGATCGTCTTGGCAAAGCGAACGATTTCCCGCGAAAATCCTTTTCCGCGTACCGATTCGATCAGTCCCATGTACGTTAACTCAAATTGTTCCGGCGAAGCATCCGTCAAAAGCAGAACGCCAACATCGGCACCCTCGTGTTGCAAGAAAAACCATAACTCCGGTCGAAACAGCGAACCGGCTTTATATCCCTGTAAAACAAATTCGACTGGTGCGATTTGCATCAGATCAGGAAAGTCAAGCGAATGTCGATACGTCTCTTTGACCAATCGGGGCAGTCGATCAGAAATGTTCTCCGGGTAGTCCGAAAGCGGAGTAAATTGCAAGCGGTACGGTTGTTCCTGTGGTTCGTCTGGTGAGACTTCGACGGCAAGGTGAATCAGGTCGGACAAAAATCGGAATTGACCGACGGAGCAAAACGACTGTTCGTCGAATGGTTGATCCCGATCTGCGAGTGCCACTGCGGCAAACGCATTGTGTGATCGGCAAAATCGCACCAGCGATTTGCACATCGATTCGAGGGGGAAACCTTCTGCCATAGCGGGAACCCAAAGCATGACGGAGCCGTCGGGGCGACTCTGGGAGTACATGGCTCCGACCAAATTGTTCTCGTGCTTTGCCTGAAAGATGCCTCTCAAATCAATCTGTCCCGATTGATATTGTTGCATAAGCATACCAATACGAAGTGCGGATTCATCCGGCGAAAGATGCTGAAAAGCAACTTGCAATGTAACTTCCAGTTCGGCTTCGGTCGGATTCGTAATTTCAAGCATTGGGAGTATTAAAAAGTGTTTGACAAAAAACCGATTGGTATTTTTAATCCTTTTTTGAGGAGAAATCAAACTGTTCAAACGGCACGTCGAGAATTGCACCGGGAAGGAGCCAGTCCGATTCATCCCAGTACAAAGGACGAATTTGTGTCAACCGTCCCCTTTCGGGGGCTTGGGCATCAAACGCATGGAGAATGAGCCAGTCCCCTTTATTTTTTCCTTCCTTCGTCGTTCGGAAAAAGCCGTTATGACCAGTCCCTTTCCATTTCTCCGTACTCGAAAGGATGACGGTGCCGCCGCCTTGATCCATACGCTTGCCGTCCCTGTCGATATAGGGTCCCAACGGTTTTTCCGAGCGTCCGATGGCAATACGGTACGTGCTTTCGGCTCCGTCTAAAGTCGTTCCCCATGACACGAAAAGGTAATAGTATTTACCGCGTCGAATAACATAAGCCGCCTCAATCGATGTGTCTGGTCGGGAAGCAACGGAAACATAATCGGCAGGAATCTTCAAGTTGCCCGGCACATAACGGAAGGGTTTCCCTGTCTTTGGATCAACTTCAACGGCTTTCAGACCAGTCCAGTACGAACCCCAAAACAGATAAGTCTTGCCGTTCTCATCGATGAACAGTGCCGAGTCAAGGGCATTGAATTCGGTATGGTTCGGGTGCGATTCCAGCACCATTCCTTCGTCGTGCCACTGATAATCGGGACTTGTCTTGTCGAGCGTTTTGTTCGTTGCTAATCCGATTGCGGAACGTCGACTTCCGACGGTCGATACGGAATAATAGACGTAATATCGGTCGTTGAGGAACACAACGTCGGGTGCCCAGGGAGCATTGGCATCGGGAACCGCTTTTTTTGCCCAATCGGGCATTCCATTGGGAAAGCGGTCTCTGGGAAAGATGCGATCCATTCGCTCCCAGTCGAGGAAATTATTGCTATACAGAATGGGAATGCCGCGTCCCGTTGTGAAAACGTAGATGCCTTTACCGTCCGGTGCCATGATTGCCGTGGGATCCGGCGAGTCAAACGGAATGACTGCTTGTCTGGGTGATTCCGCACAGACGAGAGAGGGCATTGCCAGACACAGGAAAAGCGAAATGGAGAATCGCCAAACGAAGGAGAATGATTTTTTGCTCATAGTTGTTCGGATAGTATAGCATACGAAGCGTCGGAAAACATCAGGAAAATTACTGAGGGTCAAGGGTCGATTGAATATAATCTCCGTCGGTGCTAGAATGACTCGTACAAGTCCTAAAATAATTCAAGACAAATAGGAGAAACCACTATGGCTAATCGTGCCGAAGTTTATGTTTGTGAGTTGTGCGGCAATATCGTCGAAGTCCTCGAAGGAGCCGACGGCACTCTCGTCTGTTGTGGGCAGGACATGAATCTGCAACAGGGGAATTCCACCGATGCCGCCCATGAAAAGCATGTCCCTGTTGTTTCCATGGATGATACTTTGGCGACCGTTCGGGTAGGAAGTGTCTTGCATCCAATGGAATCGCAACACCACATTGATTGGATCGAATTGCAGCAGGACAATATGATCCAGCGGATTTTTTGCAAACCGGGGGAAACTCCGCAAGCGGTCTTTATCATCGAAGCCGGTGTACCTGTTGCCGTTCGGGCATACTGCAACCTGCACGGGCTTTGGAAAGGGTAGTCCCAACCAGAGTGTTCGTCGTTCCACTGCGTTTCATTCCGGTTTTTGTCAACATTCACCAAAGCCGGAATGGAGCACGGCGAAATGAGCGAAGACATCGCCCAAGAGTCGTTCCTGATTGCATGGTGCACCGGGGGCTAACGTCGTCCCGCTCTTTTTGGTATGATGGCTCCCCTGTTTACCTCAATCCTTTTTACTGATTCTAATTTATGCCAGACATCGACAACGTTCAGGGCGGAAAAAACTACGGCATCGGCACTCCCCAGTGTTCCGAAGGCTTTTACCTCAAAGGATGCTCCCACCTCGATTGGGGAATGAAAAGCCGATTGGCACAAATCTTTGCTCCCAAGTCGGGCAAGACGGTGATGCTGGCGTTCGATCACGGCTATATCATGGGTCCCACTTCGGGACTCGAACGGATGGACTTGACTATCGTGCCACTCATTGAGTATGCCGACTGCATCATGTGTACTCGCGGGGCATTGCGGAGCATCGTGCCACCGTCGTGCGGCAAACCCCTGGGGCTTCGGTACTCCGCTGGTTCGACCATCCTGACCTATCTGAATGACGAGTGCATCATGGACATCGAAGAAGCCATTCGGGTCAATGCGGCGGTCCTCGCTGTAATGGTTGCCATCGGCGATCAAAAAATGGAGGCGGATACCATCCGAACGTTAACCAAAACGATTGATCTCGGAACGCGGTATTCCATTCCGACGATGGGAGTTACAGCCGTTGGCAAGGAGTTGGTGCGGGATGCCCGGTATCTCGCTCTGGCAAGCCGGGTGTGTGCAGAGAACGGTGCCCATGTCATCAAAACGTACTACTGCGACAAGGATTTCGAGCAGGTAACAAATTCCGTGCCGGTGCCGATTGTCATCGCCGGCGGCAAGAAATTGCCGGAACGCGATGCTCTTGAGATGGCGTATCGAGCGATCAATGACGGTGCTGCAGGCGTTGACATGGGACGAAACATTTTCCAAGCGGAGTGTCCGTCGGCGATGATTCAAGCCGTCCGGGAAGTCGTCCACAATGGAGCAAAGCCGGAGCAGGCGTTCAAGATGTACGAAGAGTTGAAATAGAGCGCGTTTAACATTTTCTCCAATACTATTTCTCAATTGGGAGGAGTAGTTTTTCGCACTTCTGTTGCGACTCCGATTTGACAACAAGCCCATTATAAATTACACTGAACGTCATAGGATTTCTTTATAATGGATCGTTCGATGATACAACGGATTGTTTTCGCTTGGGTACTTCTCGGATTGTGCGCGGGATTGCTTGTCGAATCGGCATCGGCACAGATATTACGTCGTCAGTTGCAACGTATTCCGGGCTTTTCCGGCGAGCCAGCCTATCGGGTTGGTCCCGCTTTACGGCGAGAGCCGATCATTCAAGGAGACGGTCGGGCAGTAGAACGTGTAATGAATATCGTTAATCTGTTTACCGGTTCCGAAACCGGACTCAAACCGGTCATTGTCGTTTCTTTTGCCAGTTTCGATGAGTTTCGGCGGGTGATTGACATCGTTGCCCGGCAAATCCGGCTCGATAAGGAAAGTTTGGACGAACCGGTACTGCTCAACTTGGCACTCAACCTTTACGAACGGATTGTCGGAAAAGGATTCGACACATCACAGCCGCTCGGTGTTATTTTGCAAACGGACGGTGTACTCTTTTATCCGATGATGTTCACGCCGCTTAATCTCAACAGCGATCTGGGACGGTCGCTGCAAAACCGGTATGCCGAGCGACTTCCCGACGGACGGTCTGTGATCCGGCAGGAAGTCTTCCGCTGGCCTTTGGGTCGGCTTTATGTCCAAGAACATAACGGCTGGGTTTTCATTGCTCCTGAAACACTTCTCAATACCCTGCCGGAAGACCCGACTACTTTGCTACAAGGACTTGATCGGGATGCCCTGATGGCGGCGCGGTTCGATTTACAAAATATGCCTGCCCTGTCCACCAGAGCGGCACTCACACTCGGCGAAATGAATGCAGTTGCCCAAGCCGAAACGGAAATTGACAAAGCGATTGCCCGATTGGGAATCGGACACATTCGATCTCTCGCCGAACAAGCCGACTTCCTGGAATATATCTTTTCTTACGATGAAGAGCAAAACGATTACGTTTTCGTACAAAAAGAAATCGTCAAGCCAAACACAGAGCGGGCAAAGTTGCTCCGGGAACGTCGCTATGCAGAGAGTCCGCTGGGGGGATTTTACCATCCTGACGGTGCAATTCTGGCATCCCATGTTGTCATGCCGCTCACTCAAACGCAGCGGACGCAACTGGAAATTATTCTGGACGAGTCCATCGGCAAACATCTTTTGACCACCGAAGAACGTAACGCATTGACATTATCTGCTGTCGGCACGAACAAGCCTCCTGCCGCAACCATTCCGAGCGGTCCGCTTTCGGGCTTGCTTTCGCAGGTATCCCCGGAGGAGCGGGAACAAATTCTACAACCGGAAACGGTGCCGCTGGCACTACCCGATTTGGTAACGGAGTACCGGTCAAATGAGTTAGCTGGTACTCCGGTGGACGACTTGACCGATGCACAAAAACTTGAAATGTTGTTTCGCCGAATCGGCGCAACTTACTATTGGGGCTTGATCGGAGCAGTGCGGAGCGGAAAATTCGATGGGGCTTCAACCATTTCAACAGAGCATGGCATTTTGGCAGCGTACAATATCACCGAGGGAGAGCGGTTTCAAAGGGCGTTTGATGCAGTTTTTGAGGAAATGCAAACAAACTTTCCCGACTTGTACGACAAAAATGTGCAGAAAGACTACGCCGAGTCGGAGGGTTTTAGATTGACAAGTGTTGTTTTTCGTCTCGGCGATTTTATAAAAAATCCGTTCATTCGGGGTCTGACTCCTCCCAATTTTGCGGAACGTGAGACTCGACTCATTCTCGGAGTACGAGATGATGCGATCTGTTTGGCGATAGGACAGGGCTTGCAACCGGAAAACGTATTGGTTTCGGCGATAGCCGAAACGGGGGAGGCAAAGCCGGTGGATGATTTGTTTTTCATCTATTCTGCTTACGAGTTGGGACAGGCGTTTGCATTGGCGGGTCGTCCTGACCGTTTGGTGCGGTTGAAATTGGCAGCGGCGGATACGAATCCCTACGCACGGGCTCATGCATTTTCGGAGTTTTCGGACACGACGAAGACGATTACATTTCGTGCGTCGGGTCTGCTGACTCCTTCTCTTTGGCGATTGCGTGAAGCGACAAGGTAGTACCCCATGCGACCAATGGCAAACATATTGGAAACAGACAGAATATCGCAAGAAGATTTGATGTGCATGTTTGCTTGGTCGAAAACATAGCGGCATTGACATGAATGGGATATTTGCTACGATACCCTGCTTCTGGCCTGATTCTGTTTTTGCCCTCGTAGCTCAGGGGATAGAGCGACGGTTTCCTAAACCGTAGGTCGTTGGTTCGAATCCAATCGGGGGTAGTGGTATTAGACACTATAATATCAAGTGTTTGCAGCACTTTTGAGAATCAGTTGTATGGGTTATTGAAACTAGCCAAACATCGTAACTACGATGTTTGGAAAGGAGAAGTAACTTATGCCAAAACTGAAGAATCGATGCCCGAAAAATTGTCGGGACGGAGAACAATCCTTTTCTGATTGACTTGGATGGCAACCGGTTGTGTTACGAACCGGAAAGCCGAAGTAAGCAAATGCAATTCTCCGAAATCGAAGGTTGGACGGCAGTGAATCTTATCAGTTGGCTTGATGGAAAATTGGGGACGCTTGACCTTTCGCAACCGGTTTTACGTGATTGGCTCCGACGAGTTAACAAAGTACCGGCATTTGACAGTGAGGAAGAATTCCTTTGCGCCCAAGTGACTGACCAGTTGCCGGACGTTGAGTTTTGGATTCGCAACGTTGAGAGACGTTCAGATTCATTTTCATTACCGACTACTTTGGGCAGATTCTATCCCGATTTTGTCGCCCTGTTGCGGGACGGAACACGACTCGTTGTGGAATACAAGGGGCAACATTTACTAAATAATCCTGATACGAAGGAAAAGCAAGACATCGGCGAATTGTGGGCAAAGGAATCGAATGGAGTGTTTGTGATGCCTTCGATTCCGTCGGGAACCCGTGAGCGGAAAAATTGCATAGAACAAGCGATAATGGGGGCGATTGCCAACGTTTAGTCCAGTCCTATTAAAATATACCGATAGAATCCCCGAATGACAGTCCTTGCGAATCCACTACAATGCGCCGCTTGTCGATAGAGTGAGAGAAAACTTGACAAAAATACCATTTGCCGCAAACACATGGTTGCCACGTTTTTCCCCGGTGCGCACCTTTCAAGAAGTCGGCTTTTTTGCCTCTGTTTTGGAGTGTTTTTTGCCGATTCCTTTGACGCTTTCAATAGTGTAATACAAGCCAGCGGCATTCTCTGTACAAGATCGCTGACTCCTATGTACAAGATATTATACAAATGGACACGACACTACCTCGACTCCTACTTGTTCTACGTAGGGGTATTGATTCGTCCCAAAGTAGTACCTACAATGGGGGTGTCAGGGCAAGGTACTACCGACACGATTTTGCCTCCGGCAATGCTGTCGTCGGCACCGCGCCCGGACAGGGGATACATACAACCCATTTTCAAGACTGGCGGAGAAAACGTGCAAAACTGACCACTGTATTTTGAAAAGTCAAAGATGAGGCAAAAAGTCCATTTCACCCTTGTTTTGCCGGTGTTATCGCCGATTCTGTGAATGCCGAGCCATGATACGGTTGCCATTCCGAAGGCGGCAATCGGCACTCCGCCGGTTCTCTGTCATTTTCTCTCATTTTTTATCGTCTTCCCTATTGACGGTCGGTCGGACTGCCGATATAATGCATGCGTCGGGTTGATCACCGACACGAATTATTGCCCGCTGATTCGCTGTTAAAGGCTTTCGGCGGGTTTTCACGTTTATGGTGGCAGAATTACAAAACAAGCGAGTCATTGCTTTTGTCGATGGGCAAAACCTTTTTAACGCTGCCAAACAAGCGTTTGGGTATGATTATCCGAACTACGATGCGGTTAAACTTGCGCAACTGGTATGCGAAAAACGAGGGCAAGCACTGGGGGAACGCTGGACGCTTGTGAAACTTCATTTTTACACGGGCATGCCGTCGCCTACAAAGGACGAGCCGAGGAACCGGTTTTGGAAATCTAAACTTGGAGCGATGGGTATGAAAAAACCTCTTGTCCAAACGTTTTCCCGTCCCCTTGTTTACCGGAATGGCATAGGGCAAGAAAAGGGCATCGACGTGCGGCTTGCATTGGATGCCGTCCGGCTGGCACACGAAAACGAGTATGATGTTGCTCTGATTTTCAGTCAGGATCAGGATTTTAGAGCGTATCAGGAATTGATATGGACAGAAGTTTTGGAATTTTGTAATCTTTCATTATTGGATATTGAACGCCTTTTTCACGGAGGAATCTTATGGCGAAACCCTATTCCCTTGATCT
>Ga0123353_10006313_pt1 | contig 15764 bp, 16 predicted proteins | sample TergutLab28metaG_3_FD_92763 | JGI IMG/M metagenome (GOLD analysis project Ga0123353, IMG submission 92763) | Labiotermes labralis P3 segment gut microbial communities from Petit-Saut dam, French Guiana - Lab288 P3 | ecosystem: Host-associated > Arthropoda: Insects > Digestive system > Gut ... | reverse complement strand
GCCAGGGTCACTATCATTGCTATTGCGATAATAATTGACAATTTCTTTCTCATATGTCCTCCTTTTTGTTGATAACGCTTGTATGCCAATACGTTACCAGCGTTTTTTACAATTTTTACCATGAAAGTGAAAAAGCGTGAAATTAGCGCCTATTCTAACTTTAAAAGTTGCCCATTTGCAAGCTTTTTTACGCTAATACATCCATTATACACATTATTGTGACAAATTTGTGACATTTAGCGCCACGGATAACCGTTTTTTGGCGCTAAACGTGACTATCGCTGGAATAGTTTTGACTTTGCGTTGTAATTCTTATCTATATATTGTATACTGTGGATAATCGCTTAATAGATTAAGGGGCGGGATGAGTTGATACGTTTTTTTACATCGCGGGCAGATATATCTGGCGATTCGGCCCGCCTGAGCGCTGAAGATGCTGCGCATATCCGCTCGCTGCGTATACGACCGACTGAACTATTCATAGTCTGTGACGGCGAGGGAAACGACCATATCTGCCGGCTTGGCGACGCAAAGGGGCAGGGTGTGATAGCCGAAATCGTTGAGACAAAGCCGTCGGCAGGGGAGCCATCTGTGACATGTAGCGTATATATCGCATACGCACATGGCGACAGGCTCGACTATGCGGTAGGGAAGTCCGTTGAACTCGGCGCTCATGGGATAGTCTTATACCCGTCGCACCGGTGCGAAGCAATACCGCGGGACGTCGCAAAGAAGACGGAGCGACTGCAAAGGATCGCGCTGGAATCGGCGAAGCAGTGTGGCAGAGGTATCGTACCAAAAGTCACGGCAGCCGGTACATTCCAGGAGGCGATCGCCGGCGCCGCGAGCGCGGGTTTGCCGTTGTTTTTATATGAGGGTGAGGAAGAGCTACACCTGAAGCAAGCGCTTTCCCCTGTCTTACGCTGCATCTCTATTGTGACCGGGCCGGTGGGCGGATTTGAGCCTTTTGAAGCAGAGTTCGCAAGAACCGCTGGCATGGTCATAGTAACACTAGGCCCCCGGATACTGCGGTGCGAGACTGCTCCCGCAGCAGCCCTGGCTGCTATCATGTACCACACAGACAACTTTTAGCGTTACTACGGCGCGCCGAGGGCGTCGCGCCCTACACCCTACACCCTATGCCCTATGCCCTATACCCTCTACCCTACGCCCTAAACTAATTCTGGGAGGAACATAAAATGCAAAGAAAAGCTTATAAAACCAAGCGAACACTTACGATTGCTCTGGCAATGCTGATGCTCATCGGCATTATACCGGCGATGACGACGCCGGCAGCCATAGCCGCCGCAGACGAAGCCTACCTGGAAACAGACATAAAAGCAACGCAGATCGCGAATTTGAACAAATACCCGGAAAACGGCACGTTCCAAATGAGCGGGCTGACCTATAGAAGAGGGATCGTGAACAGCAGCACCCAGGAAGGCGGCGCATACGACGGCACCGCCACATACCGGATCGAAGGAAGCGGATATACAAGACTATCCGGAGAATTTGGCAGGGTGAGCGGCAGCGGAGGAGCGACCCTGACGATAACCGGCGACGGAAAACTGCTGGGAGGCTTCATATTTAGCCCCGGAGACCTGCCAGAGTGGATCGACGTGGCGATACCAGCCGGAGTACAAAACATCAATATCAGGCTGCAAAACGGGACAGGCGGCCTATTTGCCCTGGCGGACGCCCATTTCGCGACAGGCGGACCCACCAAACCGAACACACACCCGCCTGAAACCAGCGACGCGGCATATCTGGAAAACGACCTGAAATCGACCCAATTTACAAACGTGAACAGCCACCCCGCAAACGGCTCGTTCACAATGAACGGCATAACCTACTTCAGGGGACTCGTCAACAACAACGAACTGGTGGGCAGCAACTTTGACGGAACCGCCACATACCGAATAGCAGGACGGGGCTTCACGAGGCTGACGGGCGAATTTGGCAGGATTAGCGGCGCCGGAAGCGCGACGCTGACGATAACAGCAGGCGACGGCAAACTGCTGGGAGGATATGAGCTGGGCGCCACCGACAACGCAAAACAGGTGAACGTAGCAATCCCCGCAGGAGTGCAGGATGTCAGCATCAGGCTGCAAAACGGAAGCAGCGGCCTTTTTGCACTGGCGGACATATATTTCACAGGAACCGGCCAGACCCCGCCGCAAACGCACCCACCGGCCGACTCCGAAGCGACATACCTGGAAAGCGACATAATATCCGCACAGCGCGCTTATGTGGACAGATATCCCGCGAACGGCTCGTTCCGCATGGGCGGAGCCACATATTTCAGAGGACTAGTAAACAACAGCACCCTGTCCGGCAATGATTTCGACGGAACAGCCACATATCGCATCGAAGGACGCAAATTCACAAGGCTAGTGGGCAAGTTCGGAAGGATCAGCGGCAGCGGAAACGGCATACTTACGATAACGGCGGACAACGTCACATTGGGCGGATTTGAAGTCCGATCAGGCGACCAGCCAAGACAGATAGACATAGCTATACCCCCGAACGCGCGAATCATTAATATAAGGCTGCAAAACGGCAATAACGGGATATTCGCCTTTGGCGACGCATATTTCACAGGAGGCGGGTCGCCACCGCCTGCGCAAGTTTACACGATTTCTCCGTCGGCATCGCCCGCTCAGGGAGGCTTTGTGATAGGAGGCGGCATATTCCAGGCGGGAACCACAGTGACTCTGACAGCCGCGCCGAACCCGGGCTGGGTGTTTAACGGCTGGTACGAAGGCGGAGTTAGAGTCGGCATGACTCTGGAATGGAGCTTCAGCGCAACAGCAAACAGGACGATAGAAGCCCGGTTCGTCAGACGCGGGATCGACAATCCACATACCCCTTGGGCAACGGACGGGCTTGAAAAAGCGAGAGACATGGATCTGATACCCGACGCGCTCATAGCCGCGAACATAGACTACAGAAGACCCATCACACGCGCAGAATTTGCCGGGATCGCGGTGAGAGCATTTGAGATATTCACAAAAACTACGGTGGTCGCATCACCTACTGACACATTCACGGACACGGTAAACACAGATGCGCTCAAAGCCCATAGCGCAGGCATAATGGTAGGCACTGCCGACGCCCAATTCCTGCCAAACCGGATACTGACCCGCGAAGAAGCAGCCGAAGCACTGACCCGCGTATTCAAAGCGGCGACTATACCAGGCTGGACCTATGAAACAAACGCCGACTTCCCGCTGCACTTCGTGCCGCCACCGCCATTTGCAGACGACGCGCGGATATCACCCTGGACCAGAGAAGGCGTATACTTTATGGCTGCCAATGAGGTACTCCAGGGCATCGGGAACAACTACTTCGCACCGAACCCGACGTCGAGCCAGGACGAAGCGACAGGATATGGGGTATGCAGCCGCGAGCATGCGATAATCCTGGCTGTAAACATGATAGAAAAACTCGGATAAAAAAAGTAAAAAAACCTCTTGACCTTCTAGTTCCTTTAACCCTTATCATAGTTTTAAGAGAAATTATGATGAAAAAGGAGGTCAGAAGGTCTATGCAAAAAATCATCATTGATGAGCAATTCAAGAGTGTCCTGCCTGAGCTTGATAAAGAAGCATACAAGAAGCTAGAAGATGAACTCCTGGAAAACGGATGCAGAGAGCCGCTGGTATTATGGGAAGACATGCTCGTAGACGGATTTGAGAGATATACTGTTTGCATAGAGCATGATATCCCGTTTTCCACTATTTCTATGGAATTCAAATCACGGGAAGAAGTGCTGCTCTGGATCATTGCCAATCAAGTGTCAAAGATGCAATCCGAAGCGAATTTAGTAAAGGTGACTCATTGGAACCCGCTTCGCGGAGGTAAAATGAAATTGCACTTGACATTAAAGCCGCTTGAACCCTTATCATAATTAAAAGAGATAAATGATAGGGGGAGAGAAAATGCAGGAAATCATTATTGACGAGCAATTCCGGGGCATAATGCCGATACTCGATGAAGAAACGTACAGGCTTCTTGAGGAGAACATCCTGGAAAACGGATGCCGCGACGCGCTCGTATTATGGAACGACATACTAATAGACGGATATAACCGATACCGCATATGCACAGAGCATGACATCCCGTTTGAAACCGTGACCAAAGGGTTTGGGAACAGGGAAGAAGTACTGATTTGGCTGGTCACGAACCAGATATCGCGCCGCAACCTGTCGCCAATTCAGTTGAGCTACTACCGAGGACTTCACTACAGAGCGGAAAGAAAACTTATATCGAATGCGCGCGGAAAAAATCAGTATAGCGAGGTTGATTCCCAAAATGGGAATCAAGCAAAAACTGAAACAACAATGGCGCGTCTCGCAAAGCAATATAAAGTATCCAAGAACACAGTAAACCGCGACACCAAACTCTCCGAAGGCATCGAAGCAATCGGCCAGGTATCGCCTGAAGCTAAAACAAAGATACTATCCGGAGAAGTCGAAATAAATAAAAAGAAGCTGCAGTCGCTTTCGACCGGTACAAAAGAAGAAATCGAAGCGATAGCCATGGAGATCGAAGAAGGCACATACAAAAAAAGAACGCCGGCAGCATCAGCGCCAGCCACATCAGCATCAGCCCCAGCCCAGGCGCCACCCCCGGCAAGACCAGCAACTCCGCCACCACCGGGAGTAGCAAGGGAACCCGCCAGCCTCACGCCTGAAGAAATGCAGAAAATCGAGAAAATTATAAGCGACATGACAAACGGCTTCGATGAAATGCTGAACAAACTGGACGGAAACAGCAGCCTGGAGGACCTGAGAGACGCAATAAAAGACTACATAGACAAACTCGAAAACCTCTGCCGTAACATATAAAAATAAACAAAAACAACAAAGAACCGGGGCCACCCCCGGTTTTTTGTTGTCAAAACACTGATCTGTGGACGTAAGTTTTATCAACAGAGCATAGTCTAGGGACTCAATATTAACTTACAGACCATACGCATCACCCGCGACATCCACAGCTGCTCGATTTTCTCTCATTCAACGCCCTCCATGCTGTACTGTAACCCGTAACTCTCGCACCATTCCTTTGCATATGCCAAGAACGCTTGATCTTTGAACTCATACCACTTGTCAATGACGTCAAACCGGTCAGCGGTGTCTTTGAAGCGTCGAAAAGCGCCTCTGCCTTCAATAGCGATGCCAAGGCAGCCACGGATATGGGGATCCTTGACGGTTCTTATGAAATCCTCCATCATGGTTACAAACACATGGAGATTACTTACTCGAGGGTTTCGTCATAATACAAACTAGGTGCTTTAGGGTCAATATAAACACGTTTCCAGCCACCAGTGGTTTTTCCGGGCTTTGCCGGATTATTCAGATGCCCTATAAAGCGAAAAACCCGTCGTTTGATCTCAGTATCAGATATATCATATATTGCAAAATCCGGAATCAGATCCTTTCTGATTGTTAAGCTGCCAACCTGATATGTGTCAATGTATTCTCTTAGATTCTGCCTATTCATATGGGCATCTCCGCACATCCAATAAAATGATAAGTCCTTATATCCAATCAATAGATCATTTAAGGCAGTTTCCTCGAGAGTTGCCAAGTTCTGGATAGGATGATGAGCAAAGATAAACACTTTTTCTACATTCTGATCGACTGCTGCATCTATTAGTTGCTTTAAATATGCTGTTCCAATTATCAAACTACCATCACGAGAGTTACTGATGCAGCATAAAGCAGAGTTTACACAAATAAATGCAAATCCACCCACTACTCTTAAATAATGCGGGTTTTGCCGATGATCACACCAAGGGTCAGTTGTGCTGAAATACTGCTTACAAAGTTCCCAAAAAAAACATTTAAACCTGTTTTGCAAAATTCTCAAATCGGGTTTTGCGTTATTAAAAGTTCCATTACTGTAATCATAAACCTTTCTTATTTCCTCAATTTCCTTACTTTCTCTTCGGTTTAGATCATGGTTTCCAGGCAATAGATGAATGTACCGTTTATCTGATACTCCCGCAGACGATGCAATATTGGTAATTACATCAATAGCACTTCTTACACTTATTCCACTCCGGGAGTCCCTAATGTCACCAGTAACAAAAATCTGATCAAACCGTTGTTCCCTCGCATTTACTGTGATGATATCAAAGAATCGTTCCAAAACACCTTCAACTTCAATTCCTTTGGGATCCTTAAGATGTAAATCGGAAATATGTAGTATTCTCATATCTATCTCCCTAGGTGACCTGCAGAGTGAACTCCGCAGCGGTTATGAACCCTTCGACCAGCAACAATAGAGATTGCTGGGTATATGGTCGGAATCTGAATGTATAGTATAGTTTTTTTCTAAACTCGTCGATCAACTCATGATCCTCGAACTTTTCAACCAGATTATCTATCTGGATACTTGGTGCAAAAACCTTGTTGAGTCTTTCGGCAAGCATTTTCATGAAAAAAAATGATAAAATATACTCATTGATATGCACAAACTTGGTATCAATATCAGCCGGCTTATCTATCTGTATAGGATGATTCCTGAGCAGCCAATACGTTTCATATGAGATAATCTTCTCTAGCTGAACATGTTTGTGATTATGAAACTCCTTCATACGTGCGATATCGGCGAAGTAATCAAGCACTGCTTTCCATAGAAGTTGGTTATTGATCGTGCAAGAGTCTGATAGGCCGTATTTCTCTAATAATGCCTGCAAATCTCTGAACAAGATAATAAAACGACTTTTGAATATCTCCGGCGCTAAGTTTTTCCCATTGTCATCAAGAAAAATCCTATCGGTAACTAAATAGCGATAGGACTTGGGTGTCTCATATACTGACATAAAATCACCTTCTTAATCCTCGTATGTTGCCTTAAATAAACGCGAGTTAGGATTAGTATTCCTTATTGCTTCAGAATACTCGTTCTCCAACACGCCAAAGTAAAGGTATTCACTATTTGGCAGACTTTCTACAATGTACTCATCATTCATGAGTTTGCTGACATGCTCGTTAGCAAACTCCTCAATTTGCTCAACGCTAAACTTCATAATATCGCCTCCTATTGAGAATAAAACTGAATCATCAACGTGCTGGAGCTATTTGCCCGCAGTTGTGATTAACTTATGTGAGAGCATGTTGAATAACAATGAACGAAATGTCAGATATCTAGCTTGCCAAATGTATCCGCGCACTCGCTGTCGTAATATGTAATCATTCCCTCAAGAACTTTCCTGTATAACTTGCTGTTATGATTTACTAAGGTCTCGATGAAGAACTTTTGATACTTTCCGCCATCCTTTTTCCCATTAAAAGGAATATTCCAAAAGGCTTCCTTAGCTCCTTTTTTCTGATTTGCGCCATTGAAAGCAAGTTCACGGTTTGAATCAATAGAGAAAAGAGAGATTATATAGACAGCAGCATCGTTCCAGTTAATCTCCCTTCCAAAAGGTTCAAATACACACTGGGGACCAGCACATTTCATTACATCTCGAACAGTTCTCCCCAACTCTGACGCCACGACAAAGGTCTTAACTTCCATAATAACCACCGCTTTTAAGTACTGAGTTCGACTTATTAGAATTATATCAAAAACAAACAATTTTGTCAATTTTAAAATTCTTAAAATTTATATAATTCTTGGATAATCCGTCACTTTAGTTTATTCTCAGCTTAAGGAATCATATTAAGTGCTTGTATGGCTCAGTAATAGCCCAGAGTATATAAAGAAACTAAGCAGTTCTTGGAAAAAACAATGAAGATGTACTATGGTTCATTATCCGGAACTTTTTCATTTGTCAGCGGCGCGAGAGCCCGATAGGTGAACACGATTGCCATTTCTGTAGTTAACGGCTCATCCGGGTCAAACAAACCTTCGCCGATTCCCTCGACTATCCCGGCATGTACAGGCCATCCGAGTTCCGGGGAAGCCCAGTGCCCGGCCAGATCCTCAAACGCATGCGTGTACCCTTCGGTGTTTATCCCCAGTACACGGGCTACACGGTTGGCTATAACCGCTATTGATGCGCGCGTGAAAACACCTTCGGGATCGAAATTATTACCCCCAACACCTTGTATTATCCCAAGGGCGTTGGCGGCCAGGACAGCGTTATCATTCGTATCAGTAAAGACATTATTATTGACAGTGACGCCTTTTTCAGCCATGAATGTATCGATTGGCAGTCCGGAGACGGTTTCTATCAGATTGATGAACATCTGCGCGACCTCGCCCCTCGTAATCTCCGCCTTAAAATTCTTCTGCAGATCCTGCGGGACAAGGCCGGACACTATCGCGAGGCTGACCTCCAACTCAGCCCACGACGAGGGCTTTTCTGTGAAGGCAATAGTGACGTTAACAGTCGCTTCTGCATAAAACTCCGGGTTGATACCCAACTTTATTGTTGTTGTACCAACCCCGGTACTCGTAACTCTGCCATCAGCATCGATTACAGCAACATCCAGCCTGTCAGACTCATAGAATGATGGGATTATCCCTGTGGCTCTTGCAAAGGCGTTTCCGGCATTTTCTATGTTTATCAATGAAAACACCTCAGAATCGCCTATTTGCATAGTTTCGGAAGAAGGGGACAGACCAAGCTTCAGTACACCGCCGATTGCTTGTATCCTGGCTGTGCGTGTCAGCTTTCCACTTTCTGTGATTTTTATTGCGGGTGTGCCGTGAGCAAACAACTGTACCCAATATTTTGTTCCGTCTGCTTGATAAAAGCACCCGATCCCTACGATGGTATGGGAGGATAAGAGCATGTTGTTTCTATGCCCGGTTGAACTCGCCCAACCGTTCATAGCGTCTGAGGCGTCCTTATACCCCATGCTGATATTTTCGGACATGCCTGCATATCCTCGCTGAACGACGCTAGAGTAGCTACCTCCATTGGGTCGTGTGTGATTGAAGTAAATTGAGAGTTCTGCCGCCCGCTGCATTGCAGCGTTGGTCAAGCCTTCATCCATGGCTAGAGGGGACCGCCCCGCGTCTGTCCTATATTTATTAAGCAATGCCAGAATATCGGACGCTTCTTCGTAATCGAACGTTCCTCCTATGTCAAACAAATATGTTTTTGTCGGGTCAATATCCGGAAACGCCAAATCCGGTATCAGCGTGGCGAGATGAGCCTGAAAATACTGGGCATTATAATTGGATTCCCAGACATACCGGATGTTGTTATCCGCGTCTATGATCACGTTTACTGCGAATGTTATGAGGTTTGTGTTTAAAGTCTTCCTTACGTAATCCCAAAGCATCCTGTTTCCGCCGTCACCGCTGTCATACGCAAAGACGATATCATCACAATCCGGGGCATAAGTATTTTTAAACGTTGTAACTACTTCTTTTTTTGTTCCGGAGGCAGGAGTGCGATCGCCCTCTACAGCAATTATTACTATGTTATCGTCGCTTATCCATTCTGACTCCGCAAGCGACCTTATAGTGCCATTAGAGTTCATACAGGCGCCATTGGCGCGATAAAAAATAAAGACAATAGTTTTGCCGCGGTATGTGCTTTGATTTATCGAGCGCCCGTCCAGCGTCGTCAGCGACCATGAAATATTATTTGGAGTGTTATAATCTGTTGCAAGATAGGCGCCTATATCTGTGACATCTTCACTCTCACCTAAGCTCAAACTTTGCTTCTCGCTAGTAACATTAAAGGTCGCCCGTCCCGCAGTTCCGTGTGCTGTCGGCGTGAGAGAGAAAACGAGTAATAATACAAGGGTAACACTGAGCGCTTTACTCCTGAACATAATGATAGCCTCCGTTAAATAAAGTATATGTATCATACACGATTCGTACGATATCTTCGCGCAAATAGAACTGGCCAAAACTACTATCGAACCAAAAGTATATAGTCCTGGAACTCTTTGTTTAGTGTCTTTTCAATGAAAGCCTGCTCTCCGGTGTTTTTTGGCAAGTCCCCTTTACCGTGAAAAGATTGTTGTCGTAAAACAAGAGGTGCGTAAACATGATCGGGCTCTTCCTGAATAATTAACTGTAGGGGATGTACTTGCCATCGCGACACATTTTCCAGGGTTTCTGCTCATGGGTGAAATTGACGATTTCGCTGGTACGTTTATTTTTCCAGAAACTGCATATATTATCTAAAAGGCTTTTTTCCTCATCAGATAGCAGATTATCCTCCTGATCTGTGGACGTAAGTTTTATCAACAGAGCATAGTCTAGGGACTCAATATTAACTTACAGACCATACGCATCACCCGCGACATCCACAGCTGCTCGATTTTCTATCATTCAACGCCCTCCATGCTGTACTGTAACCCGTAACTCTCGCACCACACCCAACATCCGCTATCTTTAGCTGGCCAACATGTCATAAACGACTCGTCTGATATCTTCGCGGAACTCATCCCAGTCAGGCTTTTTTACCCAAGCTATCGACTCAAACTCACTTAGAGGTATGCCAGTCAGTATTTGGGATATGAGCGTCAAATCAATACCAGCTTCTTTTTGACGAGCATCCTGGATCACCTGTGCCCAATCTACATTTTCTCTCAGAGCAATTTCACGTATGTCAGCCACATCTTTTGGAGCATACCTGTAAACAGCGGATAGCTTATTTGATAATATGTTCAGTACCGAGTCTGTGCGATAGAACAAATCAGTAGCAATGATTTCGCCAAAAAGCGGCGCTGAATCGTTTACGAAATCAAGCTTCAATAAAGTATCAGAACTCTTCTGAACACTTATAGACACGAAGTTATCGGCTCTGATAAAGCCTTCATCTGTACTCCAGATAAAGCCATTATCGCCAAGCAGGCTGAGGACTACTTCCAGTTGTTCATTAAATGTTTGAGACTGATTGATGAAAAAATCGAGATCATCGGAATAGCGGTGATTATAATAAGCCCGGCTAAGCGCCGTTCCCCCGGTCAGAAAAAAATCTGTACCGCTTTGACTTATAACACTCATCACCCCATCTTGTATGGGGTAGAGGCTCTCTTCGTAATACTGCGAGGGCAAAGTCAAATTGCTTCCTCCTCTCTTTTGGCCAAATGCGATTGGCTATCTCCGGCGTGTACAACTCCTTTATCGCTTCTATGCCCCAAAGCGCCGTCATATAGTGCCAGGGGAGCCGTTCCAAAGAACGGACAAACAACCTATCGCGAGTGAATGCCCCTGAACTCTCAAGACGGCCTTCAATAACCGCAAGCATATCCTCATGAGTATCCAGATAATCCCAGTTTAGAGACCTCATGAGTTTCAATTTATCTTCATAACTCAACTGTAACATGTCAATCGCTCCATAAAGCGGAATTTTGTTGTCAATCGCAGTGGGAGAGCACATGCCTTACAAGCATGGGGTCACAGGAAATATCAACTTGAAGCAAGTGATTCCCGCAGATAGTCGTCAATCTCCTCAAGTATGCCGAGATCTCCGGTGAGATGGAACGGCTCATATGCGTCTGCCACGAATTGTAAAAAATCAGTTTTTCGATCAAGCTGTAAAAAGTCACCGATTGACATATTGTGGGCATTCCGGTAAAGGTTAGCCACACGGATCTGCATGTATAAGACATGATTAAAATTCTCAAATGCCATAATCTCTCACCTATACTTTCAACCACTCATCCCAGTTGCCTTGCTCTTCATCACGGAGCATGTCTAAAATACTTTCCGCGCTTTCAAAACAAAGACGTGACTCCGGATCTTGAAGCAAGCCATAAGTCTTGGTTTTCATAAACTCGCGCAAGGCGTCAGTTATTGAAATGTCATGCTCTATCGCATATTGTGATACAACGATTGTCGCCACTAAATCTGCACAGTACTGTGCTTTTTGAAGGTCAATAGTCATCTTAAAAACGCTCCTTATGTATCAGTGTCAGACATTCAATTTCTCGATCAGTAGCAAAGAAGTATTGCGAAGGCAGCTTATATGGTTCAAGTAACCGTTTCGTAAGTAATATATCAGAAACTTGCGAAATATACAATTTAATCCCGGAAAATTGCCGAACTGAAAGTGAAAACCGGTATTACCCCCGGTTCTATAAATCGGCACAACTGCCTTATCACGTATAAGAACCGGGAAAGTGAACCCCGGTTCTTATAAAAAACTTTTATCTATGATTGGGTAGTAATAAAAATTTGGCGGACAGCTTTCTTTCTTGTCCTATCCAACCGTGCAAACACACTCGGCAGTTGCTTGATAATCCCTTCATGTAGCGACAGTTCAGGTTCTTCTAATAAAAGCGGGCCTTCTGCACTAAACATGGACCATAGGAGCGTTAACAACCGTAGAGTTCCATCTGAAAAAGATGATTCATTCTGGTAACCTGCATTTGGACGCCAGTGTTCATACTTTACAATCAAGTGAGGCTGCCCTGTTTTCTTATCCTGCTCTACAGAAAGGTTGCTCAACTGAGGAACTGCAATAGTCAGTGCTTCATTTATTCTTCTAAGCCTTGCATCTCGTGTTTTCGAGGGTGTATTCCAGATTTGTGATACAAGATCTCTACCGAATGGATCGTTCCTGCTCGGCGCAGGAGAGAAGCTTACCGGATCGCGAACCAACTGTGGCAGGATGTGTCTATATTGAATAGATGAGAAGAAATCAACTATATCCCTGAAGCTCATGTTTACATTTACTTGCTGTAAGGCTGTCTGAGTAAGCCGCATTTCATCTTTCTTATCAAAAGAATCAGGCCGTTCCAGAACTTTTGTCGTCACTCCATTTTCTGAGAAATTAACAAATTCCTTTGTTATTCTTGGTTCCCCTTTACTGTCTGATCTGAATGAAAGACCATACTCCCATGTGTCATCTATGTTAACAGTAATGCTGACATCGGACGGATTGCGCGCACATAGGTATCGAACAGCCTTCATTCCGCCACGAGTTGCGACTGCATTATTTAGTCCGTCCTGAACTACATCACGAAGAAAACGCAATGCATCAAGAAAGTTTGACTTACCAGAAGCATTAGGCCCAATAAGAAATACCCGTTTTCCACAGGTGGCGTTTACATCGCCAAAATTTTTCCAGTTTCTCAACTGTATTTTCGTAATAATCACTGTTTTGCTCCCCTGAACACATTTCCAGTTTATCTTAAATAATATCTATAAATATTTTACCATCGAACGAATAAAAAACAATAGGGAAGTATAGATATTTTTCTACTGCAAGTGGGACAATCAATGATTAAGCGTATGTTGCAAAACCACTCACATAGGTAGAGCCGCTTAGTCAAGCTCATCGCCAGTATCGCCAAACTCAGAGTTGCTCATATCTATCACTCCCCGTTTAGTACGTTATCTCTTCGCGTTTAGCATCTTTGTCGATTTGCTCACATGATAAATTGGTTTCGATAATTCTATATACGTTTGAAGCGATAGCTTTGCACTTACCGTAGTTGAAGATCACGTAATTCACTCCGGCTTTTTTATTGTCTGTTTCAGGATTATACTTATCAGAGTTGCGCAAAGCGTTGATATGCAGAGAACTCTTATAGGAAATCCCGTCATAACCCAGGTTTTTCACATATTCCGCTATGTATTGGGTCGGGATGTAATCCAACACATCGTCGCTGCTGCTAATTGGCTTTGAAAACAGCTCGGACAAAGCAGCAAACAAGTTCGTCTTTACGCTATCGATCCCCTTTGGTTTGTGCTGATTAGTGAGATCGAGCAAGGTCAAATCCTCCAGCACTTGTATCGTCGCGACACTCACCTCGGCGCTGAGCCGGGGTCTTGATTCAATTACAGATGTATACCTGGCGCTGGCGCAATATAGATAAGGGATATACCGGTAGTTTGCCCTCATATCGGTAGATTTTTTCCAGGGAGTAACAAAACTCTCCTCTGAGTTATAGCCATAGAAACCTTTATCTTTACTAATCTTTTTGCTATCCGAGATTATCCTGCAACGATACATAAGATAGCCTTTCCCAAGGACTATGCTTGGGTTTGTTTCCTTGATATCGAGCAATGAGAGAACGCTGTTATCTTTCGGATTTCTGTTGTTACGTTGGATTTCTTTGATAAACTCCTTTAGCTTATTGGACTTGTTACTTGAGTCTACAATACTTGTGTCCATGATGCCCCCTCCAGTCTGCTGATCGCATTATATCTTATTCGATATACCAAATATCCGTACAGTTTAAATGTAATAACAGTTACCAAGTAACTCCCCCGCGGAGGTCGCGATGACCTGGGCGGGGGAGTGGTGCAGATGTGTTCCTTATTTTATCTTTCTTGCGGGGACGCCAACGTATGTTCCTGGTTCGAGAATATCTCTGACTACTGATGCGCCTGCTCCTATTATTACATCGTCGCAGACTGAGATGTTGTTCTTAACGCAAGAGCCTGTTCCAATATGGGTTCTGCGGCCAATTGAAACTGCTCCGGCTAGCGTTACTCCGGGTGAGATGTGGGCAAAGTCACCTATCTTGTTGTCGTGATCCAGACTTGCACTTGTATTAATGATGCAGTGTTCTCCGATTATCGTTCTTGGGTTTATAATGCACCCGGCCATTATTACGGAACCGCGACCGACTTCAACCTGGCTCCCCATAACTACCGAGGGGTGGATAGCAATCCCGTATTCCATCGGATAGGTCTGAGCGATTCTTTCGCGGGTAGAGTTATCGCCGACCCCAATGATAAATAAACAATCCCGGTGTTCTTGCCAACTGTCCAGGTTGCCAAGAACAATATTATCAAGCACCTTTGTGCCCGCAGCAGTATCGTCTGAAAGAAACCCCTTGACCGTATGCCCGCACTTGTACAGAATATCCGCAATAACGGCGGCATGCCCTCCGGCTCCTATAATAACGTATTGCTTCACAGAATCATTATTCATCATTCCCTGTGAAAACCTCCATCGTATCGCTCGTTGAAGAGCTTATCCCGCTTCGTCTTACAATGTTTAGCAATGTGGTACAGAATATCTTCACATCAAGACCAAAGCTGATGTTGTCAACATACCAACAATCCAGCGTAAACTTCTCCTGCCAGGAAATCGTATTGCGGCCATTTACTTGTGCATGCCCTGTAAGCCCAGGGCGCACGTTATGCCGCCGCATTTGCTCAGCGCTGTAGAGCGGCAGATACTGCACAAGCAGCGGGCGCGGCCCTACCAGGCTCATATCGCCCTTGAGGATGTTCCATAACTCAGGCAGTTCATCCAGGCTCGTAGCCCGTAGCTTCTTTCCAAAAGAAGTCAGCCTCTCGCCATCCGGCAACAACTCACCGCGATCATCATGCATATCGGACATCGAACGGAACTTATTAAGTCGAAATATCTTCCCGCCCAGACCCGGCCGCTCCTGACAGAACAATACAGGAGAACCCAGCTTTACCCTAACAAGGATCGCCACTACCAGTAATAGAGGCGATAGTATCACAAGCCCCAGTACACTAAGCAGAATATCGAATCCACGTTTGAGAAATCTACGGTACATTACTTACCTCAAAACAAACTTAGTATTACATTACAAACACGTGCCTGTTCATCCGGAGTCATCTTCACATCGGAGGGCAGGCATAATCCACGCGCGAAAACATCTTGACTGACCGGTGGATCCACAACAGAAACGAAGTCACAATCACTGTAGTAAGGCTGCAAACTCATAGGTTTCCAAATCGGCCGTGTCTCTATTCTCTCTTTCTCCAGATGCTCCATTAGCTGTATAGCGCTGACAGGGCTGCTGTTTTTAAGAGTTATGCATGAAACCCAGTGATTCGCCTTACAATTACGCGGCACCGGGTTTACTCGTATGAACTCATGGCCACTAAAAGCAATCGAGTAACTG
>Ga0123353_10006312_pt1 | contig 15764 bp, 10 predicted proteins | sample TergutLab28metaG_3_FD_92763 | JGI IMG/M metagenome (GOLD analysis project Ga0123353, IMG submission 92763) | Labiotermes labralis P3 segment gut microbial communities from Petit-Saut dam, French Guiana - Lab288 P3 | ecosystem: Host-associated > Arthropoda: Insects > Digestive system > Gut ... | reverse complement strand
ATTCGTCAGACCGGTTGCCCTCTTATTATGGCTAAAACAACAAGCGCGGAAACAACGCGGCTGGCTGCCGGGTGTTACCGCAACTATATTGTAGCAGAGGAGAGATACCATGGGGAAACTGCTTGTTACCATCGGCGGAAGCGGTTCCGCCTGCGGCACGGCGATTCTGCACGGCTTGAGCGCAAATCTAACGGAGCTCCAGGGTACAATGGATGTGCTGTATCTGGATAAGGACGCGACCAACGGCACCACTTCCGATTTCAGAAAAAAACTGCAGCTTTATGGCAGGATGACTGAAGAGCTTGCCCCAGCAGAAGGTAGAGACGGACGGCAATTTGCACGCATTGATATTAACGACAACTATGACGATTGGACCATTGAAGGAATTTTAGGCAACGATGCCGAGGAACCGCTGGAGAACTACTGCGCGACGGCGTCCCAATCCTTTCTGCCGCTGTTTTATACCGATACAGAGCGTCGCATGAAGCTTTCTGTAGGCTTTGAACGCCATCCGAACATCGGCTCTCTCGTGTTTGACGGGATTAAGGAGAATGACAAATTCCGCGAGAAGATTATGCATGTGATCAAGAGTGGCGGACGGACGCAGATTTTTATAACGGGGAGTATCTTCGGGGGTACTGGCGCGAGTATGTTCGCAAACCTCGCTGAGTATATCCGTAGCTTGGTCAAGGACGAAAGCCCCGAACTGCAAAATAAGCTTTATATCGGCGGTGTGCTACTCACCCCTTATTTCAGCATCCCGTTGGCACCGGCGGAAGAGCTAAATAACAACCCCGTCAAGGACGACAACATCACTGAAGCCACGCAGACGGCGCTGGGATACTATGCTTCCATTGAGAATTTGGTTTGTGGCGGCGGCAAGGAGCGCACGCACGGCAAAGCAATCTTTGATGCGCTGTACTTACTGGGTTTCAGCCCAAAGACGCAGATCAACAACGACGGTAGCCCCGCTCCCTATTGCAAGGGTGGTTCGAGCCAGTTGCGCGATGCCTGTATCGTCGAACTACTCTCAGCCTGTGCGGCAGCCCACTTCTTCAACGCAACGCAGGATGGCAGGGATGATTTGAAGGTAAACCAGAGCGATGTGAAAGAGAACATCTTTCGCCTTTCATTGGGCGGCACGGAGGGGGCGTTACCCGCAGTCACGTGGGACAACATTCCCCGGGAAAGCGCCATGAAGCTTCAACAGATGTTGCGCTTTGCGTTGTTGCTTTGCTGTGTACTTCAACCTGACTGGCAGGCTGCTACCTCTAAACGCAATGCACTGTATGCTCGTTGGCTTAAAAAGGGTGCAAAGGTCAAGCCCGTACAACTTCAAGCCGCTCGCGACTATCTGTTTGAGTATCTCCGCTTTATATATCAGGTTGCATGCACAAACGCCGGCGGCGAGCGAATTTGTGCACATCTTGCAAACCCAGAAAAGCTTTGGGACGCCATAGAATTATCTGTAAAGCCCAGTCTCAAAAACTGTGCCAATACCTTCAAATTGCTAGCAGACATCGTGCCGGTAAACGATCTCACAAATCTGCGACCCATCATTGATGCGCTCAACGGGAAATACTGGCTTGCAAAAGCAAAAGACGAAACCGCTTTGCTCAACTCGCTCTATGCCGCATGCACAATAGAAGAGAAGGGGGACGAATGACATGGCCAGCATACCGCGCATTGCGATCACAGCCGCCGAAGAAAAATATAAGGACATAGATACCCAAGCGAGCGGAACTCCCGGCTTTGAAAAATACGAACGTGGGGGGCTTGATAAAGTCCGCGACTTTCTTGGCTCGTCCCAGGCCTGGGGCTACCATTCCGTTCCTTCCTCCATCGCACCATTACTCGTGCTTGATAGAGCCGCGAAAGATTGGTCAAAATCCAACGCCCGCGGTGATGAAGCTAACTGGGACAACAACCTTGATGCATGGCTCGGTACTATCTGCGCGTACCTGTTCTACGGCAAGACAGGGCAAAAGCTGTGCCTGACGCATAATGATGTTGAAGCCTGGCCCAATGGAAAGCGTCCCGTTGACAACCGCCCCAATGTGGACAAACGCGTTTGTCCAGAGCAGTCCTATATCCGTGCGCTAAGACAGGCGGGGCGAAAGCCGATGATAGAAGCAAGCGGCGAAACCGGCGAAATCTGGCGCTTTACCTATCTCAACGTAAAACAGAGCGATAAACTCTATCGCATCGCGTTGCTCGACGAGCAACTTATGCTTGTCCCGCTACCGCTTGAGCCGGAAACGCAAAGAATCATGAAGAATCTGAAATGGTACATCGCCAAGGACGATGGTTCCGGTGGACAGATGGACGACTGGAGTCAGGTTACACGTTTTTTGTTTAAGAACTATCCTGTATATGGCCAACTCCTACTTTCGCTTCTTAACAAGCTGATTGACGAGGACTTGGCCGATGACACTACGGAATATCCGAAAAAGCACTTTATTCGGCTCCGCAACTTTATAAATAAGCATGTGGTCGAGCCGGAAGACGCCATGGCAATCCAAAAACGGACTTATATCTCACTTTCGAGCGTCTGGATTGCCGAGCTGCCTTCGGCAGAAGTCCGTCCCTCTTTTTATGATGCTTTCCTCAAAAACGTTCCCGAATCAGGTGTACCGTCCGAAGAGGAAATATGGACGGAAAACGCTGTGCTCCTTCCATTGGCTGACATCCAGGCAACGGCACTTGAAGAGAACTTTTGGTGCGCGCCTGTGCAAGCCACACAGGCAGGTGTTGTAGATGGACGCAAGCTCTATCTCCTGCCGCCGCTGAAAGAGGAAATATACAACTACCTGATTGAGCACAACGTCAAATCGGAACTTAGGTTAAGCCACAATGAGGGCCTCGACCTGACCGTAACCATTACTTTTAACGACGACGATGGAATGCGGCACGAGAGTAGGCGCGTATACTCGCTGGGGAAGACCAAGACGCTGTGGTTGCTTGATTCACTGCCTTACCTATCGCTGTGGCCCAACGTCAATCTCCCCGCTGATGCTTGGAAACTCTATTACATTTTCCGCTCTTGTGCAGCCAGCTCCGGTTCTCCGATGCAGACGCTCCTCAACGCCATCGTTACCAGGGAAGATACGCGTCGTCAGCTTGATCTGACACATTATCAGAAAAGTAAGCGCCACCTCAAGGCCGATGATATAGTCATCTCTGTCGACGATAATCCCGGGCTCCCGGTCCCTTCCGCATTTTTTGCCGACAGTACAATGCCGGAAAATGGCCCCTTTACGGTTTACAAGACCGAAACGCGGCCAAAGATGATTGAGCTCAAAAGCGCGGACGAACGGACATTTGCCAATCTCCGACTGAAAACGGGCCCCCCGTTGACCGAAATCTTCCCTACCAAAAAAGCAACGCTTTCGCTTGACTTCGGTACCAGCGCCACTCTGCTATATTTTAAAACGGATACGGACGCGGAGCCTAGGTCTATCGAATCCGGTAGCAATTACGTGCTCGACCTGATACCCTTCCAAAACGAGCAGAACCGCGGCAATTTTGATCGTTTCCATGGTGTGCTCACGGGGAAACTGCGGCAGGGGCTCGGCAAAATCAATTCTGTTGCGCAGAACAACGAGTATGAAAAACCCATCAATCGTAACGACGTTCGTCCCTATGTGCAGGGTCGCTACATCCTGTTAGATCACATCGTTTGGTCAAATATTAAGAAGCGCAATGACGACAAGCTCGATGCGAACCCCGAGCTGCCCCCGGAAGCATTGCATCTGGACAAATACGGCATCTACAGCGGCCTGAAATTCCCGGGCAAAAACGACAATATTGAGAAAATCACGGAGGCGCTATATGTGTTTTTCTCAAATCTTCTTGTTCTAGCAGCACTGCACGCCCGCCTGGAAGGCGTGTTCAAGGTCAGCATACGCGTTGCCTGCCCACATCAAGCCGCCCACAATAACCTAGCAAGTGTCCTTCAGCCGGTTCTCAATGATTCCAACGAAAATTACTTTGGTAACCTGTTCTACAGCGAATTCCAGGCCTATGAAGAAGCTCGTGCGGTGTGCGCTTATCTACGCGAATACCGGCCTAGCAACAGCCGCCTAAACAACGCACTGGGTGCCGTGATTGTCGATATTGGCGGCGGTACGACGGATGTCTGCGTCGTCAAAGACGACAAAACTGAAACATTTTCATTCGGCTTGGCCGGTGACCGGCTCATCCGGCGTTCGATTGTGTATTCCACGACCAAAGACGCCTGGGATGAGCAGAGGGAGTTCAGGCCCGGGAACATAGAGCTCAGGCAAATACTCTCACAAACAGCACCAGGAGACGAGAGTGGCGAAAATTTAAAGCATTATTTGAGCGCCTATGAGAGCATTGTCCAGAGGCAGGGTTCAAACGAGAGCTCGCAGGAAAAGATATACTACAAGGATCTTGCGGAGCTTGTAGATATTGTTATGCAGCGCTACCCGCCACGTTACGACCGCGTCACAAATCCGAACACGCTCAAAGCCTTTGGTTATGCCGAGGCTACTGCTGCCAACGCCCTGACATGCCTTGCTGACACAATCAAACTGCGCTATATGCTACAGTTCTATTTACTGGGCGCTTACCTCAAGCAGAAGGCGGAAAGCCTGTCTCTGAAAAACTGGAATGAAGTGCGCATCTACTTGGCTGGCTTTGGTAGCCGCGGTCTGGGCTTCTGCTGTGGCAGAACTATCGTAGACGACACCATAGAAAGCGGCGTTTCGCGCCTGGCATTTTTCAAAGTGCTGGAGCGTGTGGTACAGAAGGCCGCCGGTATCAGTGTGCCCGTGCTCTTTATTCCTCCAACGGACAACGACAAGTATGAAGTCGTCAAGGGCCTGCAGGCAAACCTGGACAATCTGCCGCCGATGGAAGACCCGTTGCCAGACGAAGCCGACGTCTTGACCTTGCAGCCTACGGAGCGTGAACAGGTTCAAAATGAAGCTGAACTGGTCAGGGGACAGATCAAAAAAGACCTCGACGACGTGTTGGCTAATATAAAAAAAGCCGGTCATACAAACCCTGAACTGGCCAATCTTCGTGAATTTTGCGACCATTTTACTGGGTTGCTTGATAAAAGCGATGTGTGGGCGGGCAGTTCCGCTACCTGGACCGAGAAACACCAGATTGAGAACGCCCTTGACGATGCGTGCGTTGCGCGCTTTAGCCGTGAAATGCTTCCCGTTGGCCTTGCCGTATCCTATTTCAACCTTCTCATTGATGCAGCGACGCGCAAATGGGGCGCTTGACATGCTAGATATGCTAGGGTGTTGGTATACGCAGCTAAACAACATCAGCTTTATCCGCCCTTCCAACTCAAGCGGAAATGGTGCAGCTAATATGAAAACGTCAATTTACTTTTGGGGATTACTGTGTATACTGGCAATTGGCGCCGGGATTGTGTTACTATCGCGATATTTTATTCGCCGGATAAAATCTTTTGTAACTGAATCCCGGGAGGCTGATGTGGCTGCTCTTGCCTCATTGCGGCAGGAGTTCACTGCACACACGCAAGCTTTTTCTGTGCAACTGCATGATCTTGGGCGGCGAGTTAATGCGTTGAATGAATGCACTGTCTCACTCACAGCGCAGATTCAAGCCGTTGCACAATATAAGCAGAGCGAAGCAGCGATGCGTACGAATGATGATAGGGACAGCGATGACATAGTAAGCCATGATGACGATTATGCCATACAAGACGAAGAAGACAACGAACAACTCTACATAGCGCGACAGCTGCTACCCATCACGCCCGAGTTGCCTACAGATCCTTCACATGGGGATCACTTCGGACAACTTGCACTACTGGTAGCCAATGGCGCAGCAGCGCAATACCGAGAAGCCTTTCAGGGCTTGACACAATGCCGGGTGCGAGTGAGTAATTATGAACGAGTTGCTAACAACGTTACCGACAGGGTGTATTTTACAGAGGCACCTGATGGAGAATACACCATGTCTAAGAACATGGAACTCGTTCCCTGCCCGGAAATATTCAACGGATATTCCGATTCGTCAATGGTAGGGGGGGTGTGGCTGCTGCGTTATGTTTTCCCTGAGACACAAGAGGGTGTTGTCACGGAAATTCGGTGTGCGTTGCTCGAAAAACCGAATGCGCGCGGTCCCTATGTACTAAAAACACCGGGCAAACTTATGGTTTGAATAAGAGTGAGTAATGCTTTGGGGGTTGTGAGCAATGGGAAATACAAAAACAAAAATTAAAGGTTGGATTCGTCTTTTTGCTTTGGGGCTTATTATTTTCGGATTCGGCTATTTTGCTGTCATTGCTGTTAAAAACGAAAAACGGCAAAAATTTGTTGCCCCTGTTTCATCAACAGAAGCAGCCACTGACAACGATGCTAACAAAGCAGTAGTACCTGCAAAACAGTCCGTTGCCATCCCCCTTGCTGTCATAATGGACGCACGCGCACAGTTCAATGGGATTCGGGAACACGCTAACGACAGCGGGTCGCTGTTAGAATCACTGTTTAGCGACGTTACGACAAAGTGCAAGAAAGAGGGCGCTCTCTATTTTGAGTTCGACTACTCAGGCGGACCAGGGGAAGGACTTTTTATTTCAGAACTCCCCGCAAAATGGAGCGCGCCGAAGAAGCCCAGCGTGAATGTTGGCTATGTCATGGCTGAGGTCTTCACAAAAATCGATTTGTTACTCAGCGAGGCTCTTGTTGTGGACGAAGAAGAACTGCGGGCCGAGACCGTGCTTCTTTATACCGACGATTTTTTTGCCGACGCTGATTTCGTCTACGGGGAGCACTTTGACAACGTACGGAAAGAGTTTGAAATCCTTCGTGAAAAATACAGCGTGGCGGTGATGGGCTTTAAAGTGCCGTTTGGCACAAGCGTTTATAATCGACCGCTATATATAGTTGCGTTCAGCCGTGATTCTTCTCGTGTAGTGGAATACTTCACCGCGCTGCTCAAAAAACTTGAGTACCCCGAATACAAGTTTGCCTGGAACGATCCCGGCATGAATTGCGTGGAGTATAATTTTACGCCGAAAGGGGCCGAGTTGTTGTCCCTCGATAACATCCTCGGTTATCATCTGACGAAAAAAGATATGAAGGACGACTTTACCTTTACTGTCCAGATCGAAAGATATGAATGCGCGTTTTGGGTGCGGCAGCCTGGCTCATTTAAATTGATAAGGAGCATAGAGCTTTGTACAAAGACAGAGAGCGAGTGCAAAAAAGTACCTCACGACCATATTCTTGTTGAGAATGAAAAAGATATCCCGGGTGCCATCTTCGTTGAGTTCGAGGATCAGATCACAATATCGGCTGATCTGCTCAAGGATTTGCCTAATGCAGTACGTTGCGTCGTGACTTATACCCCCGTGTATATGTCCGATATTACTTGGGTACAGACTTGGGCGATGGATTCGACTTTGAAGACGGAACAAGGCAAGCCAAGCCTGAAATTGGATAACGCACTGACCGGCGAGGATGAAGAATCATTCCATAATCAGAAGCTCGACATGATAATAAGCAATGCACAAGCCTGGCGTGACATGAAGGATTATGAGAACCGAGGAAAAGAGATCGTAGCGCTGCGGAAAACCAGAAAAACGCTTTGGCTCAACCGGCTTATAAATTTAGAAAGCTTCTCTGAACCAGAAACACAGTGCAAGCCATTGCTGTTCAGCGTATATATTCATTTGCCGTTAATATGAAAGGAGAGACACAGATGAAAAAAATTTCTGCGTTTGTTTTTGAATCGATTCGAGACAGCGTGGTGCCTCTTATTGCGCAAGTTGGCTCAACGCTTTTCAAAGTGGTGGTGCTGGATGGGCTGCCGGAAAACAAAAGCCTTTGGCCCTGGGCCGATTATATTCCCTATATGTGGTTTATTTTTGTATGCTTGGTTTGTTTTATCATTAACCGAGGAATTATCATGCGTCGCCAAAAATACAAAGGCTTGATATTGCCGCGGTGGCTGAGTTTCTGCTTAATGTTAATTGGGAACGCCTTCATGTGTTGGCTGCGGTTAAGATACGGTACGGCTGGGAGCAGTCTGGAAACTAGGGTGTTTACATTTTTCTTCGCTTTGATTGCCACATGGGCGAGTATGATCTTTGTCTGGCCACGTTCACAATGGTTAAAGATACACCGCAGACCAGTCCATAGCGTATAAATCAGGGGGTGCGAAAGAAATGAGCGAATACTGGTTCTTTGCCGCTGGAGGCACCGGGCGGCGCGTTGCGTTGGCAATGCTTCACATGTGTGCGGCGGGTGCGCTTGCGGGCGACACGTTGCATATTCGCTATGCTGACACGGATGTCGAGGAGGCTGAGTCCGACTCTTACGAGGGGTTCGTCACGCTCAGGGAGCAGTATGAGCGCTACAAAAAACTGCATGAGATATTCAAAAGCGATGGAAATCTCTTTTCGTGTAAAATTGACTATCCAGACGGATATTCGGAATTAGCGAACTGGACAAGAGCGATTAACAAATTATTTAACGATGACCCGCTAACATCGGAAGATACCATACAGACTGTCTATGCGGCAACGCACGGCTGTAGGCACAGTTTTGAAGAAAAGCTGCTGATTCAGGCGCTGTTGGGCAGAGATAACACCACAAAAATCCATCCGTTTTGTGGACTTTGCGCCGCGCCCAATGTTGGCGCGTTATTGATCAATGATAAGGTAAAAAACAATCCGGAACTCGAAAACTTCTTCGGCGTCGTTGGCGCGGAAGCGGAAACGGATTTCAACGATAGACACGCCAGAAACCCGAGCGATCCCTTGGTATATGATCCAGAAAAGAAGTACAATCTATTCAAAGAATACAACAAGGATCACCCGATCGCGTTTTTGGCTTCCTCGTTTGGCGGAACAGGTGCGGCGTTTTTACCCGCAGTGTGGCAACAGCTTGTCAAAGCAGAAAAAACGCCCAGGCGTTGCGCCATGCTGTTTCTGGGTCAATATTTTTCCCTGCACAACTGGACAGAAGACTTATTTGAAAAAAAGCAAAAAGCGATGAAAAAATACTTGCAAGAGCATCACAAGGGCGGATATTATATTCTACCCTGCCTAGAGGAGATGGGTATACGAGTCCGCGGCAAGCACACGGACAAAGAACAGAAAAATTGGCCCTCTGAAACCGAATACCTGGCCGCTATTTTGATGTGTTCGTTTTTCAGAAATAAGGATTTCAACTGGAAAGTGAACCCCAAAGACGATATGAACGGGGAACTACCTGATCTGAAAGAGCGCTATAAGGCGTTTGATAAGCTAGCTCAGTGCTGGTGCCATGATTTTGAGGGCAGTAAAATAGAAAAAACAGAGACAGATGAGTCAAAGCCGCAGAAGTGGTACTACGGAGCTTCGTGGATGGGGCGTATCCCAATGAAGACAAGGAGAGAATGGAAAGAAGATGACCCAAGAATCCGTTATAAACTGCTTCTTGCGCTGTTGAAAATAATCAACTGGCCATTCGGAACCGATTGGCCCAAAAAATATTATATAGAAGAAAAAGACAAGCCTGCCACGCTGGAAGATACCACGCTGAAAGACTTCATGAAAGATTGGCTGCGCTGGCGGCGACAGATAGACGACACATATCAGCCGGAGCTACTCCTGTATGAGACGGATTTTGCCCCGGAAGTGCTGGACGAAGCCGCTGCCGATGCCTGCTGGCGCAAGGCGAGCACTATGGTCAACGAGCGCAAATCAAAGCTTGTTAATGACCTGTTTGAAGTATGCAGGCAATTTGCTATAGAAAGGGCGTGAACAATATGCCGTCTGTGATTGGTAAATCGGGCTACCCTTGCTTTGAGGGGCGTATTCTCGAAGCTCAAACGCATTTCGACGAGCTGGAATCGCTCACAAGGCCAGAGTTAGAAATCTGCCTATTCAGAACCGGCCCAAACACAACCGCAATCGAAAGCTTCGCACAGCAATGGCTGTATGTATTGTGCCGGTTAGCTGCCCGTTGCGCGCCATTACCAAAGAAGGGTAAAAAACTAGATGAATGGGATGACAGTATGACGGCCGGTGAGATTCGCTTCTGTCCTTTTGCGCCGCCGGGTAGTGAAAACTTATTTCCCCGAGAAACAACGTTGGCAAATGTATTCTTCCCAATAGCCAATGCACAGCCTACAAGCCCCTTGACTAATGATGACTACCGCCTGTTTGTTGTGCTGGACTGCAAGAACAAAACATACGACTACATTTTTTGCGTGAACGATTATTGCGAGAAAAAATGCAAAAGGCAGATAGACAGCAACCAAAAAAACATTTGTCGCTTCGAATGCGACAGAAAGTGCGATGGCGAGCATGATGATCCTTTCCGCGCCACGACGATAGCGATCCTGCATAATAAATATGTAGCGCTGCCAACCGAAGATGCGCTCGAACTGACCATCGGCAACACAAGCTTCGAAGCATATAAGCCCTACTTGGCCTGGTATTTACAGGATTTGTTCCCTAGCGCATCAGGTTTGATCGCAAATCTGAAAGAGATCTGCGGCGAAAAGCCAGCAACCATGCCGCATGCAGGGAAAGAACTAAGGGATATCCAAAATTGTTTTGACGTAGTACCGGCGCCACTCACCGCGATGCCACATGCATAGTAATCCGTTTGTTATAGAGTGCATTCCTTGAAAAAACAATTTCCTATTCGTTTCGTTACAAAGAACAGATCTTGGCTGTAAACGACGACAACCAAACACTGAATAAGTCGGGGACATATCGGCTTGTATTGCGTATATCTGTTGAAATGCGGCTGAAGCATGGAGAATTTTACGATACTAATAACGCGGAGGAGGGAAGAATGCAGAAACAGCACAATACAAAGGATGACCCCATAGAACCTCCGGAGCTAACCCGTCGCAACCCGGATGTCGAAAGCGGCCTGTCCGCGCAGGAAGTCCAAAGCCGCATAGACGCCGGGGCCGTCAACACCCAGGGGGAGAGTCTCACGCCATCCTATGGGCGGATTATTCGCAAAAACACCCTCACCCTGTTCAATAGTATTCACTTGTTGCTGGCGGCGGCTATTCTCTGGGCGGGGTATCCGTGGCCCGCCGGTTACGTGCGCAACATCCTGTTCCTCGGGATCGCTATATGCAGCAGCGCGATGGGCATCTTCCAGGAGGTCCGCTCCAAGCGCACCCTGGACAGGCTCTCCGTGTTGACGCAGGCTAAAGTACGCGTCGTGCGCAGCGGGCGGCATCGGACCGTCCCGCCGCAGGAGCTTGTGCTGGACGACATCGTCAGCCTCAAAGCGGGAGACCAGATCTGCGCGGACGCGGTGGTTGTGGATGCCGCCGGGCTGGAGACGGACGAGTCCCTGCTGACGGGGGAGGCAGACCCGATCAAGAAAAACGCCGGAGACACGGTTCTCTCCGGCAGCTTTGTGGCGGCCGGCCGGGCCCATGTGCGGGTGACGGCGGTGGGGGAGGACAACTACGCCACCGCGCTCACACGAGAGGCCACCCGGGAACGCAGACAGAAAAAACCACAGCTGCTGCGCACGCTGAACCTGATCATACGCGTGCTCACCATCGTGATTTTCCCGCTGGGCGGGTTGCTGTTTTATTCGCAGTTCACGGCGGGAGGCGACATGGCAACCTCCGTGCTGGGCGTCACCGCCGCGATGATCGGCATGATCCCGGAGGGCCTGGTGCTGCTGACGGGCATCACCCTCACCGTAGGCGCGATGAACCTGGCAAGGCGCGAGGCCCTGGTGCAGTCCCTGCCCAGCATCGAAACCCTCGCCCGGGTGGACGTGATCTGCCTGGACAAGACCGGCACCATCACCGACGGCAGCCTCGCATTCGAGCACATGGAGCCCCAGAACGGCGCGACGCAGGAGAGCGCCGAGCAGGCCCTCGCCGAGCTGATGGGCGCCCTGCGGGACGACAACTCGACAGCCCTGCTCCTGCGCGAGCAATTCGGCGAGACCACGCAGTGGCTCCCCCAGGTCGCTGTGCCGTTCTCCTCGGACCGCAAATGGAGCGGCGCGACATTCATAGATGTAGGCAGTTACGTCCTGGGCGCGCCCATCATGCTCTTATCCGCCGAGCGGGACGGCAAAGCCCTGGCGCTGGCCAATCGCTGCGCCTCGGAGGGGTTGCGTGTGCTCTGCCTGGCGTTCTCTCATTTGCCTATGCTGGAGGACAACCAACTCCCCGGCCAGCTGCGCTGCATCGCCCTGCTGCTGGTGTCGGACAAGCTCCGGGAGGACGTGGCGGAGACCTTTCGATTCTTCGCGGATGAAGGGGTTACGCTGAAAGTGATCTCCGGCGACAACCCCAGGACCGTCAGCGCCATCGCGGCCCGGGCGGGGCTGGCGAACGCCGACAAGGCTTTCGATATGCGCCTCGTGGACGAGGACGAGGACTATGCGTTCCTCTCGGAGGAATACACCGTATTCGGGCATGTCACCCCGCAGCAGAAGCAGGCATTGATTCGAGGCTTGCAGGAGAACGGGCACACCGCCTGCATGACCGGCGACGGCGTCAACGACATCCTCGCCATGCGGGAGGCCGATTGTAGCGTGGCCATGGTGGGCGGCAGCGACGCAGCGCGCAGCGCCTGCGATTTCGTGCTACTCTCCGACAATTTCAAGTCTATGGTAAGCGTGTTGCAGGAGGGCCGCCGGGTCATCAACAATATCGAGCGGGTATCCTCCCTCTACATGGTGAAGACAGTGTACTCCGTGCTATTGTCAATCCTGTACGTTTTCATCCCCGCGCCCTACCCCTTCTCGCCGTTGCAGCTCACGCCAATAAGCATGTTTACTGTCGGCATTCCGTCCTTCCTGCTGGCGCTGCAGGCCAACTACAGCAGGCCTGCCAACCGGCTGGCGGCCAACATTGTGGAGCACTCCGTCCCGGCGGCGCTGACTATTGTGTTCAACACCCTGTATTTGCAGCTGGCAAGCCTATTATTCAAGCTGTCCATTGCGGAGTCCTCCACCATGGTGGTCTTCCTGATGGGAGCGGTGGGCTTCTACCTGTTGCTTGTCATCACCAAGCCCTACGACAAAGCGACGAAAATCGCTCTGCCCATCCTCGCTGCGGGGCTTATCGCTGCCTTCCTGTTCTTCGGCGGCTTCTTCTCCATGACGAACCTGCTCAGCCGCAGCGCCTTCTTCTATCTGCCGCTGCTCTACTTCAGCTATCACATCCACGGCTTCCTCGGGAAAGCCAACCGAAAAGTCATGGATTGGGTGCAGGAAACGCGGCGCAATCGAGTATGAAAAGCCCGATTTCTTGCGAGCGAAGATGAAAAACGTTGACACAGCTTGATAAACCGTGCTATACTAACTCCAGTAAATGAATGTGAGGAGCAAGAAATGCTAAACACAGCCCAACTGCAGCAACTAAAGCGTACCAATATCAGCAAGGACGCCGAAAAGACAAAGCAGAGAGCCAAGGATCTCTGGAAAGGCTTGAAGCTCGTACAGAGGCAGGCAATCAAGGAGTTCGCCGGGGTATCGTCACAGTCCATCTACAAGGTATACAACGATGGCGGCATCTCGATCAAAGTGGCGCTTGCTTTTGCGCAGACGCTAAACATCAACCCGCTATATCTCACCGGCGAAGCGGACGAACCCGGTGAGTGCTCCGATGCGCTCATCCGAGAGCTGCTGCTCAGATATGGCTACCAAAAGCTTGTCGCAGAGATAGAGTTGCCCGAGGCCAAGCCGGAGAAGCGCAAGTACACCCGCCGCGAGAAGCCTGAACCGGAAGAAACGCCTGCTGATGTTGCCGAGGAAGAGGAGACTTCGGCAGAAGAGACAGCTGATCTGCCCGACCCTGTTCCACAATTGCCGCTCGGCAGTGACGCGCTGACTGCCGATGACCTGCAGCAGTTGGTTGTCGCGCTGTATGTGCAGGCGAAGGCGGGCATCACCAGCTCGAAGGACAAACTGGACCAGATCAAGCTAATCATCTTCTCATGAGGACTCTACTGTTTCTCATAGTCCCATCGGCTTCGAATCCTAACGCCATGCTTGCGCAGCAGACGATTGATTGTAGTCTGGCTTACATCATATTGATCTGCTATCTCTTCTATCATGTGGCCATCTTCATAGAGCATAACTATGCGGCGAACTGCTTCCTCTGATTTTATCTTGTTGTGGCTTACTTTGATGCCGTGCTTTTTCAGATGGTCGCAAATGGTGTGGCGGTCGCAGCCAAATTCGTCGGCAAGATTATTCATGCTTATCCCGTTCTGGTAGTCCAGGACAATCTGGGCGACTTCTCTCTCGCTGAGGTGCTTCTGGATTTGCCGCACCTGGCTCACAACCGTTTCGCCTTCATCGGAAATAAAGGTTGAAGGCGGCTTGACAGGAGCGGCGTTACAGGCTATAATAGATATGCCCGGGGAAGACGCTCTGGCCTGCACTCTGTGCGCGATGAGCCTGTCTAAATTGTTTAAGTCAGGTTCGTTTAGCTCCACCAGTCCAAATAGTCATAAGGGCTCCAGAGCCGTTATGGCTATTTTTTATGCCGTTACGCCGCCTGCCGCTCATCCATCCTGCGCCCGAAGCTCGCCCGCAGGCGGTCCATCTGCGGCTTAGTGAGCACAGGCAAATCGACTTTCCCGACCATTTTGTAGTAGATTTCCACCTGCTGCTCCTGCACACCCTGCACGATCACGCGGTGGTGCACGACGACTTTGTCGATGAATGCCCGCAGGATCTCTGGGGTCAGCTCGGCGAAGTCGGCGGTGTAGTGCCGCACCAGGGCAAGGAAGCCCTCCGCGTTCAACTCGTGCTCCTTTTCCTCCGCGACGACCTTTTTCAGGTTGCGGATGCGCAGGCGCAGCGCGGCCTGCTCCTCGTCGTACTTCGCGCCGAGCTGGAGGAATCGTTCCTCCGAGAGGCGGCCGAGGGCCTGATCTTCATATATTTTTTCATATAAGCGATCGAGCTCCTTGTCGCGGGCCTGCGCGGCGGCGAGGTCCTTCTGGTTCTGCCGCTGCCGCAGCTGCACTTGGCGGTACTGCTCGTCCACAATGAGTTTCACGAACTCGTCCTCGAACATCCCGGCGAAGCCCATGATGCTGCGCAGCCGGTTCGTCACCGTGTCCATGATGGTGTCAGCCCGGATGTGGTGGGTTTCCGTGCACAGGCCGTTGTTCTGGCGCTTATTGTGGCAGGAAAAATACTCGTTCCAGGACTTGTCGGTGGGGCGCTTGTAGTTCAGACTGGCTCCGCAATCGGAGCAGACCAGGTAGCCGCTGAGCATGTGTTTCTCGGCGTTTTTGGGCTGGCGGCACTTGGTGTGGCCGAATGAACGCTGCACCTGGTCCCAATCTGCACGTTTTACAATGGGCTCATGGACGTTCTCATGAATCTCCCACTTCTCCTCCGGGTTCGGCAGGCGCTGCCGCAGCTTGTAGGACTTGGAATAGGTGCGGAAGTTCACGACGTCGCCCACGTAGGAACGGTTGCCGAGCATCTGCCGTACCATGCCCACGGACCAGAAGAAGTCGCCGTTTTCGCCCTTGCGCTTTGGGGCGCGCAGGCCCGACTGCGTTTGGTAGGCCGAGGGGATCAGCACGCGGCGGGACTTCAGGATCTTCGCGATGTCGTTGACGCTGGTGGGTTTCAGCCGCAGTTCAAAGACGAGGCGCACAGTTTCGGCGGCGGTTTCGTCGATGATCCAGCGTTTCTTGTCGTCCTGGCCGTACTTGTAGCCAAAGGGCGGCTGGCCGATGGCGTAGCCCTGTGCGCTTTTCGTGCGCTGGGATGAGCGCAATTTCCGGCTGAGGTCCTTGAGAT
>Ga0123353_10006309_pt1 | contig 15765 bp, 11 predicted proteins | sample TergutLab28metaG_3_FD_92763 | JGI IMG/M metagenome (GOLD analysis project Ga0123353, IMG submission 92763) | Labiotermes labralis P3 segment gut microbial communities from Petit-Saut dam, French Guiana - Lab288 P3 | ecosystem: Host-associated > Arthropoda: Insects > Digestive system > Gut ... | reverse complement strand
TCGCTGCCGATGTTCTCCTTATCGAGAAGTACGCCGGCAACGAGTACCCGATTCGTTCTTGTTCCGAGAGGCGTTATCACATAGGTCGGGGATTTTTCGTCGTCCCCCTTCTTCTCATAGGTGGAGTGGTTCAGCTCTCCGGCGAACATTCTTCTCGCGGTCTCACGCATGATCAAAGGGATCCCTCCACTTCGGCCATGAGTTCCTCGGCTTCTTTGATGACATCCACGGAAAGCGGTTCAAGTGAGGCAACGATCATCATCGGTCCGTATTCATCGCTTACGACGTTCCCCGACGCGGTGACGTTCATCACCAGCACTTTATCGTCCATCGCCCGCATCACGGAATCCTGATCGCCCTTCTCCTTTGCTATTGCTACCGCTTCGCTTAACGTGATACCGGTGAGCTTTTCCGTGAGTTCACGGTTAACGACGGCGGTCAGCGCACCCGTACCGTCGTCGATCACGATCTTCATCCGAAGATCCTGAACTGCGTTCACCTTCCCGTGTGAAGTGCACTCGTCGCCTATTATGGAACGATTGCACTCGGGGCACCTCTTTATGAGTCCGCTCCCTGTTCTTATGTCGACGATCGCACCCGTCACCATGACGTCCAGGCCGCCGCCCGTTCTCATGAGATCGCCGATGGTCCTCTTCGCAACACCGCTCTGAACCTCCGAGAATACATCATCGACGCGACTTATCTCACACTGATCGCCGAAGTTCAGCTGCGGTATGCCCCTCCATCCTTTGACATATGCGTTCTTCACGGATATTGTTTCATCCGATCTCAGCGAATGGTCGTTCCATGCGGTGAACTGCACCTTTCCCGTATCGTCCGCGATGTACCCTGAGAAGACGGTCTTCTCTTCGCCTTTGGAATTTATCGTCTTCGGTTCGACGGAAAGTATCTTTCCCGTGATCGTCACACTTCCCATACCGTCACGCAGTTCGGCCAGCTTCGCAGTTTCCGATGAATATGATATGGTGCGTTCGGGAACCTCTATCGGCGTTCCCGAGACATCGGCGACGCTGCGCTCTCCGAAATTTATCTGTATCTTATCATTCCACTTCTTCGTGTACGCGTTCTTGAAATCGTACGTCTCGCCTTTGACAAGCTCGAACTTCCCGACATCCCAGACCGTGAACGACGCAGTTCCCGTTTCATCTCCCAGTATACCCGAGAATATGGTCTTGGGGACACCGCGCGCATTGACCTGTTTCTCTTCAATGAACACGACCCTCGCTCTCAGGTCGACGGTCTTCTCGTCACCTGTCATTTCGTTTATCTTCTTGGTGATGGATGCCGCGGAAACGAACAACGACGCATCCTTTCCGTATTTCCTGAGGATGCCTCTCTTGGCGGCATCGACGGAAACACGGTACACGTTGAGATATGTGTTCATTTCCTCTATCAGTTGTTCTTCGTCAACTTCTTCTCCGATCACCCTTTTCAGTTCTTCTATATGGGGTGTAAGTTCTTCCATTTTCATTTTTATCGACCTCCGCGGCCGAGGCCGCTTTCGTCATTCCGTAACATAACACACAACGTTAATAAATAATTCCGGGGGATGGCCGAAAGTATGTCGGGCGCGCGAGCCAGATATCGAGCGCAATGATCGTTCCGTTATCGGTTCCGTTATCATTTTCGCGTATATTGTGTCCGCATGGTGCCAACGAAGCACGGAAGAATTGAGTTAAGATAATATACTCTCAAGCGTTCGCGGGTCATATTCACTGAAGGTGAAAAAACATGAAATTCATGGGCAAGGCGGGGGAGTCCATGGTCAAAAGACCTATCGTTCCTCTCCTGATCCTTATGGTGGTCACGGCCGCATCCTTAGGTATGATAGCATCGAATCCTCCGTCCTTCGAAATGGACCAGGAAGCGTTCATGCCCGATAACGAGCTTACACGTGCGTCCGCGGTCATCCAGGATGCGTTCACATCGTCCGCCAGCATGATGAACATGGTGGATGCGAGCGCCGCCGGAGGGAATATCTTCACGACGGAAGTGTTCGTTGACGTTCTGAATTTTGAAAAGATATTGTCGGAGATGCGGTACGAAGGTATCGACGGAACGGATCATGCTTATTCCGATCTGCCCGTGTTCCAGGTGATCAGCCCGGTATCGGTGATATCGCAGAGTATCTATGCGGTCTGGTATCAGACAACACACGGAACACCGCCGACCGCACCCGCGGATCACGACACGCTGATAATGATAATAGAGGGCATGACCGATGTCGAACTTCAGGTGTTCTCCGCCGGTGTGCTGTCGGATCCGCAGAGCGAGATGCTCACAGCGATGCTGACGAACGATCTGGACGTATTCTTCGATCCCGACTTCATGGGATCGGGCATGCCGTTCGGCACCGTATCGGCGAGAGGCTGCATGGTCACCGTGATAATAACGGACGACGAGACCGAACTGATGTCCGGCGGTAAGTTGGGGTTCGAGGGTGACGTGATCGCAACCGCCAACGGATTCGTATCGTCCACGGGCATAACCGTAAGGGCCGTCGGTATGTGGACCATGATGAGCGAGATAGGAACGCTCGCGCAGCAGGACATAGGGATGTTGATCCCGATAGCTCTCGCGATCATCGTCATCCTTCTGCTGATAATATACCGTGACCTTCTGGACACACTGATCGCGATCCTGGGTATCGTGATAGCGGTGATATGGACATTCGGCATCTCCGCGCTGTTCGGCGTACAGATGTCGACGATAGCGATAGCCGTTCCGATACTGATACTGGCGCTGGGGATCGACTACAGTTTACATCTTGTGTTCAGGTACAGGGAGGAGAGGATGTCCGGTCGGGACATCAAGGAAGCGATAACGAAAACATTCGGTTCCGTCGGCGAAGCACTCATACTCGCTACCGTTACGACGGCGATAGCATTCCTTTCCTATCTCACGTCGTCGATGGCCGCATTGGCCGATTTCGGGTTAATGTGCGCTATCGGTATCGTATGTGCATTCTTCGCCATGCTGCTGCTCATCCCTCCTTTGCAGATAACGAGGGATCGCAGGGCCAGGAAGAAAGGGAAGAACCCGGACGAGGCTAAACGTTACAGAAGACCGGAGAACGAGAACGGGGATGCGCTGGGGAAGATCTCCGGTATAGGCGGCAGGATGGCCGCCAAGAGCCCGTGGGCCGTTCTCGGTGTTGTTGCGCTCATAGTGGCGGGATTCGGATACAGCGCCACGAACATGTCCTACAGTTTCAACATGTACGATTTCATCCCGGACGGGACGGAAGCGTATGATACGCTCAATTACCTCAGTGATAACTACTCGATCTCGCAGGATCAGACAAGCGTGCTGATCTACGGTGACGGATGGGACGTGAACACGATAAGAGGGATCGAACTCTCATTGCAGAACATGCAGGCGGCCACGGAGAGCGAACGGATCCCCGGTGTAGCGTACATCGATAAGGACCCGGATGCGACCTACGTAAGCACGATACTCAGCCAGATAAATGCGTCCATGCTGCCCGGAGGCCTTCCGGGATATGACGTTGTGTTCGATGCGGAAGGCATGCTGAACGATTACTCGTCGGATCCGGTCATGGCTGCGACGCAGCAGGCGATCCTGAGAGGCTGGAGCGATCCCAACGATCCGGCGGCGGCACCGCTCATTACCGCAACAGCGTCAGTGGCCAGTTATCATGACGGCCAACCGGTGACGAGGATAATACTCGCCATGACCGGCGCCACCGACGGGAACGATGATATCACGATAGAGATGAAGGATCGTATCAACGAAGCATGCAGTCCTCTTGCGGATGCCGGCCTCGTATACATCACGACGGGTCAGGCGATCGTGCTCTCCGTAACGATGAAGGAGATGAACACAAGCCAGATGACCGCGCTGTTCGTGACGATAGCGTTCGTCCTTCTGATATTGACGATATTCATGTACTACATCGACAGGAGTCTGCTGCTCGGTGTAATGGCAACGATCCCGACACTGATATCGGTGGTCATGGTATGGGGCACGATGGCGTTACTGGACATACCGTTGAATGTGATGACCTTGACGATAGCGTCGCTGGCCGTGGGTATGGGTGTAACGTACGGGATACACATATCCCATCGTTACGTCACGGAACTGATACACAACGACCTCGATGCGAAGGAAGCGATCAAGAAGGCCACCCGCGAAACGGGTAAAGGTGTATTCGCGGCGGCCATCACAACGGTGGCGGGATTCGGTGTCATGGTATTTTCGAACATACTGCCTATGTACCAGTTCGGAATAATAACGGCATTGGCGATAGCGTTCGGATATATGGGTGCGGTGTTCGTCCTTCCGTCGCTGCTTGTCATCTGGGGAAAACACTCCAAACCGAAGATCGTCGAACGTTTCAATACGCCCAGGTCGGAAAGACCGAAGCCGGACAACCGGGCGCACAGGATGGAGATGCCTCCGAACATGCAGCGTCCGAAGATACCCGCGAGGATACCCAAGCTGAGAAGATACAGCATGCGGTGATGTACCCCGGATACTACGGGGCGCAACCCCTTCCGCATCGGGGAAAAGGTACGCTTTTACAGTAGGGCAAGCCAATGTTTAAATTCATAAAAGCGATAAGACACTATGGTCCCTAAGAAAAAGATCGATTCCATTCTTCGCGGTTACGACAAGAAGGACATCACCATAGCAACGTTGTGCTCTCATTCTTCGCTTCAGATATTCCACGGAGCGCGCAAAGCCGGATTCAAGACCTTGGGGCTTACCGTTTCGCACAACACGAAATATTACGATGCTTTCCCGCTCGCCAAACCGGACGATATCATAAAGTACAGGGATCTCGACGAGATAGAGGAAAGAGTGGGCGAACTTCATGACAGGAACGTCATCGTCATACCACACGGATCCTTCGTTGAATACATGGGACCGAAGAAGTTCGAAGATCTTGAAGTTCCGGCATATTGTAACCGCGCGGTACTTCAGTGGGAATCCGACAGGGACATGGAAAGGCAGTGGATAACGTCCGCGGGCGTCGCGATGCCCCGCATATACACCGACGCACGGGAGATCGATGAACCCGTACTGGTGAAATACCACGGTGCAAAGGGAGGCAGAGGATTCTTCATCGCAAAGGATTACCCCGACTTCAAGATGTACATCGACAATACGCAGCCGTACACCATACAGGAGTACGCGCTCGGTACACGATACTACTTACACTTCTTCTACTCGCCGTTCAAAGAGGACGGTTACAAAGTGTCCCGGGGAGGAACGATAGAACTTCTTTCGATAGACAGAAGGGATGAAAGCAATATTGATGAATTATACAAGATGGGGTCGTACGACGATCTGAAGAAACACGGTCTGTACCCGTCGTTCGTCGTCACCGGGAATATTCCCGTCGTGATACGCGAATCACTGCTTCCGAAGGCGTTCGACATGGCCGAACGCATAGTGAACCGCTCGTACGAACTGTTCGGAGGGATGTGGGGGCCGTTCTGCCTTGAGACGATAGTTACGGATAAACTGGAATTCAAGCTGTTCGAGATATCCACGAGAATAGTGGCGGGAACGAATCCGTTCATATCCGGTTCTCCGTATGCAGACCTGATATATCCGGGACTGAGCACCGGCGGAAGGATAGCCAAGGAGTTCAACGATAACCTCGCGTCAGGCAGGTTCAATGAGTTAATGACGTGAGACACAAATCAATATCTACATTGGAAGTATAGAGGAAGGGTAATGGTCTCCAAGAGATTGACGGATGTTCCCGAATCGGGCACGGTCGCGATAGCGAACCTTGTTAGTCAGTTGAAACAGGAAGGCGCCGATATCATCTCGTTCTCAATGGGAGAACCGGATTTCGATACTCCCGTGAACATAAAGGAGGCGTGTGTGAAATCGCTCAACAGCGGATTCACGCATTATACGCCGTCAACGGGCATACCCGATCTCAGGAAAGCGATAGCCGAGAAGACGGTACGCGAGAATAAGATCGCATGCACGGCGAAGAACGTTCTCGTGACGCCGACGAAGCACGCGTTGTTCATGATCGCTTTAGCGTACCTGGATCCCGGAGATGAAGTTATACTTCCGGATCCCGCATGGGTGTCATACGAAGCCGTGATACGGTTAGCCGGAGCGAAGCCGGTATACGTACCAACGAAGTTCGAAGATAATTTCTGCATGTCGGCGGATATGATGGCCTCCGCCGTTACACGTAAGACAAAGATGCTAATGCTCAACTCCCCGTCAAATCCGACGGGTTCGGTAATTCACCGCGACGTTCTGAAAGGTATCGCGGACCTGTGCATCGACAAAGATATCAAAGTACTTTCGGACGAGATATACGAGCACATAATCTACGAAGGCGAACACGTATCGATAGCATCGTTCGACGGGATGTTCGAACGGACGCTCACTCTGTCGGGATTGTCGAAGACGTATGCGATGACCGGCTGGAGATTAGGCTGGATGGTCGCTCCGGAGGCGGATATAGCGGCTGTGAATAAACTTCAGACACACTCGGTAACGTGCTGCACATCATTCACTCAGCCCGCCGCCGTGGAAGCATTGAAAGGACCGCAGGACGCAAGAATTAAAATGGTAGCGGAATTCAAAAAGCGCAGGGACCTCGCCCTGGACCTCATCAACGAGATAAAGGGAGTGGAATGCAACCGTCCGGAAGGAGCATTCTACTTATTCCCGAAGTACGATCACAAGATCTCATCGGACGACCTTACGATGTATCTGATGAAGGATGCGCACGTTGCGATAACGCCGGGAAGATCGTTCGGCCCGGCCGGGGAAGGATTCTTCAGATTATCGTATGCGGCGTCGGAAGACAACATAACGGAAGGCATCGGAAGGATAAAGAGATCCCTTTCGAAGCTTTGAATACCGACTCAGACGTATCTGAAGCCTACGATATACTCCATCGGGTCCCCGGTCGCTCTGGAATAGACCTTAACGGCATTCTCGATGTCCTCCAGCTCCTTGGGATCTATAGGTTCCGTCTCGGTGTGCACCGTTATATCAATGCCGCCCTGTTTCTCAATGCTCTGCTTCGCATCCGACGACGTCATTTCGACGGCCGCTGCAAGCGCCTCGTCGAAACACATGCTCCTTACGACGGAATGGAATGAACTCCTGATATCATAGCCTCCGTCCTTGGAAGGAATTATCATAGCATACGATGTCTCGGAGATCTTACTTCTCACGGTGCCGACGGCGTTCCCTATGTCATGGTTCTCGGGTATGATCACTTCCGCTCCCAGTCTGTGCTTCAGCGACGACAAGTATGCGGATACCGGCCCTCCGAGGCCTATTATCGGCACGTTCAGTCTGAACATCAGGTCCAGGGTATCGAATCTGTCCTTACCCATCGAAGAATCGATGATCCTTCTCGTCGTATCGTCGAACCTTTCCGCCCCGGTCTCATCCATGATCACTTTTTCAAGTATTGCGCGCCCGGAGTTCACGACCGCCTGATCCATCACTTTCAGTATGACCTGTTCTTCGGTCATGCCCGCTTTTTCCGAGAACAGTCTCAGACCGAGTTCGGATGCCTCTTTGTCACCCATGTCGAACCTTCCGGTGACCACCATCAGGTCGGTAGGCGTTAACGACGTGAATATGAGGCTGCCCGCGGTCATCAGTGAATCTATGACCGACGGAAGCGTATACATCTCGGGATATTCCGCGGATATATCGGATATCATGCACGGAGCGTTCGCTTTGATGAATTCCATGACCTTCGTTTCCGACGACGTGAGCACACGCGTCCTTTCCTTGTGAGGAATCAGGTACGTAAGATCCCGATCCCTCATCATCCTGTTCTTAAGGGAAGGGTATGAAAGCGACGATGCGGCAAGCGGGACCGATCTTTTCGGACCGATGGTGACGTTGCCGTCGCTATCCATCTTAAGATGGGAATCCCCGCCCAACGCTATCGTATACGCATCCATGGTCCTTACGTGGGTCTTCTTACCCAACACCACGACGCCCTTCCTGCTGACCGGAGGCATACCGTCCCTGACGCATGCCACGTCCGTCGATGTTGACCCTATGTCAATGATCACGCCGTCGCTGCAGCCTGAGAGCGCAAGGCCTCCGACGATGGATGCCGCCGGCCCGGACATTATCGTCTCGACCGGGCGCATCTTAGCGGTCTCTATCCTCATCATCGTCCCGTCGCCCTTCATCATCATAACGTGCGCTTTGATATCGTATCTCGAAAGAAGCGACATCACTCCGAGTATGAAATCATTGATCACGGGAAGCAACATGCCGTTGAGTATCGCGGTGTTCGTCCTCTCATACATACCTATATCCCTGGACAGCTCGTAAGCTGCGATCACGGGTATGTTCACTTTGTCGGCGAGTATCTGTTTGGCGCGTCTCTCATGCCCGTCATTGATGCAACTGAACTTGGCCGAGATGACTATGTTGTCGACGGTCTTCTCCAATTCCTTCGCCGCATCGATCAATGATCCTTCGGTCAATCCCGCGACCGATTTTCCGGTGACGTCGTGGCCGCCGTCCACACGGATGGTTTTCGAAGGTGTCATCAGCACATCGTCCTCGGGATCCCATCCTATCGTTATCAGTCCCACTTTCCCGCCTTTGTTCTCCAACATCGAGTTGGTTGCGAGCGTGGTCGACAACCCTACGAATTTTATATCCTTGGGGTTGAACACACGTTTCATGATAAGGCCGTTCATCGCGTCCATCATACCGACTATCATATCGTCGTGCGTCGTCTTGGATTTCATCTTCGCGATCATCTCTTTGGTATGAACATCCATCACGACCGCATCAGTATACGAACCGCCGGCATCGATGCCCAATGCCAGCGTCCTCTCTCCTCCGGGCCCTATCATTATATCCGGTGGCTCATTCCGTAACACGTTTTTAATATCTCTGGTGCCCCTTCGAACCCTTTTATATAATATGTTACCAATAACGCTGGACATCGGTGCTAAATATGACCGGGAATATGAGTTCAGCGGCAGGGTCCCTGAGGAACAGGCACAAAGAGAGAGAAGATGCGGTATCCGCCGTTCTCCTGTCACTGGTGTCCGGTAAGGAGATCGTTATGATAGGTCCCGAAGGGACGGGTAAGGACGACATCGCGAAGGATGCGTGCGGTATCTTCGGTGAAAAGACGAAAGGATACACGATATCCCCGTCTACGGACAAAGACGAGATATCATCGGAGGGCGGCGCGCTGATCCTGGACGACGTGTTCAAAGCGAACAGCGGTACGATGAACAGGATCGCCGAGATGATGAACTCCGGAGCGATCATATTCGGCTCATCCGCGGACGCGCCTTCGGAGGCGGATGAAGCGTATTCGCTGTATGACAGATTCACGATAAGGTCGTTCATAGGACCGCTGCGTTCGGATGAGGTGTTCCTGAACGCCGTGAACGGGAAGAAGGATGACGCAGCGATCGAAAAGATATCTGTGACGGATATAGAGAAGATAAGAAAGGATGCCGCAGATATCACGACGGATGATGATGTGCTCGAGGCGATACTTTCGCTCAGGGATGGGTTCAGGGACGCAGGGAAATATGTTTCCGACGGCAGGTGGAAGGATTCCGTCCTGGTCATGAAGGCGGCAGCCGCCGCGGTCGGGGACAAGAACGTGAGCATATCGTACATACCGTTACTGCAGCACACGCTGTGCGACAGTCCGGAGGATAAGGACGAGGTGCGTTCGGCGATATTTGCGGTATGCACGCCGGGAAGCCTTGAGCTGAACGGGCTGTATACGGAAGCGGAGGAACTGCTCAGGCTTGCCGTGGAATCAAAAGGAGCGGTGGACGAGAGCGCGGGATTCCCCCGGATAATACATTGTTACGATTGCAACAGTTCGTTCCCGTCGCTGAAACGTCTGAAGGAGCACAGCATAAGCAGACCGAGACACACTTACGCTGACCCTCATGCGGCCGCGGACAGCAACTCTCAGGATTACATCAAATACAGTTACGAAAGTTTAGTGACGTTGTTGTCATCGAAATACGGGTGGGACCTGTTCAGGAAGAGCGACACCGCCGTCAGAGAAAGGTTCCTGAACGAGGCCGAGGAACTGATGAGAAGGAAGAGAACGCTCGACGACAGTTACGAGAATGACCGTAAGAAGCTGACCGACGGAACGGAAAGGAACTTCTGGCTGACCGAACAGGACAGGAAGGATATACTGGCCGTGTTCAATCTCAGATCCGCGGAGCTTGCGGAGATAGAGTCTTTGATAAAAGATGTCGAGTACATACTAAAATGATGGACATGTCCGAAGAGCAAGCAACCGCAGCAGCATTGAAACACACGGTCGGTTCCGACCAGATAAGGCGGATCCTCGCGGAACCCCGGAAGATGCCGGCGGATCTCAGGAAAGATATTGCGATGCGTCTGATATCGTCGCTGTCGAACAACAAGAACGCGAACGGACCTCCGAACGGTGTATCCGATGCGGTGAATACGGTCACCGGATCGAAGGAATGGGCGCGAATGAAGGATGCGGCCGGAAAGAACGACGTCGTTCGAAAACTCATACTCAGAACGGTCCTCAAGGCGCTGCTGGACTCAATGGACGGCGGAAACGACATATCCGAAGCGATGAGAGCATCATGGGACCGCATATCCCGATACATCGGGACGATGGACGCCCTTTCATCATTATGTCCGGTGAGCGGGTCCGACCACTCGATACGGGACGCGCACTCGGAACTGGTCGATCATACGGAAGCGTATGAGAACCTCATGGAAAGGAATGATGACCTGGAATGGATGGCGGAGATCATGAGGTTCATGGAATCGGAACTCCGCGCCCGTGAAAGGAAGGATCTCAGGAACAACGGAAGGAACGTGCTGATGGTCATAGACACATCGAAGAGCATGTACGGCGAACCCGACATGATCGCGAAGAGTCTGGCGTTGGCGATCGCAAAACAGATGATACGCATAGGAAAGAGAACGGAAGTGCTGTTCTCGCCGTCACATCTTCCGGCCGTGGATCCATCGAACGGCAGGGATATGATCCATCTGATATCTCACAGGTACACATCGGAGACGTCGTTCACGGATGCGCTGAGGATGCTGATGAAGAGGATGAAGCAGGGATCGATCGCGGAGACGGACATCATACTCGCGTCCAAAGGCACCGGCATTCTGAACGATCCGGATTTCACACGCGACTGGGAAGCGTTCAAGACGAACAACGGGGTAAGGGTGATAACGGCGGTCACGGGCGGCAGCGACGCATGTGCGCTCACCGAACTGTCGGATCACGTAATGATATTCAACGACGGCACGATACACGGGAAGACCATGGAATTCGCCGGGCTGATCGACGAATTAACATCGTGACGGTCGTGCGTGAGCTCGGAACATCTTATCAGCGGTTCGTACCACGATACTCCGCCGGCCCGACAGGACGCTAAGCTTTATAGCGGCGGTATCAATAAGGGAGCGTTGCGGCCGCAACGCGCGCGCGTCGACGGCTGAGCTCAGAGGGAGAACATTGAGCAGGAAGCTTTTCACAGTGGGGCCGGTGAACGTTGAGCCGGAGGTCCTCCGGGCGATGACCAGACCGATGATAACGCACAGGTCCAAAGAGTATAAGGAACTCCACGGTTCCATCGAAGAGAAATTTAAAAAGTTACTCGACACGGACATGGATATCCTCATGGTCGGGGGATCCGCATCCGTATTCCTGGAAGGAGCGATAAGGAACGGCGTGAACGATAACGTACTCGGAATAACGAACGGATCGTTCGGGGACAGATGGATAGAGATATCGAAACTGAACGGAAAGAATGTGAAGGAAGTTCGCGTGCCCTGGGGGAAAGCGATAAGGCCCGAGGCGATCGAAGGTCAACTCGATGACAGAACGGAAGCGGTGCACTTCGTCAGCAACGAATCGTCCACCGGCGTTCTCAGTCCGCTGGGAGATATGATATCCTCGATACGAGAAAGGAACGACCCGCTGATATTCGTTGATGCGGTTACATCAGCATTCGGTTCCGATCTGCAGCTGAGGAAGAACGACGTTGACGCATTAGTGTTCGGAACACAGAAGGCGCTTGCTCTGCCGCCGGGGATGGCGATGATGGCCGTCAGCGAGAAACTCATGAAGAAAGCGAAGGAAGTGAAGAACAGAGGGTTCTACACCGATCTCATAAAGCTGAAGAAGAACAACGACGAGAACTACGCATTGACAACGCCGCCGGTGTCGTTGATGTACGCATTGGATTTCCAATTGGATCGGATGGTCGAGGAAGGGATGCCCGCGCGTTACCGCAGGCATAAGGAGATGGCAGACACCGTGAGAAAATGGTCTTCGAAATTATACGGCATGTTCCCCGAAGAGGGTTACATGTCGAATACGATCGGAGTGCTGAACCGCGGCGATCTCGACTTCGGTAGATTCCACAGCATCCTGAAGGAAAAAGGGTACGAGATATCAGGCGGATACGGCGAGGTCAAAGAGAGGACGTTCAGAATAGGGCACATGGGCGATCTGACGCCGAAAAGAGTTACCGAATTATTGAAAGTGATGGATGAAACATTGGAGGAGTGCAAATGAAATTACTGGTCTCCGACCCGTTGTCGGAAGAAGGTCTCAAGATCTTGACCGAATCGGGGATACCCGTGGATGTCAAGCCCGGGCTCAATGAAGATGAATTATGTTCGATAGTAGGTGAATACGACGGTCTGATCATAAGGAGCGGCACAACTGTCACCAAGAAGGTACTTGACGCGGGGAAGAAGTTGCGCGTGGTGGGCCGCGCAGGCGTTGGCGTCGATAACGTCGACGTACCGTACGCAACGGAAAAGGGAATACTTGTTATGAACACCCCGTCCGCGAATATCATATCGGCGGCGGAGCACTCGCTGGCGATGATGATGTCGCTCGCCCGCAACATACCGTGGGCCCATATGTCGGTACACAAAGGAGAATGGAAGAGAAGCAAGTTCACCGGTATCGAGTTGTACGGAAAAACGTTGGGGATCATAGGCGTAGGAAGGGTCGGCGGCGAGATAGCCAAACGCGCGAAATCGTTCAATATGACCATGATAGGTTACGATCCGTTCCTTCCGAAGGACGTGGCGGACAGCTTAGGCGTAAAGCTGACAACATTGGAAGATGTCTTAAAAAATTCGGATATAATGACGATACACACCCCTCTTTTACCGGAAACGAAGAACATGATAAGCATGCCGCAGTTCAAGATGATGAAGAAGAACGCGCTGCTGATAAACGTCGCAAGAGGCGGCATAGTCAATGAGGACGACCTGTACACGGCGCTTAAAGAGAAAGTGATAGCGGGAGCGGCGTTCGATGTGTTCGTTGACGAACCGTTGAAGGACGGTTGCAAACTTCTGGAACTGGATAACCTGATAACAACGCCGCACCTGGGCGCAAGCACCGTGGAAGCGCAGGAGAAGGTGTCCGTGGATATAGCGGAGAACGTGATAATGTATCTTCGTGACAACGTTATCGCAAACGCGATAAACGCTCCGCGCGGTCAGACCGACCCGGCGATAGTGCCGTATGTTCCGTTGGCCGAACGCCTGGGGATATTCGTGCACCAGCTGAACGGTATGCGACCGGTCGATAAGATAGAAGTGATATGCAGCGGCGAGATAGCATCGAAGAACACGAGAATGATAACGTTATCCGCGTTGATCGGTGTTCTGAAGAACATAGTCGGCGACAGCGTGAACATGATCAATGCGGAATCAATAGCCAAAAGCAAGAACATGAAGGTCACGGAATCGAAGAATGAAGATTCTCCCGTGTATTCGAACATGGTGACCGTCACGATAGCATCGGGAAAGGAGAAGATGTCGGTCCGCGGTACCGTGTTCGCACAAACTCCACGTTTGATAGGCATTGACGGTTACTGCTTCGAGATCCCCATGGACACGGATCTTATGTATGCGAAGTACACCGACAAACCCGGTGTCATCGGATCGGTCGGTAAGATACTCGGCGAGAACGGCATCAACATAGGTCAGATGACCGTCGGAAGACAAACAAAAACGGGAATGGCGATAATGCTGATGGGCGTTGATCATGAGATCCCCGCGTCGTTGATAAAGAAGATAAGCGATGCAACGGGATTCAATGAAACGAAGTACATCGACCTCGTGGAATGAGGTAAACATTATTAATATAAAGCCGTGTTAACCCATTGCGCAAAGGAGTTCCTGAATGTTCGAGAACAAGGTCACGCTGACGGTGGACGATCTCACACTGGCCATACAGAACAGCATAGAGAACAAAGGTATGGAGGAGGATCAGGCGCACACCCTTGCGCAGCACATACTGAATTTCTTCGGTTATTCCGATCGAATAATCGATAACATCCTGGAGCCGGAGGACCGCGACGCGTTCTACATGCTCGAAGATACGGGAATATTAACAACGGAACGCGAGGAAACAACGTTATACGACGGAAGGGAATGGAGGATCCATTACTGGCTGTTCAAAAGGGAACGCATCGTTGAACTGATGGATTCAGCGGACCCGAAAAAAGTGGAGGAAGTTCAGGAATCTTTGTACGGCGACCTTCCGGAAGACATATGGAAGCGCGGAACGTAGTTTCGGCGACCTCCCTGAATTATTCTTATACTCGTATGTGAAGTACCAAAGGTGCAGCTGTTCCCGTATGCGCCGGAGGGTACAGCATAGAAAGAAAGAGAGACGTAGTTTCTTGTAAGGGGTTCGGAGGAGGGCGGCTCTTGCTCTGCGGCGTCGGCCAATATCGGAAAAGCAGAGTGATAGGACATGAGTGAAACTCCAGAACAGTTCATCGAGAGAATTATGCGTTCCAGGATAGTTGTGATAGATGAGTGGGGCAATAATGGACTGAAAGTAACAGAGGATGAGCCGGTTTTTGTAATTGGCGGGATATTCATCGATGATCCTGAGGAAATGACGGATATCGCGAAAGATCTGCGTAAGAATAGCCGAAGTGAAAAGAACCGTAAAGAATTGAAATACAGGCATCTTTACCCGGACGAAAGAGAACTTGCAGAACAAAGGGTCGCAAACACGGGTGTAAAGGTGGAAGGGGTGTATATCGATAAGCGCCTGAATGATAATCCATTGTGGTGGTCGCGGAAAAAGAAGAACCGATCCGAAGAACATCTGGAGGTCTTATCGCAATTTATCGAAGAATTTTTGAACGACCCCGATCTCGATGGCTTAACGATAATATTGGATGAACATTCAGCGTACAAAGAAAACAGAGGCATAGATGCTGTTGAAAAAGTTGTGAATAGTCTTGAAAAGAAAGCAATCATCGTCATCCAAGAAGATTCCGCCGATCAGAAAAGATTTGGAGATCTGATGCAGTCAGCGGATATTGCAATAGGTGCTGCAGGGCACGCACTACGTGGCCGTGAAAGCCCTGAAGTTATATCATTGAAACTCCGTAGATTAAAAGGATGATACGGAAAAGGAAACCGTTTCTATGGTTAGCTCAAGGAAGCATCCCCACTTCGACGGCATATGGGACACACATATGGAAATATAAAAAATTGACGATGCCGGACTCTCAGACATGGTGTCGGCCCCCGGTATCTCTGAATCCGGGATAAGATATGCCGGCGTGCACAAAAAGCCGAGTTTTGTGTATCGTTGGTGGTGCAATCGTAATTAGTTGAAGTTAAATACTTACACTGGAATACCCATCCATCGGGTGATAAGGATGGGTCTGAGAGGTCCGAAGAATTCGTTCACAGGCGTCACGTGCACGAACAGGA
>Ga0123353_10006307_pt1 | contig 15767 bp, 17 predicted proteins | sample TergutLab28metaG_3_FD_92763 | JGI IMG/M metagenome (GOLD analysis project Ga0123353, IMG submission 92763) | Labiotermes labralis P3 segment gut microbial communities from Petit-Saut dam, French Guiana - Lab288 P3 | ecosystem: Host-associated > Arthropoda: Insects > Digestive system > Gut ... | reverse complement strand
GCGGAATGAGGGCTTCGCGGAATATCTCTTCCTGTATATTTTCCAACAAAAGGGCCAGCAACCCCACAAGCCACTCGGCCAGCCCCGTGGTCTGCAGCAGGTTGGCCGCGGGAGCCATCAGGCCCATAGCGCCCTCCCCGCCGGCGGACCGGCCGTAGCTGCGCAGGAACTCCATGGCGAGGCCGGCGTCTATCTCCACATTTTTGTTGAACAGTTCGCCCACCATGGTCAAGCCGTTGTGCGCGCTCTGGCTGGGGATAAACGTATGCACATCGCCATAGCCGTACTGGGCAAAATAGGCCATGCAGACCACGCCGCCCTGGCTGTGGGACAGCAGCGCCACCTTGCTGTGGCCGGTGGCCTTCTTGACCTGCTGTATGTAGCTGCCCAGTTGCCTGGCGCTCTCCATCGGGTCCGCGCGCCAATCATACTTGAAGTTGAAGTTCTGGCCTGCCCTGTGGTCTCTTTTTTGGGGGTCGTCGCTGGGCTTGGCAGTGATTGGCTCCACGCTCTTGCCGTCCAGGCCCATCTGCAGGTGCCCGAACAGGCCCCACGCCAGCGCAATGAACGCGTCCGCGGCTCTGTCCCAGCTCCGGCGCGCCACGGCGGCGGCGAGGCTGCTCAGGATGGGCAGTATCTGCTCCTGGAGCTCCTCCATATCCGCCACGCCCACGTCGCTTTCCTCCGGCGTGCCCGCGTTCAGCAGCAATGTCTCCCCTATGCCGTGCAGCCCGATGCGCGGTATCTCCCCGCAATTACAGCTTGCGGCCTGCGCCCCCAGAGCCGGGACGGCGCACAGCATCGCCAAGGCCAGCAACAGGCAGAGGGATTTTCTCATGTATTTCATAGCACTTCCCTTTCCAACGCTTTTCCTGCACTCTATTATACCTGCTCCGCATGATAAAAACAAGAGGGAAATAAAAAATGTTCACCCCCTCTGTCGCGCTGGGCCGCTTCGGGGCGCGATGGAGGGGGTAGAAAAAGGGCAAAAAGAGGCAAAAAGATTGAAATAAAAAAAGCTTGCAATCATGCTGGCTTTTTGCTACACTTATAAGAAGCTATTATTTGGATTGGAGCGATCACCATGCCGGAAGACAATATTTTGGAGCTGGGACGCCACAGCCTGGCGCACGTGCTAGCTAAGGCCGTCACAGAGCTGTTCGACAACGTGAAGCTGGCCATCGGCCCTGCCATCGAGAACGGCTTTTACTATGACTTCGACCTGCCCCATACCATCACCGAAACTGATTTCGCAGCCATTGAAGCCAAGATGACTGAAATCCTTAAGCGCAGGGAGGCCTATACCCGGAAAGAGCTCTCCAAGGCCGATGCCCTTGCGCTTTTCAAAGGCAATGCCTATAAAGAAGAACTCATCGAGGCCCTGCCGGAGGACGAGATTCTTTCTGTTTATTACACCGGAGAGGACTTCGCCGACCTCTGCCGCGGGCCGCATGTTGAAAACGCGCAGTTCCTGCTGCCATGGGCCTTCAAAATCTCCTCGGTGGCGGGGGCCTACTGGCGCGGGGATGAAAACAGGCCCATGCTGCAGAGGGTATACGCCTGGGCTTTCCCCAGCAAGCAGGAGCTCAAGGCATTTGTCGCCGCCTGGGAGGAGGCCCTCAAGCGCGACCACAACAAGCTCGGGCGTTCCCTGGAGCTATTCACCACGGCGGAGGTCATCGGGCAGGGGCTGCCCATCCTGCTGCCCAAGGGCGCCATGATTGTGCGCACGCTGCAGCGCTTCGTGGAGGACACGGAGGAGAGACGCGGGTACCAGCAGACCATGACCTCTTCGTTCGCTAAGCGCGAGCTCTACAAAATCTCCGGCCACTGGGACCACTACCGGGACGGCATGTTCCTCATGGGCGATCCGGCGCAGTTCGAGGAGCCCGCCGCGGAGGTCTTCGCCCTGCGGCCCATGACCTGCCCCTTCCAGTTCCAGGCCTACCTCAACAAAACCCGCAGCTATCGTGACCTGCCCCTGCGCTACAATGAAACTTCTACTTTATTCAGAAATGAAGCATCCGGGGAAATGCACGGGCTAATCCGCCTGCGTCAATTCACGCTTTCCGAGGGGCACATCGCCTGCCGCCCGGACCAGCTGGAGGAGGAATTCGCGGGCAGCCTGGACCTGGCGAAGTATATGCTCAAGGCCGTGGGCCTGTTCGAGGACGTGCGATTTAGATTTTCGAAGTGGGACCCCAACAACCGCGAAAAATACATCGGCGACGCGGCGATGTGGGAGTCCATCCAGGACACCATGCGGGATATTTTGGACAGCCTGGGCGTGGAATACACGGAGGAAGAGGGCGAAGCGGCCTTCTACGGCCCGAAGCTGGATATACAGATCAGGAACGTGTTCGGAAAAGAGGACACGCTGATCACCATACAGATCGACTTCCAGCTGGCGGACCGCTTCGGCATGATGTACACCGACGCCGACGGCCAGCGGAAATACCCCTACGTGATTCACAGATCGTCCATCGGCTGCTATGAGCGCACACTGGCCCTGCTGATCGAGAAATATGCGGGCAAGTTCCCGCTGTGGCTGTCGCCCCTCCAGGTGGGTATTGTTCCGGTGCAGGAGGAGAACCACGCCGCCTACGCCGACGAAATCGCTGCCAAACTGCAAGCCGCCGGCCTGCGCGTGAGAGTCGATCACGGGGGTGGCACCATGGGCAACAAAGTCAAGACTTTTCGGCAGGAGCTTGCGCCCTACATCGTCATCGTGGGCGACCAGGAGCGCGACAGCGGCACGATTTCCGTCCGCGTGCGTACGGGCAAGCAGATAAATGGGATCGCGCCGGAAGCGTTCATCGCGGCCTGCGATACCATGCTGAAAGAGAACGCGCTGGAACTGATTGAGGAATTTTGACTGTAAGCTATTTCATCTTTTTAACCGGGCGCAAAACCCAATATCCTATCCCTTCGGGATAGTGGCATTGGTAACTTTGGCATTTCTCATCGTTCCATTCCCATCCGTCCGGTTTTGGGTCGAAATTCCATGCAAGATCTTCAACCCTTTTCATCGCTTCGCCATTTTCTGTTGAAAAATCAAACGGCGGGTGCCCGAAGGACAAATAGTAGCTTCCCTCAAACTCGCCCCGAAGCTCAAAGCCTTCCGGTATTTTGCCGCTATAGCCGCTTTCGACACCCGCGCCGTAAAAATAGTTCCTTTTGCCGTTTTCCCATGCCCATCCCGCTGTATGCGCTGTAACCATGGGATGGCCGTTTTGTATGCTTGATACGAATCCGGTAAGTAAATCACATTCGTGGCTGGGCCAAATATCGCCGTTTTTTATCGCCGACCGCTTATAAACACCTAAGTATTTATGTGCCGGTATAAAGGTAATCATTTGGAACGGTGAAACTAAATTGCTCATGGCAGTATCTCCTCTAGTGTAGTGTAAAGGCGGGAAAATAATTTTCTTCATGGTTAAGGGAATCGGTATCGGATTTTTTCTGTATGCCGCCGGCGTGCATCCATACGCTTCCTTGAACGCCCTCGTCAGGGCGCTCTGCGCTGAATATCCGTAATCAAGGGCTATGTCAATCATACGCATCTTCGTGTCGCGCACGGCCATTGTAGCCATACATAACCGCCGCTTTGCCATATAATCCTTGATCGTCGTTCCCACAACACGATGAAACATCATGGAACAATAATACGGGGAATACCCTGCTTGCTTTGAAATTTCACCAAGCGAAGGGTTATCAACCGCATGATCGTCGATAAAATCAATCAGTTTCTGTATTGCACATAACCATTTGTCCAATTCTTTCCCTCCTTCCGCTTATATTATATCAAAGGAAATAAACTTTTTCTTTACATGAGTTGCGAAGATACAAAAAAAGCGCTGTCTGGGCGGGCAGCGCTTTTTTTTGCAGCTCTCACAATATCCTCTCAAAAAACATATTCAGCACCACAACCCCGCCCGTAATCAATACCATGCACCCCGCCGCCGCAAAATCCCGTGCCCGGAGCTTCAGCTGCTTCATGCTCGTGCGCTTGCTGTCGCCGGTGTAGCAGCGGCTCTCCATGGCGTAGGCCAATTCCGCCGCCCGCCGGAACGCCGAAACGAACAACGGCACCAGCACCGGCACGAAGGCCTTCACCCGCTGGGGCAGACTGCCGGTCTCCAGGTTCGCGCCGCGGGATTTCTGCGCGTTCATAATGCGGTCGGTCTCTTCGATGAGCGTGGGAACGAAGCGCAGCGCTAGGGTCATCATCATGGCGAACACGCCCACCGGCACGCGCAGCTTGGCCAGCGGGGAAAGCAGGCGCTCCAGGCCCGTGGTAAGCATCGAGGGCGTGGTGGTGTAGGGCAGCAGGGAGCTCACGGCGATCAGGCAGATGATGCGCACGGCGGTGAAAATCCCGGTGAGGATGCCCTCCAGGGTGATGGTGGGGTTCCATTTCCACAGGGGGATGGTCAGCAGCACGGTGGCGTCCTCGCCGCCGGAGTAGAAGATGTTCAGCACGCCGGTGAACAGCACCAGGAAGACGATGGGCCGCAGCGAACGCAGCAGCATCTTCGCCGGCACGCGGGAGAGCGCGCACAGCGCGACAGCCGCCAGGGCCAGCAGCCCCAGCGAGAAGAAGTTGTGGCACACGAATATCACCACCATGAACGCCAGTGTGAGGCTGAGCTTCATACGGGCGTCCATGCGGTGCAGGGGGGAATCCGCGGCGAAATATTGGCCGATGGTGATGTCTTTGATCATTGTGTGTCTCCTCTTTTTTGCTCCCCCCGGCCCTGCGGGCCACCCCCCTCGCGAGCGAAGGGGGCTTTTCCTGCTTCTTCCACAGCCTTGCATTGAGGCACAGCGCCCAAGCCCCCCTCGTTCGCGAGGGGGGTGGCCGAAGGCCGGGGGGAGCTTTTTATTGCAACCCTTTGGCGAATCTCCTGGTCAATCCTTTCACAAACCGTCGCAAACTGTGCTTCAACCATGGCATTGCTAAATCGAATCACACGATAACCGCCTGCGTTGAGATACTTTGTACGTTCCTCGTCATATTCCGCCTGGTTTCGCTCCAGGTGATGCTGCCCGTCCAGTTCAATGATCAATTTCGCCTGCGGACAATAGAAGTCAACAATGTATTCGCCTATTATTTTCTGGCGATGGCAACGAACCGGATAGGCGCGTAAAAAATCGTACCACAGATGGTTTTCCTGCTTGGTTGCGTTGGAACGCATCTCTCGCGCACGGGGCACCAGGTTTCTATCGTAATTGTACATGCTTGATTTCCTCCACAAGTAATGAATGGCAGCAATCCCCAGCCCCTCTCGCTCGCGAGGGGGGGAGCCCCGCAGGGCCGGGGGAGCTACCCTTTCAGCCTACGCAGCTCCTCCATCCCCTGCTCCATCGTATACACCCCCGTCCCCACCGGCAGGCCCATCTCCCGCAGCCGCAGGAAGATTCTTGTCACCGTGGGTACGGTCAGCCCCATTTCGGCCAACTCCGCCCCGCGGGAGAACACCTCCTTCACTGTGCCGTGCATAGCCGCGCGGCCCCGGTCCATCACGAGGACATGGTCCGCCATGCGGGCCACCTCCTCCATGTTGTGCGATATCAAGATCACCGTGCGGCCGGTCTCTTCACGATAACGCCTGATCATCGCGAGAATCTGCTCCTTCCCCATGGGGTCAAGGCCAGCGGTGGGTTCGTCCAACACCAGGGCTTGTGGTTCCATGGCCATCACCCCGGCGATGGCCGCGCGCCTGCGCTCCCCGCCTGAGAGATCGAAGGGCGACTTCGCCAGGCTGCTTTGCGGCAGGCCGACGTACTCCAGCGCCCGCAGCACCCGCCCGTGAATTTCTTCCGGGGGCAAGCCCATGTTCTTCGGACCGAAGGCAATGTCTTTTTCTACTGTTTCTTCGAACAGCTGGTACTCCGGGTATTGGAAACACAGGCCTACCCAGAAGCGCGCCGCGCGGATGGCCTTCTTGTTCTCCCAGATGTCCTTGCCGTCCACAAGCACGAGGCCCTCGGTGGGCTTCAGCAAGGCGTTCAGGTGCTGCACGAGGGTGCTCTTGCCCGAGCCCGTGTGGCCAATAATAGCCAGCAGCTCGCCGGTTTCCACGCGCAGGTCAATACCCTCGATGGCAGCGGGGACAGCTTTGGCTGTATTGGAGTAGCGGTAGGTGAGGTTGCGGGTTTCGATGGCGTTCATGGCGCTCCTTCAGCTATAATCTTCGTCAATAAATCTATTTAAGTATTCCGCAAAATTTTCATAGCGTTTATCCAGTCCCCGGCTCTTAACAGATAGAACTTCCATCCTTCCGGCGTTCCGGTGTTCGTATCTTGTTCTGATGTACTTCAAAAAATAGGTGATCTGAAATATCTTAAGTCTATGTACTGCTTTGAATATTCTTCTGAGCTCCTCATGGCTGCCATAATCGGACCACTCCCGGAGGTATGCGTCGAGAATTGCTTCTTCAGATATGTCTTCGGGCAGCCTGCTATTAATTGCATCCAGAAGACGGGCCATGTTGAAGAATGGATGCGACACCCCTCCCCAGGACCAATCGTAGAAGATGAAACGCCCGTCCGCAAACCTGATATTATATAGCGCCATATCGCTGTTATAGATCGTATCGGGGATATGCGCGGCGTCTATTGATTTTAACGTTGCTATAACGTGTTCAATATTTCGCGCTATTTTTTTCTTTTTGCCGCGCTTGATTTTATATGGCGTTTGCGACAGCGTCTCATAGGCGTCTTCGGGAAAAGTCTTCAAGTCATCGATGATCGCGCCGATCCGGTAATCATAGCCGTAGAAGCCGGCCGAATTCACATAGGGGATTGATTCCTTCTGCACACGAGCAAGCGCTGTCACTAAGTTAAGTGCGTCTTCGGGCTTTATCTTTGAATGCGACGACAGATCCTCCCCGCCCATATCGCGCGACAGGAACGCGTTCAGTTCGAGATTGTGATCGATCCATGCAGGCAGGTTCGGCAGTCCGGATTCCACTAACTTATGCGTAAAAATCACTTCGTTGACAGCGGTATCGCCAACTACTTTCAAATACAAATCGCCGATATCAGTGGGAACGCGAAACACAGCCAACGCAATCAGCGCCCCATATTTAAGCTGCGCGATATCGCCGGTTATGCGGATATTCTTGTCCGCGCATATCTTTTGCAGCCAAGCGATACACGGCGCGAAACTAGTGCTTTCTAAATAACCACTGCGTACGCTGTTAGTGATTTTTATGATTTCACTATCTTGCTGCTTGCCCAAAAACACATCATATGAAATCCAGCTATAGCCGTTTGCCGGTACACCGTTTGCTTCTTCGATTTGTTCGCAGACGAACACAATATAGTGTTCTGAATTGACAACATATTTTCTGAACACAGAAATCCCAGTCAGGGTTTTGAAATAATCGTTATAGGGCTGCGGGATATCCTCCAGCTGCGGCACCGCGCCTCTCGTTTTGTCCTCTATGCGGCTTTCGTATACAGGGAATTGACAGGCGGCTTCTGTTTTAAGCGCCAAAACATTTTGATTTGTTCTGTCGGGCAAAATGAACAGCAATTTAAAGTCCATCAGCACGCTCCTTCAAAAGCACTCAAAATCCCCTGCACACAATCCTCCTCCGTCAGCACCCCCTCAGCCATCCCCGGGAACTCCCCCCGCACCATATCGGCAAACAGCGCCGGCACCGGCAGCTCCAACCCCGCCTTGCGCAGGGCGTCGGCCCGGGCGAACACCTCCCGGGGCGGGCCGTCGAGCAGGATCTCCCCCTCGTGCATCACCATCACGCGCCCGGCCCGTGCGGCCTCGTCCATGAAGTGCGTGATGAGCAGCACCGTGATCCCCCGCTCCCGGTTGAGGCGTAGCGCGGTCTCCATCACCTCGCGGCGGCCCCGGGGGTCCAGCATGGCGGTGGATTCGTCCAGCACGATCATGTCTGTTTGCATGGCCAGCACCCCCGCGATGGCCACGCGCTGCTTCTGCCCGCCGGAGAGCTTGTGGGGCTCGGCCAGGCGCAAGTCATACATTCCCACAGCCTTGAGCGCCTCGTCCACCCGCACGCGTATCTCCTCCGGCGGCACGGAGAGGTTCTCGGGCCCGAAGGCCGCGTCGTCCTCCACCACGGCGGCGATGATCTGGTTGTCCGGGTTCTGGAACACCATGCCCACCCGGCGGCGCACCTCGAAGAGATTCTCTTCGATGGTGGTATCCAGGCCCTCCGCCAGCACCCTGCCCTCCTGGGGCGCGATGAGGCCGTTGCAGAGCTTGGCCACGGTGGATTTCCCCGAACCGTTGTGCCCCACCAGCGCGACGAATTCACCCCGCGCTATGGCAAAGTTGAGCTTTTTTACTGCGGCCAGAGCCTCCTCGCCCTCCTCGGCGGGGTAGGCGTAGGTGACGTTTTCGAATTCAATCAGGGGTTGGTTCATATGTTTTCCTTTATGCATATTTAGACGCGCTGCCGTGCGTTTCTACTGGTTTGACCATAAATAAGCAGGGATTTTCTTCATTCCAGTGCTGCGTGAAGACCTCCAGGGGCACAAAGCCATGCTTGAGATAGAATTGGCGCGCACGCTCGTAGGGCTCGTAGTCGGCGCTGGCGTCCAGGGTCTTCACCGTGAGATACATGTAATTTCTCGCGCGCAGGTACTCTTCTGCCATCGCCAGCAGCCGTGCGCCCGCGCCGCGCCTGTGATACTCCTCCAGCACGCCAACATTGAAAATATCTCCCGTATAGGCGTTGTGCGGCTTCAGCGCCAGGAAGCCAATCGCCTTCCCGCCGTCATAAGCCGCGAAAAACGGCATCTCCCGATGCAGTACGGCCTTGCGGTCTATGTCCTCCGGCGGGCTAAACCACTGGGGCAGGCTGTGCATAATCCTAAGAGTAATTGCTGTTTTCTCATCCGGGCATTCGACTTGTTTGATGTCAATCATATATCTACCCGGGAGACGCATTGCCATGCGTCTCTACTTTCCTCATAATATCCAGGGGGTATTCCCTGTCCCCCCAGCTGTGTTTTCGATCGGCAACTTTCACGTAGCCGTGGGCAAGATAAAACGCAATGGCTCGTTTGTTCTCCGAAAGCACGTCCAGCACTAAGTTCCGATAGCCCTGCGCGCGCAGTTCTTCTTCAGCTCGAACAAGCAGCGCGTGGCCACAGCCCTTTCCCACTGCGTCTTCCCGCAGATAAATCGCCGATATTTCGCCGTCGTCCGGATAGCCGGGCGTGAGGGATTTCCCGAAGCCGCAGAAGCCCAACAACTCGCCAGCTTCACCGAACAGCAGCAGGGAGCGCCTGCCCTCGTCATAGCCCTTTACAAATCGCTCGTGCCGCTTGTCCAGCGAAAAGCTCGCAAGATACTCTGCGTCGATAATATCCTTATACGCCCAGCGCCAGCTATCGATAACAAGGGCGGCGGCTTCACGCAGTTCTCCGCGCTTTGCGTAGCGAATCTCCATTATGTGCCCTCCCGTTCGCAGTTTTTCTCATGAAATCCACGGTGCGTTCTTTTGTGCTCCGCACCACCCCCTCGGCGCTTCGCACCGGCCCCCCAAGGGGGGCATCTTGACAAAGCGGTAGCCTTATCGCTTTGTCGCGCAGTATCTTTCGGCAACCGTCAGGATGCCCCCCATGGGGGGCCGGTGCGAAGCGCCGAGGGGGTGGTACGGAGCACAAGAAAATGCACCATTACGCGCCCTCCCATATCGCCGTGGAGCCGCAGGGCAGCACCAGTCCCGTGCTTTCCACGGGCAGGCCGATCTCGTCGCAGGTAACTTTTCCGCCCAAGCGCCGCGATAATAAATACTGCATCACGGCGGGCGATAATTCGGCCGAATAGCTGTTGAGCAGCAGCATTGCCTTATCGCTGAGCAATTCGGCGCACAGGGCGATGAAGCCGTCCAACTCCTCTATCAATTGCCAAACCTCGCCGCCCGGGCCGCGCCCATAGGACGGCGGGTCGAGCAAAATGACGTCGTACTTGCTCCCCCGGCGAATCTCACGCTGGGCGAACTTCACGCAGTCGTCCACAATCCAGCGCACGGGCCTGTCGGCAAGGCCGCACAAGGCGGCATTTTCGCGTGCGCGGGAAACCATGCCTTTGGCGGCGTCCACATGGGTGACGTGGGCCCCCGCGGCAAGGCAGGCGAGGGTCGCGCCGCCGGTGTAGGCGAACAGATTGAGGACTTTCAATGGCCTGTCCGAGTTCTTGATATACGTGGCAAGCAAGTCCCAGTTGACTGCCTGCTCCGGAAAAAGCCCGGTATGCTTGAAGCCCATGGGCTTGACACCGAAACGCAGTTCACGATAATCGATCTGCCATTCGTCGGGCATGGGGCGCAAGTTTTTCCATTGCCCGCCGCCGGAAGAAGAGCGCTCGTAGCGCGCGTGGGCTTTGCCCCAAAGCGGGCTTTGCTTTGCGCCTTTCCATATCACCTGCGGGTCCGGGCGCACCAAAAGAACCTCCCCCCAGCGCTCCAGGCGTTCGCCGTCGGAGCAATCCAGGAGGGCATAGTCCTTCCATTGGTCTGCTGTGCGCATGATATTTTTCTTTCTATTTCTGTGTAATCAGCCCCTGGGGCACATTGCCTATAATAACAGTCTCGGCCAGGCACACGGTCAGCTCGATCTCGTGGGCCTGCGCGCCGCCGGGCAGGATGACCGAGAGCGTCACCCGCAGGTCCATCAGGATGCGGTGCATGGTCTGGTTCACGCCCGAGCTGGATAAATCGCTGCGGATATCGGACAGCGCGCTGCCTGTCATGGAAAGCGGCACGGTGATGTTCGGCCGCGCGCCGGCGAAGAGATTGCTGCCCATCAGCGCACCCAGGGGCAGCTTCAGCCGCCCGCGCCGCAGGGAGACGCTCCGTTCCACCGCGCTGTTGATCTTCCCGCGCAGCAGGTTGATCTCCAAAGCGTTTGTCTGTATGGAGCGGATGCCGTTTTCGTCGGCGTAGCCCACCAGCCGCTCGTAGGACACCTGCTCCTCGGTAAGCACCTGCTCCACGGCGGCGGAAATCGCCTCGGCGGCCTGCTGCCTTGCGGCTGTGGCGGCCAGGGCCTGCACCTGTGGGGCCACGCGCTTTTCCAGCAGCGAGTAGAAACCTATGATCGATATCACCAGCACCAGCAGCAGGAAAAGCGTGTGCACGCGCAGCCGCCTGACGCCAAGCCCTCGGATCCTCACGACTCTGAATCTCTTCAACGGCCTGCGGCCCAGCCTCCCCCCGGCGAATCCACGCAAACGCAGACGGCGCATAACACCACCCCCTGCGAGTATATGCGCGCGGGGGCGATTTTTTGCTTGGCCCGACTAAATTCCCCTCCTGGGAGCGGCGGCCGCCGGCCGGGGTGGTTTCGTCAATTCCTTATACAAAGCCTCCCTATGCGCCGCCCCGCGGACTTCGAAGAACTCATGCATTCGCCGCGCGTACGGCTCTGAGGGCACGAAATCCCGCTCGGCCAGGCCTTCCAGGGCATCCAGCAGCTCGTCCCGCGTCCGCGCCAGCGGGGCGAAGGCCTCCTCCAGGGGGATGTGCAGCTCTTTGTACGAGTGCGTGCGCCCGGCCAGGAAATCCTCGTAGTCCGGCACGAAGTAGAGCAGCGGCCGCTCCAGGTAGACAAAATCCAGCGCGATGGACGAGTAGTCTGTGATCATCGCCAGGTAGGGGTTCAGGTCGGGCGCGCCGCCCAAATGCACACGAGGATTCTCGATCAGGAACAGGCCGTCGTAGCAGCGAAAGATGGGGTGGCTTTGGAAATCCAGCGTGAGGTTGTGTTCCTCCAGAAACACCGCCAGCCGTGGCGAGTTGAGGAACGCCTGGGTCTCGGTAAAATAGCGTGAGGCCAGAAACGCCTCGTTAAGCGGCTCGCGCTTGTTTTGTGCGAACTTGCCGATGAGATTCTGCCGCCATGAAGGGGAAAGCAGGATGCGGCGCTGGGGCGGGCGCTCCGGGAAAAGGAGATCGTAGCGGGCCATGCCGGTGCAGATGAGCTCCTTCACGCCGAAGCCGTAGTTCGCCACCATGTTGAGCCGCTCGAAATCCGTAGAGATCACCACACGGTCGCAGGGGATGTTCTTCCTGTGATAAAGAAATTCCAGCTTTGCGTGCAGCACCCCGTGCTGCAGGTAGATCACCTCGAAGGCATCGCCCAGGGCCTTGACCGCCGGCTTGCTGAAGGGATGTATGATGCTGAACTGGCTGAAGGAGCTAAGAATTTTCTCGCAGCGCAGAAAGAGCAGCTTGTGCTTCCGGGAGCCGAAGGCGATCACACGCTTGCGCTCTTCTTCACTCGCCTCTTTCAACTGGTCCGGGTTCTCGCAGGCGTAATAACGCGCCATGCCGTCTTTCTGCTCCAAATCGTGCCGGAACTGGTAAAACGCGTTGTCGATGCTGTCCAGTCTGTCCGTGTAGAGCCAGATCCTCTCGCCTGGCCTGAGCCTTCGCATCGCCCGCGTATATAGCCGCAGGAGCTTCAGCTTGAGGCCCATGGCCACACCTCCCCATTTTGCACTCTAATAAGTATACACCGTTATGCGTAAAAAAGCAAGAGGGGGACGCACAAAACGCCCCCTCCCTTTTTTTCTTTTGCTGTTTACTCCCCGAAATAGCGCTTGCGCAGCGCCGCGAAGGCCTTGCCGTGGCGGGCCTCGTCCCGGGCCATCTCGTGCACCGTGTCGTGGATGGCGTCGAGATTCGCTGCCTTTGCGCGCTTTGCCAGGTCAAACTTCCCGGCAGTGGCGCCGTTCTCGGCCTTGATGCGCAGCGTGAGGTTCTCCTTCGTGCTCTCGCTGACCACCTCACCCAGCAGTTCGGCAAAGCGAGCCGCATGGTCGGCCTCCTCAAAGGCTGCCTGCTGGTAGTACATGCCGATCTCCGGATACCCTTCGCGCATCGCCGCGCGGGACATCGCCAGATACATGCCGACCTCCGTGCACTCGCCGTTGAAGTTGGCCTGCAGGTCGTCCCAGATATCCTGGCTGACGCCCTTTGCCACGCCGATCACATGCTCCGCGGCCCAGGTCAGTTCCCCCTGCGCCTGCTCCACGAACTTCTCCGCCGGCACCTTGCACTGCGGGCAGTTCGCGGGCGGGGCGTCCCCCGTATGCACATAGCCGCACACCGAACAGACAAACGTTTTCATAATTCTTCTCCTTCACTGAATAATATATTCTGAACCCGATGGGTATCAGTCGTTTTCGCGGCCCGCTCCTTCATTTTGCAGGCGGGGCATATACCGGTGAATCGGATCTCCATGCTCTGTATCTCACCCCTGAAGTTTTCTGCGCCGCGCACGCCCGCGATTGGGCTGGGGACATCGCACATGCCGCCGCAGTGCAGGCAGGTCATGTGGTGGTGCTCCATCGTGTTGGGGTCGTAGCGGTCCGCTCCGATATCCCCGAGGACCTTGCGGGCCTGCCCGTTCCGGCACAGCTGCGCCAGGTTGCGGTAAACCGTGCCGAGGCTCAGATGCGGCCAAGCTGGTTTGAGCTCCGCGTAGAGGGTCTCCGCCGTGGGGTGATCCGTACGGCCCTGCAACTGCTTCAGGATGGCCTGGCGCTGGGGCGTGTTGCGTTGTTCCATGTCACCCTCCCTTTATCAGTAATGATTCCTATTACTAATTATAACATATTTTTCGAGGGCGTCAAGTATTTCTTGAAAAAAATTTTTCTCTGTGCTACAATTGAGCCAGAGAAAAATTATAAAGGAGATTTTGATATGCAGATTAGCGTGAGCAGCTACAGCTTCAGCAGAATGAACAGCAGCCCCATTGAGCGCCTGCGCCTGGCAAAGCAGCTTGGCTTCGCCGCCATCGAGTTCACCGACGTGGACATGGACACGGCCCTGCGCCTGCGGGAGGAGAGCGAGCACTTGGGCTTCCCCATCGTCTGCTACACCGTGGGGGCGGATTTCCTCCGGGCCGAGTCGATCGAAGCCGAGGTCCAGCGCCTCTACAGCCAGGTGGACATCGCGCAGGCCCTGGGCGTGCACCTCATGCGCCACGACGCCACCCGCGGCTTCCAGCCGTTCAGGGCCGCACACGCAAGTTTCAACGAGGCCATCCCCCTTCTGGCAAAGGGCTGCCGCATGGTGTCGGAATACGCCGCCGAAAAGAGCGTGATCACCATGGTGGAGAATCACGGATTCTTCTGCCAGGACAGCGAGAGGATCGCCGCCCTGGTGGGCGCGGTGAGCCACCCAAACTTCGGCGCGCTGGTTGACATCGGCAATTTTGCCTGCGCGGACGAGGACCCTGCAAAAGCAACAGGCAACATCGCCGCGCTGGGGCTGCATGTCCACGCGAAGGACTTCCACATCAAGCCCGGCAGCGGCGAAGATCCCGGCAGGGGCTGGTTCCGCAGCCGGGGGGGGAATTATCTGCGCGGCTCCATCATCGGGCATGGAAACGTGCCCGTGCGCCAGTGCATAGGCAACCTGAAACGCGCGGGCTATGACGGGTATGTGAGCATCGAGTTCGAAGGCATGGAGGACTGCGAGACGGCGCTGGAGATCGGGCTGGAGAACCTTGCGGCAATGCTTAATGCTTAATTCTTAATGAATTGATGCAATGCAATTGAGCATTATGCATTAAGCATCAGATCCAGCCGTTCCACCTCGCAGTAGGGGATAATCAGGCAGGTGACCTCCTCGGCGGTGATGCCCAGGTTGCATTCGCCGGGGTTGTGGCCCACGCCGCATTTTTCGCAGGTGCGGTACTTGCCGCACTCCAGGCAGTTGCTGATGCCCTTTTTCTTCTTTTTCTTCAGGCAGTCCAATGTTTTTGTATAGCAGCCTTCCATTCCCTCGCATGTCCATGTGGAAACTTCTGTGAGATTGAGATCATGCTCACCCCAACCCTCCTGCACGCCGTAATAACAATTGCGGTCCATAACGGGAAATTTTCTATTGCCAGCAAAATCGTTGTCTTCATTTTGTCCTTTGAATATAAGGCACAAATCACAGCGAATACCATTGGGGTACTCGCCTAAATCCACGGCAAGCTGTTCTTCCGGGCGGCGTTGGCCGGGCGCCGAAACTTTTTTCAGCGCGTTATAGACAGCTTCCAGTTGGGTTTCATCCGTGACGCGAAAGATTTCGCCCGCGATGCCTATCGTGAACGCGCCGTCCTCAAGCGTGATGGCGGCCAACCGCCGAAACGCAAGCGAAGCCTTCCCGTCCCAGATTTCGTCCGCCACATAGAAAAACCGGACATGCCCAAGCAGCTTGTAGAACGCCGGGTACGCGCCCTTCAGCAACGGCTTCAGTTCCTTCGGCGGCGTCAAGATTCTGCCGTCCGACGCATGAAAGCTTTTCATTGAGACCTCCCATCATTGCATCAGGGTGACCAATATCGCCTTCTGCGCGTGCAGGCGATTCTCCGCCTGGTCGAAGATCTCCTGCGCGTGGGCTTCGAAGACGTCGAACGTGATCTCCTCGCCTTTGTGGGCCGGCAGATCGTGGAGCACCATACATCCCGGCGCGGCGGCATCGACCACCGCCTGGTCGATCTGATACCCAGCAAAGGCCTTGCGGCGCGCTTCGGCCTCGTCGTCCTGGCCCATGGAGGCCCACACGTCCGTGTAGAGCACGTCGGCCCCCGCCGCCGCGGCCATGACGTCCGGCGTACATAGGAAGTCGCCCTCTGATGCGGCCCAGGCCATTAGGTCCGGGTCGGGGAAAGAGCCCTCGGGTCAGGCCATGCGCACCTTCATGCCGGCCTTGATGCCCCCGGCGATGAGGGAGTTGCCCACGTTGAAGCCGTCGCCCACATAGCAGAGCGTC
>Ga0123353_10006305_pt1 | contig 15769 bp, 13 predicted proteins | sample TergutLab28metaG_3_FD_92763 | JGI IMG/M metagenome (GOLD analysis project Ga0123353, IMG submission 92763) | Labiotermes labralis P3 segment gut microbial communities from Petit-Saut dam, French Guiana - Lab288 P3 | ecosystem: Host-associated > Arthropoda: Insects > Digestive system > Gut ... | reverse complement strand
CAGGTAAAAATAAAGTTTACCCTAGAACAGGCCACGAAGGTCCAGATGGGGATTAGAGGTATAGCTCTACTCTTTCTTTAACCTTGGCGCTAAATGGGGTGGGTAATCAAAGCCACGCTCCGGCCACTTTACCCCCGAGAAAGACCCGGTACCAATTGTATAGGAGGCTGGGTGGGCCCCGGGCCCGGTCTCGAAAGGTGTAGAAAATCTCACTTCCACTGGGATTCGATCCCCGGACCGTCCAGCCCGCCGAGTCACTATACCGACTGAGCTATCCCGGCCCACACATCTAAAATCTACTATCGTAACAAATTTCATATTCATGTTAATGGGAACAGAATGGCCGATAATAATCACTTGACAGATAAGCCAACACGTAGTCTCTATATTCGAGTCCCAGCAGATATACAATGTGATCAAGCGTTTAAGAATTACACTTCGACTGGCTGCTCTTATCTGGCCACGTCGTCCAATAAAACGCGCTAATCGGCCCGGAGGGAGCTCCTTCGACGGCAGCTAATGTGGCCGGTCTGCGGACCCTGTGTACACAACGAACAATTGGAGGCAATATAAGGTCGCCGTAGTAACCATTTTAACGCTGCGACAACAGACCGGTCGCCCAATCACGGCTAAATTAAATAATATTGTGTGAGAGAAGGGAAGCAACGACTATTGTGTGAGATTGAATCCGGTTGTGTGCGGAAGCACCCCTCTGAGTATTGTGGGGAGAAGTACACCAACCTTTATTAACTCCTTTCCTAAGGAATCAGCGAAAGCCACAAAAAAAAAAAAATCCCTACTCGAATGCGTGCAACTTAGCTAAACAAAATCTGATATCAAATTGTAATTAGCTTCCATACGATAAAAATTCCTGAAACTGACACGTGTTTATAGATATTTTAATTAACTTGAAAAATTCAGGGAATAAAAGCAATAGCCATTTAGCAACTTCTACTGCTACGATAAGGCAGTTGCAACAGCCTTACACACGATACTTAGGTGAGGCATTGTGTGCTAAAATGTTATGCAGTTCTTAACCCATAGCACCGTAACACAATGTAGGATTTTAACACCAATATTTTAAAGAAATTTGAAATTTTATTCCACGTTAACAGGACACAGTATCCAGATTTTCCTAATGAACTGCGTTGCTGTACAGCATACAAACTTCTGCGTGTCTGTGAATTGCTACTTTCAGGCGGAAATTGTGGCAGAAAAGAACGACGAATATAAAAATTAGTGTTGCGCCGACTGTGTTATATCTTGTGTTGGCTGATACGAATTCAGTTTCTTTAAAATCATGTAAGACAATTTCTGCAGTCTTAGTAGAGGACATCCCGTTGTGTTTAAACTTAATATTAACTTACTCACTCCATGGCACAGAGCCCTTCTCGAGTAGCTAACTGGTTTGCAGATAGTCGAGAAATTCCCCGCATTTCACGGAACCCGAGGGTTCATTACCGCACTCACAAGCGTCGGCCACCTGTCTCTATCTTGGGCCAGCTCAATCCAGTCCATATACACATATCCCACCTCCTGGAGATCCATCCTAATATTATCCGCCAATCTACGCCTAGGTCTCCCCAGTGGTCTCTTTCCCTCCAGTTTCCCCACCAAGACCCTATACACCCCCCTCTCCTCACCTATACGCGCCACATGCCCAGCCCATCTCATTCATCTCGATTTTATCACCCGCACAATATTGGGTGAGGAGTACAAATCATTTAGCTCCATTAAAATGAAATGAAATATATACTTCGTCAAACAGAGCTATTTTATACTTCATTAATTTGAATAATTTAAATGCAATTATTTAAGTTAATAAAGTATAAAATAGTTGTGTTTGACGAAGTATATATTTTATTTCATTGTAACAATTTCTACAGGATACTTCATAACCCATTACAGCGCTCAGTGTGTGCACCCAAATACGCGCAAGAAAAAATTAAATGTAACGCGACATTTTACAAGTACACTAAGCATGGAAATGGCTTCGAAGAGGGTGGACCATTTCTGCGAACAGGTTATTAACATGTTACAATTGATAGGAAATATTGTGCGGTCCACACTATCTCAAAATCTCAGTATCTGTGGGGCTGAACTTTCGCCAAACTCCTTCAAAATAATTGGGCGTTTATTTGGGTACAAAAATAAAATAAAAATTGTTCAATTTTGTAAAAAATTTCACAGACATGAACCCCATATTGACATACACCTTGTTACAGTTTTATAGTATTTTATTTATCAGCACTACAATACAATAATGAGAGGGGTAAACTAAAGTACCTGGAGAAAACCCTGTCTCTGTGTCACTTTTTCCACCACAAATGCCATATGGATTGCTCTTGGATGTAACTCGAAAATATGCTTTAATTTAGTGGGTTAGTAAATTATGATTCCGTGTAGTCTGGCAATATGGAAGGCTCTAAGAATACACAGTGTCATAAAGCGTAAGACAAGATTAAAAGCGTCATAATCTTACTTCAGTTATAATATTAACAAACAAACAACGTACTGTTACTTAACATTGAGGAGTCCTCGTGTAACCATTGTTGCCGTGGAAAAGGAATATTCAAAATGTATTCTGAGTGTGTGTCTGTAGCCTTAGGTTCGAACTTGCAAAGCGCATGCGTCCTATTAGATTGTCATCTGTGGCCTCTGTGGCTCGACCACATTTTTCCACATTATCTCATAAACAGCATGAGTTTCGGGGACAAAAATTTATTGAGCATAAAATGTGTGTTTTGATTTTCTCTACAATTTTCCTGTTTCTGAAATATTTCTCATTACAAGAAGAATTCGGCGACACATTCTGTTGAACGTAGTAACGTCCTTATGTAAAGCACCCGTCATTCTTGTCAGGTTTTGATGAACATTGATTTTTTCGACATAGTTTCGAAAAATACACAAATATCAAATTTCGTGAAAATCCGTCCAGTGGGAGCCGAGTTGTTCCTGGCGGACAGACAGACAGGCATGACGAAGCCAGTCTTCGCTTTTCGCAATTCTGCGCATGAGCCCAATAGAAAACATCGATTACTGGATGAATTGAAATTATATGTACGTAATTTTATTGTGGCTGGTGCGAGTTAAGAACAAAAGAAGCTGAGAAGCAACAAATGTAGTCACGATGTGAAAACTGACGCTATTTTAAATTACGTACAAAACTTCCATTCTAACCTCACGGAGAAAACAATTTCCATTAGACAGACCAACTAACTAATTATTAACTAAGTAACTAACCAAATAACTAATTCCACGATGCAGAGTTCTTCTTGAGAAGCTAACAGGTCTTTAACTAGTCAAGTAATTCCCCGCATTTTCTGGGACCCGAAGGTTCATTACTGCATTTACAAGCGCCCGTCACCTTTCCCTATCTTAAGCCAGATCAATCCAATCCAATCCTCCCAACCCCACGTCCTGAAGACCCATTTAATATTATCCTCCCGTATACGCCGAGGCCTTCCAAGTGGTCTCTTTTCCTTAGATCTCTCCACCAAAACACTGTACGCACCTCTCCTGCCCCGCACACATCATTTTTCTTGATTTAGTCATCCGAATAATCAGAAAGACCAACAAATTAATAAAGTATAAGGAAATTATAAGTACTTATTGCGAAATCATACGACACACCTGGGTACCCTTGACCTTGCAGTTTATAGTTAGCACAGTAGAGAGGCGTAGGATATCATTAATATTAAATATCCCTAAATATGAAAATTCTAGTGTTCTTCAATACCATGCTGTGTCGGCCAGGGCTGTTCAGAGTCTGTGCAAAAACAGGAAGCTTCTCCGTAAGGTCGGTAACTATCTGCCAGTCGACATGACGTAACATTCCAGACAACAGAACCATCACGAAGACCGCTATGCAGATCTCATATATCGCCGTCATCACTAAACATAACAGTTCACACTGACACAGTGAAAGCATAGGACCAACCGGAATAAATCTTACTATTTATAAAGTTCTAACTGAGCCGGACTGTCGGTTGAACTGTCGCCTCACGATCTGTATCGATATGGTCCTAACTGTAATATAAGTTACGGCCTAAGGACGAAAGACTCTCGTCAAACATTTTCTTGAAACATTATAGGTTCGACCCCAGAAGCATCTGAACAGTATATCTAGCCTTCTTTCAACAGAGAAATAGCTTGGGGATTTTGGTGGAATGGTTTTCGCTTTGCAAGGTTGCAGATGATTATGATTTTTTTTGCGTGGCTTAGAGCTCCACTCGGTTTCGAGAGGTTTATGAGATCCCGCACACACACACACACAAACACATTGTAGAAATACCCTAGAAGAAGAATCGGCCCGTCACAAAGACCTCTACCTGACGACAAACTATAGTCACTATAGTCACAACAGACATCCATGCCCCCAGCAGCATTCGAACCCGCGATCCCAGCAAGCGAGAGGCAGAAGACCCACGCTTTAGACCGGGCGACCGCTGGAATTGGTAGGAGATTAGGATGGCTGTAAACAAAATGGGACAAATTAGAAGATGCAGAAAACGGAAAAGTCAAATTTTGGCAACTAAGGAACTGGTACGGGCGATAGTTGACGCGAAAATTAAACACGGGAGGGATCAAAATCGGATATATAGACGTAAAAAGAAAATAAATCCGCGAAGAAGATAAAAAATTTTAATATTACGGGAGCTATAAGAATGTGTTGGATTTCTGTATTGTCTGTGGTCGATGATGGTTGAAGGGTAACTAATGAAGAACATCTGGAACATGAGCTTGCTTTCTTTTAAATCGCCAATCAATAACAGAGCAGAAGGAATTACGAACTAAAAATGACAGCACACATGAATAACCAAACGGTGTGCATAATTCTGACTATAGACTGGCCACGGAAAGAGTCCGTGTGACGGTGGGACAGACGAGCTCCGAGTCTTCGGCCTAACTGCCGTCCTACCTCCCTCTGACCCATTCTTCCCAACGTCAGCAAGTCAAAGGGCTTGTCACTAGCGAACATTATCACTATTGACATTCGTGTTAAGCAGAATGGTTAGAGGCCTGGGGAATGGGGGGGGGAGGAGGTAATACAGGAAAGTACGGTGGAGGGTAAAGCCCAACGTCGCGACGGAGGTGTGGGGTATATTTTCCCAAAGAGTTATATTTTGCGGTCTCAGTGTTGCTGGTCTGAATCCGACATTACACATCCCACACGTAGATTAAAAGATTCACAACATCCTTATTCGTACAAGATTTCGTGACATATTCAAATCTATCTGCTTATAGAACTTCACATTTATTTGTGGCCATTATAAAGCAAAATTCATGCGGATTTAGCGCAGCATACAGCAGTTCTACACTCAAGAACAAAACAGGACTATAAAATTATTCTTACGGTGTCGAACAAGCTTATTCAAACAAAGTTTACATTCAGTCTTCGATTAGTTCAAAATCTGTGCCCACAGAAAACATCTCGACGTAGTTACATTTGTTGCATACTCGTATAGCCTCAAGGCTTCGTTCTGTAGACACGTCTTTAACTGCTGATATACATAACCTGTTTCATGTAGAATTAGTGGAATGGCAGATGGTCTATCAGTACACAAGACTTCACATTACCATTTCACAAAAGCAGATCTCGCCCAGCAGCCTTATTGTTGTTTACATTTAAATGTGCTAATTTGTGAAGAAATAATTAAAACATTTTATTGCAACTATTGTGTTTTGGGCTAAAATTTCATGACGTCATGCTACATTAACCCGTGAAAATTAATTCTCCTACGCAAAAAGTTTTCTAATTATTTGTAGCTCCTAGGTTAATAGGATTATCTTTCTGTTTCCCGTGATTCCAAAATGTCAGCCGACATTCCTTCTACTCCAGACTGTCTGCAGTCACCCTTTGCCTTGAAGCAACTGTGAGTCTGGAATGCGCGTCACCTGACCGGAGCTATTAATGAAGAAACCACACCACAGTGGGCACACGGCATACCCTGCAGCAACGACGATGGTCAGTTAATTTCATGGCCCTTGCTCTATCTCTGAGTCTGCTCAGTCAGATACACTTCTAACATTACGTTAGGGCTGTATTTCTCTACAGTTTTCACCCCAAAGTCAACGGCTTTTCGTATTTTATTGAATTGTACTGATAAATCGCTGTAATACACAAGACGTTCACAAAAGAACCACAGTCGAACCCGGTTATAACGACATCGTTTTATACGACATCTCGTGTACAGCGTCAGATATTCTGTGCTACCAATCAATTCCTCTTAGCCATAACATTTTTCCTCGGTTATAACAACATTCGTTCATAACGACACAAAATATTCAGTGACTTCATAACTGAGTTCTACTGTATTTTATATTTTACGTGACTTTTTTTAAAAATCAATATCACAAAATTAAAACTGCTACCAGCTTCAGGGAATTTAGAGGTCATGGTATACGTGATCACTATGTTTACCACTAAAACTGACTTCTTTTCGGAGAGTACTTACTTAATATGTCAGTCGTGGATCTCAACAACATGGCGTAGACACGCATAGAAGTTTTGTCCTGTCCGCCTCAAAAAGTCGCACCAGTATGATATGAGACCGTACATGTTTCAAATTTACAGAGTTGAGATAATTTAAAGACCACTGTTATTTGCATGATTCTGAGGAAAACCCTTACTAACTTACTTATTTACTTCCGTACTTACTCCATGGAACAGCGTCCTTATTGAGAAGCTAACCAGTTCCCAGGTAGTCAAGAAATTCCCCGAATTTTATGGAATATGAAGTATCATTACCGCGTTTAAAAGTGCCCGCCACCTGTCCCTCTCCTGAGCCATATCAAGTCAGTCCAAGCCGCCCATCCAACCTTCTGAAGATCCATCTTTCCATCTAAGCCTGGATCTTCCAAGTTGTCTCTTTTTCTCAGGTTTCGCTATAAAAACACTGTATGCACCTCTCCTCTCCCCAGTACGTGCTACATGAAACGCCCATCTCATTATTCTGGATTTGATCACCCGAATAATATTTGGTGAGGAATACAGATCATTGAGCTCCTCGTTTTGTATTTTTCTCCACTCCACTCTCACCTCGTCCCTCTTAGGCCCAAATATTCTCTTCAGCACCTTATTCTCAAACACCCTCAGCCTACGTTCCTCTCTCATGTGAGTGACCATGTTTCACACCCATACACAACAACGAACAAAATTATAGTCCTGTATATCTTAATCTTTATATTTTTAGATATAAACTGGAAGACAACAGATTCTGCACCTAATGATAGCAAGCTTTCCCTGACCAATCTGCTCTTAATTTCTTCCTGAATAGAATTTTGATGTACTAAGGTTGTTCACAAATATTGGAAATCTTCCACCCTCTCGAAGGAATTATTGTAACTCTTTATATTTTGACTTCTTACTGCATTCTGACTTCGAGACGTGACCATATACTTAGTTTTATCAGCATTTACTTCTATTCTAATCTCCTTACTAGCAACTACTACAGCTTCTGCTTTTTTTTATAGTATGTGCGCTTCCACCCAATATATTAACATGATCAACATAAACTAGAAGCTGATATGTACCATTTAATTTCAAACCATCCTGGTTTTCATGAACCTTCTTAATGGCATATTCTAAAGGAAAGCAGAAAACCAATGGCGAAAAAGCATCTCATTGTTTCAAACCTTTCTTAACAGGAAACCTGTCAGACAAATGTCTACCTATCCGGACTCTGCTATAGGTTTCATTCACACATTGTTATTAGCCTTACCAGTTGCATACGTATACCAAACTCAATGAGAATATTAAGCAAGACGTCCATCCCAACTGAATCATAGGTTTTCTTGAAGTCTATAAGTAGCTGATGCACTGCCACATTGTAATCCCAGTTATCCTCAAGTATTTTACATGAAGGATATACGATCAGCAGTTGACCTGTTGCACTGAAATCCACACTGATGATCACCAATAATTTCCTCTGCGTATGGAGTTAACTTTGACAGAAGGAATTTGGAAAAAATTTTGTACGTAGTTGACAAAAGTGATATGCCTGTACAATTACTACAATGTTTTCTATCGCACTTCTTATAAATAGGTAGAGTGATCGACTCCTTCCACTCCTCAGACAAATCCTCCTTATTCCAAATATAATCAGTAAGTTGACGGATCTCAGAGCGAATTGTTCTACCACTTGCTTTAATCAGTTCTGCTGGGATTTGATCAATACTTGGTGATTTGGGTCTTATCAGCTTTTCAATAGCCATCTCAACCGAAGGCACTCGGCTCAGACACTAGTGGCCCTGCTGTATGTATTTATGTCTGCCTAACACCATTAACCCCATGTACTGTACATTCAGTACCTGAGATAAATGGTTTCTCCACCTTAGCCCAAATATTGTGGGAATATGTAACCAAATATGTAACCAAATCTGTAACTAAATCACCCCTCTTATTCTTTACTATATTAGTTATAAGCTGGTAACCTTTCTTAAAATCACTGATGCCCCTATAAAATTCTCTGATATTTTTTATCCTACTGTTAGTTTTTAATTTCCTCAATTTTCGCTTTAAGATATTCCTTCTATTTGTTCCGGAAATGTCTACTAGCTTCACGTCTTACATTGTTTAGATTATCTACACTGCTTTGGTTTGGATCCTGTAACCACTGCATTTTAGCCTGCTTCCTTTGACCTAAAAAACCTAAACATTCTTCATCAAACCAAGGTTTATGCTGCTTCGATTCATACAGACCTAGACTCTCTTTAGCTGGAATTTTTATGTTGCCTTTCATGTTCTCCCAAGCCCTATTTATGTCTTCGCTATCACCTAAGTTGTCCAAATTTGCAAACCTGTTTGAAATCTTAATCTGATGCTGTTTTCTAACCTCCAGCTCATTTAACACCCTGGGATTAAATCTCTCCACGTCAAACTTCTTTACAGCTTGTTTACTTACTGCCAATCTTTCCCTAACTTTTGGAACCACCAGACAGTGATCAGTTTCACAGTCAGCTCCCCTGAAACTTCGTAAATCGAGTATACTCGAATGCCATCTTCTATGTATCAATATGTGATCAATCTGGCTGTGAATCTTCTCATCCGGAGAGGTCCGGGTGTATTTATGAACGTTTAGGTGCAGGAACACTGTGCGAAGGAAACTCTACAATAAATAATGACTGATACTAGCCTATAGTCTGCGTCGGGCTAATCACTCGTCCAGAGGAGCCCTACCAACTGTGGTGTGTCTGAGTGTGATCGTGAATCCTCGATAATGAGGAGGCCTTGGCCCACTGAGGGCTGATGTGCCATAGTGCCAAAAAAATTAGCCTATAGTGGTTCAGATCATCCTTCTGGTAACCGACCTGGGCTTCGGTTCTTTATTCCTCGATGATAGAAATTTATGCTCGGAACGTCCAGAATAAAATTTGCATTATATTACCTTGCTACACCATGTTCAAAAGATTTGAGATAAAAACCCAGAATATGCGAAAGGGGAAAAAATTTCTCTTCCAAAAGTCCCCTAAAGCTGAGAGTTCATATACAGCTGTACGGATAGAGCCCACAGTACTACGAGCCGATAAAGCGTACCAAATTGAACATGTTCAAGAATAAAGTGAAATGTTTACCTTCCTGAACGTTTGAATTTCGTCTATGTTCTAAAAATTAATAGAAGCCCCATTCAAGTCCACACAAACATTGTCTTTATGTCTATAACATAACACGTAATGGTCACCCAGTATCTCATGAAACCGTATCGCGCTTGGCATAGCTGCAATTCGTCGATGAGAACTTCACATATTGTGTCCTTGATAATGCCAAGGTGCTGTAAAAAAGATAAAGTGCACCCTTGTGCAGGCACTGAGGCTCTGTACAGGCCGTACGGTCCATAGGGTGAGTAGAGGTATAGCCCTACTCTTTCTTGACCACGGCACTAGAAGGGGGTCAGAGGTCAGCTCCACGCCCCGGCCGCCTCTACCCCGGAAAAGAACCGGTACCTATTGTACAGGAGGCTGGGAGGGACCCAGGGCCGGTCTGGATAGGCGCGGAAAATCTCGCCCTCACCGGAATTCGATCCCCGGACCGTCCATCCCGTAGCCAGTCGCTATACTGACTACGCTACCCGGCCCAATCAAGGTGTTGGAATAAACGATAAACTGTCTTCCTTAGAATTATTTGAGCTGCTTCCTCCACATATTGCACGATTCTATCAGTTATTACGGCTCTTCTTGCCTGTAACAGTAATTGTAAATTTGGCGAAGAGAAACATAGAATAGCGTGCAAGAAGAATAAAGCATGTTGGAAGAATTTTAAAATTCTCTCACAGACTTCAATTTGCGCAATCCGTACAGGCGAAGAATTTCCAGGAGTAACAATTTTATGACACTGACTAACGTTTTACACTTTACTTTTTATTTTATGAACACGCACCAAATGGTAGCGATGGTTAAGCCTTGCAAAGCCCAATGCCTAGTAACCCTTATAGATATGAAAGTTTAGAGCCTATATTACATGGGACATTGACTCTCCATCAATGTGAAAGTCAGAATTAGCTTACAGCACTCAATACCAGAGAGAACCCTCCCTCGGATTTGGCTGAAACATAATGAATATAAGCATTTCTTTGATGTGGGAGTTGTAAGATTCGCGTGGTGAAGCTTTTTGCTGCTGTACAACAAAACTAAAAGCAATTCCAAATTTACCCTGCCTTTACCTACAGTTCGCAAGCCAGCCAGCATGTTAAGTTACCTACAGTTGGAACTTTATATAATGGACTTTAAACAAATAGAGGTTTCCCGGCGTCTACCTCACTCTAATCCGACCTAACGTTATTGGTTTTTGGTTTCTGCCCTCCCAAACATTACTCCAGCGCCCGAAATGAAACCCACCGTAGCCTTAGGGCACGCAGTCCGTCTGATGATCAAACCAAACCTCACCAGTCAAAAGACAGACGATTTCTTTTCTAGAACGACAGCACAATTTTCGATATGATCACTTTACTGCTGTTGAGATGGTTATTTCGTTTTGGGTAGAAAGGGAAACAAACAGCCTGAAGAAGTTAGCGTTCAGGAACTCATTTAGACATTTAACGGTCTCCAACCAAATGTAGCTGTCTGTGTGTACCAACACGATGCAGTCTTTCTGTGTCGTTTCCTTGCGTTTATGTAGAAAAGTCGATTCAGACTGCAGTTGAAATCTACGTGAATTACACCACTCAAAGCAAGTTATTCCTTGGGTGTGCAGCGAAACACACAAACCAGCTACAAACGACACTTTTTATTCGACTCACATACGATATTGCTCACCATGGAAAATACGTACACAGACAACTTTTTGTTTTCTACAGAGCAGATCAATATGGAGGTAACGGTCACGCTGTTCGCAAGGCAACCAGCCGAAACGTCGTGCAGTTTAATTTTTTCCATAGCTTAACAACTTCAGTGGGTCTAGGCCTCTTCATTGTCGACGTTTTTAAATCACACTGAAGAAACATGTCACTCGGTAGGACTCCTCTGGGTGAGTGATCAGAACTTCGTAGAGACCTCTGCGTGACATCACACAACACTCACAGCAGACAGATATCCATGCGCTCGGCGTGATTCGAACCCGCAATCCCATCAAGCCAGCGACCGCTGTCCCAAGCCTTAGACTCCGCGGCCACTGGGAGGGCAAATTAGTTGAATAGGAAGCCGAAAAATTAAGTTGCAAAGTGAAAACAAACATCTGTGTGTGCAAAACCCACAGGCTATTTCACAAGTTCATTCACCGATTTTGAGATTATTTAACGGAGTCGTTCCAGCTGTAGACTTTACAAGCCACGGCGTGGATAAATCTTCATCTATTTACGTTTTATGAAACAAGAGTGTCATTACTTTATATTAAATGGTGCTGCGTGATAGGTTTAGTGAATAATGAATTGGGATGGGTGTGGAAGGAAGTGGCAGGAAACTAATCAAATGTGGTATCCCAGCATTTGCCTAGAGGATCGAAGGAAGTTACTGTTGGTAGAATCACGAAAACATTCTCCTCTAGAGCTGTGTGTCTCTTTCGAAGCAACTTTTGTAAGAACATCTCATTATATTCTTCCTTGAGGTATGTACAGAGGTAAAACTTTCATGTAACAAGGCATGAAGACTCAGAGGGGGGATGGAAGTTGGGCTTCCATCCTTACTTTGATATTCGGCACAAATGGGACAGCAGAGTTGTTAGCTCCACGCGCCAGTCCCACTCTGCCTCCAAGGAAATTCCTTGGTACTCATTTCTGTTGGAGGGTGAATGGACCCAAGAGCTACAGAATGCAGAAAGAAGGAATAGGTCACTTGAATATTTCCAAGGACCCTACAGGAAATCGAACCCGGAAATTCTCGCCGTCTTGAGGTATGTAGTCCAATATTTATACTGCAGTTTGTTACGTTACGATTCGGTCCTATGTCCAAATAGTCCTGTCGTTATTCCTACGTTTATCTTCTGTGTTAAAATCCTCTCTTTAATTCTTGTTTAAGCCATTGCGTGTTTTATTTTCTGGTGTATTGTACGGTAACTTCTGCTAGTGTCAGAAACGGATGTGGACTTGAAGAGTTGCTATTTTAGAGTCCAACATTGAAAACAACAAAGATAAGACCCTAGTGCCGCATAAAATTTCTTCAGCCTTAATTTTTATGATCTGTAGAGAGGCGTTCGCTTAATTGCCATGCTTCACTACAAAAATATCTATCTCAGGTTTTGTTCTTATAATCTCTGTTCCTTAAAAGCCAATATACCTTTACTATTGTGATTTCTCTGTTTTACTTACTCCTGGAGATTGGACAGAATCCTGTGAAGCAGTTAAAGTAGGCGGGCCATCTACAAACAAAAGCATTAATAAATTAGGTCTATAATTTTAAAAGCGTCGTCTCTGTGTGCCAGTCTTCAGTGACTTTGTCTAAATAAAGATTGATATTACTGGCGTTAGTGGAAACCCATATCTTGGTTAATTTGTATTTCTGTTCAATTTTTTAAGACAGGTTTCAGATATTTCTGGGCGCTATGCAAGAACAAATTTGAGGGGGCCTTACTTACGCGTAGCCCAAACTTGGCAGTACACATACAGCAGTATGCATAAGAATTTACATACTAAATGTCTGACACAACGGCTACAATACAATCAGCCGTTGTCCCACAGTCCCTTCCCAAAAGCAAATATTGATTACTGATTGAATTAAACCGGCCCGGATTCTCTTATAAATTACAGTACGCACTTGTTTCGACATAAGTGCTGTGGTTTGTATTTATTAGTAATAAAGTAATGGTAAAGTTACTCTTGTACATAAGAAAAAGTCGTATGGGGGAGTCAAGGTGTAGCGCCAGTCGTTCGAAACTTCAGCACTAGATAGAGGCAAGTAATCAGCTTCATGTAGCTGCTGCTTCATCCCCAATGAAGCAGCCTCCGGTATGCAGTCTTCAGGGGGCTGTGTAGGCCCCAGAGTAAGCCTGGACGTATTGGGGGAAATGAAATCTCTTGCGCCTGCCGCGAATCAAACCACGATTCCTCGGTCATGCAGCCAGCAGTGTGGTCACTATACCGCCTAAGATATTCTGGCTCCTCCCATTCTTCGAGACGTTTTGGGAAGTCTGTCATTGAAAAAATGATCCACTCTTTATGTCTATTCACGTTACCAAAATATTTTTATGCATTTCATGCAGCCAGCGCACTTGTAACTACGTAGAAATACAAGGCGCGGTTCTTCGTACAGTCAGTACATTGTTCGCTCTTCTCAAACTGTTGTGTTCTTCCAGCATTTCACTCCTTGCTCTCTGATTTCACAGTACGTTGACTATAAATAATGGAATAGAAAAGATATTGAAGGCAGTTACTTTGGCCTAATTTGAGATAATATCCTAGGATTAGGCTGAAAACCGAAGAAATAGGGGAAATATTATACCAGGATAGCCGGTCTCCGTGTAGAGACTTGAACCAAGAACCTTCGGATTACAAAACAAGATTACTGTTCATTCGGCCGCCAAGTTTAAACGAAACATAATTCCGAATGTCGTAATTCTGCAGGAAATTCGCGCGTTCATCAATCGATCACGTGAGTGCATGTTCCTGCGTATTTAAGTTTATCTTAATGGCTTCGGTCGCAGTAAGCAATTAAGCTCTTGCAATAGAGGGTGGAGACAAGAAATAAACAAAGAAATAATGGACAAGAAAGAAACGAAGAAAAGAGAGCTAGAAAATATTCAAAATAAAGAAATTCAATGTCTAGGCACTAAATAATTCCATAACGCCGAGAATCAATCTTGTGCAATTACCAGTCATAATCGCTTGGCCATTAAAATGGTCCTTGCTTTGTATTGATCTCGAAAGTTCAGTTCCTTTTTCACAACAACTCACCATTAGTTCCCATCATCAAGCAGACGAAACTAACCCACAATCTCACACTCCATTTCACAAAATGTATTCTGACATTCCCGGTACTCCTAGGCATTCCCCTTATCGTCTTCCTTCCTGATTTCCCAACCTAGATTATGTATACATTTCTCATCTCTCCCATGCTAACTGTAGGTCCCACCAATATCATCCTCTTCTATTTGGTTACCGTAACAATATCCTGTGGGTACCACAGACTATGAAGTTCCCACTAGGCAGTTTTCTTCACCTGTCTGCTATTTGTTTCCTACCGCCTTCAGCAGTCGCTTCTCAAACAGCCTCCCAAACCTCAGCCTCCCTTACTGCATGAGACCAAGTTCCACACCCATACAAAACTTACAACTTTCTGTTCCAAATTCAGATCTTCAAGTTTTAAACGCCAGAAAGATCAAACATCCTGAAACAAATACTGGCAAGAATTCCGAAAAATTAACTTGCTCTTCTGCTCTTCGAGGGAGGCTACAGGCAGACAATTTTCACTTGTTAGTCTTGTCCCCAAAGGACCTACCAGATTAACAATTCTTACATGTATGCAACAATGGACACATACAAAATTACAGCAAGTACTTATGTAGAAGTTAAAAACACACTTGTCAAATTAGCGACTATAAGCTGAGTTGTTAGTTGAAGATATTTCAGGATGCCGTTCTCCACATTAGCAAAAGAATTTAAAAAATTGAAACGTAACAGCTTATGATCTGTGTTAAAATAAATTGGAGTAGAGAAATAGAAAATTACTGCCTTGGTCTCAGCCATCAGAAATACACAGAAAGTTTTGAAATGTGGTACTGGAGAAGGTCGGAAAAGACAAGTTGGGAAGATGGTGTGAGAAATGGAGAAGTACAGGGCTGCTGATATGTCCTTAGCCCGACCAGGAAGGAAACAAGTTAATGTTTCCGTCAGAATGGCGTGAATTTCCTTCTGCGTCTTGCCTTGTAAAAAAAAAAAACTTGATGACAGCTCGCGTCTCGATGTTGTTGAAATCACATGCGTCCCTGATATGCTTCGGAGCTTGTTTCCGTCCTGGCCGGGCTAAGGACTTATCAGCACCCGGTATGCATCAAGAAGGTGAGTAATGTACTACATACAACACGACAGACAATGTACGTTCCTGTAAACATTGTTGTAGTGGAAAAGCAATAAGCATTACATAAACTAATTGTGTCTGTGTAGTATTAGGTATCCAGCACGCAATGCGCATGCGCATTATTATACTATTATTTGTCGTCTGCCCATCTCTGCAGTATTTTTCCACATGATCTCATAAACGGCACGATGTTCAGAAAAAGTTATTGAACATAAAATCCCTTTTAATTATTAACCAACAAATGCACTATATAAAATTTCACATTAAAACACTTAAAATCGCTCCGACATGTTTCGATCCTAAGATCATCCTCAGGGAGCTACGT
>Ga0123353_10006303_pt1 | contig 15773 bp, 9 predicted proteins | sample TergutLab28metaG_3_FD_92763 | JGI IMG/M metagenome (GOLD analysis project Ga0123353, IMG submission 92763) | Labiotermes labralis P3 segment gut microbial communities from Petit-Saut dam, French Guiana - Lab288 P3 | ecosystem: Host-associated > Arthropoda: Insects > Digestive system > Gut ... | reverse complement strand
TCTATCTGGCAGTATCTACCCCGGGCCTGGTAATCACAGAAGATTTTCTATCAAATATTGTTATTAGAAATGACTGAACACATAATTAATCAGAGATTCTACCAGTCGACCTACAGCTTACTACTACTAGATACGTCCTTACGGTACGCATACCTGGAAAGTGAAAACGATGTCTTAAGTCTATAACTGGTCGTCATGACAAAGCTGTCACATATGCCTATAAAAGGTTGGTACAACTAAAGGGTGTAGGATCCCACGTGGTACTTATTGCTCTTAGAAGGAAATTTTTGTTTGCCCAGGTGGTGGTCCCAGAAGAGTTGTAGCTGCCTAGACTGCAGGTCTCCGTAAGTGATTAGTAACACTTTAGGTGAGACCCTAGACCCACCTTTAGTGGGGGAAGCGGAGCACCCCCCTTTTATACTGTGCCTTAGACCTTGACTTACAACGTAGAAACGGTACGAAGAACCTTAGTTTTGTAACCTCAAATTTTTAGAGCTTAATCATGGTGTCGGCTTGGTCGTCTTGCTGCAGCCACTTTAAGCTGGTCAGTAACGTTTTGGGGGCCTTTGATTAAGGATGTGAGTGACTTGCCAAATGTATTTTTGCAAGCACATGTGCGTACCAAGTAACATAACTAGTGGCTTGTAACCAACGTACTATAAACTCTGTTATTTTTATGATTGGGTTGGCAAATTTCTGACTTCCACGTCTTCGTAAGTTTGCGTGTTACTAACGTACCAGGGTGCAAAATTAACAGCGCGAAGACTCTTGATTTGTGGCACTTTCAGATTTAAAATATGAACTGTAGGAGGGGATCTCGAGATATAATATATACAACACTGGTCTGAGCTGGTCAGTCCCTTCAAATACGACTTGGACCTTAAATATGGAGGCATGTATAACGTCGCCTGCAAGATTATATTGGACAAGCTGGTAGCTCTATCATGATCAGGTTCAAGCAAACCCACCATCTTATCCATTAGCGTCAACAGAAAGAGTCGGTTGCTTTGGAATTACACACTGACCGCGGCCATCGGATAATGCTCAATAATACTAATAGTTTGGCCAGAAAATCCAAATTCATGAACGGCCTTTTCAGGGAGATAGTATCGATGGAACTATACTCAAAGAACGTGAACGGCGAGGACCGACAATGCCTGAGTAGACTGTGGAAATCTCTAATACATTTCGTAATTGAAGAAGGCAGTTGGATTCTCCAACAGCATAACAGACGTGCCGTCGTGACCAAAAAAGGAAAGTCACTCGTCGAAGTGTTAATCACGTCAAATGAAGCATAACAACAGGCAGAAAACGGACAATAGTTACAGTCAGCATGCTTCCCACATACACCGTTGGTGAAGCACAGAAAATTAGGATTCTTGAAGCATTACCTCTTACTGCCTCAGAACAGTCTTATCCCTTATTTCCGCCATCCGTAGCTGTGATTGGCCACAGTGCCGCATATCTTCCTGTATAGCCGACAAAACTGTTACTCCGTATTACTTCAGCATTCGTCCAAACCTAGTAACCCTGAAGTTGTAGTTACTGTGTTACTTCGAAACACCAGACCATTTAACCACGACAATTTTCGAGATTATAAAAGAAAACTTTTCTGAATTTACCAAACGTTTTATAGTTGTCATAATAAGTAACGTAACCACTGATTTTCTGTTTACCTTGGTTACCAGAATTATAAATGTTCCTCAGTTCCCATGGCCACCATGGTTACATATGTTACCAATATGCATTGGTTGCTGTTGTTTTGGAACGCGCTTAAGAGTTGTGTTTCCTACGCTAGCTGTCTCATGAATCATCAAGTATCTCCGTCGTAAAATCAAAAAACATGCATTGCCAAACAGCTTTTCAACGTCCTTCTGCCCACATATTCCCAGCAAATACAGATTAATGATTTTTGCTTTTGTTTGGTGTGTGCACGCATGCAAATGGGCGAATAAATAAACGGAAATGGTCGCGCAGATTGACTTCAGAATCTGAGAAGTCCTGTAGAAGCTACAATAGGCGTTCGACTAGTACTGTTATTGTTGTTGAGAAGGTATTGCTAGTTTCGTCCCGAGGGACAATGTTTTGCATCTGCACTTCTGCCTCTCCATCCGTTTATGAATATAAATGCCCTGCAACTTTCTATATCCTCTGGTTATTGATGTCATAAAGGCTATTCCTATTCCATCTTCTCCTGCGCAGGAACTTCAAAATGCCCATTTCTCAGTAAGATAACCATATAAGAATGTATTTCGACGTTTCTGAAAGAGGTTGGTTTAATATCATTCTCCAACTCCTTGTGTGTCAGTTACGTAGAGCCTTCAAAAAGTAAACCTGAGTCCCATATAAAATGTACTCTCTAAGTTTTTTTTTTTTGAATAAACTAAGAAAGGAAGAAATGCACAAAGTCAGAGATTGTATTCCAAAACGTAACCTCTTAAATCTTGCAAACTTTTATTCTAAAACTTATTGGTCACGTTTCTATTTCGCATTTCCATTTATGAAGCGCTTTGGGAAACTGACTTCGAATTTAATTGTGATAAATAATGACTACTAAATCTGCGCAGTCGATGAGTTTTCATAACATTCGAAAATATAGTATTTAGTTTAAGTTGCTTGAGACTCGGTTTATTTATTTTTAAGTACGCTAACACATCATATGTTGAGGCAAAAAGTAAAATATTTAGTATTTAATTCGCCTCTAATTTGGGAATAAGTAAATTGTACGTTTTCTGTGTCAGTGAACAAAAGAGAGTCTTACCTGCAAATTAGTTATATTACGCATAAATATCGAAAACTATAATAACATTAAGGTGACATAATTATAGATGACAGAGACAGCACAGTCTAAGGCGTGGGTTTACGGCCGCTTGCATGCTGGGATTGCGGGTTCGAATCCCGCAGGGAGCTTGGATATTTTCATCCTGTGGATGTTGTGTGTTTTACGGTAGAGGGTTCTGCGACGGGAATATCTGTCGTCCAGAGATAGCCCACCGAGTGTGGTGTTCGTGAGTGTGAACGAGGAACTTAGTATAACAAGTCAAGAGCTGTCGAACCGTGAGAAAAATAAAAACTTTTAAATAATACAGATGAGTACCTTCACGTAAAAGTTACATGTTAAGTTCTTCGCACAAAACATAATAACTTTTCAAACAAACCAAGCCCAAATTTAGGTCAAACGATATCATGTTTTTACACTTTTCTCAAAATGAGAAATATCATTTTCCAATACTTTAGAATTAAATTTTCTCACATTTCTGCTCGCACCCACTACTGTTTACGTTACTTTGATAGCCATTTCTTTCTAACAATGAATGAAATGTTCAATATTTTTCAAATTCTGTGAATAGATTGAAGCTATATGTAAAGTATGTAAGCACTTCACGTTTACCTGTGTGAGATACAGCTCACATTGATAATGCCCATAGCAAAGTTTTGAAAAAAGTATTTGGAACTAAACAAAATGCAGTAACACAAACTCGAAAAGCGCTAATGTTTGATCTTTCTAATATCTACTTTTGACCAAAGTATGATTGTGATTAAACAAAAAAGAACGGGATAAGCTGGACAGTCGGCACGAGTGGTGTTTATGTGAAGGGCAAATTGGGTTTATGTCGAAAATCACAAGTTAAGAAACGGCTTGGCAGATTGATAAGCAATTGGAATAATCCTGTTACAAGGGTTTGCTGTCCGCTGTGGCCCACGACAAGCGAACTTAAAATTTGTTGACAGCACTGATACACGCCACTGACCAAAATTTACATTCACACATCAGATACTTCTATGCCATCCTTTACTGCTATTGAGGTTAACTACCCAAATTTTAATTCTTTAAGCTGTCATTTGTCCCTAGCTGGAAATGACGCCGATCATCAACGAACTATTCTACATTGCTGCAACCTCCTTAGTTGTCAGTCTATTTCTACGGGAGGTTCGGCAATATTTCATACATAAATCTGGCTGGGAGTGTGTCTAGGTAAGGCTCTAATCTATGGCAGAATCGGAACACTTTTAGAATAGCTGAATTTACTGTAAGCTTAAGATATATAAATTTACATACCTAAACCTGTTGGAAAAGAGTTCCTGCTAATTCGTCTTTCCAATACAACTATCTGCTCTTTGTGTACTAACGCAGACATTTAATGCTGACTACTGTTGGTAAATCTCACGGAATCTGCCATGCATTAATTTCATTATAAGCAAAAGTACAAAAACTTTTCTCAGTCTCAGAGATTTAGCAGGATATTTTGGCCTCAGGCCAAAACCAGTGGAAAATTTGATATAAGGGAACGGTTCGCCGCTTGTAGTTCATAGTCTCTAACCTCGTAGTTGACTCCAAAGGTGTTACCAGAATCATCCTAAATGAACGGAGCCAAGAGTCATAACCTCCCCTTATGTCAGAAATTTGGAATTTCTTCCGCCTTTGCTGTGGCTTTTATCAGAGAGTTGAATCCTCAGGAATGCTTACAAATTATCTCACTGCCACATTCTTGTATTATTAGAGAAGGGAAGACAATATTTTTGTTGTTCTTGGGAACACGTCCTATATGGAAAAGTGGGGTGGTTTAGTTGCCTCAAGATAGGTTAGAGTGCCGGACATTTTTACATATTGTGATGAAAGTTCTATTTTCTTGCAAAACAAATAATTACTGCAACACACGAGTAGCCCGGAACTTTTAAATGCCCAAAAAGAACCTCTATTACGTAGTTAAATAGCATTTTGTATCTCCTGTTACGCAATAGCTTAGCTAAACCGAATTTATTCTGGTGGAGCATTCTTCCTTCAGCCTGCAGCCTGAAAACGGACACAGCAAGTTGTTCTGAGACCTTTTCAGTCCTGTACCAGACTGCACAACGTTCACACCAGAAGAAGGGGAATTTGCACATTTAGTCGACTCCATGTAATAAATTTCCTTAATAATTCTTCAATATGTTCTACATTTTTTAAGAGATTTATTGCACAGAGAGTATTAAAAGTGTGTACAAGGATAAATTACAAAATTGTTCCTGTAAACAATTAGAATAAGCATTTACACTATAAAACAAGTGGAACTGAATAATGTGTATATATAAATATATGTGCAAAAACGGCAGTGAAAAATTATGAACAAAAAAACACTGCGACTTCCGGTAAGCTAATTAAAGCAGTAAATGCTTCTTACGTTTATGTTTATAAGGTTCTAAACTTTCGCCCTGCTATAAAGCCACGTTGTTACTGTGATGGGTCTCTTTCTTTTAAACTTGCCTCACGACTCATAAACTGTAAGTTTTCTTACTTATTTGAAGTAACTTTTCACCACGTGAACTGTTTCCTTTCTTTTTTGCCACCTAGACGTAAAAAACGACACAACATTAGCACATCTTCTAAATATTTCAGTGGTCACTGCTTCGAGAGCTCAACAAGTGACTGGTAACACGTACTTAAACATTTCTAGATTTTTCTTGCTCCTTCCAGGTGAATGCTGGGAGAATATTTTCACAGATTGCTCTCCGTCTGTTTCATTCTCAGCCCCACATAACATATTTAGTCACGGATAACTTACAAGTACTCTACATTCCTTGAACTTCAGGGCATAGGGAGTGTAAATTAACGAAGTACTGGTTACATTTTGACCGGACAGAAAGATGGAGTAACAGAATTGCACAAAACTTCATATGCAATAGCTTTTGAGTTTGCAGGTTTCACAAAATATGATGTGAAAAATTAAATCCAGGCGGTTGAGAGGGGTGGAATAAATCAAGCCTCTTGAAGGGATATGAAAAAATCATACAAATTATGTTTATTAAACCTGAAAGGATAAACTCACTTTTATTTCTCGGTGTAGTTGAGAGGATAATATTAAAATTGGCTGTAAGTTATGAGGACACGGTAGGTGTCAGCTGCTTCATAATAATGCTTCTCAACCTGTATTGAACTGGCGGATTTCACACAAGTTAGGAAAGAATGTGGACAGCGGAGGGACGTCTTATTGTCTTACTGTGACGTTTCGAATATATTTGCATAGGTAGTTCAGAACTGCGGCCCAACAGAGTAACATTATGAAGCTTGCTGGAGTGCTGGAACAGACAGGTACATTGTATTTGTGCAAGGAGCAATGACTGCAAATCCGATTCTCCTTACCGAGAAATTAGTAACGTAGTTGGGATCATCCATAAGTTATTCAGTAAATGCATACGTGTTATGCATATGAATTATATGAATCAAGTAGTGTGCAGTGAGTTAGGTGAAACAGCCGTTTTCTTTGATGAATTTAGTAAAGATGACATGATATCTAAAAATACGCTATCTGCCTACTTGAGCGTGATGCGTGATATGTAGCCTATTAGATCGATCTCGGTGACCGTACGGTCTAGGCAGTGGTTCCCAACCACAGGTCGCGACACAAAACAAGTTCGCCTAGGATCTGACGTAGGGTCGCAAGAAGGTTTTATGGAGAAATCGATAATTACGAATAAGAATCAAAATTTCTATCTCTAAATTCAAGCACAGTATTCCATAAAACGTAATTATTAAAACAGTGTTTACTCATTTTAAATATTTTATACAAGTTACTTAAAGTTTTGTTTGTTTTATGTTTTGTGTATTTAATACTGTCCTAAAAAAAATACTGCATATGGCAAGTAACGTTCAAAACCTTGCATTTTTTTAATAAGTGGATCTTTACGTAAAGCAGTCACATTACAGGCCCAAAGGGTTCCAGGATATTGTTATTTGTATTCCGGATAAACCTGGTTCGAATCTTAGCCCTTAATGACCGGTTTCTTGATTTTTCTTAGTCCCTACAAGCCAACTCCAATACAAACTTAGTGCCTCGATACAGACTCGTTCTTGGGTCTTTTCAAGTCCAACTAAAACAATAATATTCTTTTATGTTTTGACACTAAATATTTCAAATATTGTTACAGCTTCGTGAAATAACCACAAGTCATGAATCGTCTTTTCTCTTTCGACATATAACCTATGCAGAAGCATCTCGTCTGCTCTGAAAATGGAGGCGGGATTCTTCTGTGAGGCCGGATAATTTCCACCAGATTATACGGCTTCATAGACAAGAAGATAGAATTCTTCATAGCTAGAGTTTCGGTAACGCCAAATCTCACATATCTCGCACCTTTAGACGCTTATGTGGTTTTAGAAAAGCATCTTGTTAAGAGTAGCACTACAGTACGATGTTTGTAGCACAAGTTAAAAGAAGTGCACGTTTCATGAATTCTGAAAACACCTGAATTAAACACGAAAGACTTTTTGTCTTTTTTTGCTGATTGTATTTGAAATTTTTACTATAATTTTAAAAGAGTAGGAAGTGAAAGAATTCAGTCCATAATACAGACATTCATAGTAGCAGTTGCACTGTTCGCTTGCTACTAAGTTAACCATTTTCATTTCCCTCTTTTTTATGTAGAATTTTCTAGAAACATGTAAATGTTAATAGATAGGGGTTATAGAGATGAGAGATAGCAAAAGCAACTTACAGAATGGGTTCTTTGACATTCTATCTCGCGGTTTTCCGCAGCGCTTATCTAGAGTGCCCCAGTGTTCTTTTACTCAACGGAGAAAGATCAGGTTAAAAAGAGGTGCTTTGCTCGTATATCCAGTGTCGGCTTCTGCCAGAATAAAGGCAACTCTGTCTTGTTGCTTTGTATCATCACAAGCTTTGACTCCCTGATTTGCAAGCACATTTCTGCTCCCGCAGGGTCGCCCGCCCTGCCCTGTGTCTTTAATAATCCTGCACGATGCAGATTTCCGTCATCTATCTAACTGGCTTTTGGGTACACACAACACCAGTACGAAGGGCACGGAAATGACAAGGAAGACTCTTCGTTCTAGTAAGAAGTATGTTAAGTTTAGTGTGATGTCCACTGAACCAGGTAAGAAGAAACGAATCTTGTATTCCTTCTTACTTTCGTGGTTATTGCTGTATATATAATCCTATAATTTAGCATACTAAGAATACGGCAAGACCCGTAATTACAAGGCTAATTCGTTCCAAAGTTTTCCGCATAGACTGAAAATGGTGTAAGTGGAACAGTGTTTCAGTGCCATTAGTTTTTGGCATATATTTTCATTTTAATGGGTCATTAAACTTAAAGAGTAGCGCGAAGTTATGAAAACTGTATGAAAAGCCATTTAAATGCAAAAACAAAACAAACAGAAACATATATAAATATAGCAGAATACACCATAACATGACATACTACATTGCTGTACTATAAAATATAAACCCTGAATATCCGGTACTGGTGGCCGTGCAATACGGAGTGCCAAAAATGTTAAGCTAATAAAATGTATCCTTTCATCTACGGATTCGTGTAACTCAAACCCGTCTAAAGAGAGGACTTAAAGTTATCAATCCGCGATAAAACGCAAGAAGCACTGTCTTTCTAACGTAGATCTCTAAACAATAAATTATATTAAAATTGGCCTATCATTTTACATCTTCAAGAGCATTGCTTTGTCGGAATGTTCCCAGGTTTCGCCGGCTTATTCTGCTTTAAGTTTAGGCCTCATATTAAGATGAAGAACATTATGAAATTAAACTACTTACATATTACACAAATTACCTCACAGAGAACAATGTTGTTTCCGTACAGACAACAACTTGTTAATGATTCAGGGGAAATAGTGCTGTTTTTTGTAAGAACCGTATGGAACACGTAAATAAACTCTGTAGAAAACATTCAGAGCTTTAGCTTTAAGCCTGTAGGTACCCTTAAAAACAACTAAACTTTAATTTTGATGCGTGTTGGACCGTGCATCATTGTGATAACTGAAGAATAAAAACTAACTAGATCCTACTTATTATTTTATTGTACTTCTTATAGGCTCCACATGTTTCGGGCATTACTATGCCCATCATCAGAAGCTCGCGACCATGATGTTGATTACCACATTGGTCGTTTCGTTCTTGGTTTGCTGTAGGTTGGAGGTTAGGTGCAGTTAGGCTGGAGCCCGGACACTACTCCAGCCTAACTGCAACTAACCTCCAACCTACACCAAACTAAGAACGAAACGACCAATGTGGTAATCAACATTATAGTCGCGAGCTCCTGATGATTGGTATAGTAGTGCCCGAAACATGTTGAGCCTATAAGAAGTACAATAGAAAAATAAGTGGCATCTAATTGGTTTTTATTCTTCTGTTAAACTTTAAATGTTTAAAACTACATCTGTACTTGCTTTCTTCCCCGTAGATATCAGAGACGTTACTGGCTAGAGTGTGTCTCAGTGCATATTATCTACACACAATATAAAAATCAATCACGCTGTAAAATTTTGGTGTTCGGGTTAAGGTCCTGTTTCTTCTAGTTGTGCGATTCGATCCTTGCAGTGTTAAATTGCCCTTATAAGCTCTTTTCTCTTTTTCACAGTACGTAGGATCTACACTCACCCAGCTTAAAACTTCCGTAACATCCTCATAGTAAATTTCGTTTCATATCGTGCTAAAGCTCATATAATATTATGACATAGTAATAAACTTGTCTTTTATATTAATTTAAAAAAACATGTAAGGTGAAACATATCTCAAAGAAGAAGATAATTTTCTACTGAGATGATATATCGTGTTGTATGATGTACATCAATCGACGTTTCATGTAACTCTTTTGAACATTGACGTAGGAGGGAGCAGATTGTTCTGATATGTCGCTACATATTACCAGAATACACAGAGACACATCCAAGAAGATATGATCAGGATTACTTCCAAAAACCCCCAACTGTCACAGAAACTCGTGAATCTTTACTGCAGAATGTACACGTAGACATATGTCCGTGATGCCTGTTGAAAGACACACTCCAGACGCATTTGTGCTGTAGAAATCCATTATAGTATTTGAAAGCGGCAGTTTTTTCGGTCGATTGTTGCTGTGTGCATGAAACAATTGAAGGTTCACTTCTGCCTAAGGTTAGGGGAACCAAGACTGACGGAGTAGGGTTATATCTACGCAATTTATAGTCCGTATATATATATTGTAGACGTTTTTCCATCCGACATCAACAAACACTGAACTGACACTGATGTGCTATTGGCTGAGATTAGGAGTAGTACCAATAAGCGCGAATCACGCCTAGTTCGTGCAGCAGAAAAATATATATATATTCTATTGGGATATTTGTTGTACTGGAGTGCGCTTCAACAGTACAGCTATAAGAAAAACAAACAGTTTCTAATGTCCGTCGAACACAACAATGTATATTTCTATTTAACCCTTTAAACAAGAAGTTAAATCCCATCTGCCATCTGCTGGCATTATTAGAAGCTCACCATATCCTCCACGCCAGTAGGGTAAGTGTTAATGTGACAACATGTTTGACCGAAATATGTTGTCATATTACATTAAAATATGCATTGTTGTGTTTGACTGAAAATAAAATTACTCTATTTTTTAGTTCCAAAACACAACGGGATATCCTCTGTAAAATTAGTAAACCTATTTTATGTTTATGGTTCCGTGCATCGCTGATCTATATTAATAATTGTCGAACCATCTGCAACACAAAGCAGTCTATGTATTATTCTGCAAGTTCACTCTACATGTTTCAAGTGTCAAACACACCAACATCAGGAGTACACAAAACTGTAATTACAGCCTTCCGTACTGCTCATAATGTTTGCGCAGCGCCCCAGAGTTTCTTGGCGACGTTGGAGGGTAGCTACCAATTTGTAGTGCCAACGGGAGGTTGTTCTTCCTACCGGTGTCACTGTTTCTAGTGCCCTAGTTTGAAATGGCTAGATTTTACTGACGTCTTTCTAAATGTCACTGGGGTGTAAGTAGAGTGCGTATTAGCACTGGTTATAATATTAAATACGTCGATAGAGTCTGCCACTAGTCAGAAGGTTTCTGACATGCACAAGGTTTAGTAGTTAGGAACCCGGGACGAATAAAACGATCACTTAATTCGTTCCACACAAGATCAACCACAAATAAGAAAAAAACTTGTATTCTATTCTAACTAATAAATGCACTTATAACAATTAATAATATTCTAACTGTATATGCACTATAATAAAAAGTAAAATAACTCTCTTGCCCATTTTTATAATTTAAAGTCAAATACTCGAATTTAGAAATTTTGCTAAAGTTACCAAATTTGTTCCAATGTCTCGCTCTACTCGGATAAACTAAATTTCATAAGTTAAACTCAGTCAGCACGGCTTACCTTGGATTATCAGAAGACAGCACAGCATCTCAAATGTAATATAGCCACTTTTTTACAAAATACTGTTCCCACAAATTAACGTCGTAGATAAGTTACATTCGGTGAAAATTCAAGCTCCCTCCAGCGTGGCCAAGCTAGCTTGGCCACGCTGGAGGGAGGCAGCTGCACAAAAAATATGACCAGCACCAGAGGCTATAGTTACAGTTTCGTGTAATCCTGATGATGGGTGTGGTTGACACCAGAAACATGTAGAGTGAACTTGCAGAATAATAAATAGACTGCTTCGTGTTGCATCTCTTTGGACAATTTAATTTAGTACAACTTTGTCGCAGGACATAGTGTTTGAAATTGTTGGTTAGTTGTGTTCAATGTCATTCATAATTTCGAAATTTTTTCCATCATTTCCCTTTTTACGAAGACCAAGGAGATAAAAAAGAAACGTTTTGAACTATATTTTGCTATTACGCGTACATAGGCTTGAACAGTGGTTTCCCATGGGATTATGAAGTAATGTCCACCTCTTGGATACTTTAATATGTACGTCGTGACATGCGACTTATTTTCCTCTCTTGGTATCTGCATATTTTTATGTTCAAGCTCATCCTTATTTCTACTTGTTTGGTCTTCTAGCTAGAAATTTTCCTTCACACATCCGCGAAGAATAATACTAAGACACATCAAACCCAGCGAGAAAGTTACCAATAATGTGATACCAGAATTTACTGAATCTCTGGCATCTGATCGCTGTATAATGCCAGACAGGTTACTTGTTACTGATATTTCCTTTCTTATGTTCTATTGCTTGATATCCTTTCTTGACCTTTTCAGCTTTAATATTTTATTGGCTAGCTGCCTGAGTTCTTTTACAGTCAGACTGCCTCCTTTTTGGGTTGGTATAGAACTGTGTGATAAATCATTCCGAAAAGGGCAGATTGAAAGTAACAAACGCGTATTCGTTTCTTTTGTCTGACTTGTTCTTCAACATTTTTATTGATTTAAACCAATAACTCTTGTGCATCTAAGATGAGTCAGGATACGCTTGCAACTACACACACACTCTTCAAAACAGCGCACAAACAAGCACGTCTGCTTATTTACTTCCTTACTTACTCCATGGAGCAGAGTCGTTCTTCAGAAGTTAATCGTTTCTCAGCTTTTCAAGAAATTCCACTCATTTTGTGGAGCCCGAAGGCTTATTACCGCACTTACAAGTTCCCGCCACCTTTACCTGTCGTGAGCCAGCTCGATCCAGTCCATGCCCACCACATCCCATTTTCTGAATATCCATCTTAATATTATTCTCCCAAATATTCCTGGGTCTTCCAAGTGGTCTCTTTTCCTCAGATTTCCCTATCAAAACCTTGTATACACCTCTCCCCTCTCTCCCCTCCCCCAATACATGCTACATGCCCCATCCATTTCTTTATTCTCGATTTGATCACCCGAACAATGTTGAGTGAAGAGTACAAATCATTGAGCACCTCAGTTTGCAGTTTTCTCCACTCCCCTGTTATCTCGTCCCTCTTACATCCATACATTCTCCTCAGCACCCTATTCTCAAACACTTCCTCCCTCAATGTGAGCAACCAAGTTTCACATCCATACAAAACAACAGGCAAAATAGTAGTTCTATATGTCTTAATCGTTATATTCTTGGATAGCAAACTGGAAGACAAAAATTCTGCATCGAATGTGTAGACGTCCATGTCAAACAAGCATTTGTCTTACATGCACATCTACACATACATTAAATTGAAAACCACAATTTCTACTCAGTTTAATACTATTGTGTTGGTTTGTGTCCTTTGCGTTACTGTTAAGAAGTCAATAAAATAAGTGAACATTAGAGCAGTGCATAATCTTATGTTCCTGTGTACGTCTCGGAAACTATGCAATCGATTACCTTGAGACTTGTCTGGACAATTACATGAACAGTTTTATAAATCTAGTGTAACTGGGTCCACGTGGCTGCGGTTTATTATGCAATATAGGCCTACGTACAATTTACTCTTTGTGCTTCACATGAAACTGAATTGCAAGCTACAAATTACTTGCTTTTATTAAAACGACTCGTCATACAAAGCAGTGATACAATTATTAGCCTAACATTGTTTGTTCATTTGCTTATCAGGCAAAACGACTGCTAGCCCTCAGTTACGGACTGCCCGAAGCCATCCATACACATTAGAATGACGACCCAAAAGTAGTGGTCACGTATCGAATCCTTGCCGTCCGTCATAAAACTCGCAGTAGAGGTCCAGTTCAAGAAACCTTCACTTAGAGACGGAAGGTCATTGCTCCAGAGATATTTAGGTTTCGAATACCCCGTGAGCAACCAACAAAGGAAATAAGAGTTAATTTGAATAATTCCTAAAATATATATGGGAAACACTAAGTACTCAGTGCAAGAATAATCTCGTGACTCAAGCAAATTTTGAATCCAAATTAACAAGAGAAATTTCCATACTGACCAACGAAAATTCAACGCTCTCACTAAAGTAAACCAAGAAGGGCGTTCCGATATTAGAAGGAAGAGTCCGATTTCGTAAGTCAGGTGTTTACTATAGTGAGTTTCCATATAGGAACTTGCGTACAGTTCATCTTTAATAGACAAGAAAACAGGTATAACTGAGGTGTGCTAGTGATCGGATCAATAGGCAGACAGTTATAGTGATTCAGCAGGTACACCATCTGATTCCTAAAACTGTTAACCGGACTCCATAACCAAAGGAGTGTGGAAATAAAATAAAAATTCAGATGTAACCAACAAAAAACTTGATCACATTCGATGAATCTCACTAGAATCCCGAAGAAGTCTCACATATCATACTGAGCTAGACAGAAAACGTACACAGCGGTGAGCGTGTTCAAAGTACACGTAATGTTACGTAGTATTGTTATGACTGTTAAATGGCGGGTGCTGTAGTAAATGTTAATATGAAAGCAGGAAGAAGACAAGAAATAAGAATATGAAGATTAGTATGAAATTAAAAATTGACGCGACAGATTTTGAAGAAGGGATGCGAATGTAACTGGCTCAAGGCCTTTGAAGTTGCGTTATTTAACGACGTCATCAGTATGTGAAGATGACGTAGTGTCAGAGTGAGATGTATGAGTATGGAGCGATAATAGAGATAGGAGAAAACTGAAGTAGGCCTACTCGGATAAAATCCTACCTTTTGCACCACAAATCCCACGCAGAATGGCCGTGGATCGAACAAAATTTTCCACGGTGGGAGGCCGGCAAAGGGTCGTATCGAATGGAAAATTATTTAAACGTCATTGTTGGACCCTATGTTTCAATCACCAGAACTTCAACCCATTATTTACCCTGTACTTACCTATCGGTAGTCTTATCTATTGATGTTGGTTGTGTGCTATACATTTTTCAATTAACGAAAGCAACTTAAATAATAAGGCACAACTTTCGGACTGACATTTCTGTTTCAACATCTGGGTGTTCCGAATTCAATTATCGGCTCAGAAAGCGGAAATTCCACGAAACGTTTAGTCGTCATACTCAAATCTTCGCAGTCAATAAAAAAGAATCTTTGAAGATTAGGTTGTTGAAATAGAACTGAATTCTTTCTTCTGCCTCCTTTCCAATGTATTATTCACAATTATCTGTTCTTTTTTATGTGCAATATATTCAGCTGAAGAAGCATTGTTACATAAATTAAGCAACAAACAGACAACCACATTCAGTACAATTCATGTGTCCAGTACTGTCAAACTCTTCTACGTACAATGACCAATATAAATCACGGGCTTCCATGGTGCCAGATGTCAGCTTTGTTCTGATCCTTTGATCTGTTTTGTTTCTCTGTAGTTTTGCCTGTATGTTTGTCTTTGTATTCTTGTCTATCGATTATGTGTCCCAACCAGTTCCTGGTCCATGACAACGTAGACTGTGTTCGTGTGTCGACTACGCACTACTTGTAATAATAGGCAATTCATCAAGTGAAGAGTAGGAACTCGTGTTCCCAAGATACGTCACCCCGCCGTCAGACAGAAAGCCATAGGATTTAGGATTTGTGTGTGGTATATATCTGACTTGCCTTTCTTATGGGCTTGTCAAGAGCAGCACGCGCGGGAGTTTGTTACGAAATAATGAACGGATGAAATCAGTTAACAGAGCTAAAAGGCGGATCTTAAAAAGCGGAGGAACCTCTGGACCAGGAATAATATAATTTTGGGCAGTGAAAGAAGAGCGAATTGATTTTCCGCTCATTGAAAGCGAAGAGCTGCATTTTAAGTAATGACTTTCTCTTCTAGCCGGCTGTTGTGATGTCTTGTTACTGTAGAGCGTTTATGGCAACATGTCCATATACAGGGTGTCCCAGGAGGAATGTGCCAGACCTCGGAAGAGTGTTCCTTATGTTAAAGTACACCGATATAACCCAAAACACCTATATCCAAAATTGAACGGTTACGGAGATAATGACCAGAGGAGTTTGAAACTTTGACAGCTGTTACACACTTATTGATTACCAAATACATATTAAAATTGGCAGGAATATGTGGTTTCTATAATGTTAATATCTGTACTTAACATGTAATTAACGTATGAGTGACATAAAGCCATTAAACTGAACTACATAAACACTCGCAT
>Ga0123353_10006302_pt1 | contig 15776 bp, 17 predicted proteins | sample TergutLab28metaG_3_FD_92763 | JGI IMG/M metagenome (GOLD analysis project Ga0123353, IMG submission 92763) | Labiotermes labralis P3 segment gut microbial communities from Petit-Saut dam, French Guiana - Lab288 P3 | ecosystem: Host-associated > Arthropoda: Insects > Digestive system > Gut ... | reverse complement strand
CGCGTTAACGTTACGGGCTTGTTCGGTGTGCTGTCGGTATTTGGATTTGTTGGTATTTTTCAGCCTTTTAGAGATGCTATTAAGTTATTTACTAGGGAACAATATTTTCCTTTGGTTTCTAATTATTTGATGTATTATTTTTCTCCTATTTTTGGTTTTTTCTTTCTTTATTAGTTTGGTTGTTGGTTCCTTATTTAAGTGGTTTTATTTCTTTGGAGTTGGGTTTGTTATTTTTTCTAGCTTGTACTAGACTTGGTGTTTATACAGTTATGATTGCTGGTTGTCTTCTAATTCTGGTTATTCTTTATTGGGTGGTCTTCGTGCTTTTGCTCAGACTATGTCTTATGAGGTTAGATTGTCTTTTATTTTGCTTTCTTTTGTTGTTTTGATTTGTGGATATAATTTGGCTTATTTTTATTATTTTCACCACTGCCGCTCTTTTCTCTTTTTCTTTAAACCCTAATGTATATACGTGAATGTACGAAGCCGCTGCTAGCTGCAAAGACATCGCCCGGGCTCCCGTAACAAACCGGGAACCCCACGGTGTAATAACGATCGCAGGATACTGTTACGCCGTGAGGCACGGGATGAAAGTTCAGCTCGTTAACTCGGTATCGTTTGAGTCACTTGCAATGACGTTTTGTTCCCAGAAAATGTTAAAATTAATTTTAACCAACGTGCATTATGCAGTATCGTCTGAGAAACAAATGGTAAACAAAAGGCAGTAGGACATTTTTCTTTAGATCTTTAGCTTAAATAAAGATAACAACGCAAGATAGTTGTGTTTTGATTCAAAAGAACCCCTCTTTAAATGTAAGGGCCTTTTTCGTTGCCTGGCAAATCACAGTACCGAGAGTCGCACTTCTCAGACATGTCACTTCTGTGACCTGACATATACGAAAGACGGGATAATCTGAGTTCTCACGTTTTTCATCATCCGGTCACAGAGTCCTAAATGCGGTCACGTTTGTTTCAGTACCGAAGCAAGACGTCACAGCATGTGACAGCTCATAGCCGCCTGTAGCAGGAGAGTAAAAGGTAAATGTCACAGGCCACGAAGGGCCAGAGGGGGAGTAGAAGTAAAGCTCTACTCTTCCTTTAATCTCGGCGCTAGATGGGGGTGGGTGGTCAACGTCACGCCCCGGTCGCTTTACTTCCAGGAAAGAGACCCGATGCTCATTTGATAGGAAGCTGGGCGGACCCAGGGCCGGTCTGGACGGGTGTGGGATATCTTTCTTTCACTGGGATTCGATCCGAGGACCGTCCAGCCCGTAGCGATTCGCTGTACCGACTACGATCTCCCGGCCCACACAACAGGAGTGTGCGTCTATTTAATAATATCGTAATGAACTGTTGGGTTTTGAAATGATGACGTAGTGAATATGCATTTAAAAGTTAGCAGGCGTAGTCTTTACGCTGGGCTTGAGGAGCGTCAGATAGCTGAATCTTGCGTTAGGATCGCGCATTCAGTGGCTTCATTGATGACATTAATAACTTCGTGTAGATACAAAAAGTGACATATGTTCTACAACACCTACTCTTTCGCCCGAGAACATACCCACGTAGACAATGGCGAAAGAATCCGTACGTTGTTTATTGGAGCAACGCTGTACAGCACGCAGTGTCACCCACTCAGCCTGCCACAATTAGTTACAGCGTCCATCTCTGTTGTGGAGGTGAAGACGGGTAAATTTTTGATGGGCAGCAGTGGGTCTGGAACCTGGGATCATTGCGGACTTTGGCAGTAATGACGGTCACGTGCCTGGTTTGCCTTAAGTTGATGTAAATGTATTGGCACTGCCGTTGTTAACTATGGGTTTCTTATGGCGGTGAAAGAATGGCCAGTTATAAGAGACCAACAGCGTTTCAAATGTTTTAAAAAAAAATGTTTAGTTTTAATGCATGTTTTAAGCTGAGATTCATGTCGGTTTAGTTAATTCTACAGGCTTAAACTAAAGGAACAAAAAATATCGTGTTAGCTGCCACCTACGGACCAACAAGAACGAACATTAACTTTCCCTTATCACGGATTTTTTTTTGCCTGTTTCTCTTACGCCTGTTACAATAGGGGAGAGTACGGTTTATACATTTGAGCTATCCCTTCTGGCTACAAATATATTTAAGGATAATGCTAAGACAGTGGGCCGGGTAGCTCAGTCGGTATAGCGACTGCCTACAGGCTGGACGGCCCGGAATCGAATCCCGGTGGGGACGAGACTTTTCCGCCCGTCCAGACCGGTCCTGGGGCCCACCCAGCCTCCTGTACAATGGGTACCGTGTCTTTCCCAGGGGTAGAGGCGGCCGGAGCGTGGGGCTGACCCCCCACCACCATCTATTGCCGAAGATCCTAGAAAGAGTAGAGCTATACCTCTACTCACCCTAAGGGCCTGCGTGGCCTATTAAAAGGGTGAAAACCTACCTAATGCTAAGACAAACTTCACAAAACTTGGAAAAGGTCTGTAGATAAAAGAAGCTGGTGGTTGCTGACGCTCCCATTTTGCTTCTGTAGAATCCTGAAATTGAGCATTTAAATTCAGGCCAGTAACAGCACGTACCGCTCTAGGAACGTGAAGTTTTGAAGTAGAATTCTTGTATATAAGTTTTCGGGGCCCCCTCCCCTACCTCCCCCCTGATAAAAAAATTTGTTATTAGGTAGGGTATTTAGCAGAAGAAACTGTCCTAGCCAGCAGAACTCACTGTAGCCTTACTGCCATAAAATAATTATCATTTTTTCCGATTGTCGTGCTTCTGACACCCACATTTCTGTAAGCTCATTACGGACAACACAAACACTGGACCATAGTCTCACATATGTTTCAGAATTATCATCTTGAACAGGCTGTTGCACAGAAACCATAAAATGTGAAGAGTGTTTTAAAAGTGACAGAAGGTTCCGACCATAGAAATGAAACTAATGTGTTCGTAGTAAGCCACGCTCTTAATTATGACTGATTCGTCTTGTTTAGGATGACACTTTTATTTCGTAATACATTCATCCCTTTATTTGCGCGGGTTCGTACTAGGCGGATTCGCCAATTCGCTGTTTCGCCCCGAGAATAACAATACCCTAGTCGGACGCTGCAGTGGATCGGGGCGTCAAAATTGTACAACTCGAAGGGGTCTTCTAGGCGTCCCGCGCGATGTTCAAAGAGCTGAATACAAAGAAGAATCAACTCCACGTCACAGTGCTTCTGCAAAGACAAAAAAACGAAACAAAATACCAAATTCTAAAATACTGTCTTTTTTGAGGGGGGGGGTTATCAAATTTTTCGCTGTTTGCAGGGACGAGGGTCTAGCAACCTGACCCCGAGGAAAGTGAGGGATGACTAAATTATTTTATGCTGTGTTTAATCTCTATCAGTGTGAAGTTTTCTTTACACTTTAAGCGTTTTAGTACGTCACATTCTTGGAATAAATTTTTTTTAATGCAGTTAAAAATTTAACCCACTGAAAGAGAGTTTGAATTGTACTTCACCCAGTTTAAATTTGAGAAAATATATCTTGCCTACACGCTTTTTAAATGATTTTATGGATCTCATAATAAACAGCCTTTTATTTTCCTGAGCAGCACTAACTGATTGGTTTTGTAATGGAGACAGGAGTGTGTATACTGCTTTGTACGAACTGAATCATTCAATATCATCCAGGTTCACTTTCATCTTTGAAAGGGCTAATAAGCTCGCCTCAATCATATCTTCTTCCTTCCCCTAGCTATCATTATGCACATCAACTTGTTAGATACGGGCTCGTTCCCGTTAAGAATTAACTAGAGAAAACGAAAAAAGTTATAAAAGGAATAAAAAAGAATATTAGTAGAGTTGTCAGGCTTTTGGTCAAATGGCCGTCTCCTGGTTTCTGGTAAGGCGCAGGTTTGTAGGTGGAAACTGATTTTCCCCCTATAATCAGCGTTTATATGGACTAACAACCTGAGTTCTTTCAGCGCTGAAATTGGAGGCAGCATATTACAAGGAAACGTCGTTGTCCACCTACAAATCTTTACGACGTCAAGTCCCAGAATACAGTTTGAATGATCTCGTAGTTACAGGTTAGGATGCAACCTGCAGGTACGGACTTTTACAAGGGAAACACCACTGTGTATATTCTTTAGTTTCTTTACGCTTTTTGACTGCTGCACGCTCTGCTGTTACTGTCGCATGCCAAAGGAAAGCTAAAAACAGAATTTGTGGAGGATCTTACTGCATATGATATTCTTGACAATGGTGTGGAGGGAGACATTGCATACGTCTGCCTAGTTGCAGGCGGGTTCTGAAAGGATCAGCATTTGCGAATCGAAGAACTGAACAGCGTCATGTTGGAGGGCTTAAGGACTAAACCGTAACTGGAAATTTGGGATTCTGCATAACGAAGCATGCAGCCAGGATGGCTCAGTCGGTGTAATGTCCAGGCCTCAGTTTGCACGACAGAGCAGTGTGTGGTTTGGTTTCCGGTACAGACAAGAGGCTTTTTTACCGTACAATGTGTCCACACCGGTTGTGGGGCCTATCCACCTTCCTACTCAATGGGTATCATGGGATTTTTCTCCGGGGGTAAAGCGGCCGGGGGTGAAACTGGCCACTCACCTCCATCTAGTGCGAAGGTTAAGAACGAGCGGCGCTATATCTCCACTCTCCTACATAGCTTTATGGCAGGCACAGAGACAAATTTACCTGTCCCTTTAAATAAAGATGAATCGGTAGCATTCTGCAGTTCGCCTGGAGACAATGAACAAATACTTCCAGACAGCTTAGCCAGGAGAGTCTGTAACCGTGCCGAGGGTCGTAGCGGTTACCTTCCGAATACAGTTGTAGAGCAGTACCATACTGCGGAACTATCTCGTAGACAGCAAAGGAAAATGACATTTGTAAAACTTGGAGAGATCAGTGTAAGGCAAAAAAAGATCATGTACCCAGCAATCAGCTTGAAATGAAAGTTCCTGAAGAAAGAAAGAAAAAAGTAACGCACGCAGCCACACGCCCTCTTGGTTTACCGTAATTTGGTATGATTGTTTTCACCTGCCTTGTGATTGAGATTTAGTTGCAGCCTTTTGTACGTGTTAAGGGATGATACAATGAAGGATGTTAACCTATGCAGAAGGGAATTCGCTTTCAATTTGCCGTGCTATCAAATATAGTGTTCCTTGCTTAGTATTTATTACTATTTGTTTCATGACACTTTTTCTACTGCAGCAACCAGGAGTCATGAAACTATGGGTCGCGACCCAACAATGGTTAGCCGTGTCGTTCAGGGTAGGTCACCGTGACCCCGTTTAATGAACTGAACTGTGCTAATTCAACAGTTGATTTGAGTTGTCATGAACAGCAGGACAGCACAATGCAAGTTTACGCCATCGAGAGAAAAGAGATGTTAAAAAATGTCTGTTTTACGACCAGCAACTGACACAAAATATGGGAAAGTTTTATTTAAAAGTAGATTTTTTTTTCCAACGAAGAAAGTCTAACATTTTTTTATCCGATGCCAGTTAAAGGAATGTCTGCTTTTTTTTCTTGCAGTCCAACACAATTCTGATAATATCCACAATCTGTCCCGGTTATTGACACTATCCATGGCAACTTCCAGACTGACATCTTTGGATGTGGTCATGTTCCAATTCGTCGGCGTCGCCGATCAGTGGGAACATCGGGAAGTCCTTTCATCCAATCCTATTCGGGAGGACTTACTTGGAACTAGTGTTTAATTTGCCTAATGATGGAGCACCAGGAATATTTGGAACGCACCGAGCGTTTTGTGCCAGAGTGAAGGAATTAATCTGCAGGTAAAACATTTTGTCGCCTCCTACACAAGAAGAATCGTGCTTCCAGAATGCTGTCGGAGGACTTGGATTATTTTGATGAACGAGGCAATTCAAGTAGTTAGTACAACAGTAACAGCAGCGAGATGAAATACATGAGAACAGCAGGATACACTTGGACAGATTACAAAACAAATGCACAAATTGCAAAGGATTTAAAAATAACACCAATTTTGGACAAATTACTGGAATACAAGAGCAGCTGGATACAACATGTAAATAGAATGCCTCGAAAAAGATTACCCAGGGTAATGAAATACTACTCCCCAACTGGCAGAAGGAATCATGGTAGACCTTTGAAGAGGCTTTTGGATACGTGAGACCGGAACGAGTCAACAAGTGGCCCAACTCCATGATAGATATATGATGATGATGATGATGATATTTTTAGGCAGATGTGCTCGCATGTCTCCGACTACACGCGTTTTCTTGTGTGAGTCTAGGGGTAAGGTGGCTGTCAAGAAGAAAGTCCCTTCCGCGAGTTGTGGCGTTACGGAAGGAGACTGAAACAATCTCGTCTCTAAGTTCTCAATTCCAAGTGTATATTACAACTAGACTGTTTTTCAGATACTTTTGCCAAAAAAAAGTAAGCTGAATACCGCCATGCAAGACTGTGTTGAGACAGTAACTGGGCTAACAGAGGGGCTGAGAGTTTTGAAAGGAAAGCTGAAATTGTGGAAGAGGAAAATGGGAGACAGTAAGATTCAATCCTTCCCAAGAATTAAACATTGTTCTGGATGTTGAATTTCCTGCCGTAAAAGTGTTGTCATGGAACACCTGGAAGAACCAACCCTGGACTACGACAGCTGAAACCCGGACGAAGTGACTAAAGAATACTGTGTGCGCAGACCATTTGACATTTACGTTGAAGATCCGGCGGATGGCTTTGAAAGAACTCTTGACCTTCATGAGCAGCTTATGGAGGTCCTGAACGACTATTCGGTGCCCTGCGATTTCACAAATAACCGCTGATTTCATTCTGGGTCCGAACGAAACACAATAAGAAAAAAATCCTGCCAAGTACTGGTATGGAAGTTCCGCTGCCCTGTTCTATAACTTACTTGTATGAAATAGTGTTGTGAGCACTTGGGGGGAAATCGGAGTTGAAGCCGAATGCAACCACAGCACATGCAGGCTTCTAAGCACATGTCCAACGGCATGAAGACCTTACGCAGTTTATGCACACTCGTTTCACATGAACCTGCATGCGTAATGTTCTGCTAATGTTTGTGTTTTTGAAAAACTGTTGTGTGATACTAACTAAAAACTAAGTATCAACCCTGTTCTAATACTGCTTGTCACGCGTGCGCTATTACTTATTATTGCAGCAATAGTTTATTTGATTTTAGGAAAGGGTAAAGCAATAGAAGGGCAGCACATGATTAATTCAAATTTGAACTGTGAGTCGCAAAACTTACTGCCGGCTTAATCTGGGTCCCCTAAGAAAAAAGTTACAACCCCCCCCCCCCCCAGCCTAGACCTCTGAAGATCATGGTGTGCTATAACCGAGAAAGCTGGCTCAAGCGAGAAGGTTGCTGGCAGGAAAACCAACCGCCCTGACTGAAAACTGTCGTGGTTTTCTTCAGTCTCTCCATGTAAATGTTCCTATCATAAGTTAAATGGTCACGATTGCTTTCTTCCACATCTTGTCAACTCGTTTTTCTCTGTCACCCTAACTTCAGACGGTAAGTAGATTGTCCTCAGAGGTTCATTCAATAAATTTTAGGAAGGGTGAAACCCCACTTGACAGTCTAATGAATGAAACTATAGGTAGAGGCAGTGGTATCATATCACACACTATGACTACGCACTTCAGGTTTATTTACAGCTGTTTGATGAGCGCTGCCATAGTTACCCTATAGACGTCACAACAATAGTTCAGTTTTTTCCATACTGACCGCAGCATATCTCGGGCCTTGTTCACAGACTACAATGCACTGCTGTAGATCACGCAGGAAGGCACGCCGCTTTCTTCACGAATCCCAGGAGACTTAAACCTGAATTTGTTAAGTCTGAGGAAGGCGCGAACAGTGGGGTTGGTCCCCCACGTCCACTCCACTTGCCGGGGAACGTTAGGTCCAGATAGGCATGGATCTCTTTAAGAAAATGTGGCGGTGCACCAACTCGTAAAAAATTATCCATTGTACCATCGTTGTGATCCTGTAGCTCTGGTATCTGGTAGTTTTACACTATCACAGAGAGCAGCTAAACAAGGATGGACCGAAATATACGTCCATTCATCCATCCAACCATCCATCCATCCATCCATCCGTCCATCCATCCGTCCATCCATCCATCCATCCATCCATTCACCCACCCATCCATCCATCCGTATGGGACGCTAGAGCCCCTGACCGAGGCATCTTTGTGATTTTCTCGACATAAACTTTATTATGGGGCAAGGTTATCGGTCTAACTACCAAGCTGGATAGCCAGGATATCCCTATCGTATGGATCATCACCTGTCAACTGTCCGGCATGGGAGACCCTACCAGAAGCTACAATACTGCCGGTGTAGCTCTCAGGACCCTTTGACCAAGCAAGCCCACCATTCCGTCAAAGTAGGGATCTCATCGGGAGGGGGGAGGCCGAAATATACTGCAGCGAATATGGGAAGAGGTAGACTGCTAGTGGTATACCTGCAGATGTACTTAATTAAAGAGTTCCCTTTTACTGCGTAAGTAGTTTCATGTAAATGTGGCTTTCTGTATTTTTACATTATTTCATTGAAGCTGTCAAGTGGGTTTCGGCTCTAAATGTACAAATGGGAACAAGATAGGCAATGTGCTGTACGTATAGTGTAACTGTGAGGCGCTTTTGTTCAATCATTGTTGCAGTGTAAAAATAATAAGTATTACATATTGTGAGTGAGTGTGAGTGTGTGTGGGTGTATGTGAGTGTGTGTGTGTGTGTGTGTGTGGGTGTATGTGTGTGTGAGTGTGTGGGTGTGTGTGTGTGTGTGTGTGTGACTGTGTGGGTGGGTGTGTGTGAGAGAATATGTGTGTGTGTATGTGCGTGAGTGTGTGTGTGTGTGAGTGTGTGTAAGTGTGCGTGTTCACGTGAGTGTGTGACTGTGTGGGTGAGTGTGTGTGAGAGTATGTGTGTGTATGTGTTTGTGTTGTGTGTGTGTGTGTGTGTGTGTGTGTGTGAGTGAGTGTAGCCTTAGATACCCAGCATGAAATGCGCATATCCTTCCACATTATCTCACGAACGGCGCGATTTTCGGAAAAAATTTGTTAAACATGAAATGTGTGTTTTGATTTTCTTTACAACTCTTGTCTGAAATATTTATCTTCTAAACAGAATTGAGCGAGATATAATCAAAAATGTAAAGCACCTGTTATTCGTATCAGATTTTAATGAAACTTGACTTGTCTGCACGGATTTTCGAAAAATATTCAAATACCAAATTCTGTGAAAATCTGTCCAGTGGGAGTCAATCTGTTCCATGCAGGCGGACGGCAGACGGACAGATTCCCGAACGAAGCCAATAGTTGCTCTTATCAATTTTTCGAAAGCGCCTGAAAGTAGGTAATGACGATTTTGGAAATGTGAAATCAGAAACATGCATGGGTCATTCCAAAGTGTCATCACAGTACCTGCCTGTATGGAATGGATATCACACCAAAATACCTCAGTCCGGGCACCTGGTCTTCGGGTCGAGAGAGGAACCCCCCCCCCCTTTCTTTTTCGAATACCTACAGTTCGGGACTCAGATTTGCGGCACCAGAAGCTGGGGTGAAATTCAGGGCAAATGTTTGTGAGGATTAGCGGAAGAAACGCATGTTACTGCTGCTACGAGAAATAGTGGACGTGTGTGGTAGGTACACTGTTCAAAAGCACATGTTGCGGGAACCGTTGTGACAGAACAATGATCGCTAAGCACTGTGAATTGATGAGTATATGCCTTGCCCATTACTGGAAGCGTGATATATACCCGTTAGAAAAAGAAAAGTGTTTTAACTTTCCTACCGGAGAAGCAGAGCTCACCCCGAACTGTAGCAGAATTGCTAAGCGTTCGAATGCTTTGCTCCTCAAAATGGTGGTTGTAACTTACGAGTCCGATTTGGGGAAGGATGAAGCTGAACTGGGAGCAGCGATTTACTGACATATACCGGAGGTCATGGTACTGGTAAAATGTTTATTCGAAAAAGAATTAAACCGTCTGCTTTTGCGGAAGATAATGAAGCCCGAATCACGGACACATATGAGTCAAGTGTCATTGTTTTTACGCCATTTTGGAAAGAAACCAAAATATCGAATTATTTCATCCAAATCATTGTTCTTACTATTTCATGGTTGTAAATCTGTGGTCTAGTAGTGTAATTGGCGTTCATCTGCAAATTGGGAACTGTACGGTAATACAGGCATCGAGGGCGTAAGCAGTTGGTAGAGACAGTTAGTTGTATTGCGAATTCTCTGATTTCTTCTCTTCGTTCTCATGGGACACAAAGAATGGGGCGGCTGATGGAGGGGTGCAACTAATTACTAATCGCAACATTTTCATAGAAACTTGGTAAAAATAGTAGGGCATATGTCTACGTACTTGCCTGAGAAGTGCCACGTTTCGAAGCACCCTATATGTATGTGGCAGATATAAGGGCAGCAAAGAAATGCAAATGAATGAATCATTGGCAAAATGATGCAGTGCGTCATTCGAATAGTTGCAGTTTTACGTCAGAAGCGTTTAAAGTTATGTTCTTCGAACTGAAGGCAAACATGCATTGCACACTGCACAGGCGACTTCCCTTCATCGTCAGCATCGCATACGTTACCGTTACAGTAATTCCGTTGCTCCACAAAACGACGTTTTGTTTGAAGTCAATAATACCAAGAAAGAAAATTAGAGCGGTGAAGAATCTTCACCGCTCTCATTTTTTTTTCAAGTGAGACATCCCCGTTTTGTTGAATATAAGCTAAAATATAATATAAAATATATATAATATAGTCAGAGACAACTTTATATTTTATTAGATTATAATTCCAGCGACATGTTTCGGTCATATTTGTAGGACCATCTTCAGTCTGATCATTGAACAAGTGGAGTGTAAATTGATAATGCTTTCAATTTACGAGATCTCATATTGCAAGAATTGGTTAAAATGTTAAGCATTATCAATTGTAAACTCCACCTGTTCAAAGACCAGCCTGAAGATGGCCCTACAGTTGGGCCGAAACATGTAACTGAAATAATAATCTAATATAATCTAATAAAATATAAAGTTGTGTATGACTGTATATTATATTATATTATATTGTATTGTATTATATTATATTATATTTTAGCTGCACCGCTCTAACTGGCTATTTGTTAGAATACGTAGTTATTGCGTGCAGTAACTATTTAACATTGGTTGCTCTCAGTTCGTTATTCTCTGTATGATCTTGTGGAAGTCTGTGTAACAGAATTTGGACTATACATTTTAACTGAATGCTCAGTTAACTTAAGGGTTACTTTGGCATTACGTAAAACACTCTGTCGCACTTGAACAGTTACATAAATAACGCCCATTTAACTCAGTACACTGACATAAATTTCAAACATATGGTACGTGGATTACAGAACTCGAATTCAGTTCGAGGGGCGTTGGTCATTTGGCGAGTGTGTCAGCGATTATCAGATGTTACCGTTTCGCCGATCCAATGTAGTCTACTCAGGAAACTGGCTTTGACCTTCGCAGTGGTTTTGCAAGGGGAAGGTCGACCGTCACATGTTTATCACAAGCAACCAATGTATTCTAGTTCAAACAAACATCGGGCTGAAGTGAAGTTCTGTCTTGTGTTGTGAGTTAATACTGTTGTTGTCTGCTGCGTTCTGTCTGTCTGGAGCTGTGCGGGTAATTGACTTGACACTTGTTTCAAAATGAACGTCGAAAGAAGAGAGATCAGTGAAAAGACAAGTAAACGCATTCGCAATGAAAATGAGAAGCAATGCGTATAAATCGCTTGAATCGGCCAAGTAAACAAGAGGCAGTCTATAGGAGTGTAATTTCATCTATTTGTAGTGCTAGCAAGAAAATTCTTAGTGCGGTGATGTGTTGGTAACGACAGTACAAACATCGGAAGGGGAAGACAAATGAAGGAAGCCCTCTGCACACCATAGGAAAGAAGAGTATTCTGAAGCGTGAAAGACGTAATGACCATTCTGACTGGTGCATCGTCAAAGGAAGATTCATTAATTTTTATGGTGCAGATAAAATCTTTTTCCACCTTGCACTGTTACCATACGAGGTCAATTGAAGAACCATACTATAAGGACTGTGTGATTTCCGATGCTCTAAACTGGGTCACGATTTCAAACGCAAATTCAGAGGCTTCGTATGTGGATGAAGAGGATACGGCTCTGACAACTGGAGATATGAACTCAAGAGTCCTCGGAATGCGAGCTAGCACATCCCCTGCATTAGCCTCGCAGCAATCTTATATAATGTTATAACATTTCGGGCTGGAGAAAGGAAATAGAATCTAATAGAAAACTTACAAAATCGATCAAAATCAGTGAGAATGTTTTGACAGTTTTAAAACGTAATTCTTCAGCTGAATCTTATTTGTTAATAACCTGTGTTATTCAGCGATAGAGAGTTCCGGTGTTAGAACTTACATGTACTTAAAGGTAACGCGGACCTAAATGAGCAATCCACGCTGCGAAGGTCAAAATCATTCTCTTAACTTAATAATGGAACTTCGTTTTATTTCTTTGAACATTTTTGTGCAGTGGATGCTTTACAACATAACACAGGCTTAGTCTGCTAGGACTGTCTGGTTGTTACAGCGGTATGGTTACATCACGATTGAAAACATGCCCTGTACATCGTTTTCTGGCAAAACAGCAGCGAAGCGAAATGCGCTGAGGGTCGGTCCGACTTGGCGTGAGAAACGTCCGAGTCATCCGCCTCTGTGGAGCAGAAACGCGTTCTGTTAACATTTATCTTCCGACAACTAAGATGGGTATCCGAATTATGGTTTCTGGCGTCAGTCGTCCCTCCAGGCATATGCTGCAATACTACAGAAGGCCGTTGTATCGACTGACTCCACATCCTTAGCAATCATCCTATCGCTGGGAGCTGTGCATCCTGTGTGCTGGTAGTGTGAATGTGTCAAATGTCACCCGGCTGGTCGCTAGCTTCTCGCTCTGTCCTGGGCATTTTCATGCAAGATTCATGACGGTCGAAACGACACTATGGCAGGTGTTCCCTCGAGGTTTTTTCTCTCCCCCCCCCCCCTGGTAATCACCATTCCACCATTTCTCCATACTCACTTTTCAAAGCCCGCCTGAGTGCAACAGCCGTGAACAGGCAGCCAGGTCTCATTATTAACTCCTCGAGGTTTACAATGTTTGTAGAGTGATAAAGTAGTTGTAATTGAAGAAGTGTAGTTAAATAAGCGAACAAATAAAACAGAGATCACTTAAACCTTTGCGAGTATAATGAAACGAAGAAAGGTCACGATGAACATAGACTGGAAAGTGTCTGTCATCGTTGGGATTTGTAATTCTGTTTACTGCAGCGGACCTTAACCGCAGAAGACTTAGCAAATTCATGTCGACATTATTTTATATGACACCTGCTATAGAATTGTCCTAAAGTAGCTTTATCCTGTTACTTTATTGTTGGTTTGTGAATAAAACCCGGTTTTATAATCTTCAGGTCTTTTGTGTTTTTTAAATCGGTTGGTGGTTCACGACTTGTTTGACGCACTCAAGCGACGGGGGACACGCACAATTCCCGCTTACAACTTATCGAAGTCATTCATCTCCCATGTGTTATCTCCATCAGCATATGCTCATATAGAACGTGCGTCTCCGTGTTTACGATTGTCACCTCCCCCCGCCCTCCACAACTGTATCCTTGCACTTGATTGGATTCTTATTGCTTGTTTGAACATCACAAGGCCAAGTTGCAAATCCCATAATAAAACCACTTGGTCCGCTAGACAGTGCAGTGTAACGCTTAGCTTTCGTTTTGAAAGGTCTCATATTCTGTAACCGAAAACGGCCCTTTGCCGGGAAAATGAAACTACCAATCATGTAGGGCACGATTTCGTACGTAAAGATTCTACTGTTTTCGACTTGCTTGCTTGATCCATTGTCGCGGCTGGTACTTGCGATATAAGTGCCATTGCTCCTTAGATCTACTACAGCCAGGGCATGAAGGTGACCTCTCACTGCCGAGGTTAAGGAGTGGAAGTGTGCCTCCATTTCCCATATATATTCACGGTAAAAGGTAAAGTGATCCCGTTACAGGCTCGGTGACGCACAGAGGGTGGGTGGAAGTATAGCTCTACTCTTCCATGACCGCGGCACTGGAAGGGGGCCAGTGGTCAGCAGCACGCCCCGGCCGCACTTTACCCCTGGGAAAGACCCGGTACCCATTTTACAGAAGGCTGGGTGGGCCCCTGGGCCGGTCTGGAACGGCGGAAAATCTCGTCCCCACCGGGATTCGATCCCGGACCGTCCAGCCCGTAGCCAGTCGCTATACCGACTGAGCTACCCGGCCCACAGATTTACGATATAACCAGTTAAAACTAATAAGGAACGCACAGGACAGGAACACGTGGCGGGCACTTGTAGATGCGGTAAGGATTCTTTGGATTTCAAAAATGCGGGGAATTTCTTGACTAGCTGAGAATCGGTTAGCTTCTCATGAAGAACTCTGCTCCATGAAGTAAGTAAGAAAGAAAGGCATTTTTTTTTTTATTTCAGCTGTGCGTTTCGTGCACAGGGTTGGTTAAATTTAGAAAGCGTAAGTCTCTGCGCTTAGTTTGCCTTTTGGTTGGTTGTTTGGTCGGTTGGGTTGTTGGTTGATCAGAAGCATCTATATTTATAATGAATTTTTTCTAGTCTCGATACTAGAAAATGAAAATCTATGTATCGAATAACCTCTGATAAGGCTGAAATAAACGTAAAAGAAAACTGGTTCCGAAAACCGGCGGTACATTTGAGAACTGACAGTCGCTCGGTTTTCAAAATAATCGACTTACTCTCTAGCAAATCGTTATGCCGTGTTTCTTAAACGTCCGTTTAATATTATCTTCCGCTTACATCGCCATCTTCTGAGTGGTCTCGCCCTTCATACTAAACAAATAAAATATTCTATGCATTTATCTTCTTCGCAGTTCTGCTATATGTTCCGCCCAGCTCCTGTGCTTCGTTTGATAATCCTAATGGTATCTGGTGAAGCTCTTCATTATGCAGTTCTTTCCAACCTCTTGTCATTCTTCCTTTCTATAACTGAACATTTCAATCAACACACTGTTCTCAAACACTCTGAAACTACATTCTTCCGTAAGGTAAAAGACCAAGTTTCACACTGTTCAAATATACGTATTTACGGTTTGTGTTTGGATAGCGGATGAAATGACGAAACTTTCTCACTTTAATGGGAGCAAACACTCCCCGCATTTAATCTGGTCTTACTTTTGTCTTCATTTAATTTTGATTTCTTACACATTATATGGTGAGGTAAATTCAGTCAAAAACACAACTATAAATATATGGCTAAATGATGGTGTTTATTAGCAATGAAAAAACTACATGTTTCGGCCTATAGCGGTCTTCTTCAGGTTTCGACAACTTTCTTGCTAAAAGAGTTTTATATAATATGCCTAAGCCGCGTGGTGATGTTGAGATCTCATCATCATTTGACGTACTTTTGTTAAGCTACTTTTGGTGGGATGTCTATTGCGTCAATGAATTTGTAGGTAGCTGGGTGTGGATCTACCCAACCGGAAAGATCCACATCTACAGATTGATTGATTGACCCAATAGAAATGCCACCAAATTTAGCTTAACAAAAGCACCTAAAATTATGATGAGATTTCAACATCACCACGCGGTTTAGGCATACGAGGAGCGTTCAATAATTCATCTACCTAAGCAGGAAAGAAGGCAATGAGCGGATTGAAACAAGTCTGTGCATATTGGGACATGTCTTGAGGTGTCACATATGCAGCCTCAGCTCAGTGCGAT